>Ga0182747_1002969_pt1 | contig 11637 bp, 10 predicted proteins | sample eDN3rd30CBELigBY_FD_128526 | JGI IMG/M metagenome (GOLD analysis project Ga0182747, IMG submission 128526) | Enriched backyard soil microbial communities from Emeryville, California, USA - eDNA 3rd pass 30_C BE-Lig BY (version 2) (version 2) | ecosystem: Environmental > Terrestrial > Soil >...
GGAAAATGTCTTTGGATTATTTAAACGAACTATTTATAGGATTAAAAAGAAGTTTGTTGGTTATCAATCACTACTGTAAAGACACCCCTAAACTACTCTTACCCCTTGATACACCAACCCTTAAGAAGCCACCAATTCAATACGGATTTTGTCCGCAATCATGGCGATGAATTCTGAGTTTGTTGGTTTTGATTTTAGGTGGTGGACTGTGTAGCCGAACATTTGCGAAATGGATTCGTAATTGCCTCGGTTCCATGCTACTTCGATGGCATGGCGGATGGCACGTTCTACACGGGAAGGTGTTGTCCCGAATTTTTTCGCAATTTCTGGATACAGAATTTTAGTAACGGAGCCTAATAATTCGATATCATAGTACACCATTTGAATGGCTTCTCTTAAATACGAGTAGCCTTTAATATGGGCTGGGACACCAATTTCTTTAATGATTGCTGTAATTGTTGTATCTAACTGACGTTGATTTACTTTAGCTTGTCCTTCTGGTTGAAGGATGCTTTGCCTTTTTACACTTTCTGTTTTTTGTCCAGCACAGTGTAAGATTTTTTGCACAAGCTGATCAAACTCAAACGGTTTCAACATAAAGTATGACGCACCATATGTTACCGCTTGTTTCATGACGTCTTCTTGTCCAAAAGCAGTAAGCATGATTACTTGCGTTTTTACAAGCGCATCATCGCTGTACATTGCCTCAAGAACGCCAAGGCCATCTAAATGCGGCATGATAATATCAAGAAGTAAAACGTCTGGATGAAATTCTTCTAACATTTTAATACAAAGTTTACCGTTTGGTGCAGTTGCTACTACTTCAATATCAGGATGATTTTCAAAAAACTGTTCCATCGTTCTGACTAAATCGCGGTTATCGTCGGCAATTGCCACTCTTACTTTCGCCAAAAAAATTCCCCCTTAGATTATAAACAACACATATTCTACTTTAATAGTATCCCATCTCAATTTATGCCACATATTTACCATACTTGACAACTCTATTTTCGACAATTTTTAGAAAAAACCTTTTTTTTGAGTAAAAATAATTATGTAGTATGATTGTTTCTTGTTTAATCGACATTTTCTAATTAAGAGTAAATCATAAAGTAATGCCCTCTTTATGTATTAGCTTTATTTTAATAAAAAAAAAGGAAAAAGACTATACTTTTCGAAAAATATAGTCTTTTCACCTCAATAACTTATTTAGGTTTTTTCTTTAACATCTCATTAACCGTAATCGCAGCACCCTTTGCCGGCTGTTCGACAAACATATGGGTCACTGCACCCACAAATTGTCCATCCTGAATCACAGGACTGCCGCTCATCCCCTGAAGAATCCCGCCTGTTTTTTCAAGCAGTTCTTTGTCGGTAACAACAAATTGCAAAAAATTCTCTTCAAGCTTTACAATTTCAATTTCAAATGCCTCTACTTCCGAACCTTCAATGGCTGTATATATTTCGGCTTTCCCTAACGCGATTTCCTCGTCTTTCATTATTTCAATGGGTTTGCGTAAATTGTTTTTCAATTCGCTTTCCCAGCTACCAAAAATACCATACAAATCATTCGACTTAACATTACCTAAACGAATGTTGTTATTTTCAATAACAGAAATTTTGTAGCCTGGATTACCTGGGCTGCTTTTCTTGATTTGTTCAATGGAGGCTAAAAAAATTGACCCATCTGTAAAATTAGGTGGTTCATTTAAAACACCATCAATTATTTGATGACCCAATGCGCCGTACTGCTTTGATTCCGGATCTATAAAGGTTAATGTCCCGATGCCATCCGTTTCATCTTTCAAGAAGGGCAAGATATTGTTTGCCTGTTCTTTTGTCAATGAAATATCACGTTGCTCTTGTGCTTTCTGTTTAACGGATAACGTAAGCTCGTTGGAGTTCAGTTGCTGCTTAATCTTATCAACGGACGTTACTTCTGTACCGTTTACTCCTTTGATTACGTCACCTTTCTTTAACCATTGACCATTTGGCAATAAAACATCATGGGCAACGTAAACAAATGGCAATTGTAACTGTATCCCGATTGATTCACCCATTGGAATTAATTTTTTCGCAAAAGCTTCAGCATTTGGCGATAAAATGAACACCATGAGTAATGTAAAAGTCAACAGATTACGCAAATGGCACTTCATAGTCCACCTCCTTTAAGATTTGTACATTTACTATGTGTCACTTGTACATCAATAATGAGAGGTAAATATTTGTCGTGAAGTATCTTAAAAAAGGTGGAATAAAGGAGTAGCTATTGTGTTAACTACTCCCCGTGCTACATTCGACAAATATTTTTAACGAAATTCAATTCATTTTCAAGCTAAACAACCATGTTTTTCATTTCTTGTTTACGAACATCGGCAAGTTTTAAAAGCTCAGAAGCATGCTGTAAGGTAAGGTCCGTAATTTCGGAGCCACTCATCATGCGACTGATTTCTTCTACCCGATTTTGAATACCGATATTAGAAACGGTTGTATAAGTTCTATTTTGTTCCACCTGCTTACGAATTAGATAATGCTGATCTGCCATTGCCGCAACTTGTGGTAAATGGGAAATGCATAGTACTTGGGAAGAAATCGATATAGCAGCAATTTTTTCAGCTATCGCTTGTGCAACACGGCCACTGACACCAGTATCGACTTCATCAAAAATGATGGAAGTAATGCCGTTTGATGAAGAGAACATCGTTTTTAGCGCTAGCATAATTCGAGATAACTCTCCACCTGATGCAATTTTCGGTAAAGATTTAGGTGGTTCACCAACATTTGTTGATATATAGAATGATACATAGTCTTTCCCATTCAAATCAAAACTATGTAAGGTTTCAAAATTAACAATAAATTTCGCTTTTTCCATATGTAAATCACGCAATTGCTCCATGATGGCTTCACTTAATTTTAAAGCGCTTTGCTTTCTTATCTTGGTTAATGAAAGTGCGAGCTGCTCTAATTCTTCTTCCATTTTCTTTAATTTTTTCTCGTAATTCTGTATCGTCTCATCACGATTCTGTAATTGGATTAGTTCATCCTGGATTTTTTCAAAATAGCTTAAAATATCTTCAACAGTATTGCCATATTTTCTTTTCATCGTTTGGTATTGTGCCAATCGATGTTCAACTTCATTTAGACGCTCTGGATCAAATTCTAAATCATCAAGTACATTTTTGATTTGATATGCTGCATCCTGCAATGCATAAAAAGCAGAGCTGACTGATTCAGATGATTCTTTAAATTGCTCATCTAGCTCGACAATATCTTCCAATGCATTCATCGCATCACCGATATTATCCAAGCCCTTTAATTCGCCGGAAATGGATTCGTAGGCAATATTAGCCCGTTCGAAAATTTTATGGAAATTTGATAAGCGTCTTCTTTCCTCAACTAGCTGCTCTTCTTCCCCAATTTTCAAATTGGCATCTTCTAGTTCGCTAATTTGGAACTGATAGAGATCAATCCGCTGTGCAAGTCTTTGTTCATCTAAACTAATGGAAGCAATCTCACGTTTAAAGTCTCGATAGGCTTGATATTTTTTTGTATATTGCTCCTTTACTTCCATAAGCTCAGCATGGGCAAAATGATCAAGTAAATAAATGTGTCTCTTCTCATCCATTAGCTCCTGACTTTCATGCTGTCCATGAATATCAATTAAAGTTGAACCAATTTCTCGAAGTATTGAAAGTGTGACTAATTTACCATTCACACGACAAACGCTTTTTCCATTTTCGTTAATATCCCTGCGAAGAATAATCATGCCCTCTTCACTTTCGATCCCGTATTCGTGCAGTTTCTCATAAATCGGGTGACTTTCATTTAAAATCATGAATAACCCTGTTAGCTCAGCTTTTTTTGCACCATGTCTAATAAACTCCAAGGAAGCTCGTCCACCCGCAAGCAAATGCACAGCGTCAATAATAATGGATTTACCTGCACCAGTTTCTCCAGTTAAAACAGTTAGTCCTTCTGAGAAATCCACAGTTAATTCATCAATGATTGCGAAGTTACGAATACTAAGTTCTTTCAACAAACATTTATCACCTCTTGAAATAGCTCATACATAACGTTTGGAGCTAAATAATCTATTTTGAATAAAAATTTACCCGTGCTGCACTTAAATTAAACCAATAATGCGTTCTTTAATCATTTCGCGATCTTCTTCACGGCGGCAGATGATGAGGATTGTATCATCTCCAGAAAGCGTTCCTAATATTTCTTGCCATTCAAGATGATCTATTAATACCGCTATCGCATTTCCGTTGCCAGGCAAAGATTTTAGCATTAAAAAATGGGCAACTCCATCAATACTTACAAAGGAATCTGCTAGTGCTCGCTGCAGTTTTTGCAGGGGATTAAAACGTTGATCTGCCGGCAAGCTGTATTTATAACGGCCATCTTGCAGCGGCACTTTTACTAAATGCAATTCTTTTATATCACGTGAAACGGTTGCTTGCGTTACATTATACCCAGCTTGCTTTAAACGGTCTACTAAGTCATCCTGTGTTTCAATTTCATTATTTGTTACAAGTTCTCGAATGCGCATATGGCGTTGACCTTTATTCATTCCATTCACCTCATATGAATATTTATGTATATTTATACTAACATTTCATGTGTAAATCCACAAGAAAAAGTGGATAGCCCTAATTTCTAGAGGCTTCCACTTTAAACATTGCAATTATTTTAATTCATTATGTGCTAATTCTACTACTTCTTTAAAGTTTGTAAATGACTCGATTTCTTGTGTTTCTTTAGGATTTACCAAATGGAATAAAAATTCAATATTCCCTTCTCCACCTGTAATAGGAGAATAGGATGCATCCTTAACAACAAATCCAATTTTTGCAGCCATATTTGCTGTGTCTTCCAGCACATCTAAATGTACTTTCGGATCACGAACAATCCCCTTTTTCCCAACATTTTCTCTTCCTGCTTCGAATTGAGGCTTTACTAAAGCCATGACATCTCCACCAGGTATTAAAATTGTTTTTAGCACGGGCAAAATAAGAGATAACGAAATGAATGACACATCAATTGTTGCAAATTCCGGTAAGCCTTCTGTAAAATCCTCAGGCTTCGAATATCGAAAATTTGTTTTTTCCATAACAGTTACGCGTTCGTCTGAGCGAATTTTCCAAGCTAACTGATTCGAGCCTACATCAAGTGCATAACAATGCTTTGCTCCATTTTGCAGAGCACAATCGGTAAATCCACCTGTTGAAGACCCAATATCAAGCATTAGCTTATCCTTAACCGACATATCAAAAATTTCTAAAGCCTTCTCAAGCTTCAGTCCCCCACGACTGACATATTTCAGCTGGGAGCCCTTTACTTGAAGCGGCGCATCGATTGAAATTTTTTCGCCCGCTTTATCGATTCTTGTTTCATTTGAATAAACAAGACCGGCCATAATCGAACGTTTTGCTTTCTCGCGAGTTTCACATAAGCCTCTTTCGACAAGCAAAATGTCTACTCGTTCTTTTATTTGTTTTGTCATACTAATTTCGTTCCTATTACTTTGTCGCTCTTTACTAATTGCTGAATACGAGCAACTGCATCCTCTTTTGTTAGATGAATCTCTTCCAAAAGCTGGTCAACGTTTCCTTGTTCGATAAACTGATCAGGAATTCCCATACGGTCCACTTGTGCATCATAATACATATTTTCGCTAGCGAATTCCAGTACTGAACTGCCAAAGCCGCCTTGCAAGATTGCTTCTTCAATCGTTAAAATTGGCATTTTCTTAGCAAACAATTCGTGAAGCATCCCTTCATCAAGGGGTTTGATAAATCGTGCGTTTACAACTTTCACATCAATGCCTTGGGCTGCTAATTCTGTAGCCGCTTCCATAGCCATCGGAATAGTTGTACCAAATGTTAAAATGCAAGCATCTTTGCCCTCTTTTAGCACTTCCCAGCTGCCGATTGGAATGGATTTCATTTCATCGTCCACATGCACACCTAAACCATTTCCACGAGGATAACGCAGTGCAATCGGTCCATCATTGTATTCAAAGGCAGTCTTTACCATATGTTGTCCTTCGTTTTCATCTTTTGGCATCATGATTACCATGTTTGGCAAATGACGAAGGAAGGAAATATCAAATACACCCTGATGTGTTTCACCATCTGCTCCGACCAAGCCAGAACGATCGATTCCGATTACAACATTCAGGTTAGGTCTAGCAATATCATGCAATACTTGATCATATGCACGTTGAAGGAAAGTCGAATAAATTGCTAAATAAGGCTTCATCCCTTGTGTTGCAATTCCAGCAGCCATTGTTGTTGCATGCTGTTCTGCAATCCCTACATCGAAGAAACGATTCGGGAAGTCCCGCTGAATTCCTTCCATCTTGGAACCCACTGGCATCGCCGGTGTAATGGCAACAATACGTTCTTCATTTTCCATTAGCTTACGAACAGAATCAGATATTAAATTACTCCAGCCTGGCCCTTTTGCCTTGGATTTAACAAAGTCGCCGGTTTCCATTTTATAAGGACCTGTTCCATGCCAAGTACCAACTGTATCTTCTTCGGCTGGTTTATAGCCTTTCCCTTTTTTCGTAATTACGTGTACGATAACCGGGCCTTTGACTTTTTTCGCATATTCCAATGTTTTTTCCAACGCTTCAAAATCATGCCCATCGATTGGCCCCAAATATTTGAAGCCCATTTCTTCAAAGAAGACACCAGAAACAACCAAGTATTTCAAGCTATCTTTTACTCGTTCAGCCGTGCTGGCAACTTTTCCGCCTAATAGAGGAATTTTCTTCATAAGGACTTCTAATTCTTCTTTGGCTTTTGAATATTCTTTTGCAGTACGCAAACGGCCTAGAATATTATGAAGTGCCCCTACGTTTGGCGCAATCGACATTTCATTATCATTTAAGATAACAATCATATTCTTTTTCTCATGACCGATATGGTTTAGTGCTTCTAATGCCATCCCGCCAGTTAAAGCACCATCACCGATAATCGGTACTACATAATTATTTTCCTTCTTAATATCACGAGCAATAGCCATTCCCATGGCCGCAGAAAGAGATGTCGAACTATGACCTGTTTCCCATTCGTCATGTTCACTTTCCAATCTTTTTGGAAATCCGCTTAGTCCTTTATATTGACGTAATGAATCAAACTGATTAGCACGCCCAGTTAAAATTTTATGAACATATGCTTGATGTCCTACATCCCATAAGAATTTATCCTTTGGACTATTAAAGGCCTTATGCAAAGCAATCGTTAATTCTACAACACCAAGGTTAGGGCCAATATGTCCCCCTGTAATCGAACATTTTTCGATTAAGAAAGAGCGAATCTCACGACTTAATGATTCAAGCTCTTTATTCGTCATATTTTTCAAAAAGGATGGACTAGTAATTTTAGTTAAATCCATCTCTCACACACCTTTTCATCATAATTTCTACGAAAAATAAAGGCGGCTCGTTCAACCCTGACAAAAACCGGTGCTTCCACGAGAATGCTGCCATGCGTGGAGGGAACGCCTAGTTTCTCTATAGAGTTAGCCGCCGTAGTTAGACAACTAATAAATACGTATTTACTATTATAGCAGTGAAAACGCGTATTCAAAAGAATTTCCTATAATTACTTGTTTCTTTTCACAATATATTTAGCAAATTCTTCTAATAAAAACGTGTTTTTCTCTATTTTTTCTAGTGCATTTATCGCTTGAATATAATGCTCTTCCAGTTTATCCTTTGCTCCTTCTAATGTTAAAAGGGCTGGATATGTGCTCTTATGGCTTTCAACATCTTTACCTGCAGTTTTTCCTAATTCTTCGGTAGTACCAACGATATCTAAAATATCATCTTGAATTTGGAATGCCAAGCCAATATGATGTGCATATTCTACTAGCGCTTCTCTTTCTTCCATTGAAGCATCACTTAAAACTGCACCAGATTCTATACTAAATCGTAAAATTGCACCTGTTTTGTTGACATGAACATGTTCTAGCTCCGGTAAATTTAAACGGCGGCTTTCCCCGTCAATATCTAATACCTGCCCACCGACCATACCTTCCGCACCAGAAGCAATACTTAGTAAGTTGATGAGCTCCACTTTTTTATGGGGTTCGACCTGCTCCATTCTCGCAAGCACACCAAAACTCAAAGTATTTAATGCATCTCCTGCAAGTGTCGCTAAAGCTTCTCCATATACTACATGGTTTGTTGGTTTCCCACGTCTCATATCGTCATTATCCATACTTGGCAGATCATCATGGATAAGAGAATATGTATGGATCATTTCTACTGCTGCACCGACTGTAAGAGCTTCTTGTTGCTTATTATGAAACATTTCGCATACTGCTAATACAAAAAGTGGACGAATTCTTTTCCCGCCCGCTTTTAAAGAATAGAGCATGGATTCCTTTAAGCTTTCCGGTGCTTTAATACGTTCAACCAATGCATAGAGCTCTGCTTCAATTTTAGGTAAATTGTCAGCAATAAATTGCTTTAAATCATTTGTCATAACTATTCCACTCCGTTTGTAGGTTCAAATGGCTGTTTTTCGCCTTGATCGTTCACAATCGATATTAATTGATTTTCTGCATTTGAAAGCTTTTGATGACAATAATGGGATAATTCCATGCCTTTTTTGTATAAATCAATCGCTTCTTCTAAAGGAACATCACCTAGTTCAAGTTTGCGTACAATTTCTTCTAGTTCCGACATTGCCTCTGCAAATGGTTGCTGTTTTTCCATGTGCTATTCCACTCCTTTTTGTTCCAGCGTGTTTAAGATTTTCGCTTGTGCTTTCCCATCATGGAAATGAATCGTGATTTCATCATCTGTTGAAAGTTTTGTAATAGAATTCACTACTTGTTCGTCCTTATAGGCGACACTGTAGCCTCTCGTCATAATAGCAAGAGGATTTAACGCTTCTAAAGTACGAATATTCGATATATAATGATCCTTCTTTTTGTCTAGCAGCGATGAGATTGAACGATTAAGCATTCTTTTCATCTGCTCAATTTGCTTATGATTTGATTGAATCGCATAAAGCGGTGAATGCAGCTTTATGGCACTTACATGCTTTTGCAGCTCGTTCGATTTTTTCATTAAATACATTTGAGATGCTCTACCCAATTGCATATCTAATTGAATGACCCTCTCTGTAAAGGGACGATAAAGACGTTCAGGAGTTGCTAAAGGATAGGCATTTTGCAATTTATTTAAACGGTGTCTTTCATGCTGCAATCTTTGCGATGTCATTTGATGCAGCTGAGATCTGCTTCTTAATAAATGCTGGATTAGTTCATGCTGGTTGGGAACCGCTAATTCTGCAGCAGCTGTTGGCGTTGGTGCACGAAGGTCCGCCACATAATCAGCAATAGTTGTATCTGTTTCATGCCCAACCGCACTTATGATTGGAATGCGGCTTTCAAAAATGGCTCTTGCGACACTTTCTTCGTTAAAAGCCCATAAATCCTCGATAGATCCCCCACCACGACCTACTATTAAAACGTCGCATAATTGTTGCTTGTTCGCCAGGCGAATATTTTCAACAATATTTGGGGCTGCATAATCCCCCTGAACAATGGTTGAATAAATGACAATTTCCGCTAATGGATACCGCCTTGAAATCGTTGTACATATATCTCGAATAGCAGCACCTGTTGTCGCAGTCAGGACACCTACTGTTTTTGGAAATTTAGGAATAGGCTGCTTGAAATTTGGATTAAATAACCCTTCTTTTAGAAGCTGATCTTTTAATTGATTGAATGCAACGAACAGGCCGCCTACTCCATCCGGCTCCATCGTATGGGCATATAGTTGGTAATTTCCTGCCGATTCATAGACAGAAATCTCACCGCGAATAAACACCTGCATTCCTTCCTCGGGTTTGAATTTCAATTTACTTGCCTGTGTCCGAAACATGGCAGCATTAATTCTTGAGCTCGTGTCTTTTAATGTAAAGTAAATATGGCCCGAACTATGTATTTTGACATTCGAAAGCTCGCCTTTTACATACACGTCACGTAAATGTGGATCGGCATCAAATTTTCTTTTGATATATTTCGTTAATGCATTAACGGTTAAATAAGAAGACGTTGTCATATGTACGGCTCCTTCATTGAAAGATTAGAGATTTCCCCATTGAATAATACGAATTTCGAAAGCCATTCAAAATTCTTTGTTCTTCAAAATAAAAACTGTTTCTCTTTTAGAAAATCATAACTTGTCCTTTTAGGATGGGCCAAATGATGATTTCCCTATGCGGATTTCGAATTTTTGCCATCCATATCCGCGCAGAAAAACAGCTTCTGTTCTAAATATTTTACATTTCTTTTACCTTTTTGTCCTGTAAAAGCGATTCTTGTGCAGCCTGTACTGTGTTATACAGAAGCATAGTAATCGTCATTGGACCGACGCCACCAGGAACAGGTGTAATATGGGATGCAATTTGCTCTGCTTGTGCAAAATCAACATCTCCAACCAATTTATTGTTTTCATCGCGATTAATCCCCACATCGATTACAACAGCACCAGGTTTAATATGTTCTTTTGTGATAAAGTTTGGTCGCCCAACAGCTGCTACTAAAATATCAGCTTGTTTTGTAATAGATGGCAGATCAGGTGTTTTTGAATGTGTGTATGTAACAGTAGCATCTTTTTGAAGCAATAATTGCCCCATTGGTTTGCCCACAATATGGCTTCTTCCAACGATAACGGCATGTTTGCCCGCAATATCAATTCCAGAGTATTCCAGCAATTTCAGAACGCCAAATGGAGTACATGGTAAAAAAGTTTCTTGTCCCAGCATCATTTTCCCTACACTGACAGGAGAAAAACCATCAACATCTTTTTCTGGTGAAATCGTTGCAATGACTTTGTCTTCATTGATGTGTTTAGGCAATGGCAGCTGCACTAAAATTCCGTGAATGCTCTCGCTATTATTCAGTGAACGAATTTGTTCCAGCAATTCTTCTTCCGACACTTCTTCCGGCAATTTGATTAGCTCAGAATAAATGCCGATTGCTTCACAGGATTTTTGCTTATTACGCACGTAAGTTTGTGACGCAGGATTGTCACCTACTAGAATTACAGCCAAACCAGGTGTGACACCTTGGCTTTTTAGCTTTGTTACTTGTTCAGCTACAGATTTCCGGATTTCTTGCCCAATTTCTTTTCCATTAATAATTGCACTCGACATCTTCTGTTACATCCTTTCAAACGACTATTGTAGTGTGAATTTAGATAGTACACCGTTTACGAACTTGCTGGATTTTTCATCACCGAATGTTTTGCAAAGCTCAATGGCTTCATTTAACACGACGCGGTTAGGAGTATCCTGCATATATTGTAGTTCGTATAAAGCAATTCTTAAAACGGTTCTTTCTATTTTAGGTAAACGGCCTAATGACCAATTTTCTAAGTTTTTAGTTAGTTGCTCATCAATTTCTTGTAAGTTTTCAGTCACTCCATGTACTAATTTTTCAAAAAAAGTATCTGACTCCTCTTCGTTTAGTACGTGGCTAATGGCTTCCTGTAATGTTAGATCTGTGTTATCTAACTGAAACAGTACTTGCACTGCTTTTTCGCGCGCATCATGTCGTTTCATGTATAAATCTCCTTCATTGGTAACATTAGTTTTTATAATAACA
>Ga0182747_1002971_pt1 | contig 11635 bp, 11 predicted proteins | sample eDN3rd30CBELigBY_FD_128526 | JGI IMG/M metagenome (GOLD analysis project Ga0182747, IMG submission 128526) | Enriched backyard soil microbial communities from Emeryville, California, USA - eDNA 3rd pass 30_C BE-Lig BY (version 2) (version 2) | ecosystem: Environmental > Terrestrial > Soil >...
CAGGATGGGCAGAACGGCGGGCGACAGCAGGCTCATGCGGGCCTCAATCAGATAGCGGCCTTGCTCCGATACTGATCCACCGCCTGATGCGCAATATCTGCAAACCGGAAATCCGCCAGCCCGCCCCCGCGCCATCCATTTGATCCGGCATACTTTCTTAATCCGAATCGGATTTCCCTTTTCCTGAGAACGCCCAGGAGCGCGGTTGTCCGCGCCGCATCACTGTGAGACCTTTTCCGCATGTGGAAGCAACTGATTTGCCTCGCCATTGCCGGAGCCGCCCTGATCGCCAGCCCCGCCATGGCCCAGGAAAACGCGCGTCAGGAAGCCGCCCGACGCGCCCAGGCCCTCAAAACCCTGCCGCCTGACGCCGCGCGGCGGCTGTTCGGGCAGATGACGACGGCGGCGCCTGGCGCCGGTCACGCCATCGGATTTTACTCCCGCGGCTGCTACGCCGGCGGCGTGCAGATGGCGAACACCGGCGAGACCTGGCAGGTGATGCGCCTGTCGCGCAACCGCAGCTGGGGCACGCCGCGTCTGGTGCGGTTCCTGCAAAAATTCTCCGCCGACGCCGCGAGCGTCACCGGCTGGCAGGGCATCCTGATCGGCGACATGGCGCAGCCGCGCGGCGGCCCCATGTTGACAGGGCACGCCTCGCACCAGTTGGGCATTGAGGCGGACATCTGGCTGCGACCGATGACCGGTCGCGTCTATTCCGCAGCCGAGCGCGAGGAAGTTTCCTCCACCGACCTGGTGCGCAAGGACAAGCTGGACATCGACCCGCGCACCTACAGCGCCAGCCACGTGCAACTGTTGAAGCTCGCCGCCTCCAGCCCGCATGTGGCCCGCGTATTCGTCAATCCGGCGATCAAGAAAGCGTTGTGCCGCGACGCTGGCGCCGACCGGGCATGGCTGCGCAAGGTCCGGCCGACGTGGGGACACAACTACCACTTCCACGTGCGCCTGAGCTGCAACAGCGGCGACGCCTGCCGCAACCAGCCGCCGCCGCCGCCTGGCGATGGCTGCGGCAAGGAGCTGGACTGGTGGTTCAGGCCGGAAGTGTTGCATCCCAAACCACGCCCGCCCGGCAAGCCGCCGCGCGCGCTGACCATGGCCGACCTGCCGCCAGCGTGTCAGGCGGTGTTGCAGGCGCCGTAAGGGGCGGCGTGGCGACGCTGGTGCAGCGAAATTTGACCGATGCGCCCTGGCTGGCGTCACGCCAGGAGCGCATGTCATAGGCACGGACGCCGCCGGGAAATCAACGGAACGCCAGCCACCTCCCTGTTCCGGCATTCGCCCCCGCACGGAGGAACGCGAATGTCGGAACGGACCACGGGCTCAGCCAGCCGCCACGCCGACGCCGCGCTGGCAAGCGACGCCAACGCCGCCAATGCCGCAATAGCCCCCCGGGTTTTTTGCCAGATACTGCTGGTGATAGTCCTCGGCGTAGTAGAACGGCGGCGCATCACGGATTTCCGTGGTGATCGGCCCGAAGCCGGCGGCGCTCAGGGAACCCTGATACTGGTCGCGCACGGCGCGGGCGGCGGCCAGTTGCTCCGGCGTTGTCGCGTAGATGGCCGAGCGATACTGGGTCCCGATGTCATTGCCCTGACGCATGCCTTGGGTGGGGTCGTGATTCTCGAAGAATGTCGCCAGCAGTTCCGCGGTGGGCAGTTTTTTCTCGTCATAGATAACCAGCACCACCTCCGTGTGGCCAGTCATGCCGGAGCACACCTCCTCATAGGTCGGGTTGGGCGTCGCGCCCCCGGCATAACCAACAGCGGTGACAGCGACGCCCGGGAGGTTCCAGAACAGCCGCTCGGCGCCCCAGAAGCAGCCAAGACCAAGCTGGATCTGCGCCAGACCAGGCCACGGGCCATGCAGCGGCGCATCACTGACGAAATGGCGCTGGCTGGTGGAAATCGGCGTCTGGCGGCCGGGCAAGGCTTCCCCCGGCCCCGGCAGGCTGGTTTTCTTTCGCCCAAAAAACATGGCGTCAACCTCCTGAAAATCTGTCAGCGATCCCGACAATCACTCCGGCTGCGGGAAGCGCCCTCCCCTATATGGGAATCGATCAGCCGCGCGTCAGCCTGACGAGGAAATCTGCTGCGCCAGGACGCCAGAATCAATGCGATAGCCTGGTTTGTGGAGCGATGCGGTGATCCAGCGGCGTAGAGGGGAGCATTCCGGCATATTGACAATCGTCCGGCCTCATCTGCTGGACCGCCATTCAGAATCCAGTCGCTAGAAATGGCCGCCGACGCGCAGGCGCACCTGGTGGCGTTCAAACTGGTCCAGATCGAAATGCCCGGCATGCTGGCGGCCGTCGCCGGCAAGCTGGGCGTGCCAGGCCACCGACGCCCACAGATGCGACCCCAGCCCAACATAGAGCGTTGGCCCGGCAAACAGCGCCTGTCCGGCATAGCGATCGAGACCAAGCCCTTCATATGCCCTGGCGTAGCGCGCCTCGGCGCCGACGAACACATCCGGCCCCAGGCGCCACGACAGGGCCCCGGTGATGTCGACCCCCGATGCGCGGCCAAAGCCGCTGGCGTGCGGCCTTGAGACGCCCATGTCGTAGGTGAGGTTAAGGGCGGCGATGAGCTGGCCGGGAATAATCTCCCGGTCGATGAGCACCTTGAAGCTGGCGCCGTACTCACGTGATCGCAGACCCGTGCCCGGCTCGACGCCGCCAAATCCTGGCGTTACGCCAAGGGTCAGGCCAAACGGCGCGGCGGCGCGGTCCAGCACGCGAAAACGCATGTCAAGAAAGGCGCCGTCCAGCGCCGTGCGGTGGCGGTCCGGCTGATCCGGCATGCCATGAATGTCATAACGCGACACGATAAAACCCGGCGACAGGCGAAAACTCCGGGTGACCGGCGCTTTCAGCGAAATGGCCGCGTCAACGGCGGAAAAGCTGCCATGACGCTTGCCAAAACGCCCGGTTGTCTCGGTTTCCAGTTCAAGCTCGCCGGGCTGGCCAATATCGGAGCCCTCGGCAAAACCAAACAGATGCTCAGTATCCAGCGGCTCATCTCCGCTGCGGACTGAGGCCCCTCCCCCCCGTTCTGGTTGCCCCGTTGCATGGAGCTGCCGAGGCCACGCCCTGCTCGTCACAGCCTCTCTGGCAGTCACTTCCGCCTGGACGGCGCCAACCTGAATTACAGGCGCCATCGCCAATACCCCGCCGGCCACAATCATCCGCCCGAACCGCCCCACCCCTGATCCCATCTCTTTCGGCCCCTTGCCCATTGGCCACATTCTCCGGCGCTCCCCTTTTCAGCGCAATCCAGAGCAGCGCTTGCCGTCGCGATAATATGCAATTGCAAACGATTTGCAATTGCAATCTATATTCCCTGGGAACTGGTCGCGGCGAGCGGAGGGGCCGCCGAGGCGCGCGCATATCCGCATATCGGAGGCGCGCCCGACATATCGTTATGATATCATTTGAGAACCTGGAAATTCATAGCGCATCGCCAGGGCAGACGTTTTGCCGGAGACAGCGCGACGCCGCCATCACTGACAGGCCCCGACGCGGCAGGCGCTCGCAAGCGCCAGCAGAAGCCGCCCACACCACATCAACAGCCAGATGGATCGCCATGCGGCCCGCATGCGAAACGCGTTCCGGCCGCAACGTCATGGGGCGGCAGGGGCCGGGGCGAATGCATCCCCCCAGAGGCCCGCGCTGGAGGGCGCGCCTGGTCTGTCAGGCGCAGCTCAGGCTCGGGCAAACCGGCGCATCATTTCCTTGCCGCCATTCGCCGACAACCTGGGAGCAGCAACCATCCGCCCCTCCCTGTCGCAGGCGCTCACCAGAACGCGCCGCACCGCCTCCCCACGCGTCAGCTCCACTTGCCAGAGGCGCCGCGCGACATCCGCGTCCATATCCGCCTGACCGATACGCCAGCAGATGGGCGGAAACTCAGGCAGCCCGGCGACCCGGGCGGCGTCCAGCATCAGGAGCACGACTGTCCGTCCCTGTTTCAGGGCGGCCCGGGCAAGGCGGACCGGCAACGACAACCGGTGCGCCCGCCGCACATCCAGCACCAAGACCCGCGCAGGAACCGCCGCGAGGCTGACGCCAGGCCTGCCGTCCCAGCATGTTTCAATCATGGGAAGAGCGCCCTCGCCCCCTGGCGCCATGGCGCCATGGCCCAACAGATCCGCGGGCGGCCCGAGCCAGCAGGCGTCGCCGCGGGAACGGTGGCCGAAGCCGGCTGCAAAGGCTGCCGCCGCTTCCATGTGCCGGGCGATTTCTTCCGCCGGACCGCCGCTGGCTGCCTCCACCACATGCACCGCGCCCTGGGCAAGCCCGCCATCGGCCACCACGTTGTCCAGTTCGGCGACCCCAAACAGCGATGGGCGTCGCCCGTCGCGCCATGCGAGGGCGGCGTGGGCACATTGTCCGGTCGATGCGGTTGGGCCGCGGATTTTTCGGACGACAGTGGCGCGTCCACCACCGTGGACTGCAGGGCCCCGCCCGGGAACGGGCGCCGCCCGTGCGCCAGGCCCTGCATCATCGGCGTCCAGGAACGCATCTCCGAGGGGCAGGCCTCCCAAGAGCGTCTCCATTGCCATCTCCGGGCGGATGTCCGGCCGGAGCGGCCATCTGTTCCTTATTTGTTCCAGCCGGGTGATTTGTCAAGCTGCGACACGGAGCGGCGACGCGCGCCTCAGTCGCCGCCGTCGGGATGCGCGGGCGAGAGGCTCAGCCAACTACCGGCCGTTTACGTCCATTGCCCTGAACTGGCGAACCGGTGGGTGAAGCACGCCGGCTCACAGGGGCGGCTGACGGGTCAGGGCACGTCGTCATCGCCGACCGAGCCGCCTTCATTCTCCCAGCCGGCGACCTTGCGCGACAGGCTGCTGGTAAAGCGCAGCCGCACGCCAACGCCCATGTCGTCTTCCGGAATGAAGTGGGCGCCAAAGCTTTCGAGCGCGGCCTGGAGGGCGCGCAGACCTGGAACGTCAGGCGGCGTCGAGCCGGCTTCAAATTTCCTGATGAGATCCGCGCCCAACCCACTGCGGCCGGCCAGCACCTCGACCGAAATCTGGGTCAGCGCCCTCGCGGCGGCGCATTGCCCGCCAGTGATGGTTTCAACCACAGACGTTCTCCCCCATGCTGAAGATGGGCCAGCATAGCCGCTGGCGGCCAGAGCCGCCAGTTTCGCCAGCCCTGCCGGATCATCGGCATGGCCGGCCATGGCCGCGCCTGAGGTCATGTCCCGGTGCGGGTCTCTCCGGTGAGCAGGCGGGTGAAATTGGGCTGGCCTGTTGCGGACGTGAGGCCGCCATCGACGACAAGGGCTGCGCCTGTAACGTAAGACGCCGCCGGAGAGGCCAGGAAAAAGATGGTCTCGGCGATTTCCTCCGGCTGCGCCAGCCGCCCGAGAGCGATCGCCTCCATATAGCGCGCGGCCACCTCGGGCGTTTCGCACAGTTGCTGCGACAATGGCGTCTGCACCAGACCGGGGCACACGGCGTTGACGCGCACGCCTTCGCCGCCGTGGTCGAGCGCCATGGCCCGCGTCAGGTTGATCACCGCTGCTTTCGAGGCATTGTAGGCTGCGAAGCCATGGTCGCCGCCGGTGCCGGAAATGGAAGCGATGTTCACGATATTGCCGCGCCGGGCGATGATGTGCGGCAAGGCGCGACGGCTGGCGTAAAACACGCCGTCCACGTTGACGGCGAACACCTGCCGCCACTTCTCATCGGGCAGACGGTCGACATGTCCGAAGCCGCCAATGCCAGCATTGTTGACGAGCACGTCCACCGCGCCAAACCGGGCGACCACCGCATCGACGGCGGCGTCCACATCAGCGGAAACCGCCATGTCGACGCGCTGGGCCATCACGCGATCCGCCGCGCCTGCGTGGCGCCCGAGCTGGCGCGCCAGCGCTTCCTCATCCCGGTCAAGCAGCGCCACCCGATCGCCGGCGGTGATGAAACGCGCCGCCGTAGCCGCGCCAATCCCGGAGCCCGCGCCAGTGACAATGATGACGCGGCCCTGATCCGTCTGCATGTTTCCATCCCTTGTTGCGCTCCGGCTCGCCGGAGTCTGTCATTCTCATCGCCCGGGCCGGTCAGGCGCCGGAGTCGCGACCACCCAGCATGACCATGACGGCGCCGCCCAGCAGACCGCCGGCGACAAGGCCGCCGCCCGCCGCCGCCATGGACCAGAAGGCGGAAACCAGCGCGTCGCCCTGCAGGGCGTTGATGGCGAAGGCGCACAGGCCAATGGCGAGACCCGCGATCACGGCCACCCGCGCGCCGGCGCGAAAGCCGATGGCCACGCCAATGACCGCGCTGGCGACAACCCAGATAACCCACATGCGCAACATGCGTCGCCCCCGCTGCTCCGGCGTGAGCCGCCAGACCTTCATGGCCCCCGAAACCGGCCGATCGTCAACTGGATCACAGGCGACGACGTTCCGGAAGCTCTCGCCGCTTCCAGGAGGCAAAATCCCCCGCTACATGCGAAACAGGCCCTGCCGCATGCACTGAAAGCAATGGCGCACGCCCGGCCAGCCTGGTAGAATAATTTTTCGTGTGGGGGAAATGCGCCTGCCGGCGGGCGCCAGATCGCCGCTCCGGACAGAGGCGCGAGAGCCGGGAACGCGCAGGGGCATGAGCGAAATAGACGGCGGCGTTGCGTGGCGACGCCTTTTTGCGGCAGTTCTGCTGAGCATGGTTGGCGGCGTCGGCATGTGGTCCGTGGTTGTCGCCCTGCCGTCGGTTCAGGCGGAGTTTGGCGTCGACCGCGCGGCGGCGTCCCTGCCGTTCACAATGGCCATGCTGGGCTTTGGCGTTGGCGGCGTGGCGTTTGGCCGGCTGGCTGACCGCGTCGGCATCATGCCGCCCCTGGCGCTGGGCGCCGTCATCATGGGCCTGGGTTATGTGCTCACCACCCTGACGCCAGGCATCGTCAGTTTCGCCATTGTTTTTGGAGCCATGATCGGCATTGGCTCGTCCGCCTGTTTTGGCCCTCTGGTCGCGGATATTTCCTGCTGGTTTTTCAAGCGGCGTGGTCTCGCTGTCGCCATCTGCGCCTCCGGCAACTATCTGGCGGGCGCCTTCTGGCCGCCGGTTGTTGAACGCGCCATCAACATGTGGGGCTGGCGCGCCACGCACATCGGCATCGCCATTTTCTGCACCGCGACCATGCTGCCGCTGACGCTGCTGTTGCGGCGGCGCGCGCCGGTGGACGTCGCCGCCGCCACGGCGGGCGCGTCCGTCGTCCAGACCTACGCCGAGCCGCAACAGGCGCTGGGCGTTTCGCCAGGGCGGCTGCAAACCCTGCTGGCGGTGGCTGGCGTTGGCTGTTGCGTGGCCATGGCCATGCCGCAGGTGCACATCGTCGCCTATTGCGGCGATCTGGGCTATGGCGTGGCGCGGGGGGCGGAAATGCTGTCGCTGATGCTGGCTTGCGGCATCATCAGCCGCATCGGTTGCGGCTACATCGCCGACCGGATCGGCGGTCTCGGCGCCCTGTTCCTCAGCTCCATCGCCCAGGGCACGGCGCTGGCGCTGTATCTGATGTTCGACAGCCTGACGTCGCTGTATGTCATCTCGGCGCTTTTCGGCCTGTTCCAGGGCGGTCTCGTGCCCAGCTACGCCATCATCGTGCGCGAATACTTTCCGGTGAAGGAAGCCGGCGGCCGGGTCGGCCTGCTGATTCTCGCCACCGTCATCGGCATGGCGCTTGGCGGCTGGATGTCCGGCCGGATCTTCGACATGACCGGCTCGTATCAGATCGCCTTCCTCAACGGGCTTGCGTTCAACCTTCTCAATGGCGCCATCGTGCTGTTCCTGCTGATGCGCCAGCGTGGCGGGGAGCGTCAGGCCTTCGCAAGAGCATGATGCGGCGACTGGGCGGCGCGCCGTGACGCGGCCGGTTTGACGCGGCGCGGCGAGGTTGTATCGTGCTCGGCCCGGCCATGGCCCCGTCACCATGACCGACGCAGGGGCTCAATGACGGAAAGCGATATGGTCCCGCCGGCCTGCGACGCGACGTGGCCGCGCGGCGCCGGGGCCTGGAGGGCCGAAAGCCGTCATGAGCGCTGACACCCCGCCCGTTTCCGCCATGCAGCCAGGCGCCACCGGCGTTTCCTGGCTGGAAATGGACGAGGCCATGCTCTCGCGTGGCCTCGCCATCCGTGACTGGCTGCTGACCGACGGACGCAATGCTTCCGATCTCAAGCTGATTGTCGCCGGGCTGTGCGAACGGCTGGCTGAGGCTGATATTCCCGTGGACAGGGCCATGCTTGTGCTGCAGACGCTGCACGCCGAGCAGGCCGCGATGGCCATGGAGTGGAAGCGCGCCGAAGGCCTGGAGGCCGAGGCCATCGCCTACAGCGATTTTTCAGAAAAGGTCTACGAGGAAAGCCCCTTCGCGGCGGCGCACCGCGCCCGCGCGGCCATCAGCTTTCGCATGGACGAGACTCCCGATGAGCGCTTCGGCATTGTGCCTGACCTGCGCGCCCAGGGTTACACGCACTATTTTTGCGCGCCGCTGCTGTTCGCCAACGGGCACAAGAATGGCGTCAGTTTCGCCACCCGGGCGCCGGGAGGATTCAGCGACGGCGACATCAACCTGTTGCATGCGCTGACCCCAACCATTGAGGCGGTGCTGGAAATTTATGCCGGCTACGAAGCCGTGCACCAGCTGCTCCGCACCTATATCGGCGATGAACCGCACCGGCTGGTGCTGGATGGCGACGTGCGACGCGGGCATGTCACGCGCATCCGTTCCGCCATCCTGTTCGCCGACATGCGCGACTATACGCAGCGCTCGTCATCGCTGACCCCGGAGCAGACCGTCGACCTGCTCAACGCCTATTTCGACTGCATCGTGCCGCCAATCGAAGCCGAAGGCGGCGAGGTGCTGAAGTATCTTGGCGATGGCCTGCTGGCGATTTTCCGTGACCGCGGCGACGACGCCGGCAGCGCCGCCCAGGCGGCGCTCGACGCGGCCCGGGCGGCGCTGGCGCGGCTGGAAGCATGGAACGCCTCCCATCCTGACCAGACGATCGCCACCGGCATCGCCCTGCATCATGGCGAAGCGGCCTATGGCAATGTCGGCTCCGGCGCGCGCCTCGACTTCACGGTCATCGGCCGCGACGTCAACGTCGCCAGCCGGCTCGCAGGCCTCAACAAGGCGCTGGGCGAGCCGCTGATCATGTCCGCTGCCCTGACCGAACAGCTCTGGGGCATGTTTGAGCTGGTGGGGACCTTCGCGTTGAAGGGCATACCGGATGAAATCAAGGTCTATCGCCCGTGAAAGCGCGCCGGGCGCTGCCGGCGTATGCATGAACCCGGCGATAACCCGCCCAAGATCCGGGCAACTGGCGCATGGACAGGTTTCCCCCGGACTGAAGAACCGTTTTGCTTCCCGCCCGCCATCCGGCCCCGTCAGAACGGGGTCCGGCGCGGAGCCAGGCCGCCGCATCGCCATGCACTGGCGGCGCGACAAGCCGCTTTCGCGACCTCCAGCATATGCCGCACCAGTCCCACGGGCGTCTCCGGCCGGCCAATCCCCTGGTGGCTGCCCTCGCTTCAGCCCCGGCTTCCGGTAGATCCGACCAGTCCAACCGAACCATGGGGCGTCGTCATGAAGCCCGGTAAAACTCGATGAAGAAACAGCCCGGCTCAACGAAGCTTACGTGGTGCGCGACCTGCGGCTCGATCACGACCATTTCTCCTGCCGATGCGATGACCTCCACTGCATCCGGGGGTTCCAGACAATATCGCACACGACCCGACAACACGTGCAGGAGGCCCCAGGCGCCGGCCTTCGTCGCGTGAGCAGCCTGTAATTTTACCGGAAGGTTCTCAGGCGTGAAGTCGGGGGAACGTGCATATGGCTCCAGACCGGCGGGCAATATCGCTGGAATTCCTGCCATGGACCAATCCTCCCAGCCCGCTCCGCTTCTGGCGACACACCGCCCATGAGCATGATATCAATTCTAGCTTACGTCAGCAGAGGGAGGACGCCACGACCTTGCGGCGGCTCATCGAATTGCGGTGATCGTGTTGAGCGCATCTGCGGCAGGAACGTTCGCCTCCTGCGCCCAATCACCATGGGCAGGCCCGGAAATCTGTTCTGGCAAGCGATCCCGCATCAGGCGCACCGCAGGCATGGCGGCCAAAGAACTTCGGCGTGGTCAGGCAGTCCATTTCAATGGATAATACGACATTTGGCAGGTCGCCTGCATATTCCGTGGCCAGAGCGGAAAACGTTATGCCGTCAAAGCTCCGCGAAATTTTGGGCCAATGAATATTACAGAAGCCCCATGGGAGAATTGCGCTGAATTATTACTGAAACCGAAAACCAAGGATAACGCCCACGAGGCAAAGCGCGGCAGGGCTGGCCGCTCCTGATTGAAAGAACATTTCGTATTGGGAGGCGCTTAAACTCGCAGCGCGCGATATAATAGCGGCGGACAACTTTTGGGTTCTGGAGAACATCATGGCTTTTACCCGCCGCGCCCTGCTTGCCGCGTTATCCGTGTGCCCCATCTGCGCCGGCGTGGCGCGAGCCGCGGAGAGCGGCTCTCCCCACTGGAGCTATGAAGGCCACGGCGGACCCGCCCGGTGGGGTTCGCTCGAACAGGGCTTTGCCGCCTGCTCCGTCGGCAACCAGCAATCGCCGGTGGATCTCGATGGCGCAGTTACGGCGGCGGGCGCCGGCCCCGCCCTCGCATGGAAGCCGGACGCGTTCAGGGTGACGAACAACGGCCACACCATCCAGGCCGATGTCGCAGGCGACGCGGGCGCGGCGACGATAGGCGGCAAGACCTACATGCTCAGACAGTTCCACTTTCATGCGCCCAGCGAGCATGCGGTGGCTGGCAAGCGCAGCGCCATGGAAGCCCATTTCGTCCACGCCGAAGCGGATGGGAGCCTGCTGGTGCTGGGCGTGTTTCTTGTTCCCGGGCAGGTGAACCCTGCCTTTGCGAAGATCATGGCCGCAGCGCCAAAAGCCGCCGGCGCACAGGCGCTCGATGGGGCGCTGGATCCGGCAGGCTTGCTGCCGCAGGCGCGCAGCGTCTATCGCTATGAAGGGTCGCTCACCACGCCGCCATGCTCGGAAGTCGTGGACTGGAACGTGCTGGCTGCTCCAGTCGAGGTTGCGCAGGCGGACATTGACGCGTTCCGGGCCATTTTCCCCATGAACGCGCGGCCAATCCAGGCCATGAACCGGCGCTTCCTGCTTCGGCTGAACTAGCAGTTTTCGATCAATCTGGATCGCAAACTGCTCCAGTTTTCCTTGTTTTGAGCGAATTCTGACCGGTCAGGCAAAGACAATTGGAGAAGACTTGCGGGCGTTCGCCAGCAGGCGCGGAACGGTGACGATCGGGGCTGGGCGCGTTTACGGCCCCACGACCTCGTTCGCCTCACCCAAGCGTCGAACGTAAGGGGATGTTGCCGCCAGCCTGGCGGCGTGGCATGAACGCCTCTGGTGGCGACACCCGATTCCGTCGTTTCTGTGCCATATCTGCGCCAGGCTGGATCAAGCGGCAACAGCATTTGATCCAGGGCATTGAAAGTATACGGAAGGGCCTGTAGCTCAATGGTTAGAGCCGACCGCTCATAACGGTCTGGTTGCAGGTTCGAGTCCTGCCGGGCCCACCAA
>Ga0182747_1002981_pt1 | contig 11621 bp, 13 predicted proteins | sample eDN3rd30CBELigBY_FD_128526 | JGI IMG/M metagenome (GOLD analysis project Ga0182747, IMG submission 128526) | Enriched backyard soil microbial communities from Emeryville, California, USA - eDNA 3rd pass 30_C BE-Lig BY (version 2) (version 2) | ecosystem: Environmental > Terrestrial > Soil >...
AGCCTGTGGGCGGTGCTGCTGGCCGGCGCCGCGGTGGCGCTGCTGGTGCTGTGCTACGCGCAGGCGGCGAGCTACTTCGACCAGCCCGGCGGCGGCTACCTGTATGCACGCGAGGCGTTCGGGCCGTTCGTCGGCTTCGAGGTGGGCTGGATGCTGCTGATCACCCGCGTGGCGAGCGCGGCCGCGCTGTCCAATGGCCTGGCCGAGGCGGTGACGCACTTCTGGCCGCACGCGGCCAGCGGCGGGGTGCGGGTGGCGATCGTCACCGGATCGCTGGCGTTCCTCGTCGCGGTCAACGTGATCGGCGTGCGCGCCGCCGCGCGCACCGGCGTGTTCCTGGCAATCGCCAAGGTGCTGCCGCTGCTGATGTTCATCGGCATCGGCGCGATGTACGTCGACATGTCGCTGGCCACGCCGCTGGCCGGCCCGATTCCCCTGCGCGACCTGGGCGAAGCGGCGCTGCTGCTGCTGTTCGCCTATGCCGGCTTCGAGAACCTGCCGGCAGCGGCCGGCGAGTACCGCAACCCGCAGCGCGACGTGCCGTTCGCGATGCTGCTGATGATCGCCACGGTGACGCTGCTCTATTTCGCCGTGCAATGGGTGGCGCTCGGCACCCTGCCGGGCCTGGCGCTGTCGCAGACGCCGCTGGCGGATGCTTCGGCACGCTTCGGCGGCGCCTGGCTGGCGCTGGCGCTGACGGTGGGCGCGGCGGTGTCGATCCTGGGCACCAACAGCAACACCATCATGCTCGGGCCGCGCTACCTGCATGCGCTTGCGATGGACGGCTACGGCCCGCGCGCGCTGGCGCGCATCCATCCGCGCTTCCGCACGCCCGCGGTAGCGATCGTCACCGTCGGCGTGCTGTCGCTGCTGCTGGCACTGTCGGGTTCGTTCGTGCAGCTGGCGCTGCTGTCGGTGGTGGCGCGGCTGTGCACCTACATCGGCACGTCGGTGGCGGTGCTGGTGCTGCGCCGCCGCCATGGCCACCGCGAAGGCGCGCTGCACCTGCCCGGCGGGCCGCTGATCCCGGTCGCCGCGACGCTGCTGTCGATCGGCCTGCTGGCCAGCGCCACCGCGTGGAACCTGCTGGCCGGCGCCGTGGCGCTGGTGCTCGGTGCGATCGTGTTCACGTTCCGGCGCAAGGCGTAGGGAAGAAACGGGACAGCTCGACCGTGCTCTCCATCCCCGCGCATGCGGGGATCCGGGGCCTTGCCCTCTGCTTCAAAGCCTGGCGTCCATGCATTCCCGCACGCGCGGGAACGATGGCGGCTCTCCAGGCCATTGCGGGACGCCTGTCCCGCAACGGCCGGTGGATCACCGCGGCGGCACGTCGCCGGCGCGCTCGGCAATCGGGCGCGCGTACTGCACCAGCGACAGCAGGGTCTTGCCGGGCTCCTCGTTCATCACTTCGTGCGCGGAGTGCTCGAACCACACCAGCTGCTTCGAAGGTGCCTGCACGCGCTCGAACCATTCTGCGGCCAGGCTCGACGACACGTTGTAGTCGTAGCGGCCGAGCAACAGCAGCAGCGGGCAGTCCAGCCGCTGCACGCGGCCCATGTCCAGCGTCAGTGCTTCGGACAGCAGGCGGCTGACCGAGAAATCATTGGCCACCCAGATGCCGGCCACGTCCGCGTCGCGGTATTCGGGCGACAGCGCGATCGCCGCGCCCTCAGCCTCGCCGCCGCGGCGGTTGTGGACCATGCCGCCGTAGAAGTTCAGCCACTTGCGCTGCTTCATCAGGTCGGCCAGCGGCACCGGCGCATCGCCTTGCGCGTAGGGCGCGAGCGACTCGAGGTCGGCGATCGCCTCGGCGTTGCCGGCGCGCCTGGCCTGCTGCAACGTCCATGCCCAGCCGCGGCGCTCGCTTTCCGGCGCATCGGACACTTGCCCCATGCCGATGTAGGCATGCAGCCACTGCGACTTCCGCCGTGCGAGCTCCAGCCCCAGATAACTGCCCCAGGAGTGGCCGAGGACGAACACCTTGTCCTTGCCGAACTCGCTGCGCAGCCACGCCACCATCTCGACCGCGTCCTCGACCATGCGCTCGCGCGTCATCGTCGGCGCGATCTTCGCCGGATCGTTCTCCACGTAGGTCTTGCCCGCCCCACGCTGGTCCCACTGCACGACGGTGAAGTATTCCTCCCAGCCACGCTGGAAGTACCAGCTGCTCGGCATCGCCACCCAGCCCGGACCGCCGTGCAGCATCAACAGCACCGGGTTGCGGCGGTCGTTGCCGCGGATCGACACCCACTGGTCGATGCCGCCGATGCGCACCTTCTCCAGCCGCTCGACGCCTTCGTCGGTGACGATGCGGCGCATGTCGGCGATGATCTTCGTCGCCTCGGCGCGGCTGGACGGTGCGACGACCGGCTCGGCCGCCCGGGTGGTGGCGGCGCATGCGGCCAGGCACAGCGCGAGCAGTGCGGCGGCGTGCCGCAGGGCGGGCGCGATTTCCATGGTCGACTCCTTGAAGTTCGGACGCGCATGCTAGCAATCTGGCGTTCCGACCGGACGAAGGGCGTCAGGAGCCGGGCCGGTGCTCCAGGATATTGAGCAGCCGGCCGAACGGATCGCGCACGTAGAAGCGCCTGACGCCCCAGGGTTCGTCGGCGGGGCCATACACGATCCCGATGCCGGCCGCGCGCATGCGAGCCAGCGCCGAGTCGACGTCGTCGACCTCGATCGACAGATCCGGCACCGGCGTTCCCGAGCCGCCTTCCGAGGCGACGCCGAGCTGCACCCGCATGGTCTGCGCTGAACCGTAGGTGGCGATCCAGCCGTGATCCATCAGCAGTTCGAGCCCCAGCAGGTCACGATAGAACGCGGCCGCGGCGGCGACATTGTCAGTGGCGATGTTGGCGACGATGCGCGTGACCTTCATGCCGACTCCGGTGCGATGCGTGTTGGCCCATGGTCGCATCGACGCCGGTGCGATGCATCCGCTGCGACTGAATCGCGCCCTGCAGCATCCATTCCGGATACGACCCGCCAGCGCGCCCACCATGACATCGTCCCGCCGTCGCTCCGCCCTGCCTGCGCTCCTGCTGCTGCTTGCCGCGGCCTGCGCCAGTCACGCCACCGGCCATGCCGCAGAAACGCCGCGCACGCGCGTCGCAGGCGTGGCGCAGGCCATCGAGGACCACTACTTCGACGCCGACCGCGGCCGCACGATTGCCGACGGACTGCGCGCGGCCGCCGCCGACGGTGCGTTCGATGCGTTGGCCGCGCCGCAAGCGCTTGCGCACGCACTGACCACGCGACTCAAGCCGCTGGACAGGCACTTCCACGTGCGCGTCGCGCAGTCGGCGGAAACGCGGGAACGACGCGCACCGCGCCCGGACATGGGCGACGGCATCGAGCGCGTGGAGATCCTGCCGGGCAACATCGGCGTGCTCGGCCTGCGCGGGTTCGCCGACTTCGACTTCGGCCGCAGCGACGCGCCCGCGCGGCAGGCGATCGACGCCGCGCTGCAGCGCCTGGCGCAGACCGATGCGATGGTGGTCGACCTGCGCGGCAACCGCGGCGGCTCGCCGGCCATGGTCGGCTACCTGGCCAGCGCCTTCGTCGCCCCGGGCGCGGACATCTTCAACACGTTCCACAGCCGTGCAGGCACGCAGAGCGAAGCGCCCGCACAGTGGCACCCGGCGCCGCGAACGCAGCTGCCGCTGTACGTGGTGATCGACGCGGGCACCGGCTCTGCCGCCGAATCGTTCGCCTACACGCTGCAGCAGGCGGGGCGCGCGACGATCGTCGGTGAAACCAGCGGCGGGGCGGCCAACCCCGGCGGCCCGATCACGACGCGCGAAGGGCTGGACGTGTTCGTGCCGACCGGCTCGCCGGTCAATCCCTTCAGCCACCGCAACTGGGAAGGCGTCGGCGTGCAGCCGGACGTCCCCGCAGCCCCGGACAAGGCGCTGGACGTTGCGTTCGAACGCGCGCGCAGGGCGGTTCCGCGCGACTGAACGCATGCTGCGCACATTGCGACCGGTTCACGCGGCCGCACCAGGGCAAACGGCACGCTCGTCCCACGCCCGTTCCGGAGCATGTCGATGAATCCGCAAGATCCGCATCCCGGCCCCCGCCCGGACCAGCCCGATCCCGGCCCGGATCCGGATGTCCCCGGCCAGGTGCCGAATCCGGTCCGCGATCCAGTGCCGGGGCGCCCGGTGGATCCGGTGATTCCTCCGATCCACGATCCCGGCACGCCCGGCCATCCCGTACGGCCGGAGCCGCCGCCCGAGCCGCGGCCGTAAAGCCGGGCGCGCGCGCATCGCTGCCGGCGGCAGCAGGGGCGCGACAACCTCAGGGTCCCGGCGTCTCCGCGTCCGACAGTCCCGCCATCCGCTGCCGCCACGTCGCTGGCGTCTGCGGCTTGACGAACAGCGCCGAAAGCTCGGGATGCGCGGCCTTGGCGGCGTGTTCAACCCGACTCACGCACGCTTCGATGCGGGTCGTGTCGAGTGCGTCCTCGAACTCCGCGCTGAGCACCGCGACCACCTGGTCCGGGCCGAGCTGCACGGTGAGCACGCCGTTGGCGGTGCGGATCGCCGGATCCTCGGACGCGATGCGCAGGATGTCGTCGCGCACGTGCGGATGCGCCGCTTCTCCCAGCAGCAACGCCTTGGTCTCCCGCGCCAGCAGCAGCGAGGACGCCGCCAGCACTCCGCCGATCAGGATCGAGGCGATGCCGTCGAACTCCGGCCGCTGCAGCACATGGCTGGCAGTGACGCCGGCGAGCGCGATGAACAGGCCGACCAGCGCCGCGCTGTCCTCGAACAGCACCGTGAAGGTCGTCGGATTCTTGCTGCGGCGGAATGCCTCGAAATAGCCGAGCTTGCCCTTGGCAGCGCGGAATGCGCGCAGCGCGATGAACCATGTCGTGCCCTCGAACACCAGCGACGCGGCGAGCACGATGTAGTTCACCAGCGGCCGCGCCATCGGTTCGGGATGGCGCAGGTGGGCGATGCCTTCGTACACCGATACGCCCGCGCCCAGCGCCAGCACCAGCAGGGCGACGATGAAGGCCCAGAAGTAGAGTTCGCGGCCGTAGCCGAACGGATGGCTGGCGTCGGCCGGCTTCGCCGCCCGCGCAGTGCCGTACAGCAGCAGCACCTCGTTGGTCGAGTCGACCATCGAATGCACCCCTTCGCTCAGCATCGCCGAACTGCCGGTGATCGACGCGGCCACGAACTTGGTGACCGCGATCGCCAGGTTGCCGGCGAGCGCGGCGTACACCACCAGCTTGGACGAAGGAATGCGTGGCATCGATGGCTCCCTGGCCTGCGGCAGGGTAGCGGGTCAAGCGTGATGCGCCGGCATTCGCGCGGCGATGCCCGTCGCACCACCTGCAGGAGCGCACTCGGGCGCGACCGCTTCCCCGCGACCGCCGGGTCGCGCCCGGGTGCGCTCCTGCAAGGTCATGGCTGCGCGGGCGACGGCGGGTCCGGTGGCGCGGCCGGCTCCGGCGGCGGCGGTGCAGCGGCCCGGTCGGGCTCGGTCGGCAGGTAGTACTTCACGCGTTCGAAGAAGCGGCGATAGAAGTCCTGGTTCTGCACGGTGTTGCTGGCGACCTTCACCAGCGAGTCCTCGCTGCTGCCCACCGGCAGCGACACCGAACCCAGCACGCCGACGCCGAGGCTGGCCGAGCTCGAGGTCTTCTTCAGCGCGTAGCGGTCCTGTACCGCGTTGACGAACACCAGCGCGCGGCCGTCGTGCTGCTGCATGCAGGTCACGCGCACCACCAGCTGGGTATGGGTGTCGGCATCGAGCTGGAAGTTCTTCGAGGCCTCCACGCCCTCGCCGCTGGCGCGGCTCACCACGTAGCCCTGGCCGAGCAGCGCGCGCTGCGCCGCTTCGCAAGCCTGCGGCGGCGGCGACTCGAGGATCCGCGAATAGGTGTCGTCGGCGTCGAAGGTCTCGCCCGACGGCGCCACATCCTTCGGATTCGATGCGCAGCCGGCCAACAGCGCGGCAATGACAAGACCCAGGGGAGCAACGGCAGGGCGGGACATGGCAACGGGCGGCAGCATGGGGAAACGAAGTCTAGCGACCCGCGCGTTCAGGTGCCCTGAACGCGCCACCGCCCCGCCCGGGCAGGCGTTTCGCTAGCATCGTCGCCACCTCCAAGAATCGAGCGACCCGATGCCCGACTGGCACGCGCTGATCCGCGATGTTCCCGACTTCCCGAAGCCTGGCGTGGTGTTCAAGGACATCACCCCGCTGCTGGCAGACGCCGACGGCTATGCCGCCATGGTCGATGCGCTGGCAATGCCGTGGCGCGGCGTTGCGCTGGATGCGGTGCTCGGCATCGAATCGCGCGGCTTCATCCTCGGCGCGGCGCTGGCGCGCGCGCTGGGCACCGGCTTCGTGCCGGTCCGCAAGCCCGGCAAGCTGCCGGCGCGCACCCACGCGCGCGACTACGCCCTGGAGTACGGCAGCGACCGGCTCGAGATCCACGCCGACGCCGTGCCGCCGGGTGCGCGTGTGCTGCTGGTCGACGACGTGCTCGCCACCGGCGGCACCCTGTGCGCGTCGCTCGCACTGGCGCGGCAGCAGGGCGCGACCGTCGTCGGCGCGTCGGTGCTGCTGGAAATCGCCGCGCTTGGCGGCCGCGCGCGCTGGGACGCGGACGTGCCGCTGGAAGCGCTGATCGCCTGCTGAAACCGCTGCGCCACAGGCCTGCCGGACTCCCGGTCGCGCAGAAGCCGGCATCGCTCCGGCAGCGCCTGCGCGTGACCGGCGTGGAACGCCCTGCACGCAGCGTTTCGTCCCGCGGGCCTGTGCGCGCAAGCGTCTTTTATCCCGCTCCCGGCACTGCGCGCCGTGCCTTCGCACGCAGCGCCCAGCGCGCGCCCAGCCACGCCTGCAGCGGCAGCGTCGCCACCGCGCCGGCGCTGAACCACCACGGCCAGTCGCCACCCAGCCGCAGCACTGCAAACACCGCGATCGCCAGCAGCATCGCGAACAGCACCAGCACGTGCGCACGCGGCGCGCGCGGCGCCAGCACCGCCGCCACCCACGCGGCCAGCACCCCGGCGACGATCACCCAGCCCAGGTCCCACGCCAGCCTGCGTTCGCCACCGCCGGGAAATCCGGCCAGCATCGCCAGTTCGGAGCCGGCCAGGTTGGCCACGCAGAACGCCACCGCCGCCAGCACCATCGCAAGCAGCGAGCGCAGCACCAGCACCAGCCCGATGGTTGCTCTCGATCCCATGGAAACCTCCCGCGTCGAACGCATCGTCGCGCGAAACGGCATTGTGCCCGCACCGCACGATTGCACGGCCCGCCAACGGGACGATCCATCCCTGTTTCCGCCCTTTCGCGCCGCGGCCACGCACCCACTTCCTTTCTGCAGCGATGGCTGCCCAGGCACACCGCCGGGGCCCGTCGCACGGAAATCGCCTCCCTCCCCCATGCGCGATCTCCGCTGCAGGAGTCCAATGCAATGACCAGGAACAAGATGCTGTCCCGTGCCCTGTTTGCCGTCCTGTCCGGCGCCGCCGCTTTCGGTGCGCAGGCGGCCGAAGCCCCCGGCTTCTACGCCGGTGTCGGCGCCGGCCAGTCGTTTGTCGACGAAGGCGCCTACGACGACGAGGACACCGCGTTTTCCGCGTTCGGCGGCTACCAGTTCAACCGCTACTTCGGCCTCGAGGCGGGCTACGCCGACCTGGGCAAGCTGGAACCAGACGCCGTGGGCAACGCGCTGGAAGCCAGCTCGGTCTACTTCACCGCCGTCGGCACGCTGCCGTTCACCGAGAAGTTCTCCGGCTACGCCAAGGCCGGCATGCAGCGCTGGGATCTCGACACCGCGATCCCCGGCCTGGTCGGCACCCACGACGACAGCGGCACCGACCCGACCTACGGCGTCGGCCTGCAGTACCGCTTCAACGACAGCGTCGCGCTGCGCGGCGAGTACAGCCGCTTCGAGATCGAAGACGTCGACGCCGACCTCGCCCAGCTGCAGGTGCGCTTCGACTTCTGATCACGCCAAGCGCACGACGGGCCGCCGGTCTCCATGCCGGCGGTCCCTTTTTCGTTGCAGCCTGCCCCGCTGGCCGTTTCGACGGCCGCCGCTCAGATGGCCTGTTCGCGGATGTCGGTCTTCAGCGCAACCGCGCTCGAGTCGCCGACGTGCAGGCCTGCCGGCAGCTTGCGCTCCACGTCGCGCGCAGCCTTCCTGTCGTCGCAGACGACCGACGTCGTTTGTGACAGGCAGTAGTTGATCGGGATCCTGACCGACGACCCGGGCACGACCTCGCCCGCGACCAGCTCGGGGCGGAATTTCCAGTGCTTGACCGCTTCGGTGGCCGAGGCGATGAACGCCTTGCGGTGATAGGAAGAGCGACTCGCCGGATCGCCCTCGTAGGTGATCTCGCCGATCGCCGGCGAGCCATCGGCATCGACTTCAACCGTCACCACCACCAGCGCGGTGACGCCGCTTCGCACCGCGTCCGCGGGATACGAGGGAGGTGCCAGGCTCAGCGCCGTCGGTCCGGTCTGCGCATCGGACAGGCGCAGCACCACCGAGCCGTCGGCGAGTTCGTCGCCCAGGACATGGATCAGCAGGCCGGTCTGCGTCGACGCGGGCCGCCCGTCGACGGTCGCCGGCTCGAACTCCCAACGCCGCACGATCGGCGCCAGGCGCTCGGCGATCAGCGCGTGCACCTTGGACTGCTCCTCCCACTGCAGATCCTGCACGTGGCCGGCTGCGTCAATGTCCACGCCCGCGCGGAGCCAGACATCGAAAGTTTCCGGCGGCTTCGATCCCGCCGTTGCAAGACTGCATACCGCCGCCAGCATGATGACGGCCAGACGCATGATTCGCATGTCCATTCCCCCGCAATGGTGTTCCCGGCGGATCATATCGCGAGCGGAAGGGCGCTATTGCCCTCCGGCGTCGGGCATCAGGACCACGAACGGTTCGCATGCCGCCTGCGCGCAACCCAGCAGCAGCGCCTCGTCGCCATCGCGCCAGATGCTGGTGCCCGCGGCATTGATCTCGAAATTCCAGACGCGCCCGCTGGCCTGCACGCGGCCTTCGATGGTGCAGGGCAGCCACGCGAAGTCGTGCAGCTCACCCTCGCCGAGCGGCTTGCTCAGCCGGAAGAATGCCGTCGCCTGGCCTGCATCGAGCGACCATGCCTTGCACATCGCCTCTTCCGCGGCCTGCGCGCGGGCGCCCTGCGCAGGCGCGTAGACCGACCCCGAGACTTCGAGGACGGAGATATCCGGTGCCGCGTTATCGGGACGGGCCTGCGGGTGACATGCCAGGAGCATCGGCAACAACAGCAGGCACGGCAGGCGCATACAGTCCCGCGCCTTCGCCGGGAGTCTTGCGCGAGATGATGTCATGTTCGTATACGTCATGGTCGGTCAACCCGAAATTGTTCTGCAACGTGCCCACCAGTCGCTGGATCGACGCCCGCTGCGCCTCGGTCGGTGGGTCCCAGGTCCTGGTCGCCGCGTTGTAGCGACCGACCACTTCGATACCGACGCTGTCGCCGTTGGTCGGGTAGCGCTCCGGATACGGCCGCGTGGATTCGATGCGGCTGACGGCGCGCACCGCGCTTGCCCGCCACTCCGGGGTGGTTCCCCTGGCGGCATCGAGTTCGCGCTGGTCATCGGGCGTGATCGTGCCCTCCACCTCGCCGCGCGAGCGCACCGCGCCGACGTGCCAGGCCTGGCGATCGACGCTGACCGTCTGGTGGATCGTGCCGTCGGTGTCGATCAGGAAGTGCGCGCCCGTCCCGGCCTCGCGGCTTTTCCAGGTGTGCAGCGTGCTGGCGGCGGTGCTCGACTCGGTACGATGCAGGACGATGCCGTTCACGTGCGGCATGACCCCGTGCGCGATCCTGGCGATGGCCGACGGCACGACGCCCGGATCGGTCAGGAAACCATCCCGTCCGATCGTCGTTTCCCTGCCAAACGGAGCCAGCGTCGCGTGCGCCGGTCGCGAGGCCGCCTCGACCGCAACGCCGAACCGCAGCGCGGCAGGATCGGGATCGTGCACGTGATAGCCAGCGCGCGGCAGCGCGAAGATCGACGGCCGCGGCGCGTCGGCATCACCGGCCACCACCTGGCCGATGTCCCGCGCCGCCATGTGCGGCTGCCGGCTGCGGATCTCCGCATACAGCGCGGCCGCGAGATTGGCATTGTGCTCAGGACTCCAGCGCTGCAGGTCCTGGACGCCAGCGAGGATGCGCTGGTACATCTCGTGATCGGGGTGGAGCGGATCGCTGGGGAGTCGAACGGTCGGCGGTCCTGCCATTGAAAGCCCTCCTTGGGTCGGTGCTTGTTCGTCCCGCAGCATACCTTGGCCGGGGATGGCGACTGGGACCCCGGTTGCAGTTCGCACTCACGGATCGGCAGGCGGCGCCAGCGCATGCCATCGGTGGCAACCAGACGTTTCGAATGCCGCATCCTTCGTTCACGCGGGATGGGCGTCCGGGCATTGCATGGAAGCACACCCGTGTCGGCGAACGAGGCGCGCCGGGCCGGCAGCATTCCCGCGCCCATTCCCTCACGCCACCCGGCGAACTGGCGTTGCGCGCGCGCCGCGCGCCACGGCCCTCTTTCCCGCTGAAGTTTCTGGCCGGCTCAGCCGAGCTCGCTGGATGTGATGACGCTGCATCCCGGTGCGGCTGCGAGTGCCGCGGCCACCAGCGCATCGGCGATGCGCGACGCGCGGCTGGGCCGCCACTTGCGCGGCAGCAGCGGTCGCAATGCGCGCGATGCCGCCAGCGCAATCGCTTCACCCGTCCGGCGCTCGCTGCGCTCGCCGTCGATCAGGCCTGGCCGCACCAGCACCAGCGCCGGGTAATCCAGCGCGGCAAGCGCCTGCTCCAGTTCGCCCTTCACCCGGTTGTAGAACACCGGCGAACGCGCGTTGGCGCCCATCGCCGACGTCAGCGCGAAGGCCTGCGCTCCGTGCGCACGCGCGAGCCGCGCCACCGCCAGCGGATAGTCGTGGTCGACCCGCCTGAACGCCTCGCGCGACCCGGCCGCCGCCAGGGTGGTGCCCAGGGTGCAGACCACCGCGTCCACCGCCCACCACGGCGCATCCGCCGGCAGCGCGTCGAAATCCACGACCGGGTTCTCGAGCTTCGGATGCCGCAGTGCCAGCGGCCGCCGCGCGGGCGCCACCACCTGCGTCACCTGCGGCGACTCCAGCAGGCGCGTGAGCACCAGCTGCCCGACCAGGCCGGTTGCGCCGACGTGCAGGATTCTCATGGGATCAGGGCCCTCCTCCGGGCACCCGCCGCGAAGGCAGCGTTGTCGTTGCGGGCGCGGCGTGTACCGCAGCCCTGTCGCGCCCGTGCGAAGCGCAGCATGGCACGTCCTTGCACCCTCCCGTCGCCCGGCCCGGCCGGTTTCCGCTGGTATTCCAAGCGGCCCTGAAGCCGGTGCCATCGCGGCGGCCTGCGGCACCGGGAATGGTTCGCCGAACAGGGCCGGCCGTCGCCACGCGGTGCCGCCGCGTATCGTCCTGTGCTTCCCGCCCGGACGCCGGCTCCGCGTGCGCTCCGAACGCCTTCGCGCCAGATTGGAGGTCGAAATCCGCCGCGCCCGTTCGTCGAACAGACACGGGCGGCCGTTGCCGCCTTCCACCACGACACCACCGA
>Ga0182747_1002982_pt1 | contig 11620 bp, 10 predicted proteins | sample eDN3rd30CBELigBY_FD_128526 | JGI IMG/M metagenome (GOLD analysis project Ga0182747, IMG submission 128526) | Enriched backyard soil microbial communities from Emeryville, California, USA - eDNA 3rd pass 30_C BE-Lig BY (version 2) (version 2) | ecosystem: Environmental > Terrestrial > Soil >...
ATTTGGCTTCGAGACGGAGATTGTCGAGAAAATTGACCTTGATTTCCATGCGGGATTACCGTGATTTAAGCGTGCAAAACGAAATTGGCCGGCATTATCCGGGTTTTCGTTGCGCAAGTCCTGCTCAGCGCCACCCGCAGGCTTGATTTTTCGAAGCGGGCTTGCGTATTCCACCGAATTACTTGCCTGATCCTCTGAAGCTATCCCCGCCACCAGACCAGCGGTCATCCTCCTGTGCTAGCGTTTCTGCACCGGGGGACAACGTATTCCCCATGCAGAAACAACACAGCGACAACAACCGTGACGGGCAGGTGAAACCATGGAACTACGCATCAACCAGAAGACCTATCAGGTCGAGGCGGACGCCGACACGCCCCTGCTGTGGGTAATCCGCGATGACCTGGGGCTGACCGGCACCAAGTATGGCTGCGGCTTGGCTCAATGTGGCGCTTGTTCGGTGCTGGTGGACGGCAATGTGGTGCGCGCCTGCGTTACCCCCGTGGCCGGTGTGGTGGGGCGTGAGGTCACCACCATCGAGGCGATCGAGGCCGACCCCGTCGGTAAACGGGTAGTCACCGCCTGGGTCGAGCACCAGGTGGCTCAATGCGGCTATTGCCAGTCTGGCCAGGTCATGGCAGCCACGGCGCTGCTCAAGCACACGCCCAAACCTAGCGATGCGCAGATCGATGCAGCCATGGTCAACCTGTGCCGCTGCGGCACCTACAACGCCATCCATGCCGCCGTGCATGATCTGGCCCAGGGGGAGCAAGCCTGATGAACACGCCAGTCGATACGCCTGCCGAACTGCTCAGGCTGCAGCTGGGCGAAACGGTCAACCTGTCACGTCGGCGCTTTCTTGCGGGCACCGCAGTCGGTGCCCTGGTACTAGGTTTCGGCTTACCCATGGGTTCGGCCCGCGTGCAGGCAGCCGCCGCCGCGGCAACTGCGGAACGCGGCACCCAGGTGCCTGCTTTTCTGGAAATTCGCCCGGACGGCACGGTGCGCCTGCTGAGCCCCTTCATGGAAGGCGGGCAAGGCCCTTTCACCACCATGGCGCAGATTGTGGGTGAAGAGCTGGATGTCGACCCGGCCCATTTCGTGGTCGATAGCGCTCCACCAGGCGAAGCCTACGTGGTAATGGAGAACGGCATGCGCATCACCGGTGGCAGCATGTCGGTGCGCATGAGCTATCCGACCATGCGCCGCCTGGGCGCGCTCGCCCGGGGCATGCTGCTGCAGGCGGGCGCCGAACACCTGGGTGTACCGCTCGATGAGCTTTCCACCACGCCAGGTAACGTAGTACATACCACGAGTGGACGTTCCGTTCCTTACGGTGAACTGGCAGGTCGCGCCATGGACCTGCCGGTGCCCGACCCGGCCAGCGTCAAGCTGCGCGACCCCAGCCAGTTTCGCTGGATAGGAAAGCCCGTACGCCGCCTGGATGCCTATGACAAGTCCACCGGCAAGGCCCAGTACTGCATCGACATCAAGGTCGACGGCATGCTCCACGCTGCCGTGCAGCATGCACCGCGCCTGGGCATGACGGTCGGCAGCCTGCGCAACGAAGACCAGGTCAAGGCCATGAAAGGCGTACATTCGCTGCATCAGCTGCCAGGCGCCGTGGCCGTGGTTGCCGAACGCTGGTGGCACGCCAAGCGTGCAGTAGAGGCGATCCAGGTAGATTGGAAAGAACCGGCCGCCGACAGCAAAGTGCGACCGATGCCGGCCGATTTTTCCAGTGACGCCTGGCGCGAACACCTCGCGACGGTGCAAGGGCCGTCACGCGATGAAGAGAACGAAGGGGATATTGCCGGCGCCTTGGCCAATGCCAATACCAAGGTCGAGGCCAGCTACCACAACCAGTACCTGAATCATGCCCAGCTCGAGCCACCGTCCGCCCTCGCCCGCTTTAACCCGGACGGCAGCCTGGACGTCTGGCTGCCTAACCAGGCGCCGGACATGTTCCGTGACGACATTGCCAGGCGCACTGGCCTGACGCCTGCACAAATCAACCTGCATTCGCCGCTGCTGGGCGGCTTCTTTGGCCGCCACTTCCTGTACGACTCTGCCAACCCCTACCCGCAAGCCATTGCCCTGGCCAAAGCGGTTGACCGACCGGTGAAGCTTATCTGGAGCCGCGAGGAGGAGTTTCTACGCGATGTACTGCGCCCCGTCGCAGTGGTGAAGTTCCGCGCCGGGCTGGACGCAGACGGTATGCCTGTGGCGCTCGAAGCGGTAAGCGCCACCGAGGGCCCAACCGAGGCCCTTGCCGGCAAACAAGGGGAAAAGATCGACCCGACTGCGCTCGAGGGGCTGTCAGGCAAGTCCTACGCCATCGCCAACAAGCGCATCGCCCAGATCTATGTCAAAGGCCCGGCCATGCTCGGTTACTGGCGCTCGGTAGGTAACTCGCTGAACGACTTTTTCTACGAATCATTCCTGGACGAACTGGCGGACAAAGGTGGCAAGGACCCGTTTGAACTGCGCCTGCACCTGCTGCGCGACAACCCGAGACTGACCAACCTGCTGAACGCAGTGGCCGACTTGTCCGGCGGCTGGAAGCGCGGCCCGTTCACCGCCGAGGACGGCAGCAAGCGCGCACGCGGCGTGGCCATGGCGTCACCGTTCGGCTCGGAGGCTGCGGTCATTGCCGAGGTTTCAATCGATAACGGCCAGGTCAAGGTGCACGACATCTGGCAAGCCATCGACCCTGGCAGCATCGTCAACCCGGCGATCATCGAGCATCAGGTCAATGGTGCCGTCGCCCTCGGCCTGTCGCAGACGCTGGTGGAAGAAGCGGTGTACGTGGATGGCAAGCCGCGCGCGCGCAACTACGACCTGTACCCGATCCTGCCGCCTTCGCGCATGGCCCGGGTGCATGTGCGCATTATCGAAAGCGGGGCGAAGATGGGCGGCATCGGCGAACCACCGTTACCCGCCGTGGCCCCGGCGGTGGCCAACGCGGTCGCGCAGCTCACCGGCCAGCGCGTGCGCAGTTTGCCATTGAGCCGCCACACCTTCAGCTGATCGCAAGGGACGCCTCATGACCCATCGTTTCGCAAGAACCGCTGGCTGGCTCGCGCTGCCGTGCCTGGTCGCGGCGGGCCTACTGGCCTGGTATGTCACACGCGAACCTGCTTCGCCGTTTGCCGATGCGCAGGCCACTGTTGCCGACCCGGCGCTGGTCAGCCGCGGCGAATACGTGGCCCGGCTCAGTGACTGCGTGGCCTGCCATAGCCTGCCGGATGGCAAACCGTTCGCCGGCGGGTTGGAAATGGCCACCCCGCTGGGGGCGATCCACGCCACCAACATCACCCCTGACCGCGACAACGGCATCGGTAACTACACCTTGGCCGACTTCGACCGCGCCGTGCGCCAGGGTGTCGCGCCCGGTGGTCGGCGGTTGTACCCGGCCATGCCTTACCCGTCCTACGCCAAGCTCAGCGATGAGGACGTCAAGGCGCTGTATGCGTTCTTCATGCACGGTGTGCAACCGGCGCGGCAGGCCAACCTGGCCAGCGACATCCCCTGGCCGCTGAACCTGCGCTGGCCCATTGCCTTGTGGAACGGCCTGTTTGCCGCCACCAGGCCTTACACCGACAAGACCGGGCAGGATGCACAGTGGAACCGTGGCGCCTATATCGTCCAGGGCCCCGGGCACTGCGGCAGTTGCCACACGCCACGCGGCCTGGCCTTCAATGAAAAGGCGCTGGATGACAGCGGCAAGCCGTTCCTGTCCGGTGCACTGCTTGACGGCTGGTATGCACCCAGCCTGCGCGCCGACCACAACACAGGACTCGGGCGCTGGAGCGAGGCGGAGATCGCGCAGTTCCTGAAGACCGGGCGCAACCGGCATGCAGTGGTATTCGGTTCGATGACAGAGGCGTTCAACAACTCCACGCAATTCATGCATGACGACGACCTGGCCGCCATCGCCCACTACCTGAAGTCGCTGCCCGGCGACCCCCAACGTGACGGCGAGCCATGGCAATACCAAGCCGAATCGGTAGCTATACGGTTGGACAGCCCTGGAGCCCGCACCTACGTGACACGCTGTGCCTCCTGCCACGGCCTGGACGGCAAGGGCCAGGACAAGTGGATGCCGCCATTGGCCGGAGCGACCTCGGCACTGGCCAAGGAGAACGCCTCGGCAATCAATATCACACTTAATGGTTCGCAGCGGGTGGTGGCTGCTGGGGTGCCGGACGCCTATCGCATGCCGGCTTTCCGCGAACAGCTGAGTGATCAGGAGATTGCCGACGTGCTTGGCTTTGTGCGTACAGCCTGGGGCAACCAGGGTGGTGCGGTGGATGCGCAGGCGGTAGGCAAGCTGCGTGGGCATACCGACCCGGCCAGCAGCAGCCCCATCATCTTGCATATGCGTTGAATAGGAGAGGTACATGTACCGACACAAGGCTGCTCCCATAAAGACCGCGCAGCACTTGAGCTACTCTGTCACTGCCACCGCTCCAGGTTCTGTTTCAACCACTGCTCGGGCAAGGCCCCGCCAACGATCTTCGCCATCTCCCGCGCCAGCGCCTCACGCAGCGGTGGCCGGTTGCAGGGCGACTCTCGGGAGATTGCCAGGTACAACCCTTCACTGGACACGGGTGGCTGCAATACCTGCACAGTGGCTGCGATGCCCAACGTGCGCGCCAGCACCATGCCAGGAAACTGCTCGTACACCACGTAATCGCTGCGTTTGTGCATCAGCTTCTCGAACGCCTGTCTGGCACTGGGCACCGCTTCAAGGGTGAGATTGGCCGCGGCGTATTCATCGAACTGTTGGCCGTGGCTGTTGTTGACCAGAGTGCCACCCTTGCGGCCTTTGAGGTCGGCCCATTGCTGGTAGGCAAAGGCATTGTCCTGGCGCACCCAGATGACGCTGGGGGTACGCAAAAACGGCGGGGCGATGAAGTCCACATGCTGCCGGCGCGCTTCGGTCAGGAAGTACCCGGCCATCAAGTCGATCCGCCCGGTGCGCACTTCTTCCTGGGCTCGCGACCACGGCCCGGCGTAAACCACCTCTATGTCCAGCCCCAACTGCTTGCCCAGGTATTTGAGCAGGTCGGCATTGGCACCGATCAGTCGTTGAGGGTTCAGCGGGTCGCGCCACAGGTACGGGGGGTATTCCGGGTTGCCTGTGGCGGTCAGCCGTAGGCATGCATCATCCGCTGTTGCAGCCAGGGGCAGCAGTGACAGGCACATCAGGAGCAAGACGTGGCGAAAGCAACGCTCGATCATCTACGACCCTCGGCACATGAAACACCCGGCGATCCGGCGTAGTGGCCAAAGGCTGCCACCTGCCGTGGTCGCCTGCAGCTATCATCTGCGCGCTGTAGACAGTCTGGACCATCAGCAACCCGCAGACGAGCCTTTCATCGTCCCGTCGATAAATTTGCCGAAGGACACACAGTGAGCGCCTGCTCGGCCGGCGACAAACTGGGCTTTTCAGGCACCCTGCCGTCGCATCGCCAGGATCGCCGCGCCAAAACCGATAAAGGTGGTGCCCACCACCCTGTTCACCCAGCGCGACAGCGACGGCCGGGTCAGCACCCCCTTGGCCCGCGCAGCCAGGGCGGCATACGCGCTTAGCGAAGTGAGCGACAAGGCCACGAAAATCCCGGTCAAGGTCAGGAACTGCGGCAATAGCGCAGCCCCTTGGTCGATGAACTGCGGAAACAGTGCTGTAAAGAACATGGTCGCCTTCGGGTTGGTCACTGCAGTGAGAAAGGCCGATTTGAACAGTTTCAGCGGCGTAGGCCGCACCTTGGCCGCACACTCTGCGGCACCCTGCTCCAGCATCGGGCTCTTCTTCAGCAGTTGGCGCGCCCCCAGGTAGAACAGATAGCCCGCCCCCAGGATCTTCACGGCATTGAACAGTACTTCAGAACTCGCCAGCAGTGCGCCTAGCCCCAGCATGGCTGCAGCCGACAAACAGAACAGGCCCGTGCCATTGCCCAGCGACGACCAGATCGCGCTGCGCTGGCCATGGGCAAGGCTGTTGTTGATAGCCATCAGGGTGGCAGGGCCGGGGCTGGCGATCGCGATGGCGGCGACCAGGGTGAATGCGAACAGCGAGTGAGAATCCATTTCAGGCTCGTCAGACAATCAGGTGAGGCTGCGTCTATTGAGCGCAGGTTCAGTCTGTATTCTGCCGCTTTGCCGCCTTCTTGACGATAGCCTTCATTCGCGTCGCCGCCCGCTGCACAGTGGCCATCTTCTCGGGGCGCTTCATGCCCCGCCATTTGCGGATTTCGTCACGGGTACGGCCACAGCTCACGCACAGCTCGCTGCTGAGCTGGCATAACGAGACGCAGGGGTTGTCGATGTCTTTGGCCATGCCACTACTCAGCCAGGCAGTTCTGCCCGCGCATGTTCGCCAGCGCTGTGGAACACCTGGCGCACTTCCTCGGCCTTGACCTTGGTTACCGACCTGGCTGCCAGCAACTCATCGACCACGCGCAAGCCCTGCTCCAGGGCTGTGGCGAGTTGATCAGCGTCGGAGGCGTCAGCGATATCACCCAGATAGGGAGCGATGAGGTACACGTAACGGTCCTGCAGCTTGAGCGCTTCCAGCGCGTCGAGGGCTTTCTGGAACCGATCGGCAGCGGCAGGGCTCATGCTCAATTTATCGAAATGAATCAGGCTCACACGGTCAGTGGCCATTATGACGAATCTCCGTTTCCTGGTGCGGCCAGGCCCGCAAGCAGCAGCACTTCTACGATGCTCGTATGTGTGGGCCCGGGTTATGGCCATCAGGGTACCAGAAGCCGAAGCAGAAAGGGCCACTGCCCCCAGAACTAAAAGTATTTGCCAAGTCGCGTAATGGACGCCCCACGACGTTATGGGGACATGAGCCGCTGTTTGCTGCACAGGATAATCCCGCCGGCAATCCACCCCGCCGAGGCCGTCATCGTGCTCGGCAGCCCACACAACAAGCCTGCGCGTCCAGGCAATACACAAATGGGGCCTCATCATACATGGCAAAGGAACACATCCCCGAAACACTCGATCTTGGCGTCACAGACCCCTCGAAAACCGCAGAAGCCCGCCAGGATCGGCATTTCGAGGGCAAGCTTGACTGGATCGTCTTCGGTTTCACCAGCCTCCTGGCCATCGCGTTCGTGCTCTGGGGCTTCCTCAACCAGGCCAGCCTGGCCAGCAGCGCCTCCAGCGCGCAATCCTGGGTCATTCTCAATTTCGGCTGGTTCTTCGTGCTCACCTCCTCCCTCTTCGTGGTGTTCGTGCTGTGGCTGGCCGCAAGCCGTTACGGGCGGGTGCCGCTGGGCCGCGATGGCGAACAGCCAGAATTCCGCACGGTGTCCTGGGTAGCGATGATGTTCAGCGCCGGTATGGGGATCGGCCTGATGTTCTTCGGCGTGGCCGAGCCGCTGTCGCACTACATATCGCCGCCGCCCGGCTCGGCCAGCGGGCAGACCAGCGAAGCGATGCAGGTGGCAATGGCCACCACCCTGTTCCACTGGACCCTGCACCCTTGGGCCATGTACGCCATCGTTGGCCTGGTAATCGCCTACGGCACCTTCCGCCGTGGCCGCTCGCAGCTGATTTCTGCTGCCTTTCGGCCGCTGATCGGCAAGCACGCAAACGGCCCTCTCGGCCGCCTGATCGACATGATGGCGATCTTCGCCACACTGTTCGGCTCGGCCGCCTCGCTAGGCCTTGGCGCGTTGCAGATTGCCGGCGGCCTGGAATACAACGGCTGGATCGAAAGCCCTGGTAAACTGTTCTACATCTCGATCATCACCCTGCTGACCATTGCCTTCGTCACCTCGGCGGTGTCGGGCATCGGCAAGGGTATCCAGTGGCTGTCCAACACCAACATGGTACTGGCACTGGTGCTGGCAGTGTTCGTGTTCCTGGTCGGGCCGACGCTGCTGATGCTCAACCTGCTGCCGACCTCGCTCGGCATCTACATCAAGATGCTGCCGGAAATGATGGCCCGCACCAACGCCAGCGGCGGCGAGCAGATGAACAGCTGGCTGGCCGGCTGGACCGTGTTTTACTGGGCCTGGTGGATCTCCTGGACGCCTTTCGTGGGCATGTTCATCGCCCGCATCAGCCGCGGCCGCACCATTCGCCAGTTCGTGACCGGGGTGCTGCTGGTGCCAAGCCTGGTCAGCCTGGTGTGGTTCACCATCTTCGGTGGCGCCGCCATCGAGGCCGTGCGCGAGGGCGCCTTCCAGCTGGCCAACGGTGCGGTCAACAGTAACCACGCGCTGTACCAGTTGCTGGACAGCTACCCGCTGGCCTCGGCAACCTCGGTGCTGGTGATGATCCTGGTGGGCATCTTTTTCGTTTCTGGTGCCGACGCAGCCTCGCTGGTGATGGGCACGCTGTCGGAGCACGGCACCACCGCGCCATCGCGGCGCACAGTGATTTTCTGGGGCACGCTGACCGGTACGGTGGCGGCGATCATGCTGGCGATCGGCGACCCACGTAATCCTGGCGAGGCGCTGACCGGGCTGCAGAACCTGACCATCGTCGTGGCCTTGCCATTCGTGGTGGTGATGGTACTGCTATGCCTGGCGCTGTACCGCGACCTGCGCAAGGACCCGATGATGCTGCGCCACCTGCGCGGCAACGAGCTGATCGAAAAGGCCGTGCTGTATGGGGCGGTGAAGCATGGAGAGGAGTTCTACATTGTAGTGCAGGAGAAGAAGGCATCGACCAAGACAGCGGCAGAGGCCGAAGTAACCAGCAACTGATTGCTTCAATCAGAAAACCACGGGCTGCCACGCAGCCCGATCACAGCACGAGGCCGCTGCTGCTGAAAACACAGGTCTGCTTCAACCTTTCAACGCCGCCTCTATCTTGGCCACATCGATCTTGCCCATCTGCATCATGGCCTCGAACGCACGTTTGGCCGCCGCTCGGTCGGGGTGGCTGATGGCTTCGATGAGGATGCGTGGAGTGATCTGCCACGAAATCCCCCATTTGTCCTTGCACCAGCCGCAAACGCTGGCCTCGCCGCCGTTGCCGATAATGGCATCCCACAAGCGGTCGGTCTCTGCCTGGTCCGCGGTACTGACCTGAAATGAAAATGCCTCACAGTGCTTGAAGGCCGCCCCACCATTGAGTCCCACGCAAGGAATGCCCATTACCGTGAAGTCCACGGTGATCACATCGCCCTGCTTGCCTGAAGGGTAATCGGCGGGTGCCTGGTGCACAGCGACCACCCGGCTATCGGGGAACGTTCGGGCATAGAAGTTCGCCGCCTCTTCAGCTTCGTGGTCATACCACAGGCAGATGGTGTTCTTGGCGGTCATGGTCTTGCTCCAAGATCGAAGGTGAGCCTTGAGTCTAGCCCCATAGCACCGGCGTACCGGTAACGCCTGACCAACTGATGCCAATGCATGGTTTAACCGCGATGACGCCGATTCAAAAAAAGGCGCCCCAAGCGGAGCGCCAAAAAATCCACCCAGACCAAAGGAGCAACGAGGTTGCCGAAGTGGAATCACAGAATTGACAACGGGTACTCCACGATCAGCCGCACTTCGTCCAGGTCCGACTCGAACGCCGTGGCCCGGGTGGTGGCCTGGCGAACCCGCAACGACAGGTCCTTGGCCGCGCCAGTCTGCACCACATACTTGACCTCGATGTCACGCTCCCAGCGTTTCTGGTCGGTCAGCGGGTTGCCCGCGACGTCGCGGCGCATGTAAGTGGCGTTGGCATTGGAGTAATCGGCATCGGTACCCTTGCCGTAACGTGTCATGAACGACAGCCCAGGTACGCCGTAGGTGGCCATGTTCAGGTCATAGCGCAGCATCCATGAACGCTCCTTGGGCGCGTTGAAGTCGCTGTATTGGATGGAGTTGTCGAGGAAGATCGAGTCGGACTGACGCAGGTAGTCGAAGTCGTCGTCGCCGTTGTTGCGCTGGTGAGTCAGGGCCAGGGTGTGAGCACCAAAGCGCACACCCAACTTGGCGCTCCAGATATCGTTGTCAAAGGCGCCCAGGCGCTGCTGCCCTTCATCTACAGCCTTGTAATAGTTGAAACCACCAATCAGGGCCAGCTCCCCGCTCAGCGGCCAGCTCAGGCTGGTGCCGACGTAGTACTGGTTCCACACGTCCTTGAGCCGGCTACTGAACAGGCTGACGCTGACATGCTCATTGAGCGTGTAGTCACCCCCGCCATAGGCGATCCACGGCGAATCGACCGGGCCGCCATAGAACGTGACGAAGTTCTCCCGCAGGTCGCTGGACATCGGTTGGCTCATGGCATGCAGACGCCCGGCTTGCAGGGCAAGGTCCTTGATGCTGGTGTTCTCCAGGGTCACCCCACGAAAGCTCTCCGGCAGCAGCCGCGAATCGCCAGCAGCCACCACCGGGTTGGCCGGGAACACATCGCCCACCTTCAGTACCGTGTCGAACAGTCGCACCTTGGCCGCGCCCCCCACCTTGGTGTATTCGTCACGTGCCTGGCCGTCGCGGTCAACCGGCAATACGTCGAAAGAACTGCGCCCGCCGTTGCGGCCGCCGCCAGTGTCGAGCTTAAGGCCAAGCATGGCAAACGCGTCCAGGCCAACACCTACGGTGCCCTGGGTGAAGCCCGACTCAAATCGGGTAATCACGGCGTGCCCCCAGGCTTCGGAGTAGCCGCTGTCAGGCTGTTTGCTCGGGCTGTGTGTCGGGGCCGCAGAATCGCGGTTATCGCGGTTGAAATAGAAGTTGCGATTAAGCACGCTGAGGGTACTGCCCGCCACGAATCCGTCCGCGCTTTCTTCTGCGGCAACAACCTGGCTGCCAACGCTGGCCAACGCCAGGCAAGCAGCCAATGTCAGGGGTGATCTACACGTCATCCGATACTCCTTGAACGTCGCATTTGTTGTTATGTCGGCGGGCCGAGATTGACGGCCGGCAGATAACGCCAAGGTGATCGGCGCATTACAATTGCGTCATCGGCAACGCAGCGCTCTGAGTGGAGTCCTGCAACATTCTGCAGATATTTCCGAGGTCAGGCAGTGAACCTGCTGATAAAAAAACGGTCTTTCGCTGACGGTCAACTCACCGACCGGTTCATCGGCCCAGCCACCGTGGCCTACTTTTTGTCCTGTTCCAGCGAATTCAGCGAAGACCCAACATGCCCGATTCCCGCCCAAATGCTTCCGCCCTCCCTGCCCTGCGCATCGGCCTGATTGCCGCCCTGGTGGGCCTTGCCGCCCCCGTGCACGCCGAAGAGCCTGCCAGCGACGCACGCTGGGTCAGTGACAGCCTGAGCACCTACGTGCGCAGCGGCCCGACCGACGGGCACCGCATTGTCGGCACGCTCAAGTCCGGGCAGAAGCTGACCCTGCTCGGCAGCCAGGGCAATTACAGCCAGGTGCGCGGGCAGAACGGCGATGTGGTGTGGATCCTCAGCAACGACCTGCAGGCAGTGCCCGGGCAGAACGAGCGCCTGCCGTTGCTCGATGCCCAGGTCACCGAACTGACCGGGCAGTTGAAGACCATCGACGACAGCTGGAAGAACCGCGTACAGGGCATGCAGGAAACGCTTGATTCGCGCAAGCAGCTGATTGACGAGTTGGAGGCACGCAACAAGGCACTGAACGAGCAGCTCGATCAGAGCCAGTCGGACCTGCGCGATACCCAGGCCCGCC
>Ga0182747_1002985_pt1 | contig 11612 bp, 7 predicted proteins | sample eDN3rd30CBELigBY_FD_128526 | JGI IMG/M metagenome (GOLD analysis project Ga0182747, IMG submission 128526) | Enriched backyard soil microbial communities from Emeryville, California, USA - eDNA 3rd pass 30_C BE-Lig BY (version 2) (version 2) | ecosystem: Environmental > Terrestrial > Soil >...
GAGGACTGGCTGACCTCCTGGTGGTCGATGACGTCCGCGCCCTGCTGCCCACCGGGGCCCTCGACCCGGTGCTCGCGGGGCCGCTCACCGATGCGGGAGCCACCTCCCACCATGCGGTCAGGCGCGTGCTGCCCCGCCTGCGCGACGAGGGCACCGTGGTGGTGCTCGGCGTCGGCGGCCTCGGCGGCTTCGCGGTCCAGATCCTGCGGGCGCTGTCGCCGGCTCGGATCGTCGCCATCGATCCAGACCCGGCTCGGCGGGAGCTCGCCGTCCTCTACGGTGCCGACGAGGTGCTCGACGGCGTGACGGAGGGGACCGGGCGCCAGTTGCGGGCGGTCCTCGGACCCGACGGCGCTGATGCCGTGCTCGACGTGGTCGGCACCGACGCGACGATCGCGTGCGGTGTCCGGGCTCTGGCCTCCGGGGGAGCGTTCGGCCTCGTGGGCGCGGCGGGCGGCACGCTCCGCAAGCCCTGGTACGGCACCTTGCCGCGAGACGGCGAGCTGTTCACGTTCCAGGGGTCGGACCTCGCCGACGCCCGCGCCGTGCTCGACCTGGCGGCCGCGGGCCGCATCTCCGTCGACATCGTCCCCTTCTCGCTGGACGACGTCGACGATGCGTACGCCGCCCTCGGCACCGGCGGCCTGACCGGGCGCATCGTCGTCCAGCCCTGAGCGGATCGCCGCCGGACTCTGGTCGAGCGGCGAGCGACTCGTAGGATCGAGCCGATGATCGGAGACCGGTTCCCTCGCCGGCGCGCGGCGGCGCGGACCTCGGACGGCGCCGTTGGTCCGTCGCTTCCCGGCAGCGGGCGTCGGTGAGGCAGCCGAGCGGCTGGCGCCTCGCGCTCGCCCTGACCGCCGTGACCTTCTGCCTGAGCGCGTGCTGGGCCCTGCTCACGCCTGTGTTCCACGGGCCTGACGAGCCCGAGCACTACGACCTGATCTCCTCGTTGGCGAGCAACCCGCACTACCCCGAGTACGACCAGCGCGGCCTCGACCCCACCGTCGACGACCTCGCCCAGGCCATGTTGAACGTCGGCGGCGGATCGCGTGCCCCGCACCTCGGCGCCGCCACGCCTCCGCCGATCCTGGCTTCTGCCGACCTGAGCGATCCCCCCACCGGTGCCGTGCGCCCGGCGAGCAACCAGATGCCCCAGCACCCGCCGCTCTACTACGAGTCGATGGCGGCGGCCCTGAGGACGATGCGGTTGGTCGACCCAGGTGCTCGAGCCCCGGCGATCGCCAGCGAGGTGGTGTTCCTCCGGCTCCTCAACGCGGCGGTCGCGTGCACGATCCCGGCGGCGGCCATGGCCGCGCTGCGGCTGCTCAGCCCGCGGCGCACGAGCGGCATCGCCGCCGGCCTCGCCTGCCTGGTGGTGCCGCAGTTCAGCCACATCTCGGGTTCGATCAACAACGACAACCTGATGAACCTGTTCGCGGCGTGGTCGATCGTCGCCCTGCTGTCGATCCTCCGGCGAGGCCTGACGGTCCGCCGCGCGGTCGCGGCCGGAGTTCTGGTGGGCCTGGGCGCGATGACCAAGGCGTTCGGGTTGCTGCTCGTGCCGCTGCTCGCGTTCGTGCTGATCCTGGCGGTCGTGCGTGGGCGCGACCGGGGCCGCAGCCTCCGGTTCGCCGCGCTCGGTGGGATGATCGCTGCCGTCTTGGGCGGCTGGTTCTGGCTGTCGAACCTCCTGGCCCACGGCTCGGTGTCGCCGACGACGTTCTTCGACCGGGCTCCGACCCGTCCGGAGGGGAGCGTGGTCGACCACCGGGCTTGGCTGGACCTCGCCGTGCGCGCCATCCCCGAGCGGTTCTGGCTGTCTGCCGGCCGCTACTCGGTGACGTTCCCCGACCTGCTCTGGAAGGGCCTCACCGTGGCGGGGATCGCCCTCGTGGTCTCCGGCCTGGTCCGTCTCGTCCGGGGCGGCCGGTGGATCGAGGCGGGGGTGGCGGTCGCCCCGTTCGTCTTCACCCTGCTGTACGTCCTCGAGCACGCCCACTCGATCTACGTCCGCACCACGTGGACCTCGTTCCTCCAGGGCCGCTACCTGTTCGTCGGCATCGCCGGCCTGGCGGCTGTGGCCGCTGCCGGCATCCCGCGGGTGTCCCAGGTCTGGGTCAAGCGGCTCGCGCCCCTGCTCGTGCTCGCCGTCCAAGCCGCGGCGCTGGCGTCGGCGGCCAACATGTTCTGGGGCGACGGCGACGGCGTCCGCCCCGGCGTCTGGTGGCGCACCGTCAACGCCTGGTCACCCTGGTCTCCGTGGATCCTCGTCTTGATGGGCCTCCTCGCCGCCGCGGCCACCGCCGTCCTCGCCCTCGAGATCGGCCGAGACCGCCCCGGGGCCCCGTCCGCCGTCTGACCAGCCTGTGTCGTGGATGCGACGCCGCATCGGGCAAGAACGGATCCAACCCCGCTCGGCCCGTCTCCGCCGTTCGCTCTGAGGTGTGGGCGCGGCTCGGCCCGGTCGCGGGACCGGGCCGAGTGGTGTTGGTGCGCCCCGGGGGATTCGAACCCCCAACCTGTGGATTAAGAGTCCATTGCTCTGCCGTTGAGCTAGAGGCGCGGAGCGACACTAGCCGACGACCCCCGGCGCGGTGCCAACCCGTTGGGGGCCGAAAACGACGGACGGCCGGCCGCCACGAGGGGCGGCCGGCCGTCTTGCTGGGCTGACCGAGGGGATTCGAACCCCCGACATCCGCGACCACAACGCGGCGCTCTGACCAGCTGAGCTACGGCCAGCAAGGACTGGTCACCCTAGCGCGAGGGTGCGTCGAGGCCGAAGCCGGTTGCCCCGTCGGAGGCGGTGGCGTACTGCTCGACGAGCTCCCGGCCGATCTCGGCCAGGACGTCTCGCAGGTCCGGTGGGTCGTGGACCTCCAGGTGGGCCCGAACCCGCTGATCTCGGCGGCCAGGGACCGGATCGTGTGCCCGCGCAGGACGAGGACGCCCCGTTCGGGACGGTGTCGCCGACGACGGAGCGGAGCCGAGGGCGAACCGCAGCACGCCGAGGAGGCCGGGGTGGGCCGTGGCGTGGACGGTGACCTGGAACCGGATGTCGTCGACGCGCTCCACGACGTCCGGCCAGGCGCCCGTGAGGTGAAGCCCTCGGGCCTGGCGGCCGGGCTGCCCGTCGGTTCGAGCGCGGTGATGCGGTCGACGCCGAAGGTCCGGCGGCCGGCTTCGGTGTCGGCGACGAGGTACCAGGTCCGACCCTTGGCCACGACACCGAGCGGCTGCACGATCCGCTCGGCCGGGTCGCCGGTTCGGCCCTGGTACCCGAGCCGCAGCTCCTCGCGGTCGATGACGGCCCGCTGGACACCACCGAGGTGGGCTGGCTCCGGGAGGGCTGGGTCCCGTCGGTCCCAGGTGGTGGGGTCGAACACGACCGCATCGGAGGCGGCCTCGGCTCGCTCGCGCCGCGGTTCAGGGAGGGTACGGACCAGCTTGCGCAGGGCGCTCTTGGCCTCGGGGTGAGCCGGGCCGGCGACGAGGCGATCGGCGCGCACGGAGACGAGGACCGCACAGAAACCGGACACCAGATGGCCGCTTCACCGCGCGGAGGCGGCGGCATGATCAACGACGCCCTGCTCCACGAGCAGGCGGACCGCTACGGTTCGAGGACGAGCTTGCAGCCCTGGTGGGTGGGGGCGAAGCCGAGCGACTCGTAGAACCGGAGGGCGTCGGGCCGCTCCTTGTCGGTGGTGAGCTGCACGATGGCGCACCGCTGCTCCCGGGCCCAGTCGATGGCCCAGCGCACGAGCGCCGCGCCGATCCCGCCGCCGCGGTGACCGCTGGCGACCCGGATGCCTTCGAGCTGGGCCCGGCGGCGACCACCGTGGGTCAAGCAGGGGAGCGCGGTGGCCTGCAGGCAGGCGACCACCTCGTCGTCGACGGTGCCCACGACCACCAGGTGGTTCGAGTCGGCCTCGATCTCGGCGAAGGCGGCTTCGTACGGAGCGAGCTCGGAGTGCTCGCGTCTCGCGCCGAGGGCGTCGTCGTGGAGCAGCGCTACGACGGCCGGGAGGTCGGCCGGGGTGGCCGGGCGGAACCGGACGGTCACCGCAACCCCCGGATCAGGAACCGGTGGTGCTCCATTCTGCGGAGCTTGGGTTCACCAGGTTCCGAGAACGTGGGCTTGGCTTGCACATCTTGTGGGTGGCTTCGAATCCGTGACGACGGTCTCTGAGGAGGGACGGCGTCGAGGGGACGCTGCGAGTGCTGCGTCCCCTCGACGGTTGTTTTCAGGCGTTGCCGCCCCTGGGCGGGGCCGAGTGAATCGGAGCGTCGCTATCCCCACATCCGAAGTGACACGAGGACCACGATTACAGCGATTCCTCCAACTCGGATCGCTGGACTCGCCTTGGCGAACCGCTCGCCTCCAGCGAGAGCTCTCACGCCGAACACAAGCACGATCGCAAGGAGCGTCAGCACGACGAACGGGAGGAGGGTCCCCCAACTCACTTGCAGTTGCCTCCGGAGTACGCGTATGCCCACATGATGGGCATCTTGATCTTGACGCACTTGCCGTCGCCGTAGGCGTTGCTGGCGACGTAGTTCCACTGCGCGGCGACTGCGGCCCCGACAGCACATGCGGCGCCGGCGGTGGCGCCGCCAAACGCTGCGCACAAGCCAGCCGCCACGACGTATGCGTAGGAGCGGGTCTTGAGCGACCTGGTCTCCTTCCGGTTGTAGTACGCGGTGCCGGTGACATAGCCCCACGAGTACTTCGGGTCAGCGGTGACGGGGTAGGCGGCGCCGTGGTGGTCAACGACCTGGATGATCGAGGAACCCTCGATCTCATAGTGGGTCGAGACCGGGGCGCCGTGAGCGTCGGTGGCCCAAGGCGGGGCGACAGTCGCAACAGGATCGGTGCTGTCGGGACTGATGACCTCGATGCCCCCGTCGTCGCTCTCGCGGAGAACGGTGTCCTGGCCGTTGACTTCGATGGGGAACGTGTAGCGCTCGGGCGCGCTGTTGCCGTCGATGACGATGAGCGCCTGGGCTCCTTCGGGGGTAGCCCGGGCGACGACGGCTGCGTCGGTTGCGACGTCGGGGTAGACGACGTTGCTGCCGACGACGGTGCCGTCGTCAGTTTCGCCAGGGACGCCAAGCGAGATATCGGTGCCGGTCGGAGCGGTGACCGTCAGACCGTCGCTCGGATCGGTGGAGACCTCGACGGCTCCATTGCCAAGGTCGGCGGAGGTTCCCTCCGCGGTGACTTCCTGGGAGATCCCGGATTGTCCTGCTGCAATGTTCGCTGTCGCTGCTGCTTCGACGGCTGCGGGGTCGGTGGCGTCCTCGGCGTGTGCTGGGTTGGCCAGCAGGCCGGTGGTCATGCTGAGCGCTGCGGCGAGGCCGAGTGCTCGGATCGAATGGTGCTTTCCCACGTCATCTCCACCTGTTGTGAGGCCGGAGGTCGGTCTCGGGTCAGTTGGTGTCGACGTGGGGTGGAAACCATGTGGTCCGCCGACGGGTGGGAGGGTAGCTGAGGGCCGATGTCGGTGCTTCGGGATGGCGGCGCGGTGTCACGACTCTCGGTTGAGCATCTGGATGGCGGGGTTGGTGCGGGCCCACGTGGCTGATCTACGGATGTAGGGGTCGAGGCTCTGGCTGTTGCGCCAGCCGCCGTGGTGCCTGATCTGGTCGCGGGTGACGTCGCCGTCGAGGGCGTCGGTGGTGAACCCTGACCGGAGGGAGTGGCTGCCGTAGTCACCGTCGAGCCCGGCGCGGTGGGCGGCTTGTTGGACGGCGTGGTTGGCGGCCTGGACGCTCATATGGGCGGTGAGGCGGGTGCGCCGGTCGAGGGTGGGGAACACCGGGTCGCTGGCTTTGACGGGGCGGTCGATGAGGGTTTCGAGGTGGGTACGCCATTCCTCGAGAGCGAGGACGGGGCAGAGGAACGGGTCGTTGTGGCGGGGGACGCCGGTGACTCGCCGCTGGCGGCCTTCCTGGTTGGTCTTGTCGTTGGGGATGGTCCACTCGATGCCTTCGGTGACGATCTTGAGGTGGCGCCAGTCGCGTTGGGTGAGCTCGGATGCTCGGAAGCAGCCCCAGTAGAGGTTGGCGATGAGCGCCCGGTCACGGATGTCTTCGGAGCGTCCGCCGGGGAAGGCGGTGCTGATCTGTCGACGGGCCCCTTCGTCCAGGCGGGTGGGGTCGGTGAGGCCGGCCCGGTCGAGGTTGGTGTCGATAATCCGTTGGATGCCGTTGCGGGTCAGGCGGGCGGCGGGGCGGGATCGGAACACGGGTCCGAAGGGGGCGGGGTCGAGGGCTCGGAGAGCTCCGACGGTGCAGGTGGCGCCTTCGGGATCAGGTGCGATCTCGATGGGTGTGAGTGCCCGGGTGCCTCGGCGTGAGACGAGGATGGTCATCGCCTGGTCTGGTTGGGCGGGGATCTGAAGGTGCTCGCCGTCGAGGCGGGCGATTGCCCCGGCGGTGAGGTGCAGATCGGGGTGTGTGGCGAGCAGGCAGATGGCGAGGTCTCGTGCGCCAGTGGGGTGGGGCTGGCTGAGGGTGGTGATGATGCGGGCGAGGTCAGCGCCGCGGATCGGGTCTTTGCCGTCTTGGTCGACGCCGTGCTGTTTGGCGTGGCCGTCGAGGATGCCGCGCACGATGGGGTCGTCGGTGGGGTTGTCGAGGCCGTTGATGATGTGGCGGTGGCCGATCGCCGAGATTGCCTGGCGGACGTAGCCGTGCGAGAGCGGTTCGCCGGTCCGTTCACCGGTGGCCCGGTCGAGGCGCCCGGCGTGCTCGAGGTAGGCGACGAAGTACGCGACGACGGCTGGGTCGACTGGGGGTGTGGTGTCGAGGCCGTAGGTGGCGCCGAAGGTCTCGAAGGTCCGGTAGTGCTGGCGGTAGGACGCCTTGGTGTTCTCGGCACGGCTGTTCTCGGCCAGTCGGGCACCGACCTCGATGAGCGACAGCAGCTCGGAGTCGCCCCCTGCGAACGGCGTGAGCCGTGCGATGAGCTCGTTGGCGACGGTCCACTCGTTCAACGAGGTGCTGGCGGGGACCGCGACTGGTGGCCGCAGGTTGGGGCGCTCGGCCGGTGGCGGCGCGTCGGCAGCCTCGGCCACCGGTGCGGCGTTCGGGGTCAGACGGCTGCCGGTGCAGCGGCCGCAGAAGGCGCCGGGGGTGCGGACCTGGTTGGTGCACGCCTTGCCGAAGCGGGTGTGTCCGGCGCACAGCAAAGTCGCGGGCGTATGGGTGCTGGTGGGCTGTTGGGCGTCGAGGTCCATCAGCAGTCCCGGTCCGGGCTGTTGGCCATGAGCATCGCAGCGGCGTTGTCACGCCACGGTGACAGGGCCTGCACATAGCCGAGCGTCGTGGTCAGATCGCGGTGGCGCAGGTGCCGTGACAGGGTCACCGGGTCGACCCCCGCCGCATAGGCGTGGGTGGCCCACGACCGGCGCAGCGTGTGCCCGGTCGGCCTGGTCGTGATGCCCGCTTCGGTGGCGAGCGCCCGGAGCCGGTCGGGGATCGAGTCCTTCGACAGCGGGACAGCCGGCCCGTCGCTGAGCACCGGGATCAACGGGCCGGAGGAGAACCCGGTTGCATCGACCCACGCGGTCAGGGCGGCGACGGGATCCAAGATGTCGTCCCGGCCCAGCAGGAGCACAGACTCGTTCGCCGTGCCCAGGGGGTTCTCCTTCGAGGTGGCGAAGCGCAGAGCGAGGCCGTAGGGCAGCTCCTCGATGAGCTCGACGCGGGCCCGGTGCAGATCGTCCACCCGGAGCGCCCCGGCGTAGCCGACGGTGACCATCAGCAGATCCCGTCGGGCTTCGAGCGAGCCCGACGCCTCAGCCTGCTGTGAGGCAACGGCTGCCAAGTCGAGCATCTCGCCGAAGGAGAGCACCGGGGCCTTCGTGCGCTCCCGTGGTGCGGAGCGTGCGAGACCGGTGGCGATCTCGTCAGCCATCGTCGTCAGGTCGCTGGCGTCGAAGCCCTGGTCCTCGTGGCGCTGGCGGATGGTCCGGAGCTGCGCTCGTAGCGTCGAGGCGCTGATCCCATCGACCGCCCGTGCGGCAGCGAACAGGACCAGGCTCTCCGGCGATGCCGGAACCGGGTCGAGCGAGTGGCCCTCGGCCCACTGCAACCAGCCGTTCCACATCGAATCGTCGGCCAGCTTCGTCGACTTCGCTCGTGGCCGGGTCTCTTCGGTCAGCAACCGGACCTCACGGCCCAGGTCCTCGAGGCTGGCTTCATCGAAACCGAGGTCCTTGGGGCGGGCCACCCTGGCCGGCCCAGATGCCCGGACGGCGTCGCGTGACAGGTAGTCGGAGGCGTCGAGGAGGTGGAGGCCGAGATCGTCGATGTAGCGGACCGTCATGTCCACCGACGTGTGGCGCAGATGCAGCGAGATCGCCGTCAGATCGGCCGGGTCCCGGAGGTAGGCGTGCGTGGCCCAGGACCGCCGCAGCGAGTAGCCGCTCACCGTCGGCGGCAGCCCGGCGGCCACTGCAAGATCGCCAATGACCGCCGAGATCTCGTTGTCGCTCAACGCCGCCCCAGCCTCGCCTCCACGGCGCCCGTGATGAACGGAGCAGAACAACGGACCGTCGTGGTCCCCGCGGACCGCGAGCCACTCGTCGAGCCCAGCCACCGGATCGAGCGGACCTCCCGTCGCCGTGAGCAGCACGAACTGCGACCTGCGGCCCCGAGCAGTCTTGGCCCCGACCAGCCGCAGCCGGTACCCGGTCCCGATCGGCTCCAGATCCTCTACGCCCGCCCGCACCATCTCCTGGACCCGCAGCGCCCCGCCGTAGCCGACCCGTACCATCGCCCGGTTCCGGACAGCGATCCGCAACGGCACACCATCGGAAGCCGCAGCCGGCTCGAACCCCTTGATCCCGGCCCTCGCCGGGAACCCAGACGGGAACAGCCAGCCGTCCTCGTCAGCCAGCGCCACCAGCGTCCGCAGCGCCTCCACCGGACAGTCCATCGCCGTCAACCCACGATCGAACCGGTAGGCGACCTCCGCGACCGCCGGCCGTGTTCGGGACCGCTCGACCGATGGGGCCACGACCTCGACCCACTCGTCACGCTCCCCGAACCGCACATGCTCGACGGTGAGCCCAGCGAGCTGGCGGGGAGCCGCTCCCGACATCAGCCGGAGCACCTTCGCAGCGAAGCCGGCGTTGCCGTACACCACCGGCATCCGGACCATCCGCTCCAGCGCCCCGACCGATAGCACCGGGGCCGGAGCCAGCACCGCCGGCTGCACAGAATCCCGCCTCAACACGCCGAGCGCCCGCTTCGCGAGATCGCACGTGCCCGACAGATCGGGGGCCAGCGCGCAGTGGAACCACAGCACCGCCGAGAGGTTCGCCGCGACCGTCCCATCGCTCACCCCGGCCCGTCGCCGCGCAACAGCGAACGCAGCAACATGCTCAGGGTCAGCAGGCAGCGCCGTCACCGCGTGATGCAGCGCGAACACCTCCCACATCCGCCACCGCCGCCGGTACGACGCCACCGTGTGAGGCGACGGAGCATCCGCCGCCGCGAGCAGCCCTGCTACAACCTCATCAAGAACACCAAGGTCATCGTCCACGCGCGCACTCGCTCTGGTCGGTCTCCGACAGGAGCAGACTTGTTGAAGTCAAGCCCCGCCGGAACCTAGCAAGTTCGTGAACTCAAGATCCTGTAGTACTCCAGTGCCAGGACTCGCTCGGCAGGTTGTAGAAGCCGTAGCTGGCGGCGTGGGCCTTCAGCCAGTTGTACGAGGCGCTGCCGTAGCCGCAGTTGTCGAAGTCGATCGCCAAGCCGACCTCGTGCATGCTGCTGCCGGGACGAGCGGTGGGCGGGCGGCACGACGACGACGGCATCTGGTAGATGGCGTAGTAGCTGGTGCCGCAGTGCAGCCTGCGGAGTCTGATTTGATCTGAAGGATCGCGGTAGCCGCCGCCGCTCAGGTGCACGCTGTCGCTCGCCGCTGCGTTGAGCATCTCGCCCAGCCGTCCCTGGATGGCGCAGCTGACGGTGATGCCGCCGACGGTGCACAGCGAGATGCCGCCGGTACCGCTGCCCGAGCTGGAGCCGGGCGGGATGGGGGCGATCTCGCCGCCGCCGGTGCTCCCGCCGCTGCCCTGGGTGTCGATCGGGGGCTTGGCTGCGGCCTGAGCGGCCGCGGCGGCCGCGGCCTGCTGCTGGGCGGCGGCGAGGCGAGCGGCGGCAGCCGCAGCCTCTTGGGCGATCTGCTTGGAGAGGGCCTTGTCGGTCTTCTGGAGCTCGATGCTGCGGGCGATCTGCGCCTCGATGGTGGCCTGGAGGCTGTCGGCCAGCTTCTGCCGCTGGGACTTGGCGGTGCGGACGGCTTCGGTGCGCTTGGCCTGCTCGGCTTCCTTCTTCTCCGCGACCTTGCGGGCCTTCTCGGCCTTCTCCCGCTGGAAGTCGATCTCGGCCATGGCGCCGTTGAGGCGGTCGGCCACATCGGCGTCGCTCTGCGAGCGGAGCTCGATGTAGAACTTGCGGCTCGAGGCGGTGACGAAGTCGTTCGTGTCGAGCACGGTGAGCACGTCGTCGCCGGGCGGGCTGACGAAGGCGCTGACGGCGCGCTCGCGGACCAGCTTCTTCAGGGTGTCGATCTCGCCCTTGAGTCGCTTGATGGCCGCCTCGGCATCGGCGATGTCCTTCTTGGCCTGAGCGACCTGCTCCTGGGTGCGCGCCAGCGCCGCTTCCTGCGTTGCGAGGTTCTCGTTGAGGACCTGCAGCGCCTCGTCGAGCTGAGCCTTGGATGCCTTGCTGGTGTCGAGCTTGGCGGCGTTGGCGGCCTGCTCGGCGCGGACTTGCTCCCGCTGGGCCCGCGGGTCGTTCTTGGGCGCCGAGGAGGCAAGGTCCGGACCCAGGATCCCGATGGTCATGACCATGGCCGCCATGACGACCACCAGCGAGTTTCGACGCACGAGTTGTTCTCCTCACCAGGGGTCGGGGACTGCGGCAGTCCGAGGCCGTCACGAAACCGTAACAGATGACACACTTCGCGCCAACCGCGCCCTCTCGACGGTAGTGCCGCGGCTGGCGGGATTGCGGCACCCTCCGCGTCGGCCGCCTCACCCGGAGCGTCGCTGGGTGCGTGGGCGGGTCGGCCGCTCCCGCTGGTGGACATGTTGTGGCAGGTACGGTGTCACGAGTCGGCGCGCGAGGCGCCGGCGAGGAGCGACCATGAGCGACCCCCAGCCCGACGCGGCGGCCGACGGCCGGACCGCTCGGCGCGACCGGAACCGCGACGCCGTGCTCGACGCCGTGCTCGACTTGTTCGCTGACGGTGCCATCACCCCGGCTCCCGCCGAGGTGGCGGCGCGCTCGGGGGTCTCGCTGCGGTCGGTGTACCGCTACTTCGACGACATGGACGCGCTGGTGCGAGCCGCCATCGCCCGCAACCTGGCGCGCATGGGCCCGTACTTCGAGCTGGCCGATCCCGGGCACGGGTCGCTCGACGAGCGAGTCGAGCGCACGGTCGCCGCCCGCCTCCGCCTGTACGACGGGATCGCCCCGATGGCCCGCGCCGCGGTGGCCCGGGCGCCGCAGAACCCGATCATCGCCGAGCGGCTCGCGGAGACCCGCCTCTCCCTGCGGCGCCAGGTGGAGGAGATGTTCGCCCCCGAGCTCAC
>Ga0182747_1002988_pt1 | contig 11606 bp, 8 predicted proteins | sample eDN3rd30CBELigBY_FD_128526 | JGI IMG/M metagenome (GOLD analysis project Ga0182747, IMG submission 128526) | Enriched backyard soil microbial communities from Emeryville, California, USA - eDNA 3rd pass 30_C BE-Lig BY (version 2) (version 2) | ecosystem: Environmental > Terrestrial > Soil >...
CCAGCAAACCATTATCTTTAAAACAGTCCAATCCGAAGTAGAAAATAACGAACCGCTAACTCGAATGAAGTTTCGGCTTTGGAGGGTAGCTTGCGACTTAAAACTGTTCGGCTCAATAACAAAAAAACCCGCACAAGGCGGGCTTTTTTGGAGGGGCCGAACGCAAGGAAAGCTGCATCGGGCCAACTGTATGTGGTGCGGAGACAGGAGTCGTACCAGTACTCAAGCTTCTGAACTCATTGGATATTTTTCGTCAGGCTACAACTCTCTATCTCTAAAACTACCCTCAGCCTATTCCCAGGCTTCCGACCACCGTGAAAAAAGCCATGACAGGATGATGGAAGGCGCTGAAGCATTCTCGCATCATCCGCCAAAGCCAGCTTCAGGCGCTTCTGGCGGATGCCAGCTAATCGACCCAGGCTGTATGAAACCTCAATCTGTTCTTAGAGGGGCGTGTTCCTATAGAAAATCCGAAAACATGGCTATGCAGCCAACCCAGAATTCGCGTAGACGCGTGGAATTTAGGTGTTTTTTTAATCAGTAGGATCGCTTCGGAGGTTTTCACGCACCCTGCCCCCCCCTAGCAGCCAGTCGGCGAGCAGCCACATCCCACCAGAGCAACGTTGGTGGTGCTCGCTCAATCGCGATGTAGTTGATGGTGTCGGGACGACCGATGAAGATTCGGAAGCACCGCAAACCACCATCGACTAATCTACAGCGCAAAGGCATCGTGTACCCCGCCCAACTAGCTGTCGATCCCTATCCAGCTCTCTGTATATAAGTTGGCAAGCCCTTCTTACCCCTTGAAAGGCAAGGCGAAAAATGCGATATGACATTATGCCATTACTGAACAAAGAGAGAAGCAGGATGCCTAGGGACTACACGAAATACGTCGAGGATGTAACGGAGGACATCAAAACCTGTATAGGAGATATGGCGTGCCAGCCTATATTGTTCGTAGGGTCAGGTTTTACGAAGCGCTACCTGAATGGCCCTAACTGGGAGGAACTACTCAAGGAGCTAGCGGCACGCTGCCCAGAGATTGCAAGACAGTTCGCCTACTACAAGCAACGCTACCCCGACTTCGTGGACATTGGCACTGAATTTTCGGAGAGGTACAACGATTGGGCGTGGGGAGCTGGCCAAGACCAGTTTCCACAGGAGCTATATGAAGAAACAAGCTCTCCTCAGGTCTACATTAAGTACACGGTGGCCAAGATCCTCAAAGAGCTTCTGGCAACTGAAAAGACCGGCCTACCGGATGAGATCGAGCTTCTGAAGAAAATTCGACCGCACTCTGTGATTACCACCAACTACGATGAACTGCTGGAGGGCATCTTCCCCGATTATGAAGCTATCGTGGGGCAACGGATCCTTTACGCTAACCATTCGAGTATCGGAGAAATTTTCAAAATTCATGGCTGCGCCTCTCAACCCGAAAGCATCGTGCTAACGCGAACTGACTATGAGGAGTTCGTGAAACGTAAGAAGTATTTGTCCGCCAAGCTTCTCGCTTTTTTCGCTGAACACCCCTTAGTGTTCATTGGTTACAGGGCTGAAGACCCGAACATTAAAGCAATTCTTGCGGATATTGACGAAATTCTGTCGGAGGAAGGTAAACTCATCCCGAACATTTATATTCTGGAGTGGGAAAACCGCGATCTTTCGGAAGAGTACCCTCGTCGTGAGCGACTTATTCCGGTTTCTGAACATCGTAGTGTGATCATCAAAAGCATCGTCGCCAATGATTTTAGTTGGGTCTATTCAGCTTTCGGAGCAAACGAAGCGCTGAAAAATGTAAACCCCAGATTACTAAGGGCTTTGCTCGCTCGTACCTACCAACTCGTACGGACTGATATTCCCAGAAACCCTATTCAAGTCGATTACAAAGTGTTGGCCAATGTTACGGAAGCCGATGGGGAATTAGCCAAATTATACGGAATCGCCGACGGAGCTGATGGTCTAGCGTTCAACCTTAACTTTCCCTATACGCTTACCACTCTGGGCCAGGCGATGGGATATCAGGCATGGCATGCTTGTGATCGCTTACTGAGGACAATTTCTGAAACCACTGGAATCGATCTCAAGAAATTCGATAACAAGTACCACTGCGCGATCATGAACGGAGCAGAAGTTCAGTCCCACCGTTATTCGGAAGCTTGCAAAGACATCTTGGAAAAAGTGCGATCGGGGGAGGAGTACATTCAAGACGTGGAGAAGGAGGCGGAAGCCAAAGGCCATCGTAATTGAAAATTCTCAACAAGAAACCTTGTATTGGGCAAGTTCTTGCGCTCATTAGGTCAATTGCTAACGAGCTGCGTTGGCAATAAGCAGCCCTCCACGAGTGGTCGCTGTGGGTCGATTGATGCCAGTCGTATCGCTATCGACCCACATCTGCCCCTGGTGTAAGGCAACAAACGGCCAAGAGTGGATACTCGACATATTCCTTTTTCCCGAATATCGTTAACTAAAAAGCCTATACCAAGCGTCAGTCCCGCGGGTGAGGTAAGTCTGCACAAACACGCCCGCCTCTGGCCTCGTATTCCACTGGTGACGTAAAGGACACCCGACTATGAGGTTTGCCGGCGACCGAGTACACAATGTTGTAGCCCGCCTGTGAAAGGTACAGGAGCTATGGCACCCAGCAGTGGGGGACAAAGATCATCTCCTTGACTCAATCGTACTAGCACAGAGCTGTGTGTCACAACGTGCAGGTCGCATCTGTCTATTCGTAGGTTCGACCATCTTCCAGTATTTATTTGTGACAAACGGACCCAATGCAAAGAAGGCTTGGTTTCCCTGCTCGGTTAGTGCATCCTTCATACTAGAAAGCGCTGATTGCGCCCCCCCCCAAACCATCGATAATTCACCTATCTTTGAGGAGTACGCGTTGGACAATTTGCAGGTCCTCTCCGAAGCACAACCCGAAACCAAATGCATGTACTGCTGGACATTGAAACCAGCGAGCGATATCACCTTGGAACATGCTATTCCTCAGAGCTTGGGCGGTGCACAGTCCCCCCAACGCTACAAGGTCCGAGCGGCATGTCGAAGGTGCAACAGCAGTTTGGGGCTGCACGTCGATGCGAGCTTCGAAAAGTCTTGGTTGCCTTCTATCGCCCTAGGTGAGGCCGCTCGACACCTCGCAGAAACAAACGATAAAGTCGTGCCTCCATTGGTGTGCACAGGCCTTATCCATCTCGACATCCCGGGGTTACTCGAAACCGAAGTCTGCGAATGGTGGACTGGATCTCAGGCCGAGCACGTTATCCTGATCCGTCCCATTGATGAAGAACGCTACTGGTACATGGGCGGCAATCCCATCGCTTTAAAGCAGACATCGGCGAATGCGAGAGCCTACTATTTTTTCAATGAAAACGCCGACCCGAATCGTTCATTGTTAGAGTTCAAAGAGTCATTCAAACGCCGGAAGGTGAGAAAAATCTCAGGCACCACTGTAGAGGGGATATCGCTGGCTGATTACGGCTTTTCGGCTCCCGACGAAGCTGACTCTACAGCCATTGAATGGATATGGACAAACGTGTTTTCAGGAGAAAGCATAAAGGGAGCTATACCGTTTAATTCAGAGTTTGATACCCGTTTTATGTGCAAACTCGCATTAGCCATCGCGTATTGTGAGTTCGGGGAAAGATATCTCGAAACCGCTCATGCGAAATTGCTGCATACAGGACTGTGGCATCGGGGGGAGGGGGAGGCCCCAGACATTCCTGGGTCACGGCCTTTCAACGCACCAACTGACGAAACTCTCATGAATTTTACCTGTGACCCTGGTGCAGTGTCTTTACTGATCATGCCAGTAGGTGAATATTTGCAATTAACCCTCAATATTCATCAAAAGCACACGTGGACAATCGCAATCGCGTCAAAGTCCGAACTAACTACTGAAGAGTTTGGGCGTTTCACAGATGGCAAGCTACTGATGCTATCCGGTCCAACTCACTCCTCCTATGCAATCGATTTTCCTGATTATCTAGCCCGTCGACTTCATCCTGAAGGGAATAAATAAAAAGCTACAGCCATGTTTTTACATCAACAGATGGTTGGTCCGACGAAAGATCTACGGAAATGAAACCACGCTGCGGGTAAATTTTGCCGAGTACCTGCCAACGCCCGTCCAGCAGATGGAGACGTCTTGGCGAACCCGCAGCCTTGGATTTCTGCGACGGCCAAAGCATTGTCCTCGTTCATCAAACCGACCCGAGCCAAGAAATTTTCGGGTAGATTTTTACTTTACTGAATGGATTGTCTATAGCGAATTTTTTACTGATCTTCCCAGACGCTTGCACTCAAGATGACCACTCATTTTTAAAAGTCTTTCTGGAAAGTTTCAAGATCACAACGTCATCACATCAGCAGTCTACGCACTATATTTTTTTCTGTCTTATTCTCAATAGCGATGAAGTGTTTAAGAACATGCTCGTCCACAGATGCTGTAGTCGGATGATTATATCCTTGGTGTGTCCCAGCAGAGAAGAACGCGGGAGACCCGGGCACACAGTCAACAACAGACTTCGCGCTTGCTGAATCCCCATGATGGGGAACAATTACTGCACTATAGATCTCACTGAGCAGTTCCTGAATCCCCGTATTGGCATCGGTAGCAAACCGATGATAAGCGTAATCACCCGGGGCTAAGGCTAGCTTGCCACCCTTGTAAAACGTAGTAACCAAACATTGACCATTGCTGTCTGAGTGACTCGGATCGCTCCGATAAATGCGAAGAAAAGTGTCTGCGGAAAGTCTTATGAAGGCATCATTTACCTGAACGATTTTTTTCTTTATATTTTTGTCATTAAAAACTGGTGGCCGGTTTCCTGAAGGCACGTAGATATTTTTAATTTTATTTCTCAGCTTAGTATCCCACGCTAAAATCCTCCAATGATCCGAATCAAAGTGCGACATTAGGAGATTAAGCTCTTTCAGCTTGTCCGTCACAATGTGTAGATCATTACTCAATGTTGGGTATTGAGGCCTAAGGACCGGTTTCCCCGCCCCCATGTCAAGAAGCATTCCCCACGTGCCATCGTGGATTATTGAGCACATTCCCTGACCCACATGAAATGACTCTAGCACGAAGTCACCACCAAAATATTTATCTTCCAGCCGCAGATCTAGTAAGGCGCTTTGCGGATTATCCACAATCCATTGTCCAGACGAGATCAGAGATGCCCTCATAGAGCTAAGAGATTGACTTTGCGCCCTGACGTCCAACCCTGGCTCCTCAACGAATCTAAGATCTGTAATTTCAAAATATCTAGGTTGATCCTCCGAGAATGTTGAGTAGAGGTAGTTTCGCGCATAACTAGTTGGTTCAATGCGCAATGCATACCATCGACTATGTTGATCTGAAACACCCTCGAAAGCATATATAAAATGCCGAGTGTCTCTATTAGGGGATCGGTTGTGAAAAATCTCTGCAAATTTCCAGAGATCGATATCTATAATAAATGTCTGCACACCTTCATCGTGATTAAAATCATTTTTACTCGCGGCCTCGATACCTATGAATCGTACACACAAGCCTCCTTGCAAATAATCTTTGCTTGCACGGAACGTATCGACCTTACAGTAAAAAATATTGTCTTCCGAATACTCTTCCAACGATTCAGACTCCATAGCCGCGATCATAGCTGCTCTCTTCTAAAGTCATAAGAACCATAAGACAGCTTTGTTATTGCGATTTGCCGACACCGCAAACCAAGTTCAGCAAAATCCTAATGGTATCACATAGCCATTGCGGTGCCCCATACTTGAAATCCGTCTCATCAAGGAAGTGTTAGCCTGGCGACTAACGAATGTGAAATGCGGCTTCAGATCGAAAGCGGTCAGTTGCTACAATCAGTCAAATCTTCGCTTGGCACTTGACGCCCGATGGTTTTATTAAACGACGAACTAGCAGTCGCAGAGTCAGCAGGTAGTAGTACCGAGTAACCATGTCGCGCAGGTACGCCGCATAGTCGCCCAGCACCTTCCGATCAATCAGCTGCGCATCATTGATACCCGGCCCTTGTTCTGAGCGGCACCACTTCACGAATGCCTGTCACCGATCACCGTGCGCCTTCACCGTGCCGTAGTAGCCGCCGCCGAACATGTCTTTTCAACGCCTGCGGCCCTGCATAGCTCAGTTGCCTGCCATAGCCGAAATTGCGGCCATCGCGTCTGCCCACCAACGCCATGTCGGTCACCTCATCTCTTGCTCTCCAGTCCTCGCCCCACGTCATCCCGCCAAGAATGCTGAGTGTTATCAGGGATCAAGGCCCCTGCGACCTGTGGGGAATGTCCACTACGCGGGACTGGCGGCTCCTTACATCCGGGAGCAAGGGCATCTCATGATCTGGCCTCCTGAGCACCGTTACCGGTGGGCGGATGGAGGCAGTACTGGCTGACGAGACCAGCGCCTGAAGATCCTGAGCCAGGTGCAAGCAGCACTGCGATGACCGGGGCATGCCTGACTGTCAGTCAGGTGCAGTCCATTCCTTGGCTTGCGGCACCATCATCTACATGGCTGTTGCTGGTGACATCGGCGTTTGTCACGCCGATTGTCACGAAGGGGAATGCCGCAAAGCCATGTGCGATCAGGGCTGCAGCAGTGATAGAAGTGCCCGTCTCTTTCCAGAAGAAAGAGACGGGCACAGGTTGGCGCAAGATTCGGCCAAGCGGATAGGTTGCTGCAGGGCAGCGAGGTACGGTGTATCGGCGTACGAGCGCCATATGTGTAAGAGCATCCATCACGTGGGTAGTGACCGGGCGAGCTGCCGGATGCGAATCGCCCTTGGGGAGAACCACCGCAGGAGCGGCGTGACCTTGAAGGCTCGGGTCACCTGGGGTGCTGTCAACGACAGCCTTTGCACTGTCTTTTCTACTCCCGCAATCCGAGAGGGTCAAGCGGCTCGCCCGATGGATTCTGCGGTTAAAAATGGCATTCGGCGTGTACGGAATACTGTGGTTTCCAGTGGCCGATTTGGTGCTTTTGATTTTTAGGTGAGGTCCATCCAAACAGGGCAGCTTTGCAGCCCTGTTTGGATGGACCCGCATGGAACGCGGATCACCGAAATTTCAAAGCCGTGCGCTCACTCGACTGCGCCACGCCTTGCTCTCAAGCTAGTAACGTTTGCCCCGGTCTGATTCGCGAACTCATGCGGCGAGATATGCTCCTGCCGGTTCGCTTCGAGGTAACGGCTCCACCAACTCATGATCATTCGCCGTTCCTCCAGGAACTCGGCCTTGTGGATATACGCCGCCCGAACGTTGTTGCGCTCCCTGTGACTCATCTGCCGTTCGATAGCCGTCTCGGACCAAAGCCCGGATTCGACCAAGGCACTGCACGCCATGGACCGGAAACCATGCCCGCAGATTTCGGCCTTGGTGTCGTAGCCCATGTTCCGCAAAGCGCTGTTGACCGTGTTCTCGGACATAGGCTTCCACGAGCGAGCGTCGCTGGTGAACACCAGATCGAAATACCCCGTGATCGCATGAATCTGTTCGAGCAACGCCACCGCTTGCGGTGACAGAGGGACAAGATGGATGTCACCCGCCATCTTCGTTCCTCTGGTCGAATACGGTACGCCGTCCAACGCAGGTCGCGTATCCGGTATCTCCCATATGCCGCGCTTCAGGTTGAACTCACTCCAACGTGCGAAGCGCAATTCGCTGGAGCGTACGAACACATGCAGGGACAGCATGACTGTCAGTCGAGTGAGCGTGCGCCCCTTGTAGTTCTCGATGCGGTCCATCAACTCAGGCAGACGTGACAGCGGCAGTGCAGGTCGGTGCGTAACCCGTGGCGCGCTGATGAAGCCCTCAAGGTCGTATGCAGGGTTCACCGTGATCAGCCGCAACCGCTTCGCCTCACGCATGATGCTTTGAAGGTAGTTTTGTACCCTCAAGGCCACATCGATCGTGCCACGCTTCTTGATCGCCTCAAGCGGCTGCATGAGATCGAAGGTATCCAGATCAACGATGGCGCGAGCGCCTAGCAGCGGGAATACGTGAGTCTTCAAACGACTCAGCACCGTCCTCGAATGGCCAGGCGCCCACTTCACGGACATTTCCTTATGCCAGTCCAAGGCAACTCGCTCGAACGTGTGCCCTCTGACAACCGCCTCAGCCTTGGCCTGCTGCTTGGACGCAATCGGATCAATGCCTTCAGCCAGCATCCGTTTAGTATCCAGACGCTTCTGCCGAGCATCTGCGAGACCAATAACGGGATAGTTGCCAAACGAGGTCAGCCCCTCTCGCCCATCCGGTTTCACATACCGGAAGCGCCAGCCTTTGCGGCCATTGGGGTAAACGAGGAGGTAAAGACCGTCGCCGTCGAAAAGCTTGTAGGGGCGGTCAGTTGGTTTGGCCGAGCGGCATGCGGTGTCGGTCAGGGGAGCAGTAGTACGAGCCATAAGGGTAAACCCCTTTATCGAATCTACTTTATCCCAAACGTTACCCCTAAATCGGCTGGCAGCTGTCGGAATCCGACGGAACGCGATAACGAAAAAACCCGCCAGAAGGCGGGTTTTACGGGGGTTCCAGAGATTTTGATAGCCTTCGCTGGAACCTGAACTGGTGCCGGAGACAGGAATCGAACCTGCGACCTTCGCGTTACGAGTGCGCTGCTCTACCGACTGAGCTACACCGGCGTGTAGCGCAACGTACCACTGCCGCAGCCGTTACGCAAACCCCTGTTTCCCCTGACTAATTACCCCGCCCTCAAGGCGCCTTGCAGCCGTTCGGCGCCAGGTCTTCCTCGATGTTGGTCGTGCAGCCCCACCCCGTGGCCGAGCGGGTCAGCGTCAGAGTCTTGCCGAGCACAATGGCCGGCGCATCGGCCAGGGTGCAGTCGATGGTGGCGCTGCCATCTGCGGCGGTGCCGCGTGCGGTAATGGCGCAATGGGAGGTGGCAGCCTGCCCGCCCAATGCGGCTACGTCGGCCACGTCCTTGCCTTCGTTCAAGCGCAGGTCCATCGCGGTCTTCAGCGCGGAAATCTCCAGCAACCCGGCTGCCGCCTTGGCGCGGGCCTGGTGGTTGGTGTACATCGGGATGGCGATGGTCGCCAGAATGCCGATGATCGCCACGACGATCATCAGTTCGATCAGGGTGATACCGCGTTGCCCTTTCATGAACGTTTTCCTTTTTGATTCGCATACTCGGTGAGGTCAGGCTCGACCCCGGCTGGCAGCGGCGCAGTAGGCCTGAACAGACACCTTTTGTCACCCCTGCCCGTCCGGACGTCAGCGTCGCTGAACTACTCTAGTGAGCATCAGGGAAGTGCGCCCCTCCAGGGACTCGGCAAGCTGTTTCCAGGCTTGTCCCACGGGCAAAAAAGGACCTTTGCATGAAGCATTCGACTCAGCGTTACGCCTGGCACGGCACCGATGCCAGTGGCGCGGCCGTCAGTGGACAGATGAGCGGGCGCAGCCCGGCGTATGTGCGTGCCGGGCTGCAGCGCCAGGGTATTCGCGTTGCGCGCTTGCGGCCGGCCGGTGGGCTGGACTGGCGCTGGCCGAAGGTGCGGGAGAAACGTGATCCGGCGGGCTTCAGTCGGCAGTTGGCGACCTTGCTCAAGGCCGGTGTGCCGCTGCTGCAAGCATTTGAGGTGATGGGCCGCAGCGGCTGCGATGCCGGGCAAGCGGCGTTGCTGCAGCGGTTGCAACAGGATGTAAGCGCGGGGCTGGGGCTGGCGGATGCGATGCAGCGCCACCCGGGCTGGTTCGACGGGCTGTACTGCAACCTGGTGCGGGTGGGTGAGCAGTCCGGCACACTGGACCGGCAGCTGGAACAGTTGGCGGGCATGCTGGAGCAACGTCAGGCGCTGTACAAGAAAGTGCGCAAGGCGATGCTCTATCCCCTGCTGCTGTTGCTCACCGGCCTGGGCGTATCGGCGATCTTGTTGCTGGAAGTGATTCCACGTTTTCAGAGCCTGTTCGCCGGCTTCGATGCGGCATTGCCGGCCTTCACCCAATGGGTCATCGACTTGTCCACAGGGCTGGGGCGCCATGCGCCGCTGTTGTTGATAACTTCCGTGGCGCTGTGCCTGGGTGTGAACGCGCTGTATCGCCAGCATGCGCCAGCACGCCTGTGGATATCTCGACAGGTGCTGCGTTTACCGGTGTTCGGCAGGTTGATTGCGCAGGCCGCGCTGGCGCGCTTTGCGCGCAGCCTGGGGACGGCGTATGCCGCCGGGGTGCCGTTGCTGGATGCGTTGGGCACTGTGGCCGGTGCCTGTGGTGGCGACCTGCAGCAACAGGCGGTGCTGCGGCTACGCCAGGGCATGGCCAATGGGCAAGGGCTGCACCAGGCGATGGCGGCGGAGCCTATGTTTCCACCGCTGCTGATTCAGCTCACCGCCATCGGCGAATCCAGCGGCACCCTGGACCAGATGCTGGATAAAGCTGCCAGCCATTACGAGGAACAGGTCAGCCAGGCACTGGACCAGTTGACCAGCCTGCTGGAGCCGGCCATCGTGGCGATCCTGGGCGTGCTGGTGGGCGGCCTGGTGGTGGCGATGTACCTGCCGATCTTCCAGTTGGGTAGTTTGATCTGATGACTTTATCGACTTTCCTGGCTGAGCAGCCGGCGTACTTCATCACCTTGGCGACTTTGCTCGGCCTGTTGGTGGGCAGCTTTCTCAACGTGCTGGTGTATCGCCTGCCGATCATGCTGAACCGCCAATGGCAGCGTGAAGCCCAGGAGGTGCTGGGACTGGTACCCGATGAGCACGCGCGCTTCGATCTGTGCCTGCCCGCCTCCCATTGCCCGCATTGCGGGCACCGCATTCGCGCGTGGGAGAACATCCCGCTGCTGAGCTACCTGGCATTGCGCGGTCGCTGCTCGGCCTGCAAAGGCGCGATCGGCCTGCGTTATCCACTGGTGGAAGTTGCCTGCGCGTTGCTGTCTCTGGTGGTGGCCTGGCGTTTCGGCGCCTCGCTCGAAGCCTTGCTGGCGCTGCCCTTGACCTGGTGCCTGCTGGCCCTGAGCCTGATCGATGCCGACCACGGCCTGCTGCCGGACGTGCTGGTGCTGCCGATGCTGTGGCTGGGGCTGATCGTCAATGCATTCGGCGTCTTCGTGCCATTGACCGAGGCCCTGTGGGGCGCGGTGGCCGGGTACCTCAGCCTGTGGGCGGTGTACTGGCTGTTCAAGCTGGTGACCGGCAAGGAAGGCATGGGGTATGGAGACTTCAAGCTGCTGGCGCTGATCGGTGCCTGGGCAGGTTGGCAGATATTGCCTTTGACCCTGCTGCTGTCGTCGCTGCTGGGCGCGATTATCGGCCTGTGCCTGCTGCGCCTGCGCCGCCGCCCGGTGAGCGTGGCGATACCCTTTGGCCCTTATCTGGCCATTGCGGGGTGGATTGCTGTGCTCTGGGGTGATGAAATATACGCCTCATACCTGCAACTGCTTGGATTCTGATGACCACTGCGGCCTTCACCCCTTGGATTCTCGGCCTTACCGGCGGCATTGGCAGCGGCAAGAGCGCCGCCGCCGAACGCTTCGTCGAGCTTGGCGTGCACCTGGTCGATGCCGACCAGGCCGCGCGCTGGGTCGTCGAGCCTGGCCGCCCGGCCCTGGCCAGCATCGTCGAGCGCTTCGGCCC
>Ga0182747_1002991_pt1 | contig 11603 bp, 12 predicted proteins | sample eDN3rd30CBELigBY_FD_128526 | JGI IMG/M metagenome (GOLD analysis project Ga0182747, IMG submission 128526) | Enriched backyard soil microbial communities from Emeryville, California, USA - eDNA 3rd pass 30_C BE-Lig BY (version 2) (version 2) | ecosystem: Environmental > Terrestrial > Soil >...
GGCGAGGGAAACGTCATCCCGGGAGGAGCGTGGCGCTGTCATCCCGGACGGCGCAGCCGAGCCGGGATCCATAACCGCTGGCGCTGCAGGACCACGCGACGCGGATCGTCTCGTCCTGAGACGGAGTGGTTCTGGATCCCCGCCTGCGCCGGGATGACAAGGTCGAGGTTAACGGGCGTCGGAGGCATTGGTTGACACATGGGCGTCGCAGAAATCACGGATGGGTCACATCCCGCCGCCGCCGAGCATGAATTTTCGGGAGCCGTCCGCCTGCCTCATCCCAAGTGTAACATAGACCCGATGGCCCCCGATCGCGTCGCCCTGGGCGAAAGGCCGCGCTTGCAATCCTGTTGCCCGCCCTATTGCGGCCTCACCTTTCTCCCTATATTGCAGTGCAATCATTTTCGCCCGGTACGAGCCAGGGGCGCGGCTACGCTTGCCGCGTGCCGGGCCGCTTTGCTTTGAAAGACCCCTCATGAAGCTACGCAACATTGCCATCATCGCCCACGTCGACCACGGCAAGACCACCCTCGTCGACAAGCTGCTCCAGCAATCCGGCGCCTTCCGCGAGAACCAGCGCGTGGAAGAGCGCGCCATGGACTCGAACGACCTCGAGAAGGAGCGCGGCATCACCATTCTCGCCAAGGCGACCTCGGTCGTCTGGAAGGACACCCGCATCAACATCGTCGACACCCCCGGCCACGCCGATTTCGGCGGCGAGGTGGAGCGCATCCTGAGCATGGTCGACGGCGCCATCGTGCTCGTCGACGCGGCCGAAGGCCCGATGCCGCAGACCAAGTTCGTGGTCTCCAAGGCCCTCAAGATCGGCCTGCGCCCCATCGTCGCCATCAACAAGATCGACCGCCCCGACGGCCGCCACCAGGAAGTCATCAACGAGGTGTTCGACCTGTTCGCAGCGCTCGACGCCACCGACGAGCAGCTCGACTTCCCGATCCTCTACGGTTCCGGCCGCAACGGCTGGATGGCCAACTCGCCGGAAGGCCCGCAGGACCAGGGCCTCGCCCCTCTGTTCGATCTCGTGCTCGAGCACGTGCCCCCGGCCAAGACCGAGGAAGGCTCGTTCCGCATGCTCGGCACGCTGCTCGAAGCCAATCCCTTCCTCGGCCGCATCGTCACCGGCCGCATTTCTTCCGGCACGGTGAAGCCGAACCAGTCGATCAAGGTGCTCGACCGCGAGGGCAAGGTGGTCGAGACTGGCCGCGTGTCCAAGATCCTCGCCTTCCGCGGCCTGGAGCGCCAGCCGATCGAGATCGGCGAGGCCGGCGACATCGTCTCCATCGCAGGCCTGGTGAAGGGCTCGGTGGCCGACACCTTCTGCGCGCCGGAAAACGACATTCCGATCCAGGCCCAGCCCATCGATCCGCCGACCGTGACCATGTCGTTCATCGTCAACGATTCCCCGCTCGCCGGCACCGAGGGCGACAAGGTGACGAGCCGCATGATCCGCGACCGCCTGTTCAAGGAAGCGGAAGGCAACGTCACGCTCAAGATCGAGGAAGCGTCCGACAAGGATTCGTTCTTCGTCTCGGGCCGCGGCGAATTGCAGCTCGCGATCCTGATCGAGACCATGCGCCGCGAGGGCTTCGAGCTCGCCGTGTCGCGTCCCCGCGTGGTGTTCGAGAAGGACGAGGCCGGCCAGCTGCTCGAGCCGATCGAGGAAGTGGTCATCGACGTGGACGAGGAGTTCTCCGGCGTCGTGGTGCAGAAGATGTCCGAGCGCCGCGCCGAGATGGTCGAGATGAAGCCCTCCGGCGGCAACCGCCAGCGCCTGGTGTTCTACGCTCCGACCCGCGGCCTCATCGGCTATCAGAGCGAGTTGCTCACCGACACCCGCGGCACCGCGATCATGAACCGCCTGTTCCACGCCTACGAGCCCTACAAGGGCGAGATCGCGGGACGGCGCAACGGCGTGCTGATCTCCAACGACGCAGGCGAGGCCGTGGCCTATGCCCTGTGGAACCTGGAAGATCGCGGCCCGATGATGATCGAGCCCGGCTGGAAGGTCTATCAGGGCATGATCGTCGGCGAGCACAACCGCGAGAACGACCTCGAGGTGAATGTGCTCAAGGGCAAGAAGCTCACCAACATCCGCACCACCTCGAAGGACGAGGCGGTGCGCCTGACGCCGCCGATCCGCATGACCCTCGAGCGCTCGCTCGCCTGGATCGAGGACGACGAACTCGTCGAGGTGACGCCGAAGTCGATCCGCATCCGCAAGGCGATCCTCGACCCGAACGACCGCAAGCGCTCCGAGAAGCAGAAGGAAGCGCTCAGCGCCTAAAGACAAATTGAAAGGCCGCTCCCCGGAGCGGCCTTTTTCATGAATTGGCAGGCAGCGGATCGGCGACCGGATCCGGCAACGTCGTCAGCTTCGGGACGGCCGAGGTCATGATCACGAGAAGCTGGACCACGAAGCCGAGCGCGGCGATCAGGATGCAGGCTTCCGGACCAAAGGCGATGCCGACCGCCGCGCCGATGGCGGCGCCCACAGGTCGCACGCCCGCCGTCGCCGTCATGACGAGCGCAGAGACCCGCCCGAGGAGCGCAACCGGCGTCACCGTCTGGCGAAGCGTGGTCTGGCTGATGGTCCAAAGGATCGGACCGGCACCGAACAGGAAGAAGGACAGCCCGGCCAGGATGCCGGACGGCATCCACAGGGTCGCGGCCATCGTAAAGGCAGCCGCTACGGAAACCAGGGGCCCGACGATGATCGCCGCGCCGAAGGCGAGGCGGGCGATCAGCCGGGGGGCGAGCAAGGCGCCGACGACCATGCCGATGCCATAGGTCGCGAGCGACGTTCCGATGCCCGATGCGGTCAGCCCGAGCACATGGGCGGCGTAAGGAACATAGGCCGCCTGCAGCACGAACCAGGCGAGGTTCCAGGCGACCGCCGTCAGCAGGATCGGCCGGAGCAGCGGATGCATCCACGCGAAGCCCGCACCCTCCTTCAGGTCGCGCCAGAAATGGCGCTTCGGCAGGCTCGGGCGGGACGTCTCCGGAACCCGGATCAGGAGCAATGCGGCCAGCATCGAGAGCGCCGCCGCCAGCATGAAGGTCTGCGATGCGCCGGCCCAGCCCACGAGAGCGCCGGCCAGAGCGGGCCCGGCCGCGAAGGCGAGGCTGCGCGCCAGTTCGAGGGTGCCGTTGGCGCGGGCCAGCATCTCGCGCGGCACCAGACTCGGAACGAGAGCGGGAGCGGCCACGCTGAAAACGACCGTTCCGGTTGCCGCAGCAAAGCCGAGCACGGCCAGGACCGGGACGGAAAGCATCCCGAACATCGCCAATACGGGCAGGGTCAGGAGGGCCAGCGCCCGAAGGATTTCGGCTGCCGTCATCAATGTCCGGCGCGGCATGCGGTCGGCGAGGACACCGGCGGGGAACGACAGCAGCAGGAACGGCAGGGCCTGCATGGCGACGAGCAGGCCCGTCTCGCCGGTTCCTGCGCCAAGCGCCAGAACGGCGATCATGGGCGCGGCGGCAAGACCGATCTGCTCGGCGGATTGGGCGGCGACGTTCGACCAGGCGAGGTGACGGAAGGAAGGAGGGAGAGGATGCGACATGGGACGGGCAACCTTCGTAAGGGTTCCGTCTCATGAGACATTGTTTCACAAGCTGATTCCACCCGATTCCTGTGAGGCGAGGGGAAAAGCCGATTTAGCTATCCCTCCGCCTTGCTGCTCTGTCCTTTCTTCGCACCCTCGCCCATCGGGTTCGTCGAATCCTCGCCGGAAGCATCCGGATCGGCGCGGCCCTGCGGGGTCAGGCGAGGAGCGTCGATATCCTCCTCGGTCGCTTGGCCGGGCTTTTTGTTGTCGGGTTGAGCCATTCTCGTTTCCTCGCGTCAGGAACTCGTCGAATTCGTCGTGTCATGCTCGCCTGGTTCCGGCAGGGAGCCTGTTCCGGGCGTCGCATCAGGGTTGGTCAGGTGCGGCTTGTCGTGCGGTCCTGCCGCCGGCATCTTGTCCGAGGCCGGCTTCCGCGATGAGCCCTGTTGTGGCTGCTTGGCGTCTGCCTTTTTCGCCGCGTCGTCGGTATGATTGCCGTAGCCTGCATTGCCCATGGTGCTCTCCTTTCAGCGCTTGCCTTTGCCGTTCGCGGCACCCGCCCGCTCGATGGCCTCGGCGGTCGCGTCCTTGTCCTTCGGCGACAGGCTGGCATCGCTCAGATGCCTGGTGGTCTCGGGAGTTTCGGCGGCAGTGAGTTCGTCATGCCCTTCGTCCCGGTTTCCGGCGCCACTCATGGATTGGCGATAGGCATAGGCTTCGCCGCCGGGCTCGTCCCAGACCTCGCGCATTGTCGCATTGCCCTCGGCGCCACCGTCCCGGTTCGGATCGACCGAGCCGTCGATGCCGCCGCGCTGCTCGTTGCGGATCTGGTCCGCCGTCTGATCCTTCAATGAATGAGGCGCCTTGCGCTCCGCCATGACAGACTCCTTGCGTGACTTGAATTCAGGTGCAGCAGAGAGAACCCGACGAGCGGAGTGAAGTTCTGGCCACGCTTGGGGTGAGCGCAAACAAAAGGGGCGGCTCGAAAGCCGCCCTCAAATTCATATGCCCGATTGACTCACAGGCCTTCGAACAAGGCGCTCGAGATGTAGCGCTCGGCGAAGGAGGGCGCGACCGTGATGATGCGCTTGCCCTTGTATTCGGGCCGTGCCGCCACTTCGAGCGCCGCCGCCACGTTGGCGCCGGTGGAGATGCCGCCGGGAATGCCCTCCAACTTGGCGAGCTTGCGCGCGGTGTCGAAGGCGGTCTGGTTGCCGACCGTCACCACGTCGTCGATAAGCGAGCGGTCGAGCACATCCGGCACGAAGCCGGCGCCGATGCCCTGAATCTTGTGCGGGCCGGGCTGGCCGCCGGAGAGCACCGGCGAATCCTCAGGCTCCACGGCGATGATCTTCAGGTTCGGCAGGCGCGGCTTGATCACCTGGGCGACGCCGGTGATCGTGCCGCCGGTGCCGACGCCGGCGACGAAGGCATCGAACTGACCGCCGGTGTCGTTCCAGATCTCCTCCGCCGTCGTCCTGCGGTGAATCTCAGGATTGGCCGGGTTCTTGAACTGCTGCGGCATGACGGAATTCGTGATCTCGCTCAGGAGTTCCTCGGCCTTGGCCAGCGCGCCCTTCATCCCTAAGGGTCCGGGCGTGAGAACGAGTTCGGCGCCGAGATAGGCCAGCATCTTGCGCCGCTCGAGGGACATGGTCTCGGGCATGACCAGGATCAGCCGGTAGCCCCGCGCCGCCGCCACGAAGGCGAGTGCGATGCCGGTATTGCCCGAGGTCGGCTCGATCAGGGTCGTATCGGGCGTGATCTTGCCGGCCGCTTCCATGGCCTCGATCATGCTCACGCCGATGCGGTCCTTCACGCTCGAGATCGGGTTGAAGAATTCGAGCTTGACCAGGATCTCGGCATCGATCCCCTGCTCCTGCGGCAGCCGGTTCAGGCGCACGAGAGGGGTGTCGCCGATGGTCTCCGTGATGGAGCCGAAGATGCGGCCGCGTCCGGGCTTTGTGTCAGCCATCCATTTCCTCCTTGAAGTCGGAGGAAACTTAACCTTTTCCGCAAAAGCTGTCGATATTCACCTCAATTCACGCATCATATCGTGAAATCGACCGCGGGCATGGTGTCGACGGCCGCCTCCGCCTGCGCCTTCTGGCACAGATCCTCCACGGTCACCTTGTCGAGCTCGTTCAGGAAAGCATCGGTGCCACGCTGAACGAGGGGCGAGACGACGGCCTCCGCGAGGCGCGATTCCGGGATCGGAGAGGAGCCGTCCTCGTCCAGGGCCGACATGGCGATGCGCACGATATCGCCCGCCGTGATCCGCCGTCGCTCACGGGCAAGCTCGTAACCTCCGCGCGGGCCGCGCACACCCTTCAGAACGCCTTGCCGGACAAGGGCCTGCAAAACCGGTTCGAGATAGCGCGGCGGAAGATTATGCCGAGCGGCGAGCGCCTTGGCGGAAACCGGCATGGGGCGGGCATGGAGGGCGATATCGGTGACGGCGGCGATGGCGAGAAGCGAGCGGCGCGAGAGGAAATTCATGGCCGAGCTCCCTAGCCCAAACCCGTGGAGCCGAATCCGCCGGCGGCGCGAGGCGTCTCATCGACCCACTCGACCTCGACCGGCTCGACCTGGAGAACCGGTGCGACGACCAGCTGGGCAATGCGCATGCCACGGGTGATGGTGAAGGGCTCGGAGCTCAGGTTGACGAGCAGCACCTGCACTTCGCCGCGGTAATCCGCATCGATGGTGCCGGGCGCATTGAGCACGGTCACGCCATGTTTAAAGGCAAGCCCAGAACGCGGCCGCACCTGTGCCTCGAAGCCGGGCTCGAGCTGGAACACGAGGCCGGTGGGAACGAGCACCCGCGCCAGAGGATCGAGGACGATCGGCGCATCGGGCGGATTGGCCGCGATGAGATCCATGCCCGCCGCACCCGCCGTCTCGTAACGCGGCAGCGGCAGATCGGCGGCATGGGCGAGGCGCTGGATGCGCAGGCGATGGCTCATCGCTCTTTGCCTCCCACCAAAGCACCGAGGCGCTCGACGAGCTTCTTCGCCACATCGGTTTTCGACAGGGTGGGCCAGGTTTCCACGTCCGAGGCGGTAACGAGATGCACCGTGTTGCTGTCGCCGCCCATGACGCCGCCTGCGGTGGACACATCGTTGGCGACGATGAGATCGCAGCCTTTTCTCGCGAGCTTCTGCTTCGCGTGCTCGATCACGTGCTCGGTTTCCGCCGCAAAGCCCACCATGAGCGGCGGGCGGTTCTGCGGGCGATGCGAGACGGTCGCGAGGATGTCGGGATTCTCCGTCAGCGACAGGCTCGGCAAGGCGCCGTCCTTCTTCTTGATCTTCTGCTCGCCCGCATTGGCCACGCGCCAATCGGCGACGGCGGCGGCGAAGATGCCGATATCGGCAGGAAGCGCCTTTTCGACAGCCACCAGCATCTCGCGCGCGCTTTCCACATGCACGGTCGCGACGCCGGCAGGATCGGGCAGCGTCACCGGACCGGAGATCAGGGTCACGCGCGCACCGGCGTCCGCCGCGGCTTTCGCGATGGCATGGCCCTGCTTGCCGGAGGAGCGGTTGGCAATGTAGCGCACTGGATCGATGGGCTCGTGCGTTGGACCGGATGTCACGATCACATGCTTGCCGGCGAGCGGCCCCGACGGCGTCAGCAGACGCTCGATTGCGGCTGCGATTTCCAGGGGTTCGGCCATGCGACCGGGGCCGAACTCGGCCTCCGCCATGGCGCCGTCGTTCGGACCGACGACATGCACGCCATCGGCCCGAAGCATGTTCAGATTACGCTGCGTCGCCGGATGCAGCCACATGCGCACGTTCATGGCGGGCGCGATCAGGATCGGCAGGGTCGTGGCAAGCAGCACCGTGGAGGCGAGATCGTCCGCATGACCGCCTGCCATCTTCGCCATGAGATTGGCGGTCGCGGGTGCGACGACGATAAGGTCCGCATCGCGGGCGAGCTTGATATGGCCGATATCGGCCTCATCCTCGCGGTCGAAAAGATCGGTATGCGAGCGCTGACCGGTCAGGGCCGAGGCGGCAAGCGGCGTGATGAATTGCTGGGCTCCCGCGGTGAGAACGCAGCGCACCGAAGCGCTGCGCTCGCGCAGGCGGCGGATGAGGTCGAGCGACTTGTAGGCCGCGATGCCGCCGCCGATGACGAGGAGGATGCGTTTGCCTGAAAGCGCCGTCATGCGAAGCCCCTGAACAGCATGATCATCAGGGAGACGGCGATAATCCACAAGGCCGCGACACCCCAGCGATTGCCCCGCGCCTCGGCGCGGCCGATGGCGGCGACGCTGTCCTGATCGAGGGCGACACCCTTGGCCGTCACGTCTTCGAGCTGGTTGAGAACCCGCTCGGCGCGAAGCGCCAGCTCCGGCAGGTCGCCGATGACGCCGGCGAGCGTCCACAACCCTTTACCGGCCTGCTCGACGCGGCCGAGGGGCCCGAGATTGCGCTCAATCCAATCGCGCACCACGGGCTCGGAGGTGGTCCACATGTCGAGTTTCGGATCGAGATTGCGGGCGACGCCCTCGACCACGACCATGGTCTTCTGCAGCATGACGAGCTCGATGCGGGTCGCCATGTCGAACAGGGCCGTGATCTCGAAGAGAAGCGTCAGAAGCTTCGCCATGGAGATCTCGTCGGCACGCCGGTCGTGGATCGGCTCGCCGATGGCGCGGATCGCCTGAGCGAAATCCTCGACCGAATGATGCGGCGGCACATAGCCGGCCTCGAAATGCACCTGCGCCACGCGCAGATAATCGCGACGAATGAAGCCGAGGAGGATCTCGGCGAGGAAGCGCCGCTCCTTCATGCCGAGACGGCCCATGATGCCGAAATCGACGGCGACCAGGCGCCCCTCCGCATCCACGAACAGGTTGCCCGGATGCATGTCGGCGTGGAAATAGCCGTCGCGGATGGCATGGCGCAGGAAGGACTGGATTACGGTCCGCCCCAAGGCCACCCGGTCGAGGCCAGCGGCCTCGATTCCGGCGAGATCGTTGAGGCGGATGCCTTCGATCCAGGTGGTGGTGAGCACGTCGCGGGCGGTCAGATCCCATTCCGGCTTCGGCACGCGGAAATCCGGATCGTCCTTGGTGTTCTCCGCCAGTTCGGAGACGGCGGCCGCCTCGAGTCGCAGGTCCATCTCGACGGCGACGGAGCGGGCAAGGGCCTCGACGATCTCGAGCGGCTTGAGGCGGCGCGCATCGGGCACCACGCGCTCGAACAGACGGGCGGCCGCGCGCATGGCCTGGAGATCGCGGGCGAAGCCCTCGCGCACGCCGGGCCGCACCACCTTTACCGCGAGGATCTCGTCGCCCTCGGGCGTATGGATGCGCGCCCGGTGAACCTGTGCGATAGAAGCGGCCGCAATCGGCTCGCTGAATTCCAGGAACAGCTCGTCGACGCTCCGGCCGAGCGCGGCCTCGACCATGCGCACCGCTTCCGCGCGTGGGAAGGGCGGCATGCGGTCCTGCAGGCGCTCCAGGTCGCGGGCGGCCGCCACGCCGACGATGTCGGGACGGGTCGCCAGGAACTGGCCGAACTTCACATAAGAGGGCCCGAGCCGCGTCAGCGCCTTGGAGAGCCGTGCCGCGCCGTCGCCGGCCTGCGGCCGCTCGATGATCCGCGCGATCCGCAGACCTAAGCGGGCGGAGGGCGGCAGGGCGCTCGGATCGACGAGGGCAAGCGCGCCTTCACGCGCCAGGACGAAGCCGGCGCGCAGGTTGCGGGCAAGATGAACGAGGCTGCCGATCACGTGTCAGATCTTCCAGCCCGAATGAATGGCGACGACGCCGGCCGTCAGCGCCCGGTGCGTGACGCGCTTGAAGCCGGCCTCCTCGATCATGCGCGCGAAGGCTGCCGGCGTCGGGAAGCGGCGGATCGATTCCACCAGATACTGATAGGATTCCGCATCCCCCGTCACCATGCCGCCGAGCTTCGGGATGACGTTGAAGGAATAGGCGTCGTAGATTTTATCGAGAACGGGCACGTCGACCTTCGAGAATTCGAGGCAGAGGAAGCGTCCGCCGGGTTTCAGAACTCGATGCGCCTCGCGCAAAGCCGCATCGATGCGCGGCACGTTCCGGATGCCGAAGGCGATGGTATAGGCATCGTAGGTCTTGGATTCGAGCGGCAGTTCCTCCGCATTGGCCTCGACGAAATCGATGCGACCCTCATATCGGTGACCGGCCCGCTCGGCACCGACTTTGAGCATCTCGCCGTTGATGTCGAGCACGGTCACGCGGGTCTGCGGTCCGCTTTCGTCCAGGATCCGGAAGGCCACGTCTCCGGTTCCGCCGGCCACGTCGAGATGGCGGAACGGCCGGTCGCGCGGCGGGCGTAAGGAGGAGACGAGGGCATCCTTCCAGAGGCGGTGGAGGCCGGCCGACATGAGATCGTTCATGATGTCGTAGCGGCTCGCCACCGAGCGGAAGACCTCGTTGACCTTGCCCTGCTTCTCGCCGAGCGGCACGGACTGGAACCCGAAATGGGTGTTGTCGTCGGTCATGATCGTCAAGCCTCTCGTCGCCTGTTGTCGCGATCCATAGCGGAAGCGGGACCGGATGGCTATGTAAGGGGTATCAAGAACCCGAGAGATGGTTGATGCCCGAACTGCCCGAAGTCGAGACCGTTCGCCGCGGCCTGGAGCCCGCCATGGTCGGCGCCCGCTTCACCAAGGTCGCCCAGCGCCGGCCCGACCTGCGCTTTCCCTTTCCGGAGCGGTTCGCCCAGAGGCTCGAGGGGCAGGAGGTCCAATCCTTGAGCCGCCGAGCCAAGTATCTCCTGGCCGACCTCTCCTCCGGCGAGGTACTGGTCATGCATCTGGGCATGTCGGGAAGGTTCCTCGTGACGCAAGGAGGGAAAACCCGCGCACCGGGCGAGTTCCACTACGAGCATGGAGGCCTGGGCGCCCACGACCATGTGGTGTTCGAGCTCTCCAACGGCGCGACCGTCACCTACAACGATGCCCGCCGTTTCGGCTTCATGGATCTCATACCGCGCTCGGGCATCGAGACCTCGAAGCATTTTTCCGGCATGGGCATCGAGCCCCTCGGCAACGAGCTTTCCGGCGAGACCATCGCCAGGCTCTTCCAGGACAAGCGCACGCCGCTGAAGGCCGCCCTCCTCGACCAGCGCCTGATCGCAGGGCTCGGCAATATCTATGTGTGCGAGGCCCTGTTCCGCACCGGGCTGCATCCTGAAGCCCCGGCAGGCTCGCTCGCGACGAAGACCGGCAAGCCGACGGAGAAAGCGCATAGGCTAGCCGACATCATCCGGGACGTTCTCGCCGAGGCCGTCGAGGCCGGTGGATCGACCCTGCGCGACCACGCGCAGGTCGACGGATCGCTCGGCTATTTCCAGCATTCCTTCAAGGTCTATGACCGGGAAGGCGAGGCCTGCGTGACGCCCCAATGCACTGGCACAGTGACGCGCCTCGTGCAGTCGGGTCGGTCGACCTTCTATTGCCCAGTCTGCCAGAAGCGCTCGCGCGCCTGAGACTGGCCAACCCATGAGCCCTCATCCTGAGAGGCTGGCTCATGAAGAGTTTCCCGCCCCGTAGCCCTCATCCTGAGGGCCGCCGGAGGCGGCGTCTCGAAGGACGAGGGCGCCTCCAGTGCGCGCTGGATCCTCCTTCGAGACGATCGCTTCGCGATCTCCTCAGGATGAGGTCGAGATTTGTAGGCGGCCTTTACGACAGACGCGTCGCCCCGATTTGCTCTTGCCGCATCGTCCGCCCTCGCCTACCGGTGTCTCATCCAGCGATGAGGAGACGCGGGCATGGCTTTTGAGACGATTCTCGTTGAGACGCGCGGCAAGGTGGGGCTGATCATTCTCAACCGGCCCCAGGCCCTGAACGCCCTCAATACGGCCCTGCTTAATGAGGTGAACCAAGCGCTCGACGCCTTCGAGGCGGATGCCGATATCGGCTGCATCGTCATCACCGGCTCGGAGAAGGCCTTTGCCGCCGGCGCCGACATCAAGGAGATGGCCGAGCTCACCTATCCCCATAGCTACATGGCCGATTTCTTCTCCGGCTGGGAGA
>Ga0182747_1002995_pt1 | contig 11593 bp, 9 predicted proteins | sample eDN3rd30CBELigBY_FD_128526 | JGI IMG/M metagenome (GOLD analysis project Ga0182747, IMG submission 128526) | Enriched backyard soil microbial communities from Emeryville, California, USA - eDNA 3rd pass 30_C BE-Lig BY (version 2) (version 2) | ecosystem: Environmental > Terrestrial > Soil >...
ATAATGAACCAATATTCATTTTTTGATTGACGTCAATACGCGCGTCGGTCTGGCGGCGGGGCGAGCATGCGCCGGCTGTAGCGCGAAAAACCAGATGGCAGCAAAGCGCGTTTTGAACCGCCGCCAAACCGGCATTGGGAAAAAGGCATGCGCAACGTGGAATTCTTTCACAACCCCGCGCGGCGTGATAGATTGCCGCCGCAATATCCATCAATGTCGGGAATGAACGCGCGCAATGCCAGATGAAGGCGACAGTACAGGCGATAGCCCGTACCGAACAGGGCTGGCCTCCGCCCAGGAAGCCAGCATTTTTTTCCGATACATCTTCCAGTCCCGCCCAGGCGCGCCCCGGATTCTCGGTCCGGGGCTTTTTGCGCGCCTGTCTCCGCGCCGGGTTGTGGAATTGTGTCGGGTCATCCGGATGTGAACGCAGCGCGGCTGGACGCCGCCGCTTTGACGCTTCACGGCGCCAGTCATACCGCCGGCGCGCTGTGCGGGCGACCGGTATGGCCCCCGGGTTGGGGAAGCAGCGTCGGGCCAGACAGATCATGCGAGATCGCGCCGCCGCCGGAGCCTGACGCTCCGTCCGGCTGGAAGCTGCCGGCCAGCACGCCGGGGCAACCTGTTCTGCTGCAAGCGCCACGGGGAGAGCCGCGTCCGCTATCCCTGACAGTCCTTTAATCAGGGTAGGGTCATGGAGTTTCTTGCAGATCCGCATATCTGGGTCGGCCTCGCAACCCTCGTTGTTCTTGAAGTCGTTCTCGGCATCGACAATCTGGTGTTCATCGCCATCCTGGCCGACAAGCTGCCGCCGGAGCAGCGGAGCCGGGCCAGGCTGCTGGGCCTGTCGCTTGCCCTGCTCATGCGCATTGGCCTGCTGTTTTCGATCTCCTGGATCGTCAGGCTGACAACGCCGCTATTTTCCGTGGGGGCGTACTCCTTCTCCGGCCGCGACCTGATCCTCATCGTTGGCGGCGTCTTCCTGATCGCCAAGGGCACAATGGAGTTGCACGAGCGGCTGGAGGGCGAACAAAAGGCAGGCGCCAACAAGGTCGTGCACGCGGTTTTCTGGCAGGTCATCGTCCAGATCGTCGTGCTCGACGCGGTGTTCTCGCTCGACAGTGTCATCACCGCCGTCGGCATGGTCAACGAATTGTGGGTGATGATCGTCGCCGTGTGTATCGCCATGGCGGTGATGATCGCGGCGTCCGGCCCGTTGATGACGTTCGTCGCCAAACACCCCACGGTGGTGATCCTGTGCCTCGGCTTCCTGCTGATGATCGGTTTCAGCCTCGTGGTGGAGGGCTTCGGCTATCATATCCCCAAGGGCTATCTCTACGCCGCCATCGGCTTCTCGGTGCTGATCGAAGCCGCGAACCAGCTTGGGCGGCACAACCGCGAGAAGCTGATTTCCACGGGCGATCTGCGCGAGCGCACCTCGGAAGCTGTGCTGCGCATGCTGGGCGGCCGCGTCGGCGAGCAGCCGCTCGGCGAAACCATCGAGGTGATTGCCGGCCAGGCCGCCCGCAGCAATCTGTTCCGTCAGGAAGAGAAGGAGATGATCCGCGGCGTGCTCGACCTCGGCGAGCGTCCGGTCAGCTCCATCATGACCCCGGGCAATGAAGTGGAATGGCTGGATCTGAACCGTGGCGACGAGCAGCTTCTCGCCGATATCCGCCGGTTGACCCACAGCCGCGTCGTGCTGGCGCGGGGCGGCGTTGACGACTTCGTGGGCGTGGCCATCACCCGTGAACTGCTCAATCTGCTGGTCGACGGCAAGCCGGTCGACTGGGCTCGCGTGGTCCGCCAGCCAGTCGTGGTGCCGGAAACCACTGACGTGCTGAAGGTCATGGAGCATATGCGCCGCTCGCCGGTGCAGATGGTGATGGTGGTGGACGAATACGGCTCGCTGGAAGGCATCGCCACCCCCACCGACGTGCTGGAGGCCATCGCCGGCGAATTCCCGGACATGGACGAGGAGGCCGCGGTGCTCGACCGTCAGGACGACGGCTCGTGGATCGTCGACGGCTTCATCGATATCCGTCAGCTCAGCGGCGCCCTGGAGCGTGACCTGGTGGACGAGTCCAACCGTTACTCCACCCTCGGCGGCTATATCCTGACCCGGCTCGGCTACCTGCCGGCGGCGGGCGAAAGCCTGGAAGTGGACGGCCTGCGCATGGAGGTTCTGAACCTCGACAAGCGTTCCATCGGTCGCGTGCGGATCGTGCCGGTGAGCGACTGGGATATCTGAGGCGTTCAGGGAGCCCTGTTGATCCATTTCTGTTTGAAACGGATCAACAGGGCGCTCTATCTTTGCGCATACGCAATTTCTCGGGAAAGCTGCGGGAGCGGTTCAGGAGAAGCTCATGCGCGCGCCTTTTTCGTTTCTCGATGATCCAGCCGTGCCGGAGTTCGACGCTTCCCGGCCGCTTGCCGTGATGGACGCCAGTTGCGCTCTCTGCAGTTGGGGCGCCCGGATGATCAATCGCCTCGACCGAAGCGGCGAGACCCGCATATGCGCGGTTCAGTCGACGCTCGGCGGCGCGTTGCTGGCCCATTACGGCCTCGACGCGCGCGATCCCTCCACCTGGCTGTTCATCGACGGCGGCGTCGCCCATCGTGATCTGGACGCGGTGATCTACGCTGGCCGCCGCTTCGGCGGCTGGGCGCGTCTGGCCTGGGTCTTTGGCCTGCTGCCGGCGCCGGCGCGCGGCTGGCTGTATCAGCGCCTTGCCCGCAACCGTTACGCCTGGTTCGGCCGCGGCGACCTGTGCGCCATTCCCGATCCGTCGCTGCAGCGCCGGCTTTTGCGATGAATGTACTGGTGCTGGGGGGCTACGGCGTCTTCGGGGAGCGCCTGGCGCGGCTGCTGACGCGCGATGGCCATCAGGTGACGGTCGCCGGGCGGGATCTGCGGGCGGCGGAGCGGCTGGGGCGCGACATCAATTGCAGCGCCCTGCAAATTGACCGCACGGGCGACCTTTCCGCCATTGCCGGCTTTGATGTTGTGGTCGACGCCGCCGGTCCCTTTCACACTGCTGGCGACGACGCCTGGCGCGTCGCGCGCGCCGCCATTGCTGCTGGCGCGCACTATCTCGATCTGTCCGATAACGCTGCGTTCTGCGCCGGCGTCGGCGCGCTTGACGGCGCCGCCCGCGCCGCCGGGGTCTGCGTGTTGTCGGGCCTGTCGTCGGTCCCGGCCATATCCTCAGCGGCGGCGCGGGCGCTGGCGGGCGCGGACCCGGCGCGAATGATCGATACGGCGATCCTGCCGGGAAACCGCGCGCCGCGCGGGCTGTCGGTCATGCAGTCCATTCTGGCCCAGGCCGGGCGCCCCATGATGGTCTGGCGCGGCAGGCAATGGATGCAGGTCCGTGGCTGGTCGGACCCCGCCGTTTATGAACTGCCGGGCGGCCTGCGCCGCCGCGCCTGGCGCATCGAAGTTCCGGACACGCGCCTTTTTCCGCAGTGGTCAGGCGCGGATTCTGTCAGTTTTCGCGCCGGCATGGAGCTTGGCCTCCTGAACAACGGCCTGGCGGCTTTCGCCTGGATGCAACGGGGACTTCGCCTGCCGGTTTCTCCAGGCCTGACCCGTGTCTTCCGCCGCGTCGCCGATATGCTGGCGTCACAGGGGACGGATCGCGGCGGCATGTTGGTCGCCGTTATCGCCGGCGGCGAGCGGCGGGTCTGGGCGCTGCTGGCCGGGGAGGGCGAGGGGCCGTTCATCCCGGCGGTTCCGGTGCGGGCGCTGCTGCGCCGCCAGACCTTGCCAGTGGGCGCGCAGGCCGCCGTGGGGGTGCTCGGGCTGGACGAGATCGAGGCGGCGATGGCCGACCTGGCGGTGCGGACCGAGCGGAGCGCGACGCCGCGCCGGCCGCTCTTCGCGCGGGGAGCCATCGCGGATTTCGATCATCTGCCCGATGAAATCCGCCGGACCCACGACACGGTCGATTGCAGCCGCTGGCAAGGTCGGGCGCAGGTGACCCGCGGCGGAACCCTGTGGTCGCGCCTGATCGCCGCCGCGTTTCGCTTTCCCCCCGCGAACGCCGATACGCCGGTGACTGTGACCAAACTGGCGGTCGGGCGCGGTGAAACCTGGGTGCGGACGTTCGGCAGGCGCCGCTTCCGCTCGCATCTCGCCGTGACGCCCTCCGGCGACGCCGGAGTCCATCCGGTCATGACCGAACGTTTCGGCCCGTTCACCTTCCTGCTCGGACTGCATGTCAGCGACGGCGCGCTGCATTTTCCCGTGCGCGGGGCCCGCATGGGCCTCTTGCCGATGCCGCGCTGGCTGTTGCCGCGATCAAAGGCGCGGGAATATGTCCAGGATGGCCATTTCTGTTTTGACGTAGCCCTGTTCGCGCCCCTGACCGGCCGGCTGATCGTGCGTTATCGCGGCTGGCTGGAGCCAGCGCCGTCTGGCGACGCCAGCCCGTCAGGCAGCGCTGGCGCATCGGCGGCCTGAAAGGACTGTCGGTTCAGATGGACAGAGTGAAAATCCGTTGCCGGGTGAGCGGAGTTCTCGCCAGGGCGCCGGGGTCTCATTCTCGTCGAGGCATAGCCTGGTCAGCCGGCGAGTCGATGGCGTGAAACGACGCGGAACGGGCCGCCGCGCTCATCCTGGGCCAGCAGGGTCAGGGCGTCGATGGTCAGATCGAGTGGCCCGAACCAGGCGCCCAGGGCCGTCCGCCACGCCGCCAGCCGGTCGCGGGTCAGGGCGTCGCTGAGAGTCATATGGAAGCGGAACGCCTCGAACACATAAGGGTAGCCCCAGCGCTGCTGAAGGGCGCGCTGGCGTGGCGTCAGGCGCTCCGGCGGCCGTCGGGCAAGGTCGGCGGGCGTCAGCGGCGCCCTGAAGTCGTCGAACCACGCGACCGTTTCAGCTGCGAACATTTGCAACGCCAGCGACGGCGTCTCTGGCTCCAGGGCGACGAAATTGCCTGGACCGGCGACGCGCATGGTCCCGATGCTGAGCGGCGCCGTGTTTGCCGCCCAGTCGGCGAGCCTCTCCTGCAATTGGCTTGCGTCCGTTCCTTCCCGCAAGTTGAACGGCGGCTTGATGGTGGCGTGAAAGCCATATTTCCACGCCTCCTGGACGCTGGCGGCCAGTTCGGGCGCGGGAATGTCGGCGGGACCTGCGGGCGGTGTCCGAACCCCGGAATAGCAGTCGTAACCGAGTAGCGCGCCGCCGCGCTGATGCAGGGGGCTTTGCGGCGCGGGAGTGAAGTAGATGGCGTAGCGCAAGGGCTGTATCCGTATGGCGGCGGGCGTGATCGCGGAGCGCCGCCGTTCCCGGCGGAATGGCTATCCACGGTTCGACGAACAGGCGCCGCATCGGCCGGCGTGTTCACAACGCGCAAGCTGGGGGAGCGCCTGGCAATTCCACGTGACGCAGCAACATGACGCGGGCGTGACCGCGCGCGCCATACACAGCGCTGTTGCAGCGGACATCCACGGCCCATTGCACCGGCTGGCTATTGGAGTATCGTTTCACGGAAGGCTGGCGCAAACGACCAGCCGCAAGGGGGCTTCGGACGGGAGGAGCACGGCTTTCGTGACGTTAGTCAATCGACAGCTGGAACTGGAGGCAATTGCAGGAAGGCCCATCTCGGCTACGCAAGCCGCGAAGATGACGCCGCCAGCACTTGCAGCCACACAGGTGGTTCGCAAGCGGATCTGCGATCGGGTCTGCGCCGCGACCGACGCACGCCTTGTCGTGCTTCAGGCGCCGGTGGGCTTTGGCAAGACCACCGCCATGCTGCAATGCCGCGCAGCATTGGCCGCGCAGGGCGTAAACACCGCGTGGATTACGCTGGAGCGATCGGACAATCAACCAGGGCAATTTGTCGCGTCCATGGAGCTGGCGGTGCGCCAGTTGAGCGCGGCTGGAGAGCGGGAGCCGTTTTCGGCGCGGGTGCTGGAATGGCTGCTCCGCTCCAGCGTGCCGTTCGCCATTTTCCTCGACAACATGGATCTGATCGACGAGGAATCCATTCTGGCCCTGCTGCGTTCGGTCATCGAGCGCCTGCCGCGCGGCGGCCGCATCATCATCGGCGCGCGCACCGCCCCACGTCTCGGGCTGGCCAGGTTGCGCGGGCTCGGAATGTTGCTTGAGCTGGACGCCGACGACATCCGCTTCACCCGTGAGGAGACGGAACAGTATTTTCGCCTGCGCTGCCTGCCAGGCCTGTCGCAGGATTCCGTCCGTCGCCTGCATGAGAAAACGGAGGGCTGGATCGTCGCCCTGTGTCTGGCGGCGATCTCCATCGAACGGCAGGGCGATGGGGGAGATTTCGTCGAGCGGTTTTCCGGATCGGCCTGGGCGATCGCCGACTACCTTACGGAGGAGGTGCTGGCGAGCCAGCCGGAGGACGTGCGTCGTTTCCTGCTTCACACCAGCATCCTCAAACAGCTCGACGCCTCGATCTGCCAGGCGCTCCTGCCGGATATCGATGCGCAGGCCATGTTGGGCGTCCTGGATAAACAGGGGCTGTTCCTTCTGCCGGCCGCGGGTCATGGGCAGACGTGGCGGTATCACACGCTGTTTGCTGACTATCTGCAGTCCCGTCTCGTGCTCGAAAAGATTGAGACCATCGCGGGACTGCATCTGGCGGCCGCGCGCTGGTATGAGAGTCGCCAGCGGCCCGTCCCCGCCATTGGTCATGCGATCGAGGGCGGTGACTATGCGCTCGCCATGTCGCTTCTGCGGCCGAATGCGCGCCGGTTGCTTGAAGATGGCCGGATGCGTCTGCTGGCTCGCTGGTTCCGGGCCATTCCCCCATCCATGCTCCGTGAGAACCCGGAGCTGGAGGTCATGTCCATCTGGGCCACGCTGTTCACGCGCGGCCCCTGGGATGCGGCGGACGAGCTGGCGCGATCGGGGCGTCAGGCTTCCGGCGCCGCCAGCGTTACGGCGCATCTCAATGCCCTGAATCCGACAATTCTGGCGATGCAGGATCGCCTTGACGAGGCCCGCGCGGCGGGGCTGGAGGGCCTCGCGCGGATGCCGACCGGCGACCGGTTCGCCGACACCATCCTCTGTAACGTCATGGCGAATGTCATGATGTTCCATGGCGAGGACCAGGAGGCGCAACGCTTGCTGGATGAGGCCCGCCGACTTCAGGGCTCCGGCATTTTCAATCACATGTTCGCGGAAGCGCTTGAGGGCATGCTCTGTCTGCAACGGGGCCGGCTGCAGGAGGCGATGATCAGGTTTCGCAGCGCGCCGCATGCGACGGACGATGCCCCCCGCCGCTATGCCAACGGCAATGTCTGGGCGGGCGCGCTGTACGCCGCGGCTCTTTATGAGGTGAACGACGTCGAAGGCGCAGACCAGCTGCTGGGCGATTATCTGCCCATCATCTCCACGCTCGCGTTACCAGATCACACCATTATCGGGCATACCCTCGCCGCGCGGATCGCGTTCATCCAGAATGACGCGCCGCGCGCGTTCGACATTGTGGCCAGCCTTGAGAATATCGGGCATCGCCGCCAGAACGCCCGTTTCGTCGCCGGCGCCAAGCTCGAGCGCAGCCGCCTGCATCTGTTGCAGGATGACGCCCGGGCCGCGCTGGGCGAGCTGGAGCGCGCCGCCGCCCTGCCGGTGTGGGAGCGCATTGGCCGCCAGCATTTGCCGGCCCAGGAAGTCGAGTATCTGGCGCTGGCGCGGCTTCGGTGGGAGATCCATTTCGGCGACGCCGCAGGCGCGCTGCCAGCGCTGGAACGGGAGATTGACGCTGCGATTGACCAGTGCCGGATACTGCGCGCGATCCGGCTGCGGGTGTTGAAAAGTCTTGCCCTGCAGCGGAGCGGCGACCTGCCTGCCGCAATGGAGACGCTCGCGGGCGTCCTCCATCACGCCAGCCGCGAGGGCTTCATCCGCCTGCTGCTCGACGAGGGCCAAAAGCTGGCGCAACTCGTGGGGCTGTTTTACGCCTCCATTGAAGAAATGCCGGCAAGAAGCAGTGACGCTGCCCTGGCGTCGTATGTCCAGCGCCTGATGCGGGCTTTCGGCCCCGCGGCGGTCGCGCCGGCGGTGGGCGCCGCTCGGCCGATGGAGGCCCTGACCCAGAAGGAAATAAAGGTCTTGCAGCTCGTGGCCGACGGTCATTCGAATTCGGCGATCTCAAAGAAACTGATTATTTCGGATAGCACCGTCCGGACGCATCTGCGCAACGTCAATAGTAAATTCAATGCCAGGAGCCGTACGGAGGCCGTCGCGATTGGACGACGATTGCATATCATAAGGTAATATCGGGCCGGGTATCCGCAGCGCGTTTCGACGCGTCGAACAGGTCGCCTGGCAGATCTTCTCCGTTCCGTGGAGTCGACAGCATTGCCAGCGCCAACGGTTGCTGGCGGCGGCTGCCTCATAGCGGGATGGAAGAAGCCTTCGTCAGATCCGCATCGCCGGACGCCGGGGCAGACCCCCGGATCATGGAAATCGTTTTAGATCGGCGTCAACGGTGCCCGCCGACCACCATGCACTCTTTGTAGATTCAGGCAGATATTTCGACATTTATAGCTCAAAACAAGAGTAGAGTCCCGGTATTTATAGGTTGTTTCGAAAGCTTGGCAAAATTCCAGTGCAACGCGATATTATCCGGCCGTCGAAAATTTCGAGGCCGTTGCCGGGAGCCTGTCCGCCGGCGGAGAGAAGCACGTCAATACATGCCGGACATGCCGGGCAATAGAGCGCTTTCCGATCATCCGGAACCGGCTGATCGATCAGAATTCGCTCAAAACAAAAAAAACTGGAGCAGTTTGCGATCCAGATTGATCGAAAACTGCCCCAGAAGGCGCCGGAAGCAGGCGGCGCCCGCTCGCCACGCGTCGCATTCCCCCGTCTCATGCGCCCTCATGGGAGATGATAGCCCCTCCCGACGCCTGGCGGGAGGGGCGGGAGATCAACTGAGGTGGTCCATCATGCCGAATGCCGCCATCCGCGCCTGGGCTTCGCCCACGTCGTGGCTCAGGATGGCCAGGTCATGCATGACGCCGCTCCGGTCCCGCACATGATTGCGGAATACGCCCTCGGCCCGGAAGCCAAGTCCCTCGAAGCTGGCGACCGCCGCCTGCTGGTCGACGGTCATCTGCACGCACAACTTGGACAGGCCCATCTCCAGCGCCTGGATAAAGCATTCCTGGATCAGCAACCGGCCGAGGCCGACGCCCCGCAGGCGCGGCGACGTCAGGACGCGCAGTTCGCCGACATGTCGCGACCAGAACAGGTCGTGGACAACGATGGCCGTACAGCCAACGATGACGCCGTTCTCGACCGCGACCAGACTCTTCACCCGATCGGCCGCAATCGCCTCACCCCATGCGTCGATAACCTTGGGATGGGTAATGTCCCGGTTGAGGAACAGCAGATCGTGCTCTGGCAAGGTCGCGACGAACGCCCGCAGGGCGTCCGCGTCGTCCGGCCGCATCAGGCGCAACTCGACGGTCGTGCCGTTGCAGTTCACCGTGCGCGGGTAGGTGCGTGGCGTATCGTTCATGTTGCTCGCCTTTCCAGCCATTGATCCAGTCGCGGCCACATGCGTTTGACAGCATTCGCGCCCGCAATGAGGCTGACATGTCCGCCTGGCAGGATGATTTCTTCTTTGTCTTTTGAACTGGCCTGTTCCATCAGCGGCTTTCCACAGACGGGCGGCACAATGTGGTCATACTGCGCCATAATGTGCAGCAGCGGAACCTTGATGTTGCTGATCAGCACGCGCTTGCCGCCGATCTCCAGCTTCTCCTCCGCAAGGGCGTTCTTCTGCATCAGATCTTTGATGAACTGACGGAAGTACTCGCCAGGCAGCGGCAGGCTTTCGTTGCCAAAGCGCTCCATGCGGCGGAATGCCGTGACGTACTCATCATTCCAAAGATTATCCCACAGACGGATCTGACCGGTGATGCGGGCGGCTGGCCGCAGCATGTCAAAGCCGGCGGTGATCATTTCCGAAGGAATAATGCCAAGGGTGTCCACCAGCCGGTCAATGTCAAAGTGCCGTGCGTCGGTCCACTGGCGGAACAGGGTCATGCCGCGCGTGTCCACCGGACAGGTGAAGCAGACGAGGTTCTTGAGCGGGCCGTCGGGATGCAGCGCGGCGTAGATTGTCGACAGCACGCCGCCGGCGCAATAGCCGACAAGCGAGACCTCATCGACGCCCGAATGCTTCTGGACCTGCTGGATACAGTCCGGAATGAAGTCGAGGACGTAATTGTCGATCTTCAGATAGCGCTCTTCGCCAGTCGGCGCGTTCCAGTCCATGACGTAGACGTCATGGCCCCGCTTGAGCAAGAATTCGATCAGGCTCTGGCCGGGGGCAAGGTCGAAAACGAAAGCCTTGTTGGTCGGCGCCATGACGAGAAGCACCGGGACACGATAGACTTCCTTTACCATGGGTTTGTAGTGATAAAGGCTCAATGTGCCCCGGCGATGAAGTATGGTTTTCGGCGTCTGGCCCACAGCAGGCGCCGGAGAGCCGAGATAGCCGAACCCCTTCAGATTACGCTGGATCGCCCGGTCGATTTCCACGCGCATGCGGTCGGCGAACGAGGTTTCCGCTTGTGCAGCCTGGGACGCCGTCATGGCCTAGGCTCCTTTGTTTGTGGGGGGCGGGGTGGTGGCGCTGGCGCCGGCGCCCGTCGCGGGTTTGGTGGTTTCCGCCGGTTTGTTTACGGCGGCGAGGAGGTCATCGACTTTGGCTTCGAGGCGCTGCATCTGTTCTTCGAGCGCGACGAAATCGGCGAGGCCCGGAACACGGACGGCTTTGAAGTAGTTATCGAGCGCCTTTCCGAAGCTCTGCTGCATGCCGGCCGAAACCTGCGTGAACTGCTGCGACGCGCGGGCGAACTGCTCGGAGTTCGGCGTGTTTTTGGCAATCGCACTCGTGCCGGCTTCGATCTTGTTGATGATCTGGCGCCACATCTCGAATGGGTCCAGAACGGGCTTGGTGATCACGGATTTGTCTCCAGTTCTACAGAAAGCGCGCGCCGCGCGGGCGCCCGCGCTGGAAAGGCTGCGGCGCGCAAGTTCCCGATCGGACCTGGCTTGGAAATCGCCAGGTCCGTTGAGGGTCTTCGTTGATTGCGTCAGGGACGCTGGGCCGGCTTTAAATCAGCTGGCCTTGCTGGCGTTGGCGGCGGGCGCCTCGCCAGGCTTGCGCGTGCGCTCCGGGCGGGATTCCGCCGGTTCGCGGCTGTCAGGCAGGGCTGCGTCCAGCTTGTCCTCAATGCGCTGCAGCCGCTCCTCAAGCGCGAGAACATCGCTGCGGCTCGGCAGACGCACGGCCTTGAAGTAACCGTCCAGCGCCTTTTCAAAAGTCTGCTGCATGCCGGTTGAAACCTGGCTGAATTGCTGCAGGGCGCGTGTGAACTGCTCCGAGTTCATGCTGTTGTTGGCCATCGAGTTGATGCCGGTCTCGAACTTGTTGATGATCTGGCGCCACATCTCGAATGGATCGAGGGGAGGAGTCGTCGTATTCATAGCGGCCTGGTCTCCGTGAAGTCAGGCGGACGGCGCGCCCGCCTGGGGTGGGTAACTCTGCTGGGCGTTCAGAGCGTTGATACAACCCGAGATGGTGCGCCGCGCCATGGCTGC
>Ga0182747_1003003_pt1 | contig 11582 bp, 9 predicted proteins | sample eDN3rd30CBELigBY_FD_128526 | JGI IMG/M metagenome (GOLD analysis project Ga0182747, IMG submission 128526) | Enriched backyard soil microbial communities from Emeryville, California, USA - eDNA 3rd pass 30_C BE-Lig BY (version 2) (version 2) | ecosystem: Environmental > Terrestrial > Soil >...
ATCAGCGCCATGCGGTGGCATTCGCAGACCACTTCGTCCCGCTGATTCAACAGGCGGTGGGCGAAGGTGACGATACCGGCGCCAGGCCGGGATTTGCTCGGCTTGAGCGCTATCACTTCCGTTTCAGCGCGCAAAGTGTCGCCGATAAAAACGGGCTTGGGCATCACCAGCTTGTCATAACCCAGATTGGCTATCAACGTTCCCAGCGTCGTATCGCCCACCGACAAGCCGACCATCAGGGCGAAGGTGAAAGTGCCATTGACGAGAATCTGCCCGAATTCCGACGCCTTGGCCGCCTCTGCATCCAGATGCAGCGGCTGCGGATTATGCGTCATCGTGGAAAAGAGGAGATTGTCCGTTTCCGTTACCGTGCGGCGAATGTCGTGGACGACGCGATCCCCGATTTTCCATTGATCGAAGAACCGGCCCGCCATCACGCTTCCTCCTTGTCGATCCGCGCGAGCAATGCTCCCTCGCTCACCTGACTGCCTTCCGTCGCGTTAAACTCCGCCACGATACCGTCAAAAGGTGCGACAAGGCCGTGCTCCATCTTCATGGCTTCCAGCGTTAGCAGTCTTTGTCCCCTGGCCACCTTGTCTCCTCGCCCGACAGCGACGGAGATAATCCGCCCCGGCATGGGCGACAGCACCAGCCCATCGGATGCGCCGCCTGTTGCGACCCCGTTCATGCGCCATGGCGACAACCGCCAGGTCTGTCCTCCTTCCGCAATCAACACGACCTCGTCGCTCTCCTCCCTGTCTCCAGCCCTCTGCGGGTCGAAGGAGATGGCCACAGCTTCGCCATTCAACAGGAAAAGGGCGTCGCTCCGCATAGGCGCATTCAAACGGAACCCACCAAGTTCTCCACCAAAGGCCAGTGCCGCCGCTGCATCCGTCAAGGCCGCGCCGGAAGGTCGCTCGGGTGGCATTAACGCCTCGCCTTCACGCTCGACGAGGCCTGTATCGATGTCCGCTTCCACAAAGGCCGGATGCTCCAGCGCTTTCACCAGAAAACCAGCATTGGTACGCAGCGGCCAAATGACGCTGTCGCTGAGGCACGCCGCCAGCCGCCTGCGTGCGCTTTCCCGTTCAGGGCCATGCGCGATGACCTTGGCAATCATCGGATCGTAAAAGGAGGAAATTTCCGCCCCAAGCTCGACGCCCGTATCGATCCGGCATTTTTCGCCCAGATCAAAAACGTCCAGCGATCCGATGGACGGCAGGAAGCCCTTCGCCGGGTCCTCCGCATAGAGCCGCGCTTCCATGGCCCAGCCGTTGATCGACAATTGCTCCTGCGTCTGGGGCAACGGCTCGCCCGACGCCACGCGCAACTGCCATTCGACCAGATCCTGTCCCGTGATCGCCTCGGTGACAGGGTGTTCGACCTGAAGCCGTGTGTTCATCTCCATGAACCAGATGCGGTCGGCCCGCAGCCCTTCCGAACCGTCCGCGATGAACTCGATCGTTCCCGCGCCGACATAGTCCACCGCCCTGGCCGCCCGGACCGCCGCATCGCAGATCGCCTCCCGGGTGGCGTCATCCATGCCCGGCGCGGGCGCTTCCTCGATCACCTTCTGGTGCCGCCGCTGGAGCGAGCAGTCCCGCTCGAACAGATGGACGACATTGCCGTGCCGGTCGCCGAAAACCTGCACCTCGATATGGCGCGGGTTCGTCACCCATTTTTCCAGCAGCACCTGATCGTTGCCGAAGGACGAAGCCGCTTCCCGCCGGCACGACTGCAGCGCCTCGGCGAAATCGCCAGGCCCATCGACCTTCCGCATCCCTTTGCCGCCGCCGCCCGCGACCGCTTTGATCAGCACGGGATAGCCGATGGCGTCCGCCTCCGCCGCCAGCCGCGTCCCGCTCTGGTCCTGCCCCAGATAGCCCGGCGTCACCGGCACGCCCGCCTCGCTCATCAGGGACTTGGCGGCGTCCTTCAATCCCATGGCCGTGATGCTCGCCGGATCGGGACCGACCCAGATCAGCCCGGCGTCGATCACCGCCTGCGCGAAGTCCGCATTTTCCGACAGGAAACCATAGCCCGGATGGATCGCCTCCGCCCCCGTCTCCCGCGCGGCGGCGATGATCCGGTCGCCCAGCAGATAGGATTCACGGACAGGCGACGGCCCGATATGCACGGCCGCGTCCGCTTCGCGCACATGCAACGCCCCGGCATCGGCGTCCGAATAAACCGCCACAGTGCGGATACCCAGGCGCCGCGCGGTGCGGACGATGCGGCAGGCGATCTCGCCCCGATTGGCGATAAGGAGGGAACGGATCATCGGCATCACATCCTGAACAGGCCGAATTGGGCACGGTCGGGGATCGGCGCGTTCAACGTCGCCGCAAAGGCCAGCCCCAGCACGTCGCGGGTCTGCGCCGGATCGATGACGCCATCGTCCCACAATCGCGCCGTGGCGTGATAGGGATTGCCTTCCTCCTCATATTTCCGCCGGATCGGCGCCTTGAAGGCTTCGGCTTCCTCCGCCCTCCATGCGGCGGCGTCGCGGTGCACCGCCGCCAGCACCGACGCGGCCTGTTCCCCGCCCATCACGGAAATGCGGCTGTTGGGCCAGGTGAAGAGGAAGCGCGGCCCATAAGCCCGTCCGCACATCCCGTAATTGCCCGCGCCGAAACTGCCGCCGATCAGCACCGTGATCTTGGGGACCTGCGCCGTCGCCACCGCCGTCACCAGCTTCGCGCCGTGCTTGGCGATCCCTTCCGCCTCATATTTCCCCCCGACCATGAAGCCGGAGATGTTCTGGAGGAACAGCAGCGGAATACGCCGCTGGCAGGCCAGTTCGATGAAATGCGCGCCCTTCTGCGCGCTTTCGCTGAACAGCACGCCGTTATTGGCGAGGATCGCCACCGGCATCCCCCAGATATGGGCAAAGCCGCAGACCAGCGTGGAGCCGTAGAGCGCCTTGAACTCGTGAAATTCGCTGCCGTCCACCAACCGCGCGATCACCTCGCGCACGTCATAGGGCGCGCGCACATCCTCCGGGATGATGCCGTAAAGATCTTCGGCCGCGAATTTCGGCGGCCGCGCCTCGCGAACATGGATGTCGGCTGCGCGATCCGGCTGGAGCGTCGAAACGATGTCCCGCACGATGCTGAGCGCATGATCGTCATTTTCCGCGACATGATCCACCACGCCGGACTTGCGGCCATGCAGATCGCCGCCGCCCAGATCCTCCGCGCTGATGACCTCGCCCGTCGCCGCCCGCACCAGCGGCGGACCGGCCAGGAAGATCGTCCCCTGATTGCGGACGATCACCGTCTCGTCCGACATGGCCGGGACATAGGCGCCGCCCGCCGTGCAGCTCCCCATCACGCAGGCGATCTGCGGAATGCCCTGCGCCGACATGGTCGCCTGATGGAAGAAGATGCGGCCGAAATGCTCCTTGTCCGGGAACACGTCCGCCTGATTGGGCAGGTTCGCGCCGCCGCTGTCGACCAGATAGATGCAAGGCAGCCGGTTTTCCAGCGCGATCTCCTGCGCCCGCAAATGCTTCTTGACGGTCAGCGGATAATAGGTTCCGCCCTTCACCGTCGCATCGTTGCAGACGATCATCACCTGACGGCCCGACACCCGGCCGATGCCCGTAATCAGGCCCGCGCCCGGCACTTCGCCCTGATACAGATCATAGGCCGCAAGCTGCCCGATCTCCAGAAAGGGCGATCCCGCGTCCAGCAGCCGCTCCACCCGCTCGCGCGGCAGCAGCTTGCCCCGCGCCTCATGCTTCTCCCGCGCCCTGGCGGAGCCGCCCCGCGCTGCCTCGCCCACTTTAGTCCGCAATTCCTCCGCCAGGGCGCGATTGATGGCCGCATTGGCGCGAAAGGCGTCGCTGTCCGGGGACAGCTTCCCATCCAGAACCGGCGCGCTCATGCCCCGATCAATTCCCGGCCGATCAACATGCGGCGAATTTCGTTCGTCCCCGCGCCGATGTCCAGCAATTTGGCGTCGCGCATATAGCGTTCGACCGGCCAGTCCTTCGTATAGCCCGCGCCGCCCAGCGCCTGCACCGCTTCCTGCGCGGTCTTCATCGCATTCTCGCTCGCCAGCAGGATCGCCCCCGCCGCGTCGAAGCGGGTCGTCCTGCCCGCGTCACAGGCTTTCGCGACCGCGTAGACATAGGCCCGCGCGCTATTGAGCGCCACATACATGTCGGCGACCTTCGCCTGCATCAACTGGAACGCGCCGATGGGCTGTCCGAACTGCCTGCGTTCCCGCACATAGGGCAGCACGACGTCCAGACAGGCTTGCATGATGCCGAGCTGTATCCCCGCCAGCACTGTGCGCTCGTAATCGAGGCCCGACATCAGCACGCCGACCCCGCCGTCGAGCGGCCCCATGACATTCTCTTCCGGCACCTCGCAATCGTCGAAGACCAGCTCGCCGGTCGGACTGCCGCGCATCCCCATCTTGTCGATCTTCTGACCGATGGAGAAGCCCTTGAAGCCCTTTTCGATGATGAAGGCCGTGATCCCGCGCGATCCTTCGCCCGTCTTTGCGTAGACGATCAGCGTGTCGGCCTCCGCCGCGTTGGTGATCCAGAATTTCGTGCCGTTGAGCACATAGCAGTCCCCCCGCTTTTCCGCGCGCAGCTTCATGGACACGACGTCCGATCCCGCTCCCGCCTCCGACATGGCGAGGCTGCCGACATGCTCGCCCGAAATCAGCCGGGGCAGATATGCCGCCTTCTGCGCCGCATTGCCCCAGCGGCGCAGCTGATTGACGCAAAGATTGGAATGCGCCCCATAGGACAGCCCTATGGAGGCCGAGGCCCGCGCGACTTCCTCCTGCGCGACGACATGCTCCAGATAGCCAAGGCCCAGGCCGCCCCATTCCTCCTCGACGGTGATACCGTGCAGGCCCAAAGCGCCCATTTCCGGCCAAAGTGCGCGTGGGAACCAGTCCTTGGCGTCTATCTCCGCTGCGAGGGGAGCGATCCGATCTGCCGCAAAGCGCGTGGCGCTCTCCCGGATCATGTCCGCGGTTTCACTGAGGCCGAAGTCGAAATCCGTCATCGCGTCTCTCCTTGCCGGCATCCTAGCGCCTTGGCCATTCCCCGAAAAATTGAAATTTCGGCAACCATGCTATTAATCCTGTCTATAGATGTCCTGTTGGAGACGCTGCTTGCTCGACCGCTATCTGCTTCGATATTTTCTGGCCGTAGTCGATCAGGGGAATTTTTCCCGCGCCGCCGCCCATTGCCATGTATCGCAGCCGACCTTGTCCGTCGGCATCGCCAAGATCGAACGGACACTCGGCGTTTCGCTGTTCGTCCGATCCAATCAGCGGGTCGAATTGACCGACGCGGGCTCACGCTTCCTGCCCCATGCGCGACGCATCGAACGGGAATTCAACCTGGCGCTTCAAGCCATGGAGCAAACGACCGATCTCCCGCCATTGCGTCTGGGCGTCCTCAGCAGCATCCCGGGGACATTAATCGCCTCCGCCCTCGCATCCGTTCCACCGCAAAGGCATTGGCGGTTCGAATTGCTCTTTGGCAGCGAACGGGAACTGAACGGGCATCTGGCAAAAGGTAGAATTGATCTGGTCCTGTCTCTTGTCGGGAGAGGCGGCGATCGCTTCGCCGAAACGCCTATTGCTACCGAAGGCTATGCGCTCGCGATCCCGGCGACTCATAGGTTGGCGCACAAATATGAGATTGCCGCAGAGGAACTCGCCCATGAAGTCATGATCGTCCGCCGTCATTGCGAGGCACTGTCCGAAGTCAGCCGACACTTTATCGAACGCGGGGTGAGGCCGCATTTCGCGCTTCGTTCCACCAATGACGAGCGCGTCATGCAGATGGTGGCCGCGTCGCTTGGCATCACCGTCATGCCCGAAAGTTACTGGCAGGACGGCGTTCTCCGCCCCAGATTGGCTGGCTTCGGGCTTGAACGGACGATCGGCTGGGCATCCTCTCCCGACGCCGAGCATCTTCTGGCAAGCCCGCTCCCCTTCATGCAGGCAATCGACGCCGCATTGAACGGGAAATAGCCGATCCCGCCCCCTTTTCGAACTTTCGTAGCAACCAAGGACAGGCATGGTTTCGCTTTTCTTCAACACAGGCTATTGTGGAACCTCAGGCATCATTGGGTTGCCAGGATGAAAGATGGTTGAACTTTTCCCGCCCCCCTTTGACGAAAGCCCGGATGCCAAGACAGCTCGCCCTCTGCCACAGCATGACCGGGTCGTATCCACTGGCGATGGGAATCTGGAGCGGCCGCTTTCCACCTGGGAAAGCCTGGACGGTTATATATCCCTGTTTTCGCGCTGGGCCGGGCCTATAGCCCTGATCGCGGCTCTTGGGCTGATTGGCTGGCTGTTCCTGCGCTGATCGCCGCGTAGGACACGGAAATCAAACGGTAACGCCGCGCAGACTCCCGCAAGCATTTGGAATCCCGCGCGACAAGCGGTCATTCCGCCTTCAACGGATCGTCGGAAAACCGCGTCCGCATGTCCCACAGCCGATTGCCAGGGCAGAGCATTTATGTCCTGTTGCCGTGCAACATAAGTCAAAAGACATAGATTGCTGGGCGAGGATGTTCCGAACGCCCACCAGCCGTATGCCATGCGGTTGAGGATTGATCTGTGGCTTGACGTAGAAAAGGGTTGCTGATGTCTAAGATCGACCTGGCGATCGAGGGAGTCCCCGATCGTCAGCCTGCCGCTACCGCTGTCCGTCAGAACACGAGGCTGTGGTTGTGCCTGCTGCTCTTGCTCGCCGACATGATCGCGCTGGGCGCTGGTTTCGCAATCGGCATGGGCACGGCCGCGATGCCTGTATTCTCGGGCGAACTATGGCAACCGCTGTGCGGTGGAATGATCGTCTATGGCTTCGTTGCCTTTCATAGTCAGGCATATAATCCGCACTGCCTGACACATGGCACAGCATCGTGCCGCAGCGCAGCAATGGCTTTTGCAGGAACGCTGCTGATCTTCCTCCTCGTTCTCTTTTCGTTGAAGGCCACGGGAGGCCTTTCACGGCTGGGGATAGCGACGGGGCTGTTGTGCAGCGGTAGCTTGTTGATGGCCCAACGCCTGCTCATCACCAGGACCGTCCGGCGGCATTTCGGCCACGACCTTTTCGCGCAATTGCTCATCATCGACGAAGGCTTCATCCCCGAGGATGTGAGCGGCATGGTAATTTTGGATGCGCCAACCATCGGCCTGAAAGCGGATCTGGACGACCCCTATATGCTCCACCGGCTGGGCATGGTGTTGCGGGATTTCGACAGGGTCGTGATATCCTGCCCCGCCGACCGCAAGGCCGATTGGGCGCAAATGCTCAAGGGCGCGAATATCCTGGGCGAAATCGTCGTGCCCGAACTCGCGCCCATGGCGCCGCTGGCCGTGCAGAACTGCCGCGGCGTCGCGACGCTGGTGGTGGCGCGGGGGCCGCTGAATCTGGCGAACCGTGCGAAGAAGCGTCTTCTGGACATCGCACTAACCGTGCCTGTGCTGATCGCGCTGATGCCGCTGTTGATCGCAGTCGCCATTGCCATCAAGCTGGATTCGCCGGGACCGGTGTTTTTCCGGCAGGAACGGATCGGACGCGGTAACCGGCTGTTCCATATCCTCAAGTTCCGCAGCATGAAGGTGGAGCAATGCGATGCGGCGGGCGCGGCTTCCACGCGGCGGGACGATGGCCGCATCACGCGGGTCGGACGCTTTATCCGCAGCACCAGCATCGACGAGCTGCCGCAGCTCATCAACGTACTGCTGGGCGAGATGAGCCTCGTCGGGCCGCGCCCCCATGCGCTTGGCTCCACGGCGGAGCAGCAGCTTTTCTGGCAGGTCGACCGGCAATATTGGCATCGCCATGCGCTGAAGCCCGGTATCACCGGACTGGCGCAGGTGCGCGGCTTCCGGGGCGCGACGGAGACGCGGCGCGACATTTTGAACCGGGTGGAGGCGGACCTCGAATATCTGCACGGGTGGAGCCTGACGCGGGACGTCGCCATCCTGATCGGCACGGCCAATGTGCTGATCCACCGCAACGCTTATTGAGCGGGCGGCGGGAGCATCCCGCCATTTTGCGGTGAGCCGAGGGGATCTTTCCGCCCGGATCAACCATTTGTGAACCAAGAGAGCCGATAAGCTGCGCCAGGATGAGCGCGAGGATCAGGCCGTGGTTGACGAAGCAGTTCAGTTCAAAATCAAGAGCGAGTCACAGAAGGGATCGCGGTTTGATTATCGGCCGATGGGTCGGGCCGGGGCGGCGGGATTTGCCGAGCGGGCGGAGGAGTCGATCCAGCTGTTGTCGCGGTGGGCGGGAATCATCGCCTTTGCGGGCGCTTTGGCCACCATTTCCTATTTCCTGTTCCGGGGCTGACGACGCCCTTTTCCTTGCTGCCAGATGAACAGCGTAAGCGCCCGGCAGCAGGGCTGCACGGGCCATGAAGCGAGCCGTTGCTTTGCTGCGACCAGCCGCATTGCGGCCCCTATATTTCCTCTGAAATCGGACTAGCATGACCTTCGTTGCTGCAATGCAATAAGGGTCATAGCATTTGAAAATAACCAACCGCCTGCATTTGCAGGAGCGCCCCTGTGCGCCCGCAATAAATGAAACCAACTGGCAGCGCGCCGCCATCGCGGTGGCGCTGGGCAGCGTCATGATGGCGGGCGCACCGCTGTCGGCGCGTGCCCAGGGAAACGACAACGGCAATAGCGAGAAACCGGACAAGCTGGGACTTCAGATCGAAACCGGCCTTGACCTGCTGTATGACGACAATGTCTTCAGGGTCGACGACCGGGTCGAAAAGCCGACCGACGACATCATCGTCACGCCATCGGTCCAGCTGACCTATGCCCATCCCGTCGGCCGCCACGACGTGCTGGTGCGCGCCAAAGCCGGTTACGACTGGTTCGTGTCGCACAATGAGCGAAGCAAGCTGCGCCTGGACGGCGAGGCAAGGGCGAATATCCGTTTCGGCGCGACCTGCGTGCTGACGCCCAGCGCCGCCTACCGCCAGCAGCGCGCCGATTATGGCGACATCAACCAGAATACGGAAAATCTGCAACGCTTCACGACGCTGGGGGCGGACCTGTCATGCGAACGGCCCGGCCTGTTCCCGGTCGCGGGCTATGAACATGCCATGACGCGCAACGCCGACCGGTTCGATTATGCCGACCAGACCAGCGACAGCTTCTATGCAGGCGTGGGCTATAACAAACCCAGCCTGGGCACGATCACGGCCACTTATGAACATACGTCCAGCGACCGCGACAATCTGGGCATCACCAACCGGATCGACGCGTATGCGCTGCGGTTCCAGCGGTCGGTGTCGCCGCTGACCCAGATCGACGCGCAGGTCGCCTGGCTGGACGTGAAGGGCGGGTCCGATGTCGTGGGCGATTATGATGGCCTGGGATGGGACGTGAAGCTGACCAGCGCCTTCGTTCCCCGCCTGAAACTGGCGGTTTCGACCAAGCGCGACATCGTGAACGACAGCCTGATCGCCAGCGGCTTCGCGATCCGGTCGAACTATCGGGTCGAAGGCTATTATGCGCTGAGCGAACTGACCTCCATCGGCCTTTATGCCGATTGGGAAAGACGCAAGTTCCGCCAGGATGCGGCGTTGCGCCCGTTCAACATCACCGCCGACAAAAATCGCCGTTTCGGCGCGACGGTCAAGCGCAAGCTGACCGACAGGGCCGATCTGGCGCTCGACGCGCAGCATTACAGGCGGCGCACCGACACAAGTTCGTCAAACTATAGCGGCACGCAAGTGACGTTATCCGCCCTTCTGCGATTCTAGCCATGAACATGGGAGCGACAGCTGTGAAAACAGGAACACTCCTCCGGTCTCTTACCATCCTGCTGACGGCGGCGGCGCCCGCCGTGGCGGTGGCCCAGACCGGACCGGCCACGCCTGCCCAGGCGGCGGCCCCTTCCCCCTCGCCCGCCAATGCCGGATACCGGCTGGGCGCGGACGATGAGGTGAAGATCTCGATCTTCGGCCAGCCCGACCTGTCCACCACCAGCCGGATCAAGGCGGACGGGTCGCTGACACTCGCCCTGATCGGCCCGGTCGCGGCGCAGGGCAAGACGACATCGGAACTGGGACAGGCCATAGCATCGGCCTATGCCAGCGGCGGTTTCCTCACCAACCCGTCGGTAAGCGTGGAGGTCAGCCAATATGTGAGCCGCTTCGTCACGGTGCTGGGCAATGTGCCGCAGGCGGGTAACTATCCGCTCGACCGCAATTATTCGGTCGCGTCCATGCTGGCGAAGGCGGGCGGTTCGACCACATCGGGCGCGAACGCCGTGATCCTGACCCCGGCGGACGGCAGCGGGCCGGTTCGCATATCGCTGGCCGACATGAGCGCGGGCGCGGGCCGCACGCTGCAACCGGGCGACATCCTGTTCGTGCCGCCAGCCGAGAAGGTCTATGTCTATGGCCAGGTGCAGCAGCCGGGCGCCTTCTCCTACGCGCCGGGCCAGACATTCCGGCAGGCACTGGCGCTGGCCGGAGGGCCGACGCTGGCCGGTTCGACCAAGCGCATCAAGGTCAAGCGCGACGGCAAGGAGGTCGAGGCCAATCTCGACGATCCGGTGAAACCCGAAGACGTCCTCATCATCAGGGAGAAGCTGTTTTGACGGCGATCGACCATGATTTCACGCAACCGCAGCGTTCCCAGGGCGGGGCGCTGGACTGGTTGAAAGCCTTGCCGCGCAAGCTGGCCGGGGTGGACAAAGGCGGCCAGCGGGTCATCCCCGCGTCCCCGCCAATCTCCGCCGCCCCCTTGCTGCTGGAGGAACTGGCTCCGCCCGGCTTCGGCCGATCTTCCGGGGACGGGCCGGAGGCGGACGGGCCGCGCCCGCTTTCCATGGGCGCGATGGCGCAACCCATCAAGCCGATCAGCCTGCGACGGGATTCCATCTATGCCGCCTTCAACACGGCCATGCCGGTGACGGACCGCCACGGCCTGACCGGGCGCAATGCGGAGCTGGAAAAGCTGGTCGAAGCCATCGTCGTCCAGCGCAAGCACGCCGTCATCTTCGGCACGCGGGGATCGGGCAAGACCTCGCTCGCGCGCGTATTCGGCGATCTGGCGGACGAAGCGGGCTGCGTCGCGCTTTACGGGTCGGCGAATGGGGAAACGGATTTCGAGGCGCTGTTCCGATCCTTCCTGCCCGAATTGCCGATGAGCGCGGCGGGCAAGGAAAAGGCGAAGGTGCTGCTGTCCGGCCCGTTCGACGTGCCGCGCCTCGCCAGCGTGCTGGTGGAGGATGTGCGGCAACGCTCCATCCTCATCATCGACGAATATGACCGGGTGCATTCCGAAACCGCGCGGCAGGATGTGGCCGCGCTGATGAAGCTGCTGACCGATCTTCATTCGCCGGTGCAACTGGTGCTGGTCGGCATTGCGGGCGACATTGATGGCCTGATCGCGGCGCACCCTTCGCTGCGGCGGCATATCGCGCCGCAGCGGGTCAGCCCCATCCCCACCCCCGACCTGGCCCGGCTGCTGCTGAGCTGTTCGGAGCGGGCGAACCTGACCATGGACCTTGAGGCGCTGGACATGCTGGCGAACGCGGCGATGGGGTCGCCCTATCATGCGCG
>Ga0182747_1003005_pt1 | contig 11578 bp, 10 predicted proteins | sample eDN3rd30CBELigBY_FD_128526 | JGI IMG/M metagenome (GOLD analysis project Ga0182747, IMG submission 128526) | Enriched backyard soil microbial communities from Emeryville, California, USA - eDNA 3rd pass 30_C BE-Lig BY (version 2) (version 2) | ecosystem: Environmental > Terrestrial > Soil >...
AAATCCGGCCCGACCCGCCGGGCCATCGGTGGTAATGACGTTGACCGCCGCGCCGACCTGGGCCATGGCGTCACGAAAACTCTGTTTATCCGCTACGGACATAGTGGCTCCTTACGCCAGCTGGCAGGCATCATCGAAGGGCAGGCGCGGCAGACGACCGTACAGCCGGGTCTCGTCGCCGTAACCGATATTGATCAACAGATTGCTCTTCCAGCCGTTTTCGGCAAAGAACGCCGCATCGACCTTGTCGCGGTCAAATCCCGACATCGGGCCGGTATCCAGGCCAAGGGCGCGGCAGGCGAAAATCAGATATGCCGCCTGCAGAGAGCTGTTGCGAAAGGCGGTCTCTTCCGCCAGCTGTGGGCTGGAGGTGAACCAGCTGCGGGCATCGCCGTGGGGAAACAGCGTCGGCAGACGATCGTAGAAGGCGCGATCCCAGGCCACGATGGCGGTCACCGGCGCGCGCAGGGTTTTTTCGAGGTTGCCGCTGGAGAGCGTCGGGCGCAGCTTCTCCTTTCCTTCCGGCGTGCGGACAAAAAGGATCCGCGCGGGGGAGCAGTTGGCGGAGGTCGGACCCATTTTCATCAGATCGTATATTTCGTGCAGCAGGCTATCGCTGACCGGTTTATCCAGCCAGCCGTTGTGGGTACGGGCGTGAGTAAACAGACTGTCGCGCGCGCTTTGGCTAATGCTTTCGCTCATAGATTCTCCTGATATCAGGCCAGCATGGCGGCCAGACCGTTGCATAAAATAGGGTTGAAAGTGTCGGCATCGGTCACGTTGCAGGCGTGGCCGCCCCAGGCCATCTCGACCCGCTGGCTACCCGGTATCGCCGCTTGTAGCGTGCGCGAGCAGGAAGCAGGAACCAGCAGATCGTCATGGGCGCTGACGATCAGGGTCGGGCATGCCACGGCGGCGGCCCGGCGAGTGAAGTCGGCCTGCTTCAGCGCCTGCAGCCGCTTGAGCAGATTCTCCTTGCCCTGAAAATGGCTGAGCGCAAGCGCATCTTCCGCTTCCAGCCTTGGCATCCGGGCGGCCATCCACTCCGCGGGGTAGAGGAACAAAGGCTGCGCCTCAACCCACGCCTGGGCGCCGCCGGCGTGCAGCAGCCGCTCGCGTACCTGAAAACAGCGACGGGTGTGGGGAGACAGGGTTAGCCAGCCGTTGACCAACACCAGGCCGCTGACCGCGTCGGGAAAATCCAACGCCAGCTGCAGGGCGATCAGCGCACCGAGGGCGTGCCCCACCAGGGCAAAGCGGGAGATTCCCGCCGCCTGCAGCGCCTGATTGAGCTCCTGCGCCATGATCGCCATGCTGTAGCCGGCGGGCAGCGGCCCGGCGTTTTCACCGGTGCCGTTCTGATCATAGCTCACCAGCTGATACCGTTGTTCCAGCGCCGCGCGCTGCGGGAGCCAGTAGCTGCCCGCACCGCCTAAACCGGCGCTCAGCACCACCGTCGGTGCGCCCTCAAAGGGGGCCGGGGAGATATTCAGTTTCATGATGCGGTTTTTCCGATATGGGCGACGGTCGCAATCTCAACCAGCGCCTCTGGCTTGACCAGTCCGCACTGGATGCAGAAGCGCGCCGGTTTATCCCCGGGGAAGAACTCGGCATAGACTTCGTTAATCGCGGCGTAGTTTTTCCAGTCGGTGATAAAGATGCTGTTGAACGTCACATCCTCCATGCGGCCACCCGCCGTTTCGATCACCGTTTTGATCGTTTCGAGAACGTGGCGGGTTTGCGCCTTTGGGTCATCGAGATAGACCACGTTATTGTGTTTATCAAACGGCAGCGTACCGGAGACGTAAACCACGCCATCGGCCAGCGTACCGGGGACAAAAGGGGCGATCGGCGTGGTGGTGCCGGGCGGAATAATGACCTGTTTAGGCATAACGTTTCTCCTCCGGGAGAGAGTGCGCGGCGGCCGGGGCCAGCGCATCGCAGAAGCTGGCGACATCGCTGACCCAGCCAAAAAAGGTCTCAATATTGAACAGCGCAGCCTGCTGGGCGAAGGCCGGGCCCGCCTGGTGGGTGGCGTCTTCCAGCACGACGCCGAAATACTCCAGGAAGAAGCCGTCGCGCAGGGTGGACTCCACGCAAACGTTGGTGGCGATACCGGTAAAAATCAGGTGACGGATGCCGCGGCTGCGCAAAATACTGTCCAGTTGCGTGTTGAAAAAGCCGCTGTAGCGCGGTTTCGGCAGCACCACATCACCGGGCAGGGGCTGCAGCTCATCGACCAGCTGATAATCCCAGCCGCCTTTAGCCAGCAGCTTGCCCTGCAGCTCAGGACGACGGCGCATGGTCTTCAGGGCGTTAGATTTGTGGTAGTTCGGCGACCCCGGGCCACCGGCTTCCATATACTCCTCGTCCCAGCCGTTCTGGAACCAGACGATCGCCATTCCGGCGGCGCGAGCCGCGGCGACGGCGGTTTTAATGTTGTCGATAACCGGCCGGGTGGTGGAGACGTCAAATCCGGCGAGGTCGAGATACCCTCCCTGGCTGGCATAGGCGTTTTGCATATCGACGACGATCAGCGCGCTGTTTTGCGCCGGGAAGGTCAGGGATTCCGGACGGGCGGAAAGCGTAATCATCAGGCAACCTCGCGGGTAACGGTGGCAATATGGTCGCGGCAGCGCATCAGCGGCTGAATGCGCTCGCCAAAGGCATCGATGCCGGAAAGAAAATCATCAAACGTGAGCAGTACGCCGTCGGTGCCGGGTACGGAGGCGACGTCGTCGAGCATACGGGCGACGCTGGCGTAGGATCCAACCAGCGTGCCCATATTGATATTGACCGCCGAGGTCGGATCGGCCATTTGCCGCACGTTGGTGTCGCTCCCGGAACGGGTGTCTTTCTGGCTTTGTTCGGTGAGCCAGGCCAGCGCTTCGTCATCGGCTCCCGCCTTGTAGTGCTCCCATTTAGCACGAGCCGCTTCGTCGGTTTCATCGGCGATAACCATGAACAGCACATAGGAGCCCACGTCGCGACCGGTCTTTTCCGCCGCCTGCATCATGCGCGCGGCGGTCGGCGCAAAGGCGGTCGGCGTATTGACCCCTTTGCCGAAGCAGAAGTTATAGTCGGCATACTGGGCGGAGAAGGCCATCCCCGCATCGCTCTGTCCGGCGCAGATAACTTTCATCGGCTGCGACGGCTGCGGGCTGACGCGGCAGTCATTCATCGTGAAGTAGTCGCCTTTAAAGTCGCTGCGCCCGGTGCCCCACAGGTCGCGCAGCACCTGGACATATTCGGTGAGATAGTCGTATCGACGGGCGAAGTAGTCGTCGCCGGGCCAGATGCCCATCTGCTCATATTCTGGTTTTTGCCAGCCGGTCACCAGATTGACGCCAAAGCGGCCGCCGGAGATAGCGTCGATGGTGGAGGCCATACGAGCGACAATGGCCGGCGGCAGCGTGAGCGTCGCGGCGGTGGCGTAGATCTGGATCCGCGAGGTGACCGCCGCCAGGCCGGCCATTAAGGTGAAGGATTCGAGGTTGTGATCCCAGAACTCGGTTTTGCCGCCGAAACCGCGCAGTTTGATCATCGACAGCGCAAAATCAAAGTGGTAATGCTCCGCTTTCTGGACGATCGCTTTATTCAGTTCGAACGTCGGCATGTACTGCGGAGCGTGGGTTGAAATCAGCCAGCCGTTATTACCAATCGGAACGAAGACACCAATTTTCATACGTACCTCTCTGCAATCGTGAAGAAGAAGGCGCGCGGTGCTGCATCCTGCATCTCCTGGGTCACCTCGCCAGAAAGCTAAAGCAAAGGCGATGCCAGTTTTGCAAAAACCAATGTTATTAATGTGTTGCGTATTGGTTGCTGAAAGTGAGCGTGATAAAAGTGGACTGAATGGTCAAAATGAGTGCACGAAAAAACGGCAGTCATGCGCAATTGGAGTGCATAAGGTCGTGCCAGGGGTGGGCTTTTGCTATGCTGATGGCGTTGAAAGAAGGAGATGATGATGGCAGAGGGCGCTGTGAAAAAAACCGGGAAGCGTTCGCAGGCGGTGAGCGCAAAGAAAGAGGCTATCCTGGCCGCTGCGCTGGACGCATTTTCCCAATTTGGTATCCACGGTACGCGGCTTGAGCAGGTTGCAGAGTTGGCCGGGGTATCGAAAACCAATCTACTCTATTACTACCCGTCGAAAGAGGCGCTGTATGTCGCCGTACTGCAGCAGATCCTCACCATCTGGCTGGCGCCGCTGAGGGCGTTTCGCGAAGATATCAGCCCGCTGGTTGCTATCCGCGAATATATTCGCCTTAAGCTGGAGGTGTCGCGCGATTATCCGCAGGCCTCCCGGCTGTTTTGTCTGGAGATGCTACAGGGCGCGCCGCTGCTGATGGGCGAGCTGACCGGCGATCTGAAAGCGCTGGTTGATGAGAAATCGGCGATTGTCTCTGGCTGGGTCGATAGCGGGAAACTGGCGCCGGTCGACCCTCAGCATCTGATCTTCATGATCTGGGCCACCACTCAACATTACGCCGATTTTGCCACGCAGATTGAGGCGGTCACCGGCGCAACGTTACGCGACGAGGCGTTTTTTCAACAAACCGTAGACAACGTTCAGCGGATGATCATTGAAGGAATCCGGGTACGTTAATTGGCGGGGGGAAGCGGGCAGCTCTGGTCGCCATCTTCACACTGCAGCAGCGAAGCAAGGAACGATTCGCGCTCAACGGTTTTGTCTGCCATACACTGGTTAATAAGCATCGGCTGGACGCTGCCGCCTTCGGCGCCGGAAGCGAGGAAGGTGCAGTCGGCGTCGCGCAGCGCTATCCACGCCAGCTGCGCTTTTTTCAGCTGTTCCTGCTGTTTACCCGCCGCGCGCTTCAACGCTTCCTGATAAGTCTGATTCAGCTTGCTATCGGCCGCCTGATATTGCGCGGCCGTACACTGGTTCATCTCAGCCTGATTGCCGGCGTTGGCGCATTCGTCCGCCAGCGCATGTCCGCTTGCCAGCAGAGCTGCGAGGGCAACTAAAGTTCGTTTCATTGGTCCACTCCCATAAAAAAAGCTCCCGTCGGGGAGCTTTAATTAACCACAGCCGGCGTCCGGTGTCATCAGCCGACATGGATACCGGTCGGAACAGACCCTTAGCCGATGGTCATCAGGCTGGCGTTACCGCCTGCCGCCGCGGTATTGACGCTCAGCGAGCGTTCAATGTAGAGGCGTTCCAGCAGCAGGTTGGTTTCACCGCGGGCGAAGCCCTGGACCGAAATAATCGCGCCGTCGCGTGCCGCCACCTGTTCGCACAATTCACGCAGCTGATCGGAGTCGCCGTGGTAGATCACCGCATCGAAAGCCTGAGCGGTCAGCATCTCTGGTTTGGCAAAGTGGAGACGTTCGCTGACCTCGCGCGGCAGCTTTTTCGCCAGCTCACGATGCAGAGCGCTCTCCGGCCACAGGATTTCACAGCCGACCGCGGTGACCGCCGCCAGCTGAATCAGCGCATCCTGCTCGTTATCCGCTACGCACAGTACGCGGTCGCGAGGGATAAAGGTCAGGGTATTGCGCTCGCCGGTCGGGCCCGGCAGCAGACGTTGGGTTCCGGCTTGCGCCAGGTCACGGTACTGCTGGCACAGCGCCTGCAGTTCAGGGCGACCGGCGGCCCACTGCTGCAGCGCGTTCAGCGGTTTTTCCAGCAGGGTTTTCAGCTGCGCATCCAGCGGACGTTCCGCATCCTGGCGGGCAAGGGTGGTCCCCACGGCATTTTGCGGACGGCTGGAGAGCAGGCGATACAGATACAGCGGGCCGCCGGCTTTCGGTCCGGTCCCCGACAGACCTTCGCCGCCAAACGGCTGCACGCCGACCACGGCGCCAACCATATTGCGGTTAACGTACAGGTTGCCGACTTTGGCGCTGCCGGTGACCTGAGCGATGGTCTCATCGATGCGGGTATGGACGCCGAGGGTCAGACCGTAGCCGGAGGCGTTAATCTGCTCGACCAGCTGATCCAAAGCGTTACGGTTATAGCGAACCACGTGCAGCACCGGGCCAAAGACCTCTTTTTTCAGCTCATCAAAGCTCTCGAGCTCGATCAGGGTCGGCGGAATGAAGGTCCCGCTTTGCCACTCACGCGCATCCTCGCTGTTTTCCCGTACCGCCTGGAACACCGTGCGGCCCTTGGCGCGCAGGCTCTGAATATGGCGTTCAATATTCTCTTTCGCTTCGGCATCGATGACCGGACCAATGTCGGTGGTCAGACGGCCAGGGTTGCCCATCCGGCATTCGCCCATCGCGCCGCGCAGCATGGTCAGCGTATGGTCGGCGATCTCTTCCTGCAGGCAGAGTATACGCAGGGCGGAACAGCGCTGCCCGGCGCTATCAAACGCCGAGGCCAGCACGTCGACCACCACTTGCTCGGTGAGGGCGGAGGAGTCGACGATCATGGCGTTCATCCCGCCGGTTTCAGCGATAAGCGGCGTCGGGCGACCCTGTGCATCCAGGCGGCTGGCGATATTGCGTTGCAGCAACGTGGCGACTTCGGTTGAGCCTGTGAACATCACGCCGCGAACGCGTTCGTCGGTGGTTAGCGCGGCGCCGACGGTTTCCCCGCGGCCCGGCAGCAGCTGAATGACGCCCGGCGGAACGCCGGCTTCCAGCAGAATTGCCACGCCCTGAGCGGCAATCAGCGGCGTCTGTTCGGCGGGTTTCGCCAGTACGCTGTTACCGGCGGCCAGCGCGGCGGCAATCTGACCGGTGAAAATCGCCAGCGGGAAGTTCCACGGACTAATACAAACGACCGGTCCCAGCGGACGGTGGGTTTCATTATCGAAATCGTCGCGCACCTGACCGGCATAGTAGTGGAGGAAATCGACGGCTTCGCGGACTTCGGCGATGGCGTTGCTGAAGGTTTTACCGGCTTCGCGGACCAGAATGCCGATCAGCGTCTGCATCTGATCTTCCATCAGCACCGCCGCGCGTTCAAGGATCGCCGCTCGCTCCTGCGGCGGGGTGGCAAACCAGATAGGCGCGTTATTGACTGCGCTGGTCAGCGCCAGTTCAATCTCTTCCGGGCGGGCTTCACGCACGTGGCCGACGATATCTTTCGGCTCGGCCGGGTTAATTACCGTCTGCAGTTCCCCGGCAATGACCGGATGTTCCAGCGCCGGCAGCGCCTGCCATTTGTGCAATGCGCTGTTTAGCAGAGAGGAGGAGAGGGAGGCCAGACGATGTTCGTTGGCCAGATCCAGGCCCGCGGAGTTGCTGCGGCCTTTGCCGTACAGATCGCGCGGCAGCGGGATCTTCGGATGGGGCAGACCGGCCTGACCCTCCTGCTGAGCCAGTTTTTCCACGGCGCTGACCGGGTCGGCAACCAGCTCATCCAGCGGTAGCGTCGTATCCGCGATACGGTTAACAAAGGAGGTGTTGGCGCCGTTTTCCAGCAGGCGGCGTACCAGGTATGCCAGCAGCGTTTCGTGGGTCCCGACCGGCGCATAAATCCGGCATGGACGGTTCAGTTTCCCGTCGGCAACCTTGCCGACTACCTGTTCGTAGAGCGGTTCACCCATGCCGTGCAGGCACTGGAATTCATACTGGCCCGGATAGTAGTTCTGCCCGGCCAACTGATAAATGGCTGCCAGGGTGTGGGCGTTGTGGGTGGCGAACTGCGGATAGATCAGGCTCGGCACCGCCAGCAGCTTTTTCGCGCAGGCGAGGTAGGAGACGTCGGTATACACTTTGCGGGTATAGACCGGATAGCCTTCGAGGCCATCCATCTGCGCGCGTTTGATTTCGCTATCCCAGTAGGCCCCTTTTACCAGGCGGATCATCAGGCGACGGCGGCTGCGGGTGGCAAGATCGATCAGGGAATCAATGACGAACGGGCAGCGTTTCTGATAGGCCTGAATGACGAAGCCGATCCCGTTCCAGCCGGCCAGCTCCGGTTCAAAGCACAGCTTCTCCAGCAGGTCGAGAGAGATCTCCAGGCGATCGGCCTCTTCGGCATCGATGTTAATCCCGATATCGTACTGACGCGCCAGCAGGGTCAATGATTTCAGGCGCGGATACAGTTCATCCATCACCCGATCGTATTGCGCGCGGCTGTAGCGCGGGTGCAGCGCGGAGAGCTTGATCGAAATCCATGGGCCTTCATAAATGCCGCGGCCATTAGAGGCTTTGCCGATCGCGTGGATCGCCTGCTGGTAGGAGACCATATAGGCCTGAGCATCGGCGGCGGTGAGCGCCGCTTCGCCCAGCATATCGTAGGAGTAACGGAACCCTTTCTCTTCCAGCTTGCGGGCGTTGGCCAGCGCTTCGGCGATGGTTTCGCCGGTCACGAACTGTTCGCCCATCAAACGCATCGCCATGTCGACGCCTTTGCGAATCAGCGGTTCGCCGCTTTTGCCGATAATCCGGTTCAGCGAGCGCGAAAGGCTGGTTTCGTTGTGGGTTGAGACCAGTTTGCCGGTAAACAGCAGGCCCCAGGTTGCCGCATTGACGAACAGCGACGGGCTGCGACCGATGTGCGACTGCCAGTTACCGTTGCTGATTTTGTCGCGGATAAGGGCATCGCGGGTGGCTTTGTCCGGAATACGCAGCAGCGCCTCCGCCAGACACATCAGCGCCACCCCTTCCTGTGAAGAGAGCGAAAACTCCTGCAGCAGACTCTGCACCATGCCGGCACGACCGCTGGCGGTTTTTTGATTACGCAGTTTTTCCGCCAGCTGATAAGCCAGCTTATGCGCCTGGTCTGCCAGCGGCTGCGGCAGGCGCGCCTGCTCCAGCAACATCGGGACGGCGTCGGTTTCTGCCCGGCGGTAGGCGGCGGTAATCGAGGCCCGGGTGACGGACTGCGGCAGAATCTGCTCGGCAAAATCGAGGAAAGGCTGCCACGGTTCATCGACCGGGCTGCTGACGTCATCGCTTTCATTGGCGGCGCCGGCAAGCAGGGCCGGCAGCTCGGGCAGCGTCTCGTCGTTTTCCAGCTTTTCCAGATAGTTGAAAATGGCCTGTTTAATCAGCCAATGCGGCGTGCGGTCAATACGGCTCGCGGCGAACTTGATGCGTTCACGCGTCGCGTCGTCAAGCTTAACACCCATGGTAGTGGTGCCCATGCTTATCACTCCTGTTATGAATCGTTGTTCTTTTTTGCGGTTACGCGAAAATATCCACTATGTTGCAACTTTGTGCAACCTTGTTAATCGTGACCTGTGTAGCAAGCTGAGAAATGAGTGAGTTGTTAATTGAGATGGTGGATGTAACGGGAAATTAACCTTTCTCCATCAGGGTGTTTTTATGCGTCAGTTAACAGTTTTACAAGGTGCAACCAATAAAAACGTGAGAGAGTGCAACCTATAACAAAATGAAGTTTGGTGCGGACAAAAAGTAGTGTAAATGCTGTGTTAAATCGTTTGTGAAATTCCGACGCTTCCGTCAGGATACGGTCGCCCAATACAACCATTGTGCCATTACCCCGTTCCGGTAGTGGAATAAAATGACAAAGCAGGATGTTGTCGACAAAAGAATCTGGAGATTTTACATGGCTATTAGCACCCCCATGTTGGTGACTTTTACTATTTATATATTTGGCATGGTACTGATCGGTTTTATTGCCTGGCGATCGACGAAAAACTTTGATGATTATATTCTCGGCGGCCGCAGTCTCGGGCCATTTGTGACGGCGCTCTCCGCCGGCGCCTCCGATATGAGCGGCTGGCTGCTGATGGGATTACCTGGCGCAATATTTCTCTCCGGTATTTCTGAGAGCTGGATTGCCATTGGTCTGACGCTCGGCGCATGGATTAACTGGAAACTGGTCGCCGGTCGTCTGCGCGTTCATACCGAGGTAAATAATAATGCGCTGACCTTGCCGGATTATTTTACCGGCCGCTTTGAAGATAAAAGCCGTGTGCTGCGTATTATTTCGGCGCTGGTTATTTTGCTGTTCTTCACCATTTATTGTGCCTCCGGGATTGTCGCCGGTGCTCGTCTGTTTGAAAGCACCTTTGGCATGAGCTATGAAACGGCGCTGTGGGCCGGTGCGGCGGCGACGATTGTGTATACCTTCGTCGGCGGATTCCTCGCGGTAAGCTGGACCGATACCGTGCAGGCCAGCCTGATGATTTTCGCGCTGATTCTGACGCCGGTGATGGTGATTATTTCCGTTGGCGGTTTTGGCGAATCGCTGGAAGTGATCAAGCAGAAGAGCATTGAAAACGTCGATATGCTCAAAGGACTGAATTTTGTGGCGATTATTTCGCTGATGGGCTGGGGCCTGGGCTACTTTGGCCAGCCGCATATTCTGGCGCGTTTTATGGCGGCGGATTCCCACCACAGTATCGTTCACGCACGTCGTATCAGCATGACCTGGATGATTCTCTGCCTGGCGGGTGCCGTGGCGGTCGGTTTCTTCGGTATTGCATGGTTCAATAATAACCCGGCGCTGGCCGGCGCGGTGAATCAGAACTCCGAGCGCGTGTTTATCGAACTGGCGCAAATCCTGTTTAACCCGTGGATTGCCGGTATTCTGCTGTCGGCGATTCTGGCGGCGGTAATGTCCACCCTGAGCTGCCAGCTGCTGGTGTGCTCCAGCGCGATTACCGAAGACCTGTATAAAGCGTTTCTGCGTAAAAACGCCGGTCAGAAAGAGCTGGTGTGGGTCGGACGGACGATGGTCCTGGTGGTGGCGTTGATCGCCATTGCGCTGGCGGCAAACCCGAACAACCGTGTGCTGGGTCTGGTGAGCTATGCCTGGGCAGGCTTCGGTGCCGCGTTTGGTCCGGTGGTGCTGTTCTCGGTGATGTGGTCGCGCATGACGCGTAACGGGGCGCTGGCCGGGATGGTGATTGGCGCGCTGACGGTGATTGTCTGGAAACAGTTCGGCTGGCTGGGGCTGTATGAAATCATCCCTGGCTTTATCTTCGGCAGCCTGGGCATCGTGGTCTTCAGCCTGCTGGGCAAAGCCCCGTCGACATCCATGCAGCAACGCTTTGCCGAAGCGGACGCCCATTATCATTCGGCTCCGCCGATACCGGCTACCGCCGAGTAAATTCAGGATCGCTTAATCAAGCCCGCGTTCAGCGGGCTTTTTTGTTGCTGAAAGCAGTTCCGGCGTCCGCCACAGCTCCCCCCTCTTGCTAATTCCATGAAAATACGCTGATATCGGGGGCACAAAAAACAATGAGGATAGCAAAATGACGTTCAGACAGGGTGCGCTGGTGCTGGTGATGGCAGGGCTGCTTGGCGGTTGCGTGGCGCCGGCGAAGAAGAGTCCGCCGACTCCCACGGCAGCGGTATGCCCGGCAGAGAATGCGATGGTGCAGACCACGCTCTATTTCGGTTTAAGCCGGCCGGCGGGTAAAGATATCACCGCCCAGGAGTGGCAGCAGTTTGTTGACCGCGACGTCACGCCGCGTTTTCGCGAGGGGTTAACGGTGTTTGACGCCCGGGGGCAGTGGCTGGGGAATGACGGCAGCGTGGCCCGCGAGCAGAGCAAAGCGCTGATGCTGATTCATGGTAAAGACGGTGGCAGCGAAGAGGGGATTGAGGCGTTACGTCACCTCTATAAATCGCGCTTTGCCCAGGAGTCGGTGATGCGCGTTGACCAGCCGGTCTGCGTTCACTTCTGAAA
>Ga0182747_1003007_pt1 | contig 11571 bp, 10 predicted proteins | sample eDN3rd30CBELigBY_FD_128526 | JGI IMG/M metagenome (GOLD analysis project Ga0182747, IMG submission 128526) | Enriched backyard soil microbial communities from Emeryville, California, USA - eDNA 3rd pass 30_C BE-Lig BY (version 2) (version 2) | ecosystem: Environmental > Terrestrial > Soil >...
CACCCCCAAACCCGCCCGCAAGGCGGGCTTTTTGCGTTCAAAGGCCAAGGCCATCGACAGAATGCCAGCCAGATCGCCGCGCACGTCGATCTCCCGTGCGCCACCCACCACCAGCACAATCGCCTCGACAAAACCCCGCAAAGCCGTGCCCGGCCCCGCCTGAAACAAGAATTGCGCGAGCGCGACATCCCGCTTCGCCTACACCCCCCCGCATCCCACCAGCTATCCCGCCGATCAATCCCATGATCGGATACAAAGGCAGCAGTACCCGTCTACGGTAGCCAATCTTTCTTGGGCGCCTTCATCCTGATGATGCTGGCGTCACCAGAAAGTAAGTATGGCAGCGAGGAAGACGCCTGCCATATAGTTGGCTGCGAGCTTGTCGTAGCGGGCGGCGATGCATCGCCAGTCCTTCAGGCGGCACCAGAGGCGTTCGACGAGGTTGCGGGTTCGATAGGCGTCACGATCATAGGGGATCGGTTCTTTGCGGCTGCGGGTAGCGGGGATGACGACCTCGGCACCCTGGGCCTGGATAGAGGTGCGGATGGTATTGCTGTCATAGCCACGGTCGGCAATGAGCCGGTCGAAGCGGCCATGTGCAGCTTCGATCAGGGCGGGCGCGATGGTCATGTCGGAGAAGCTGCCGGGCGAGATCAGCAGGACACGTGGCCGTCCGGCAGCATCGGTCAGTCCGTGGATTTTACTGGTGCGTCCGCCGCGCGAGGTTCCGATGCCTTGAGCGAATCTCCCCTTTTGCGCCGGCTGCCGAACGATGAACCTTGATGCTGGTGGAACCGATCGCGGACGAGCCCCACATCCCGCTATATCCGGTCAACGCCTCGAAGACGGTGAACCAGACGCCTTGCCCGCTCCAGCGGTGGAAGCGGTTGTAGATCATTGTGCAAGGTCCGTGTCCCGCGCCACCGCGCACCGATCTTGAGCATGTGAATGATGTCCGAGATCACCCGCCGGTCATCGACACGCCGCGCACCCTTGCGTCCCTGCGGCAGCAAAGGCTCGATCTTAGCCCACTCCGTATCGCTCAACCACCTCAACTGCCGCGCCATCAATGCCTCCTGCTTCTCACAGAAAGCATTGAACCCGCCGAAACGGTCTCGCGCAACCTTATTGAGTACAGACCCTAGATTGGCCCGCTAAGGATGTCGGTCACCAGCTGACATTCAGGCAGCGTAGCGTGGGCATCATTAACTGCGGCGTGTACAAACGGCCGCCGTCGCCGACGAGTTCGAGGTCTGGAACATGATCCAGCAGTATGTCGAGGGCGATCTCCCCTTCAAGATGGGCAAGCAGGCGACCGACGCACATATGAATACCTCGCCCCCAGGCCGGTGCAATTTTCAGGTCGTTACGAAAAATATCAAATCTGTCGGCGTGATCAAACACGGTTTCGTCATGATCTGCCGCCATCGTGCAGAGCTGAATTAATGACCCCTTAGGGATTGGTATTCCCCGGATTTCTACATCCTGTGTCGCAACCCTGATCGGCCCGCGTCCGGGATCCCTGAAGCGTACGCTTTCTTCGAAAGCTTTGGCGAGCAGGCTACGGTCGGCTCGAACGGCCTCCCACTGATCACGATGGTGGAGAAGATTCCACACCATATTGCCTATGGCCGTGCTGGTTGTATCCGTCCCGCCGAGAAGCATCGAGCTGACAAGGCCGAGAATCTCTTCCTCGCCCAGCGCATCCCCTTCATCGGCTGCGGCCAGCATCTTCGAGATCGCATCCTCGCCGGGCCGTTCGCGCCGGTCATGGATCAGCTTGCGGATGAAGCTGTCGAAATCCTGAAGCGTCTCGGCAAGGCACTCTAGCCGTTCTGGCGAGGGGTTGGTGGTGATGAGTTCGAGCGAGGCATCGACCCATAGCCGATAGCGATCATAATCTTCTACAGGAGCGTCGAGCAACGCGGCAATCGCCATCATCGGAATGCGATCGGCGTAGCTGGTCACGAGATTTGCCTGGCGATCTGGACTGCGTAGCATCTCATCGACGAGTTGACGCGCAATCTGGCGAATCTGATCGGCGTGTGCAGCTATGATGCGGGGCGAAAGGGCGGCTTGCATGTAGCGCTTCAATCGCCCGTGGGCCGGCGGATCGGCGGCTGCGAGCTGAACCTTCATCGGAAACCCCAGCGGCAGACGCGTGCGGAATCCCGCAGGGACTTCGGGAACGGTAACGAACATCCGGTTCGAGAAGGTTTCTGGATCATTCGCGATACGCGTAATGTCATCCAGTCGGGTCACGACATACCAGCCATATTTAGGCATGAAGAAAACGGGATGGTTACGGCGTGCCTGCGCCAGCAAGAAATGAGGATCAGCGACCTGATCAGGATCGAGCGGGTCCAGCTCGGCGAAAACGGGAACGTCGGATGATATTGCCATATTCACCTAGGCTCTCCTTGTTTGATCTTCTCTCTTTAATAAAGGCGGACGCGAATTGTGCGGAGGACTTCTAACTAGGCGTCGCTCCGAACGCCTTTTCTGCCGCTCCAGTGTCGAAAAAGGCATGAACTTTATAGACCAGCCCGTCTTTCAGCGTCATCAATTCGCAATAATTATTGTCATAGATGCGCCCATCTTCATATTCGAAATGTCCCACCATCTCGACGGCGACGCGATCCGCATCGGCAGTCGAGGTGATGACGGTGAACCCGCCCGTTTTTGCACTGTGCAACATGTGCAACGAGGCAAGGAATGCATCATGATCGAGATGGCCCATGCCGTTCAGCCACCAGTCGAGATCTGGGTGGATCAGTTTTTTTACGGTTGCCATGTCGCCAGATCCAACAGCTTTCACCAGCCGGAGCGCGACGTCGCGATTCTTCTCAATGTCCTGATTCATCGGCTATCCTCATCCTTTCCCGCTTTTGTCAGCGGTATTCTGTGGTAAGATAGTTATCCCCCAGCTGTCGACAATGAAATAGGCGGCTGGTCGTTAAAGTTCGATACGAATAGAGCGGGAGAGGAATGCAGATCATCTTTCGAAACGCCGAAGCCGGCGAGCGCATTGTAATGGCGAGTGAGGGCGACACGCTGATGCATGTCGCGCTGGCCAACGATATAATCGGTATCCCAGGAGACTGCGGCGGCCAATGCGCCTGCGGCACATGCCATGTCTATGTAGATCCGGCATGGGTTGAGCGAGTTGGCCGCGTCGAACCCGGCTCGACGGAGGAAACCATGATCTTTGGAGCGCCTGTCGATGCCCGCCCGAACTCGCGGCTCGCATGCCAGGTTAATCTGATTGCAATTCACGACGGGTTGATTGTGGAAATCCCGGAAGGCCAATAGACAAAATTATAAAAAAACGACGAGGAGGGTATCTTGCAACAGATCATGGAAGCCGCAGATGCGCTGGATGTCAGTCATCCGCAGATTTATCGCGACGATAGCTGGCGCCCGCTATTCGCTCAGCTTCGCGCGGAGCATCCGGTATATTACTGCCCACGGAGCCGTAGTGGGCCCTATTGGTCGATCACGCGTTTTGCCGATATTGTTCGCGTCGATACCGATCCACTGTCATTTTCTTCTTCTTATCTTCATGGGGGGGTCACGATAGAAGATCGCGTCGCAGCTTCATTCATGCAAATGGACCCACCAGTACATACGGAAAAGCGAAAGAATGTAACGGCGGTGGTTGCGCCCAGGAGCCTCGCGCAAATGGAGAGTCTGATCCGTGAGCGCGCCGGCAGGGTGCTGGATGCGTTGCCGCGCAACGAAGAGTTTGATTGGGTTCAGCGGGTTTCGATCGAGTTGACATCGATGATGTTGGCTACATTGTTCGCCTATCCCGTCGAACAGCGGCACAAGTTGGTGCACTGGTCCGATGTGCTGACCGCCGATCTCGACGATCCCGAAAGCCCCGTCCGGACCGAGGCGGAGCGCCAGGCTGGCCTCCAGGACTTCTACATGACGATGATGGAGCTTTGGCAGCAGCGCCAGAAAGAGGAACAGAGCTACGATATCATTTCGCTTCTCGCACATGATGAGGGTGTGCGCTCCGCCTCCTTCGACGAAATCTGCGCGTTGTTCGGTTTGTTTCTCGTGGGAGGAAATGACACAACCCGCAACTCGATGTCAGGCGGCGCATGGGGCTTCAGCGAGTTTCCTGATGAATGGCGGAAATTGAAGGCCAATCCAGGGTTGGCCGGAAATGCTGCAGCGGAAATAATCCGTTACCAGACCCCGGTCATCTATCAGCGCCGCACGGCGACATGCGATGTTGAATTGGGTGATCAGACGATTGCCGCAGGTGACAAGGTCGTGATGTGGTACATTTCCGGCAATCGCGATGAGAGCGTCTTTAAAGACGCCGACAGACTCCAGATCGATCGCCCCAATGCCCGGCAGCATACCGCCTTCGGAATGGGGCCTCATCGCTGCCTCGGCGCGCGGCTTGCCGAGATGCAATTGCGTATCCTTTGGGAGGAGGCCCTTATACGCGATCTCGACATCGAGATTCTCGGGCCGCCGACCTACGCCTTTTCGAATCTCGTCCGTAGCCCGCTTAGCCTGCGCGCCCGCATCAAGGATTGATCCTGCTCGTCGTTGCGGATTGGTCGTTGCTATCGGTGGATTGGCGATAATGAGACCATATGGGTGATCGCGGCAAGATCTCTGTCATCTACGGATGAGCTGGGGCAGAAATGCCCCACTCCAGCATCGTTCATCCCGCCGGGTGATCTTCATCACCGAATGCTGCCGTCATTACCGGCACTACACGCAAGTGAGAGGGTATGTTATCGCGTCCGATTTTCTGGTCGATATGCTCATTATACCACTGCAAATACTGCTCTTGATAGCTCAGGGTCAGAGTGGAAAGATCACCTTCACGCATGGAGCGCTGAATTGTGGTGAACAGGCCAAGATCTTCGTCAAGGATCTTTACTTGATAGGCGCTGAATTCATCCCAATATGCGCGGTCGGCATCGGAATCTTTCAATGTCTCGCCGAATATAGTGGAAACGACAGCCATCCGGTCATGTCCTATCGGCCAGAAGTTCATCCAGTTGAAGCCTGATGGGTCCAGTGCCGTGAAGCCGTTAGGAAAGCGGGGCAGGGCGACGGTCAGGCTTCTGAACCTCTCATCCAATCCCTTGATGTCGCTGGCGCCGTAGAGATTTTCTATGCGTTTACGGGTTGTGAAACGGGCGTGCCCGTTTTCCAGCGGTGTGACGACGAAGCTCTTTGAATCGAGGAACGGCGCTATGGTTTTCTGATGGACAGTCGCGACATGATAGATTTCCAGAAAATTGTCATAAGCTGTCTTCCAGTTGCACGCGATCTCCGTCCGCAATGTGCGCTTGACCACCATGCGCTCGAACGGGAAGCTCTCCGCTTGTGCGGCGAGCGGGGCGATGAAGTCGGCCAAAGGCTCCGCCGTTTCGTCGAAATTGATGAAGATGAAACCGCGCCATAGTTCGCAGCGCACCTGGAGCAGCGGCTTTTCCGCCTTGTTCAAACAGGCGAAGTTATGTGCTTCCGGTACTGACCTGAGTTTGCCGTCGCTGGCATAACCCCAGGCATGATAGGGGCAGATGAAGCGCTTTGCGATGCCCGCCAGTTCGGTCACCAACGCCGCGCCGCGATGGCGACAGGTGTTCTTGAATGCGCGGATGGTTCGGTCCTTGTCTCGGCTGAGAATGACAGAGCGATCCATCTCGGTGAACAGCTTGTAAGCCCCGGGCTCAAGCAATTCGCTTTCATGACCGGCATAGAGCCATGTCTTGTTGAAAACATACTGCATTTCCAGAGCAAAAAAGGCCGGATCGCAGTAGCGGGCGGTCGGTAGATCGGGCAGCGCGGGGAAATCCGCCGGATAAGTGATGCGCTTTGCTTCCCGTTCGACGCGCTCAATAAGCGTTGCGGCCGCTTGGCTGTCCATGTCACTCCACTCCCGAATTCAACGGCGCTATCCCTGCGTGCTTTCCGGCACCTTACCAGTGGGGGCGATAGGGTAACAGCGCCGAAGATTGACGCACCGTCCGTCTTGCGTGGCGCTGGACGAGCTATCGCGATTGTTCGTCTTGAATAATCATACGTGGCTTGAGTTGCGAGGGAAGGGCGCGGCAACGGCGTCCTTCCCTCGCCATCGCTGACGAAAGACTTCAGCGTTCCGCCGAGCGACCGAACCGTGCCCGAAGCTGCACACCGTACACGCGCGGATCGCCATAGACATAAGGTGTCGTACCGAGCTGGGAGCTGACGAGGTTGCCCGCGCCGGTCCTGTATGTCTCGTTGAACAAGTTCTTCACGAAAATGCTGAGGTCGACTGCATTGTCCATGATATTGTTCCAGTCGAGACGCAGATTGACGATGGCGTAGGGAGATTGCTCCTCTGGCGTGAGCGAGAAAAGAGCATCGTCCGAGACGCTCGTACGAGACTGATACGACACATTGCCAGCCAATATGAAGTCACCCGTGTCACCTGCATCATATTGATATCGCGCCGCGACGTCCAACTTGTGCTTTGGCGCACCCGTTATGGGGGTACGAGATCGTTCTATGATCGCTCCGTCTGACGGACGGACGATCACGCCCGGAAAACTCCTGAACTTGGCATCGAGATAGGCGTAATTGACATTGACCGTGAAGGCGGGGGTGAAACGGATGACTTGTTCGAGTTCAAGGCCGCGCGATCGCAATTTTGCGGCATTCTCGATCTGGTTCGATGCGGTCTGGCCGTTGAAGAAGGAAGTGGCGCGATGCAGGCCGGAGAAATCCGCCTGGAACAGCGCCAGATTGGTCCGCATGCGGATGCCGCCCAGATTATAATCTGCCTTGATGCCCAATTCATAGTCAGTGACTGTTTCAGGCTTGAACGTCGGCAAAGCCGCTGCCACCCCGTTCTGGGCCGGCAGGATCGACTGGATGTTGATGCCTCCCTGCTTGAAGCCCTTGCGCGTGGTGCCATAAACCATGACATCCGGCGAGAATTTATAGTCGAGCGAAAAGGTATAGCTGTCCGCCGTTTGCTTGAGGGAAGCGGGGATCGGATCGTCCGTCGTGATAGCCGGGTTGTCCGGTGCGACGATCACGCCCGTGGGGGGGAGAAGCGCGTTCACCGCCAGAAGCGATTGTTTGACAACGCTGTACCGATAGCCGCCGGTCAAACGCAGGCGTTCGAAGCCGAAGGCGGCGAAATCGATGGTCGCCTGCCCGAAATAACCGGTTTGCGAAGATTTATAGTCGCGATTGTAGCCAGTCGATATGCCCGGAAGTCCCGCCGGAACCGTGAAGGCGCCGTTCAGCGTCTGGAAGATGGCCGGATAGTTGAGATAGGCGTTCACGTTGGAATGTTCCGTGAAGTAGCCGATCATCCAGTCATGGCTGCCGCCGATCTGGCCCGACACCTGTGCTTCTTCCGACCATACGTCGAACCAGTCATTCTTGCCGGCGCCATAATCCCTGACATTGACCTGTCCGGTGCAAAGCGTGGGCGTGCAGTTCGGGTTGCTGACATCGAGGTCGTTATAGACCACGCCTGAGCCGACGCCGCCCTGAATCTCCCGGACAACTTCGGAGTGAAGATTGCGTGTCGTGGAAAAGATGTTCTTGAAGCTGGTGTCGCCCAGGAATCCAAGCTCGCCGAAATTCAGCTCGGTAGTGTTGATCAGCTGTTGGACCTGTGAACGAAGAAAGTTCGGCCTTGTGGTCGCAAGCCGCCGGACGCTTCCGCCCGCCGCGATGCGCGCTGCTTCTCCGTCAAGGCTGGCGCGGACACCGTTGATGAGGGCAATTCGCTCGTTAATGCAGTTCGCAACCGACTTGCCGCTGGCTGCATAGAGCGCCGTGATGCCGGGATTGGTGCAAAGGCCAGCCACCGATATATAACTATAACCGCTGGCGGTCGCCTCGGTTACTCCAGGCGTAACGCCCAGGATGCCGGCTCCCACCCGCGTGTCGAGCAGCGATCCGGTTATGACCGATCCGCCGGGCAGGCGCGGATCCACAACGCGGCGTGCCACGCCATTGGGTTCGTAGGTGCCAAGAACGCTCGCCGTTCCATTCTCCTTGATGTTCACATCCGAGAAGATGGTGGTGCTCGTCAGCCAGTCGGTCGGTCGCGCCAGCACGCTGATCCGGTAGGACGAACGGTCGCGGTCATCCAGATCCTGTCCGGTTGTAAGACTTTTCGAGAAGCCGTCATGATAGCTGTAGTTGCCGGCCACGCGGATCGCGAGCCGGTCCTCAAAGATCGGCACGTTCACCGCGCCGGTAAACTCCCGGGAACTGTAGTTGCCCAAGGCTGCCTCGAAGAACCCATCAAACTCGCCCGAAGGCGCCTTGGGGGTCAGCAACACCGCGCCGCCAGTCGTTGAGCGGCCGAACAGAGTACCCTGCGGGCCCTTCAGAACCTGGACTGACTCCAGATCGTAGAAAGTGATGTTGGACCCCCCGGAGGCGGAGTTGGTTTGCTGCGGCACATCGGCGAAATAAGTGACCACCGATGGCGAGCTCCCGAAGGTCGCGCCCTGGCCACGGATGAAGTAAAGCACGTCGTTACGTTGCGAACTGCCGGTGGCGGCGACAATGCCGGGCGTCGAATTGCCGAGATCATATGGCGTGGTAATCGCCTTTTCACGCAGGACATCGGCCGTAATCGCAGTGATCGCTACAGGAACGGACTGAAGGCTTTCAGCCCGCCGGCGCGCGGTGACGACGATATCCGATATTTCGTTATCGCTTACAGATTGAGTGGAGGTATTGCTTTGTGCATAAGCACCCGGAGACGCTGCGAATATTGCACTGATACCGGCAAGCAGAGCCTTTTTGGGAATTTCCCTCATCATCGTCCTCCCCATGATCGAATCATTTCTCGTGACTTGTCGCCGCGCCTGCAATGTGAGTGGAAGGGCAGCCGGTCTGATCTTCTTGATTGTTATCAATCCTGCACAACCGCGCGGCGTAATGCAACGTAAAAATCATGCACGAAAATTCAAAGTTTGATTGAGAAGTCAAGGTGGAGCGGAAATCAAGGCTTTGATCTTCCCTTTTCTAGGATTATGGCGGCAGGCATTGCACGGCGCAGAGGAGGGCGTGTCGCTCCTAATGCGTAAAGATATATATGGGCTAAAAGGCTCGATGCGATCTGGCTTCATCACTGCGGCAACGCCTTGCATCGAATGGGTTGGGCATATCATATATGGCGTGTCGAATAATGCACGACGTGGCGGATTGTCATTCGGGGCCGCAGATGGCCGCCCAACAGGGCGATGTCGACGCTGCCGTGAAGGTCGCTCGTCAACCTGTAGACTGCGTTGCTATCAAGCAGTCCGGCTGGAACCGGAAGGGGAGCAAATTAGCTATCCAGAAATACATTGAATAAGGCGTGTGACGGTGAAGCTTTAGTTCGCAGTCCGGGATCGCTCTGGCTTTGGCCGGGCGGTCATTATTTCTGTATCCCGCACCAATTTCCCGGGGCATCATCTATATAGATCATGCTCAACGCTCAGCGGGGTGGCGGTCGAACAGTTCCTGCTGATCCATGGCGCTGTGCCGGTAGCGTCCATGTGCGAAAGGCGGCATGACCGACGCATGATATTTGCGTGGCAAGCGCGTATCGATGAGGAAGGCGATCAGTTCTTACCATCTCCATCCTGTGCTGCCATATGGGCAAACAGATCGCGGAACTCCGCCAGTGAAGGGGCGTGATTGGAATAGCCTCCATCGACATGCAAATTCTGACCGGTCGTATAGCGGGACTCATCCGACGCCAGAAATATGGCAGCCTTCGCGCAGTCTTCCGGCGCGCCGATGAATGGCGTCAGCTTGTGACGCAGCATGAGCTGGCGGATCGGTTCGGGCATATTGTCCTCCAATGCGCCTGAGAGCACCAAACCTACCATCAACACATTGGCGCGAATGCCGAATTTTCCATATTGCGCCGCAATATTGTAGGTGAGGTTGTGCACACCGGCTTTGGATGCGCCATAAGCGGTCTGGCCGATATCGCCTTGCAGCGCTTTGGTGGAACCAGTCGTGATGACGTTGCCACCACCCTGTCTCAGCATATGGGGGATCACATGCTTGGCGCAAAGCATGGGGCCGCGAAGATTCACGGCCATGGTGCGGTCCCATAGATCGACGTCCATGTTTACCACATCACGATCCTGCATCATGATGTCGCCAGTCATCGCAGCATTGTTGTGCAAGACGTCGATTCGACTATAGGTCTGGATCGCATAATCGACCAGGCCCTTTACGGCGGTTTCATCCGAAATATCGGCTGCAAAGGGATGTGCATTGCCACCCGCGGCAACGATATCGGCCGCAACCTTCTCCGATGATTTGCTCTGGCTTGCGACAATGACTTTGGCGCCTTCCCGGGCATATGCCTCGGCACAGGCTTTACCGATTCCTGATCCCGCGCCGTTGATGAGGATGACTTTACCGTCGAGCCTTTTCACGTTTCTGTGTATCCCTCTGAAAATTGGACGCCCGTTTGCAAAAGATGCAGGTCAGGATGGCAGGGACGAAATTCAGGCTGCGACGACTTCCCTATCGGCGTCATATTTCTTTTCGAACTGCTCCAGATAGGCACGATAGCCTTGAGGTTCCCGTCGCTTGGCGGGGTCGTAGAAGGGTGAGCAAATCTGGAAGAAGAAACTCACGAAGTGGCGGCCCATCACTTTCCGGGCATATTTGTCGCGCACGAGTGATTCTTTCAATTCGGCTGGCGTCATCTTCGCGCGATCATGCTCCAGCAGTTTCTTTGAAACCATCATCTGAAATCGACCGAGATGGACCAACGCATAGAAGTAACCATATATTCGATAGAAATAGGCGAAGATCGGATTTAGGCCGCTGAGTTCATGATAGACATCCGAGCATACGGTACGATGCTCGAACTCTTCGGCCAAATGCCATCGCCACATGTCCGTGGGCTCCGCATCGGCGCCCTCCAGCAGTTCATTATAATCCTCGAAATAGAGCTGGCAGGCCGTCGCGCTCAGCGACTCGAAGCCTTCGCAATAGGCGAGATTGAAGCGCAGTGATTTCGTTTCAAGAAATCGCTTATATGTCGCCTCATAGTCTCTCTCAATCGGCTTCAGCCAGGCATAGCCCAGTTCGTGCATACGCCTGTTGAAGGCGATGTGTTGCTTGCAATGCTGCATCTCCTGCTTGATGAAGATATCCAGCTCTTCTACCAGGCGCGTCTTGGAGGGCTCGATAAGGGGCTTCGCCTTTATCATCACCTTCAAGAGATAGGGTTCGATATAGGCGGGAATCAGGGAGGCCGCGTTGGCACGCTGTGCAAACTCCCCATTGGGAGCCCAACGCGCGCGAATGTTCGAGAAGTCGAACTTGGGGAACCTGACTTTCATCTTATTGCCTTTATGCACCCTGGGAGCCATCGCAAGACGCCGAATATACCCTCGAGCCTGCTTTATTCCGCAGCTTCCGCGCTATCTTGTCCGGGAAGCATCCCGCCGCCCGCCAGATAGGCTTCGTAGTCACGCGTGAACATGCGGAGCAATGGTTCGTTCTCGCCGAAATTCTGTACCTTTTTGCCGCCGGTTTCCAGCCCGATCTGCTGGAGGCGTGACA
>Ga0182747_1003008_pt1 | contig 11569 bp, 8 predicted proteins | sample eDN3rd30CBELigBY_FD_128526 | JGI IMG/M metagenome (GOLD analysis project Ga0182747, IMG submission 128526) | Enriched backyard soil microbial communities from Emeryville, California, USA - eDNA 3rd pass 30_C BE-Lig BY (version 2) (version 2) | ecosystem: Environmental > Terrestrial > Soil >...
TAAAATGATAGCCCTGGAAGATGCACCGAAATTTAAACCTTATAATGAAAACTTTGAAATTTGGAAAACAGAAGAAACGAATCGCGGATGGACGATCATGATGAGTTCCAATGAGCCAATGCAGGAAGAACCCTCACCAAATATTTTGTATGAAGTTGGCAAAACCGGCAATATCTTGGAACGCGCGAACATGGCATTAGCAGAATGAAAATTTTAAACCCGAAATCCTGGAGTTGGATTTCGGGCTGGGTTACCTGCTCAGTTATTTAATATATTCATTACTCACAAGAATACTTTGCACCACTTCAGTCGGCACGATAAACTCTACTGTTCCCATGTAGCCTGGCGCAACTTCGTATTCATTAAATGAAATTACTAATTTATTCTCAGCATTTACGTAAAAATTTTGATTTTCTGCGATTGTTTTGAACCCATCGGCCATTGGTGCATCAGGTGTATCAATGAAATACATTTTAGAAGGGTCAGCCTTCATCTGTTCTTCCATTTGCTGAATTATATATTCACTGATTACCTCAACATAGCTAGTGTCTCCAAACAAGCTTGGCAGAGTAATTAATATTTCGTTTTGTTTGTCAATCGTATCGTATTGCAGAGTTGTCATTGAGGAGCCTGCTGTTTCTTCAATAATACGTCCTACAGACAATAAATGTTCTGTATCGGTTTTAATTTCATAGCCACTGCTTACACTTAAATGACCACCTTCTCCAAATGCCTGTTGCTGCTCCATATCCGCCATAAACTTTTCGTATAGCTGCTGGCCTTCTTCTAAGTATTTCGCATTCAGCATCTTTTCCAAAGATTTATTTTCCAGTTGCTCGACTGCCGGGACTTTAATATTAGCTTGATAATTTCCTTCATCCACCTTGAATTCTTTAAACGTCAATACATTCACTACACTGCCGATTACCGGTACCTTCTCCAAGGATTGTGCAAATGCAGGACTTAAGTTGACACTTGTTGTGAGGATGACTGCAGCAGCAGCTACTCCAGCAATCCATTTCGTTTTCGTTCTTTTAGGCTTCCGTGATTTTTGCAGTGCCTTTTCGACCACCTGATCCAGCTCTGACGGAATCTGAATATCCTTATATTGCTCTATTAATTTATCCATCTTGTTATCCATTTTGTTTTGCCTCCTCTAAATTCATGTCTTCCATTTGAAATCGCAATAATTTCAAGCCTTTATAGATCCTTGTTTTGATGGTGCTAATGTTCAGTTCCAGGATTTCGGCTACTTCCTCAATTTTTAAATCCTCAAAATATCTAAGCACAATGACACTTCGATAATCCGGCGATAATTCATTTAATGCCCGTTGCAAGTCAATATCTTCATAATGATCGTTAACCCCTTGTGTATGAAGTTGAAGGGTTGTATCATCTACAACCGTTACTTTCTTTCTACGCCGCAGGAAATCCAATGATGTATTCACGATGATTTTATAAAACCAGCTCTTTATCGCTTTATCATCCATAAGGGTTTTTGATCGCATTGCTTTTTGAATTGAATCTTGGACGATATCCAGTGCATCTTCTTTGTTTTGAACATAGCTATAGGCAAGCCGATAAAAGTTTTCTTTGTTTTCCATAACATACTCTGCAATTTTTTGTTCCCACGCAGGTTCCCTTTTCAACACCCAACAACTCTCCTTAACTCTGCTGTAATAGCACGTTTTCATTATATAGACGCATAAGCTATGGGAAAAAGTTTGAACAACTTTAAATTAATTAACAATCTTGGCTGAGCGCCAAGCCTTTTAGCATCTAGCTTAGCTGCACTGATACGAAAAGACAGCTTTATAGTTTTATATTCATAAAAAATGGCTGTTCAAAGTCCCTTTCAGACTTTGAACAGCCATTTTTATTTTACTGCGTTAACAATTCAAGATACCGAATCACCGGCTTAATCAATTGTGTCGCTGTTTTTCCTGCTTCGCGATGATCCTCCACAATTGAAACAGCCAGGTAGCTCGAGTCATTTGCATCAAAAACAGATACTAAGCTATTTTCGACTCCCCGCTCACCTTGTGCCTGTTTCAACTCTGCCGTTCCCGTCTTCGCCGCAATATTGCCCAAACCATTTAATTCATGGGCAGTTCCTTCAGTAGCAGTTACAACTTCTACTAACATCGGTTTAATGGTATCAATCGTTGATTTTGCAAATACTTCCTTTGTTTTCACTTCTGAATCAACTAGAAGTTTTGGATACGTGAGTACACCATCATTTGCCAACACTGAATAATTTGCTGCCATTTGAATCGGCGACATTAATAACTGACCTTGGCCATAGGCTGTATCTGCCAATAAAATTTCAGAACCAAAGGACTCATTATTTGAAATCTGAGCGGGCTCCATGGTTAATGGCAAGCCATAGGACTCACCGAAAGTCAGCTTATTCAAGCCCTCCCTGAAAGTATCTTCGCCCATTTCCAAAGCTTCTTGCGCAAAGTATATATTATCTGATTTAACTAATGCCGTTTTTAAATCGACACGGTCCGTTACGGATACACGGGAAATTTTATAATTCCCCCAAGATTCATCCTTTTGCCATTGTAAACCTGAAATATCATGTGTTTCATCAATCGTTGTCGCACCTGATTCAAGCCCGATGGAAGCAGTAATCGGCTTGAAGGTGGAACCTGGCGCATAACGAGTCGTTAACCGGCTTATAAATGGCTTGTCTTCATTATTATTGTACGCATCATATTGGGCTTGCGATATCCCTACAACAAATTGGTTTGGATTGTAGGCGGGTTTACTCACAAGTGCAAGTAAATTTCCTGTTTTTGGTTCCATGACAACAGTCGACCCCGCAGCATTTTCGAGCGCATCAAATGCAGTCTGCTGTAGATTGGCATCAATAGTTGTTTTGATTGTTTGGCCATCTTGCTTTTCAATCTTTTGAATGGTTGCTCTTTTTTCACCATTTGCTGTTTCGATGTAGATTTCTCCGCCATTTTGACCGCGCAATTCTTTTTCGAACGCGAGCTCCAGCCCTGTCCGACCAATCACATCTCCTGCTTGGAGGGTGGGATCTTTTTCAATATCTTCTGCCGTTACTTCCCCTACATAACCAATTAGATGGGCTGCTGCTTCCCGTAATGGATAAGCACGCGTCCCAACTTGCTGGTATTGAACCCCCTCAATAATGGGAGTATCCGCGCCGTAAGGCAATGTTTTCAGGGGCACAAAATGTTCGTCCTGTACCCAGCTCTGCCCTAATTGACCTTCGATAAATTCAACCGTTATGTCCAGCTGCTCTGCTATATTTTCAATTTTAGCCGTCCTTGCTTGCCCTTTACCTAAACCTTTTGGGACAACTCCTGCTTGATAAGTTGTTGTATTCAGCGCCAACTCTGCACCATGCCGATCCAGAATTTCCCCTCTGCTTGCTTCATCCACTGTATAGCGAATTTTATCGTCCGGCAGCATTCCCGGGAATATTAATTCAGCAGTCCAATTTACTTTATAAGCATCTTCTGTTTCAATCAGCTTCGTTTTATAATGTATATCTGATATCGTTCCTAAAACCGTATCAAATGTAGCAGTGTATTCCAGTGTATCTTCTTCATTGATCTTATAATCGATCTTCATATTCGATACACCGATTCCACCGAATATAGCACTGTATTTTTCAGCGATAGATTCCTTGGTGTAGCCTGCTTTTTCAAGCGATTCCTTTGTCACAAGCCCTGGAATTTTTTCAAAAGACTGCTCCTTTATCGCCGTAATCCAGGCTAGCGCAGCGTTCTCTTTTCTTTCTTGTATTTTTGCCTCATTCCACTGTTGGTAGCCGTATACAGAACCGGCTGCAAGTAATAAAATCGCGATTGCTCCTACGATAAGAACCCATTTTTTCTTCATAGTAACCTCCTGTATTCGCTCCATAATTATGTAATGAAAAGTATAAATTCAGTTTAACATATACCCTATTATTTACAGTAATAATAAAAAGGAATTGAGTTTCTATTAGATTGACTCAATTCCTGAATTTAATAACTATCCGCTTCAAATAAAGCCAACTGCTAAACTAGTCTTGCCTTTTGACTCGAAATTTATTTTGCTTTTAATCCAACACCTTCAATTTTCACTTTAACTTTCACATCAACAGATAAATCCTTATAGATTTCTCTCCACTTTTCTTTGGTTTTTACCTCCTGATCCCAATAGCTCCGCATTCTGCTGCGTACATATTCTCCAAGACCCAATATATCAGACTCTTTCTTCTGAGTTTCCTCTATGAGCTTTTCCATTTCTTTTTGGAATGCTTTTTCAGCGATTTCCTCAATATTACTGATTGTTGCAGTGTTATTCAGATCGATACGATGATCATTCTTCCCTGTAATATTTCCTTTAACATCCACGCTTATTTCGAAATGAGGTTTTCCAGCTACTAAAGAAACCTTATAATCACTCTTTCGCTTCGTGGACTGAAACTGAACGGTTTGTTCATCGGATAGTTTGACTACTGCAGTTGAACCACCTGGATTATGCCCGATTAACCCATTAAGAAAAGCAATCTGGTAAGGTTGCGTGTGACCCACCAGTTTATTTTGACGAAAATAGCCAACACCGCTGATTTGGATATTTTCTTTCGATTTAACCGTTAAATACGGTAAGTAGCCATCCTGTCCTTCATTCTCGAGCGCTATATAAAACATACCCACTCGTATCTTCGGAAGCTTGCCCATTTTTATGGAGTTATCCAGCATATTCGACAGATAGAGTGCAGGTATTCTTTCTAGCTTTGGCGCAACTTTGAGAGTTTCATCCGCCCGCTCTCCATTCACTAATAACCAAGCGTCTCTCCTAACTTCCGGATTTCTCTTCATAAAATCTATAATTTCGTCGATACCTCTAGTAGCTACTTCATCTGAGATTATAAATATTTTTAAATGTCCCAGGAAGATGGTTGATGAAAGCTGTTGTTGGAGATTATTCACTGCTTCTGCTAGAGTATGTCCAACAGCTTTTACTACCCACACGGAATCTTGCGGCCCGCTTTGTGAACCTCCTTGAGAAGGGCCAAGGGGAATTTGGCCAGGAACAGCAAGCTGGGCAGTGACTTCAATCATGCCGATTCCAGATGTGGGAATGTCAATCTCATCCGGATGGTTAATAGGATCTTCCTTCTCACCTTCTGCTATATCTACCGCAAGACCAAGAACCGTTGATCTTTCCTCTACCTCCATTCTGTCCCAGCAACCGGACAATAGCAGGACACTCATGAGCAACAGCAAAGGTTTACATTGTTTCATTCGCAGTACTCCCCTTTTTCTTTCTTATTAATGCTACTAAAAGAAGAAGTATTGGATAGAGCATCGTAATGAATAGCCCATACAAGCCAATTGTTCTTATGAAGTCATAAAGCTGGATAACATTTTTCGGATAAAGGGCCACCATGAAAACAATCGGCAGCATTATATACGATAAGACACGATGACTTCTCAGCTGGAAAAGCTGGCTTCCATTATAGATCACAATTAAATAACCCGATAAGATGGTCGTAAAGGCGGATAGTATCCAAATAATTAAAAATAGAATATCCAGCCTTTCTAATAGCTCAAAAGGAAGCTGAATCATACGAGTCAACACATACACTGGCCATATCGGATTCTTTGTTTCATTTATCCCAAAAACGCCCAAAACTGCAAAAACAATAAGTATTAAAAGCAATGAAGATATACATATCCCTAAAATACTTCCCCTGATTGCATGCTTTGTATTTTTCGTGTGTGGAATTAAAACTGTTAAAACAAACATTCCTATATGGGCAAATGGCAGTGCAGCGATCATAATACTTCCTTTCATAAAATCAAAAACATTCGTTTGATTACCTATGAAAGGACGTATTAGTCTCATATCAATTTCAGGAATAGATAAAAGAACTAAAAATAATATCGGGATAGCTATAAATGGAAAATATAAAAATTGAATATAGGATATCGTTGTAATATCGTTTCTTGTTGTAATCGCTACGACAATTAACATCACCCCAACCAATACCGTCATCGGGGTATCAGGAAAAAGAAAAGAGCTTAGTATAAATGCAAACTCACGAGTAATGAACCCTACGATCAATATGAAAAACAGAAAAATAAAAAATCCAAATAGATAAGCTAGCGGCCTGCCTATTATCGTTTTACTGGATTGAATAAGTGACTCATTTGGAAATCGTACTCCTAGCTTGGCTATAATTACCATGCTGCAAAACACAAGGAGAAGTCCTATAAAAGTAACCAATATCGCACCACTATTTACCAGTTCCACTGCAATACGAGGCAGCGCAAGAATGGCAACCCCAACCATACTATTGGTAATCATCATCATCGTCTGGGTGGCCGTAATTTGACGGGGTTCTCTCATGATGATTTCCCCCCGCTTCCACTATTTTGATTTTCAGGACCTAATGGATTTGTTGTCGGAATCTCCTTTGGATTTTCGATTCTTTTTTTGTTTGAAACATGCAGTTCCTCAGGACGGTCTATTAGCCAACGCAGCGGGGCACGTATAAACGCATCCCTCATCCCTCCCCAATTCATCGGGCTTATAGGGCTAAAATAAGGAACTCCGAATGAACGCAGTGAAACCAGGTGATTCACAATTACGATAAGACCAAGTACCAATCCATAAATCCCCAACACCCCTGTCATAAATAACAGCGGAAATCTCAACATTCGAAAACCAGTCGCCATACTATAAGCCGGGGTTGAAAAGGAACCGATTGTCGTAATGGCGATTACTACTACTGTTATAGGGCTTACAAAGCCTGCCATTACCGCAGCTTGTCCTACGACTAAAACTCCTACAATCGATAAGGCTCCCCCTACTTGCTTCGGCATTCGCACTGTTGCTTCACGCAATATTTCCATCGCGGCTTCCATCACAAAAACTTCGATAACAGCCGGAAACGGGACACCTGCCCGCCCACTGGTTATAGCCACGGAAAATGCAGTCGGAATCAGCTCTGGATGGTAAGAAATGACCGCTACATAGGCAGACGGTGTAATCAACGAAAAAACAATTGAAACAAGTCGTGTAAATCGTATGACGGACATCATATTTGTCCGTTCATTGTAGTCCTCCGAGGATTGATAGAACATGATAAAAGTTGCCGGAACGATTAAGGCAAATGGGGATCCATCAACCATCAACACGACTCTTCCTTCAAGCAAGTTTCCTGCTGCTACATCTGGCCGTTCTGTATTTTTTACCTGAGGGAATGGAGACCTAGGATTATCCTGTATAAATTGCTCTATATACCCAGCATCCAGAATGCGATCAATATCAATTTTTGACAGCCTTTCCTCTACATCCTTTATTAGTGATTGGTTCGCAATGCCGTCTATATAAAAAAGACAAACACTGGATTTTGTTAATGAGCCTACTTCTAATGGCTTTACTTTAAAATCCGTGATAGGTATTCGGTCTCGAAGTAATGCAATATTTGTTTCCAAGGATTCAATAAATCCATCTCTTGGGCCACGAATCACCTGTTCTGTATCCGGCTGTGTTATGCTGCGTTTATCAACCATTTTCGTATTGATAATAATGGCATTTTGAAGACCCTCTATTAATAGTATTGTGTTCCCTCTTAAAAGGTCCGTCACTGCAGACGGAATCTGATCCTCTATTTGCACTTCAGCATGATAAAGACATTTTTTTATAATTAACTCACTAATATTTTCAATTTGCTTTTCTTTATCGATATATTCGCTTGGCGCTAATAGCAGTGGTTGTATCACATCTTTACTGATACTTTCTTTATCTACCAAACTGCCTAAATAAAAAAGAGTGGCAGGGATTTCTCCAAATACTTCTATTTCTCTTGCTCTAAAATCGTGCTCATTGTTAAATTGTTCCTTAATAGTGTTGACTGCATCTAAATACGAAAATATATTATTAGGTTCGATTTTATGATGTTTTATGGGCATTGGTTCTTCAGGTAATTCTTGAGATTTCCTTTTTCTTTTTTGAGTAAATGCTTGCCAAAGGTTCATTAGATTTTCTCCTTGAAATGAAGGTAAAACTGGATTCTCCCTGGTACAAAACCAAAATTAGCCAGTGGAAAATAGTATTGTTAATTAAAAAGTCCATCATACATAATTTGGCTATTTCGGTATAAAGAACCTATTAAAAATACAAATTGTACCAATGCGCTAAGGAAATTTAAAGCTGTATTTATAGTACTTTCCATTATTATTGGATGCATTAAAAAAGCTGTTCAGAAAATCCAAGTTTTCTGAACAGCAAAAATTCGTATTTATGGCTTACACCATTTGCTTATTTGCCGAGATTGCATATAATATCTTTCCTAAACGTTTAATGCCCTCCTCGATTATGTCTGGAGAAGAGTTTGTGTAGTTTAGACGCAGAGTATTTACATTTGTTTTATTTGTATAGAATGGGTCCCCTGGTACGAAGGCCACCTTTTCTTCCATTGCTTTTTGGAAGAAGTCAAGCGCTGAAATCCCATCTTCCAATGTTACCCATATGAACATACCGCCCTCTGGATTCGTATGCTTCACAGATGATGGGAAGTATTTAGCGATTGCATTCAGCATAGCATTTGCTTGCGTTTCATAAAGATCGATAATTTTATTTACATGGGACGCTAAATCGTTATTTACTAAATAATCATAAATAATCATTTGCGAGAAGATATTTGTGTGTAAATCCGTTGCTTGTTTTACCGTATTCATATGGTGCATGAGCTCTTTGTTTTTTGTTGCTACAAACCCTAGTCGCATTCCTGGTGTAACAATTTTCGAGAAAGAACCAAGCAAAACGGAATTTTCTAGTCTACCCGCTCCTATGTAAGGGAGTTTTTCACCAGTCCAACGCAATTCACCATAAGGATCATCCTCGACTAATACAACATCGTATTTTTTTACCACTTCATATATGGCCTCACGTTTTTCTCGAGAATACGTAATACCAGTTGGGTTATGAAAGTTCGGTACGGTGTAGATAAATTTAATGTTGTCATTTTCGGCAAGCGTTTGTTCCAGTTGTTCGGCATTTAAGCCATCCTCTTCTAATGCAACGGAATGAAATTGCGGTTCAGCTAATGAAAATGCTTGTATGGCCCCTAAATATCCTGGCTCTTCCATTACAATTCCTTCCCCGTTATTCAGAAGAACCTGAGAAAGCAGCTGCAATGCTTGTTGAGAACCCGTGGTAATTAAAATATCTTCTGGATCAAATTCTAGTCCGTAATCTGTTTTATATTTGTCTGCGATATATTGTCTTAAAGGCAAATAACCTTCTGTCGTTGAATATTGGAATAATTTTGCGCCATTTTCTTCAATCGCATGGTTAATGGATTGCTGCATTTCATCAATTGGAAAAGAAATTGGGTTAGGTAAACCTCCAGCAAACGAAATGACGTCAGGTGCATCTGTCACCTTCAATATATTTCGTATAAATGATGATGGAGTATTTAAAATTTTATCAGAGTACTTCATAGCAATTCCCTCTTTTTTTCGATAGTCGCTAATACCGTTTAAATCATTTCACCTCGAGGGTTTCGATTTAAAATGAATCAGTGTTACATGATTTTATCAGACTATTTAAAAAATTTCAAAATAAATTTTGATGGAACCCGGGAAACAATTCAAATTTGCGGATTAGATATGTAAATATTTGCTCGAAATCATTGTTTTAAATATATTATTGATGAAATTATGCTAGTTTTTGACTTCTTTTGAAATTTAAAAATATTAACGTGGAGATGTTATCACAAAAATAAGCCCAGTTCTTGATATGAACTGGACTTTCGATTTTTACGTTACTCCTAATTTGAACCATCATCTGAATCAGTATCATATTCAGATTCTTCTTCCGTTTGTAATTCACTTTCTTTAAGCCATAAATGATTCGTTACTGTTTCACCTAGTGAATTTGTATAGTCGACAACGTAAACAATTGTATCTTCAACAGTATCTACAGCACCTTCTGCACCTAGCATTCCATCTTGGTGGTCGACATTAATAATGACATCTGTGCCGACAGCGATTTCCCCATCATCCATCGCCGAGATTTCTCCCTCGACAAACCATTTATGATTTTCCTCAAATGGATCTCCATTTGTCGGTGTATAAGAAACCGAATAAACAGTTGTTTCATAGGCCCCTTTAATAGTCGCCATGGCACCTTCCATGCCGTCCGTATGACTTGCATTTACAACAGCCGTACTGCCGACCGGAAACTTCGGATTTGCGGCTTCCTTCAATCCTTCCGGCAGCTGGCCTTCCGCGTGTCCAGCGTGTTCGACCGCATTATCCGTCTCCTCTTCGCCTACTTGTTTGTCCGTGCCATCTAGATTATTCGTGATATCCGCACCAGCTTCAGCTGGCTCTTCCTCATCCTTATCCCCCCAGCCGCAAGCAGATAAAAGCAATACCGAAAGTAATGTCATCGTAACCAATAGCAATTTACTATCCATCTTCATAATCCTCCTAGTTTCTCAAATCTTACACTAGTTAAAGGATTGAACTTTCCCAAAGATTCTATTCATAAAATTGGATACTTTAGAGAATTGTGTAGGAATTGTTGATGGACCTGTTCCTAAAAAAGAGATGCTCAATGAGCATCTCTTTTTAGTTCGACTCTTTGCAGACGTAATGCGTTTAGAACGACTGATACGGAGCTGAATGCCATGGCTGCACCCGCCAACCATGGGGCAAGAAGGCCTGCTGCTGCGATTGGGATGCCGAGTGTATTATAGCCAAATGCCCAGAATAGGTTTTGTTTAATATTGGTCATCGTTTTATGGCTCATAATAATTGCATCTGCTATGCTGTTTAAATCACCGCGAATAAGAGTGATATCCGCTGCCTCCATGGCTACATCAGTCCCTGTTCCAATGGCCATCCCGATATTGGCTACCGCTAGTGCCGGAGCGTCATTTATCCCATCTCCGACCATGGCAACCTTTCTTCCTAAAGCTTGCAGTTTTTTTACTTCCTCCGCCTTTCCTTCAGGCAGAACCTCTGCAATCACTTTTTTAATTCCTACTTGTTCTGCAATCGCATAGGCAGTACGCTCATTATCGCCCGTCATCATAATCACTTCGATGCCCATGTTATGAAGTCGTTCAATGGCTCTCCGGGAAGTATCTTTAATGGTATCAGCCACTGCTACCATCCCCGCATACTCACCATCAATACTTGCGATCATAGCCGTTTTGCCCTCTGCCTCAAGTTTTTCCATTGTTCCTAATACATGAGAAATTTCGATATTGTATTTGTCCATTAATTTGCGAGTACCTACTAAAATATCTCTTTGGTTAACAGTTGCTTTAACACCATACCCTGGTATTGCCTCAAAATCGCGCACTTCACGCAGTTTGATGCCTTCCTGCTCGATTCCTTTTAGAATGGACTCGGCAAGAGGATGTTCGGATTGCTTTTCAGCTGAACCGATAAATGAAAGGAGTACTCGAACATTCATCCCATCCGCCACAATAACATCAGTTAAAACAGGATTCCCATTTGTTACTGTCCCTGTTTTATCCACAACCACAGTATTAATGTGGTGAGTTTGTTCTAGA
>Ga0182747_1003013_pt1 | contig 11565 bp, 12 predicted proteins | sample eDN3rd30CBELigBY_FD_128526 | JGI IMG/M metagenome (GOLD analysis project Ga0182747, IMG submission 128526) | Enriched backyard soil microbial communities from Emeryville, California, USA - eDNA 3rd pass 30_C BE-Lig BY (version 2) (version 2) | ecosystem: Environmental > Terrestrial > Soil >...
GAAGCCGCCACTGACGCGCGAACAGACGCTTGATGTGATGGCGATCCTGCATGCGGGGAACCGCTCGGCGGAAACCGGGGAGCGCGTGCTGATCCAGGAGATTACGGGAGTTTAGGATGTCACAGCAAACACCACCACGGGTCGGGATCATCGGTCTGGGGGCCATCGGTCGCACCCACATCGCAACCTGGCAGGCAAACGGTATCACTCCCGTTGCCTATGCGGACGCCGTACCGGCAGCCCTTGAAGCGATCATAGCCGAGCATGGAGGCAGAGGATTCTCCGACGGGATTGCCCTGATCGAAAGCGGCAGTGTGGACATCGTCAGCATCTGCACCCCGCCCCTCTTCCACAAGGAACTCGTGATCGCCGCAGCAGAAGCGGGGGTGGCTGTCCTCTGCGAGAAGCCCCTGGCTCGCTCACTTGAGGACGCGGAAGCCATCGTTGAGGCGGTGGACAGAACCGGAACGCTTCTCACGGTGGGATTCTGCCACCGATTCGAACCGGCCATCGAAAAACTCAAGGCGATGATCGTCACCGGGAAACTGGGGACGATCATCACCTTCCGGAACCGGTTCGCCGGACTCAAGGCAGATGCCCACAGTACGTGGTTCGGCGATCCCAGACTCTCCGGAGGTGGCGTGATGGCCGACACAAGCGTGCATTCCATCGACCTCTTTCGCCATTTGGTGGGAGAAGCCGTCGATATCCAGGCGATGACCAGCACCCGTGAAACCGAGCATGGCCCGGCCATGGAGGTAGAGGACACGTCGCTCCTCACCCTGAAAACGGCGGGAGGTGCGCTGGGCATCATTGAAGCAAGTTGGCGGACGCCACCCGGGGAATGGACCGTCACCATCTATGGTACCCGGGGTGAGGCGACATTCGATTACGGCACCAACATGCTCCAGATGAAACATGCCGACGGTACCGTGGAGCCCATCGACATCATGCCTGGCGACCGCTTCGAACGCGAATTCGCGCATTTCATCGAGTGCTGGCGAGGAAACGCCGAATTGCGCGTCACCGTGCGGGATGGTCTGGCGGCGAACCGGATCCTGGATGCCGCGTATCGGTCAGCGGTGTGATGGTCCTGTCGTCCTGCCTGACGACAGGACCATCATACGGAAGCACCACAATATCGACGACTGCGGCGCCGATCGGGCAACAAGGAGCCGCTTACGCTATTCGATGGCTAATGCCATCTCACCCCACCGGGGGTCGCGCTCGCTTTTCGTCGGCTTTCGCCGTCTCACCCGACGGGGGCCGCTTGCGCTATTCGGTCACGCGGTGACCTCACCCGACCGGATCCCCGTGCGCAGCGAAGCGAGAGCACGATGCGCATTCAGGCACATCACGTTGCGGTGGGTATTCGGCTTCGCCGGGGGATGCTTCGGCTGCGGCCTCAGCATGACGGGGGATTTGGGTGGGGGGATAAGGACGGGGTGACCAGAGTATCGGCACCGATGGGCAATGCTGGGGCCGCTTGCGCGTTTCGATCACGAGGCGACCTCACGGCCGACTGCCCCGACACCACACCGTACCAATCACGCGGATACCGAACCAGGATCACCATGGAGGAATGCGACCATGCTTTATGCACTCCGGGATATGGAAACAAACAATCTCGTTGCTGAGTACGGGAGCCTGGAAGAGGCGCTTGATCTTGTGCTGCTCGGGATTGAGGGTAACGGTACGCAAGATACAGACACCCTGTCACTTGAGATGGAATGCGAAAATGGTGAGACGACCACTATCGCCCACGGTCAATCACTCGCGGATTTGGCACAAAAGAGCAAATCAGATGGCCATCGCCTGGCTCATTGATCCCTGATATGAGATCCGTAAACTGGCCACCGCCCGCAGCTGCGAGGGCCAGTTCTACGAACGGATCGGGGGGTAAATCAGGCGAATGCAGACATCAACCCGAGTTCTGCGGCACGCGTACGAGGGCCAGGACTCCACGGAATACCCGGATTCGGTTGAATGCGGAACCGTCGGCCTCCGCAACGAGATTATTCCGCGTATTGGACGTCCCCATCAATCGTGATCGCGGTTCCCACGGCCTGCCCCTGGCAGACTGCGCGCATCGCTCCCGGGGCGCTGGCGTCGACCACATGAATCGGCAGGCCATGATCCCTGGCCAGGATGAAGGCGGACTGATCCATGACTCCGAGATCGAGCCGGAGGACCTCATCATGCGAAACATGCCGGAAGAGCCTGGCTGACGGGTCGACGTTCGGGTCGCTCGTATACACGCCTTCTGTTCCCTGTTTCGCGGCAATGATGGCTTCCGCCCGGATTTCCAGGGCGCGCTGCACCGATGGATAATCGGTGGTGACGAATGGCTGACCGATTCCCCCGGCAAACACGACGATATAGCCCTTGTCCAGATGCTTGATGGCACGCAGACGAATGTATGGCTCGGCGACACTGTGTACCGGGATCGCCGACATCACCCGTACTTCGGAATTCCCCCGGGCGGTGAGCGCGCCGCGCAGGATGAGGCTGTTCACGATGGTGGCCATCATGCCGATGTTGTCCGCTTCCGCCCGTTCGATACCCCACTGATCGGCAAGACGACCCCGGAAGATGTTGCCGCCGCCCACCATCACCGCTACCTGCACCCCGGACTCGTGCAGCGCGACGATCTCGTCGGACAGCCGATCAACGGCGTTGGATTCGATACCAAAGCCCTGCTCGCCCGCAAAGGCTCCGCCGCTGAGCTTGATAAGTACGCGCCTGTATCCCGACATGCGTCGATCCCTTCGGATTCAAAAAAGGCCCCGGTCCAGTGCCGGGGCCCACCATCAAGCGGTAATCACGATACGTTTGAAACGCTTTTTCCCGGCACGAAACAGGAGAACATCCTTTTCGCCTATCGCTTCTGCAAACGGGACATCGACTTCGGAAATTTTCCCATCGTCAACGGATAACCCTCCCTGGGAAGCCAGTCGCCGGGCTTCGCCACGTCCCTTGGCCAACTCTGCGGCAACAAAGGCATCGGCCAGGGTCATCCCGTCGAGATCGGATCTGGAAATCTCGGTCGTTGGCAGGTTTTCATCTTCCGCCGTGGTCGCAGCATTGCCCCCGGAAAAGAGTGCCCGGGTCGCCGCTTCAGCCTTTTCAGCCTCTTCCAGACCGTGCGCCATAGCCGTCGCCTCGAACGCCAGCACCCGCTTGGCTTCCCGCAGGGCTTCGCCCTGGACCGAGATCAATTCCGCGATCTCATCATCCAGGATGAAGGTGAAGCGCTTGAGATATGTCTCGACCATCGTATCGTCGGTATTCATCCAGTACTGGTAGTAATCGTAGGGCGAGAACATCTCGGGGTTGAGCCAGACTCGCAGGCCAGTTCCCGTCTTGCCCATCTTCTCGCCAGTCGGGGTGGTGATAAGCGGCTGGACGATCGCGTACGCCTTGCCGGCATCCGCGCGGCGGATCAGGTCCACACCGCCCAGGATGTTCGACCACTGATCCGAGCCACCCATCTGCAGATTGCAATGTTCGGCGCGATAGAGATGCAGGAAATCATATCCCTGAACCAGGCGATAATTGAACTCGACGAAGTTCAGGCCACCAGCTTCCAGGCGTTCCCGGTACGTCTCCGTCGCGAGCATCTCATTCACCGAGAAGTGTCGCCCGATGTCCCGTAGAAACGGGATGTATTCCAGCTTCAATAGCCAGTCGGCATTGTTCATCAGCAGAGCCGCGGGATTATCGCCAAACCGGCCACCCTCGAAATCGAGATACCGCGCGAGTTGGACGGAGATACCCGCCACATTGCGATCCAGGTCCTCAAGGTGAATTTGTTCCCGCGCCGAGGTGCGCCCGGTTGGATCTCCCACCATGGCGGTGCCGCCGCCCGCAAGGGCGATCGGCCGGTGACCAAAGCGCTGCAAGGTTGAAAGCAGCATGATCGTCGCCATATGACCGGCATGAAGTGAGGGCCCCGTGGGGTCGAATCCGATGTAATAGGTAACCGGGCCCTTGTCGAATTCAGCCTTCAACCCTGGTTCATCCACCACGTCATGGACGAAGCCGCGCTGGCGCAAATAGTCGACCGGATTCACGCCCTGGGCGCTGGCGTATTCGGGCGCGCTTATGCGTCCGCTTGGCGTCTTCGGCACGGAACGATCGTTTGCTCCAACCACGGTACTTATCCTCTTCCCTGATACACAACACAATGGGTGCCATCTGCGATATGCAGCGACACCCATTGTAAGCGTTCTTCGGTCGGAAACAGTGATTTATTCTCCTGCAAGCCAACCCTGGATGTAGCCTGGCAGGACTGACCAGTCGGCCTGGTAAACCCACATGCCGGAGGCCGTGGTGTCCCCCCACAGATAATCGGTCATCGTGCCCCACTGGACATTCGCGATGTCGATCTGTGGCACGGCAGCGATCAGCTGGATCTGGATATCAAGGGGAATGTTGGTGGTCACCGCGTCCCGCGTCGCCTCCACCAGTTCCGGCAGGTTGGTCAGGATAGATGGATCCTGCGCTTTCGCCAGTAATCCGGTGAGGATCAATTGCTGACGCATCACACGGCCATCATCGCCATCCTGATGACGGGTGCGGCCGAATTCCAGCGCCTGCTCGCCAGATAAATCCAGCGGACCAGCCGGGTAGAAGATTTCCTTCGTACCGAAATCGGCGGTGGGGAATGTTGCGTCATACACATCATACGGATTCTCGACGTGAACCCCGCCAAGGGCATCGACAACGGCGGGCAACCCCTGGAAATTCGTGGTGGCCACGGCATCCACGGTCAATCCGAAGTTGTACTCGAACGTTTGCTCCATCAACGCCACACCGGCATTCCAGTCGTGATTGTTGGCCTTGGAGCCATAATCGTAGGCCCGGTTGAGCTTGTCGTAGCCAATACCGGGGATCTCGACCAGGAGATCGCGCGGGAAGGACATCGACCGGACCGTGCCCGATGCCAGGTTCACCCTCGCGACCATCATGACATCAGTGTTTTCCGGCTCCTCCACGGTACGAGTGTCCAGCCCCGCAACAAGGAACGTGTACTCATCCTTCTGCTCGAGCGTGGCGGGCGCAATCTCCTGATCCTGGGCGGCAACCGGCAAGCTGAAGCGCAACCCACTTGCCCCCGCAAGGACGAGACTGGCGGTGGCTACCTGACGCCGGGTGAATTTTCTCTCAAGGAATTCGTGGTTCATAACCTGCATCTCCATACACCAGAATCGGGCCAGCGGGGCCCGGATGGCCATGTACGTTCAGACATGCACCAGCCTAGCATGTCCGTCCAGACCGGATATCTCTGCAGACTCAAACACCTGGTTGAACGTGACGGTTTCGTTCTTATCATTCATCATTAAATCATCAATTTCACAGTTCGAAATCCTACATGGTTCGCCCTGTCATAGGATGGTCAATATTGAGCAAGGGTGCGATGGAGACAAATGGTCTCAAGCCTATGTCAGCATCCGCATCAACATTTCACTTCTCCCTCCTCCAAATCCGGCCGCTCGGACGTCTCCGCATCTTTGCCCAAGAAGGACGAATCCTATAATGAGTGGGAGATTATGGGTGTAAGGAGGTGGGTTCGTGGCAAGGGAAATTGACGCCGACGGTCATCATATCCGTATTATCAGTATTGACGGTGAGGACTATATGTCACTCACAGATATCGCCAAACGCCGAAGCGAAGAACCGGATATCAGCGTTCGCCTCTGGCTTCGTAATCTGGACACAATTCGCTTTCTTGGGATTTGGGAAGGTCTCAGTAATCCCAATTTTGACAAAGATGCTTTCGGCCTTCTAACTGAAGGTGCAGGAACTAACTCTTTTAGCCTTTCACCGAAGCGTTGGATTGAGGGTGTAAATGCTCGAGGATTGATCTCTCGACCTGGACGAAATGGTGGGACATATGCTCATTCAGATATTGCGCTTGAGTTTGCTTCGTGGATATCACCAGAATTTCGGCTCTTTGTCATTCAGGATTACCGGCGACTGAAGCAAGAAGAGAGTGAGCGGACATCACTTGACTGGAAGCTTTCCCGAGAGATCGCCAAAATTAATTACAGAGATCACACGGATTCTATCAAGGCCAAACTTATTCCGCCCGGATTATCCAAGAAGCAAGCAGGTTTTATCTATGCAGATGAGGCTGACATGCTCAATGTCGTGGTATTTGGCATGACCGCAAAGGAGTGGAAGGCACACAATCCTTCACGGAAAGGCAATATGAGGGACCATGCAACGCATGGGCAGCTTCTTGTGTTGGCTAATCTGGAAGGGCAAAACGCGACATTGATCCATAATGGCATAGCGCAAGAACAGCGCATGCCAATACTGCGAGAGATAGCGATCAGACAACTCACATCCGTAGAGAGTGTAGGCGCCTCCACTCGACTGAAGGCGCTTGAGTGAGCACCAAAACCAACAAACCCGTTCGAATTCGAACGGGTTTGTACATATCATATACTCTGCGTTGGCTTGACTCAGCATTTCGCTTCCAGCTCATAATAAAAACATGTCGACGTATCCGTTATCCGTGCATCTCAGGAGCATTTCATGATCACCGCAACAACCGATATCACCTGGCTCACCGATTGGGACGAAGCCGTCAAACAGGCGCGAGCCACCAAAAAGCCTATTATCATCGATGTTTATCAGGACAACTGCGGGGGTTGCGTCCGCCTCGAACAGGAAACCCTGGCCGATCCTGCGGTGCGGGAGCAAATTGCGGAGCGCTTCATCCCGGTCAAGCTGCATCTGTTCAACGACCGGGCGATCACGCGGGATTGGCAGGTCTTCTGGACTCCAACGGTGCTGTTCGCGGACCGCAGCGGCAAGATCCGCTATCGATCGGTGAACTACCTGCCCGCTGCGGAATTCTTCGATATCATGGATATTGGCGAAGCCATGTCCGCGATGCGCTGGCGGGACTACGACACATCGATCAACCGGCTAAAAGACGTCGAACGGCGGCATCCGGACGGCGCATTAACCCCCGAGGCGATTTACTGGCGAGGGATGGCGGAATACTTCCAGGATCACAACAATCCCGCCACGGCCAAACGCGTCTGGGCCGAAATCCAGGAGCGCTTCCCGGATTCGATCTGGGCCAAGCGCCAACCATAACCAACCAGGGGACGACCGCATGCGGCAAGCGCCAGAACTCACTACCGGCAGCATTGCCTCCAGTCTTGACCGGCACCATGGCATCCGCGTTTCGTCCCTCACCTATCTGCCAATCGGCTACGATCTGCGGGCGTTCGTCTACAAGGCCGTAGCCGATGACGGCAGCACCTGGTTCGTCAAAGTCCGCAAGGGTGAAATCCGGGACGTGGGGCTCTCCCTTTCACGTGACTTCGTTGACCACGGAATCCAGAATGTGGTTGCGCCGATCCTCACGGGTGATGGCCGTCTCAGTTGCCCACTTGACGGTCATCCCGATTACGCCATCTTCGTCTTTCCCTTTATCGCAGGTGAAAGCGCGATGCATGTCGGGATGACTCGCGATCAATGGCGGACATTCGGTATCACCCTGCGGACTATCCATGAGCGTGAGCCCGGCCCTTCCCTGCTCGAACAACTCCCGCGAGAAGAATTCCGGCTTCCATCGGCCGCGCTCGTGCATGAGGTCTCCCGCCTCGCCAGGCAGGAACCGACGACGGGAGCAATTGCATCGCAATTCGCCGCATTCTGGCGCGAGCATCAATCCCGCATCGAAACGATGCTGACCCGGGCCCAATCACTGGGAGAAACGCTCGGGCAGGAGCACTTCGATCTGGTGCCGTGTCACACGGATATCCACGCCGCCAACATCCTTGTGGGTACCGATGGCGAAATCTGGCTGGTGGATTGGGACGATCCCCTGCTCGCCCCCCGCGAGCGCGACCTCCTTTTCGTCATCGGATCGCGCATTGCCCGGCCAGTCAGTCCAACTGAGGAAGCATGGTTTTTCGAGCGGTATGGCCCAGCGAACGTCAACGCCGACGCGCTGCGCTATTACCGGTATGAGCGGATCATCCAGGACCTTGGTGAATTCGGGCAGAGTATCTTCACTGACGAGCATATCAGTGAGGACTTGCGCGCTGATGAGGCGCGGCTGGCGATGGAGTTTTTCGCGGCGGGCGGGGATATCGAGCGGGCCGAATCCGTTCGCTCACATGAACTGACGCATCATCCACACGGCGCCGATCCCGAACACCAGTGCCAGGAACAGGTTGTTCCAACGACGCATCACGATCGCCACCGCGACCAGGCCCACAATGCCCGGGAATCCGGCCTCAATTGCCGAGGGGACAACCAGCGCCGTGATCACAGCCCCTGGCAAGTAGGCCAGGCCAGATTCCATCCTCGGCGACAGAGTCACGCGGCCCATCATCCAGTACCCGCCCGCCCGAAAGGCGTAGGTAACGACGGCCATGAGGAAAATGGTGACGAAGGCCGACCCATGCACGGTCATGACACGGGCTCCGTGGCATCCGGTATCTGGTGATGAGGTCGCTCATCCGTGCGGAGTACGGCAACCAGGAAACCGGCCAAGCCTCCCGCAATGACATACCAGGTACCCGGCACCAGCCACCAAACCAGCCACGCCACCAGCCCGGAAGCACCCCAGGGCGCAAGGTCGAACCGGCTTCGGTAACCGCCAAAGAGCATTGCGGCGAAAACGGCGGTAAAAGCGAAATCAAGACCGAGTTCAGCCGGATCGCCAATGCTTCCGCCGAGGACATGGCCGAACGCCGACGCGGGAAACCAGGCGAACGCGATGGCAAGGTTACAGCCCAGCACAAGCCCGGCATCCCGCTCGCCATTGCGGTACTCCGTCATCGCCACCGCCCAGGATTCATCGCTGAGGATATGCAGCGTCGGGTAGACCATCCAGGCCGGCAAATACTTCATCCACGGGCGCATCGAGGCGCCCAGCATGATCAGGCGCAAGTTAATGAGCAAGGTGGTGATCACGATGGCCATGATGGGCAGCGGGTAGGCCCACTGATCCATGGCCGCCATTTGCGCCGCACCGGCAAACACAAAGAGGTTCAACAACGTGGTCTCAAGCAGGGAAACCCCTGCCTGCTTTGCGAGCACGCCAAAAACCGCGCCATACGTCGCCACGCTGATCGCCAATGGCGCGGTGGCACGCAATCCGCGAAAAACACCTTGTCGGGTGAATGTTACCCCGGCCTGATGGGTCACCATTTCCGCCTCTTCCAGCATACCGTTCACGCCAGCGGCGGTTTCCACCAACCGGGATTCCCAGACACAGCGCTGCATCGCATTGTCGCATATGCGAGATGGTGCCAGAACTGGTGAAACCGTTACCCGATCTCCCGCATTGTACGTGTGGGAGGGTCCCGACAACCGCAGAGACAACACGGTAAACGTGGATGTGCTGGCTGAGCATCCGGAGAAGATGTGCCTATACGAACCTCATCGGGTCACGATACACCAAAGGGAATGCAACACACCTTGCGAAATCAGGGAAACATCACGCGTCGCGCGTCCTGATCCGCGAAAGAAAGGTGAAGAGATGAACATCCAGCAGCCAATGAACCGTCGATTCTTTCTGCATACCGCAACACTGGGCACCGTGATGTTTGCCGGGGCAACGCTGCCCGGTATCCGCTCGGTCTTCGCCCAGGCAGGAACAGATGACACCCACTTCATTTGCCAATACGACAATGTCAACCTGAGAGATGACTACGGGCTCTCCAGCAATGTCATTGGCGTGCTCAATACCGGTGATGCCGTCACCATGACCGGCGACTCCGCCGGAGCCGATGGTTACACCTGGATCCCGATCACCGTCGATGCCACTGGCGAGAGCGGCTGGGCGGCGTACGAATACTTTAGTAGCGACGGTGGTGGTGGAGGCTGGCCAGCGGGCACGCTGGTCCATGTCAGCTCCGACAATGTCAATCTGCGTTCGGGTCCCGGTCTCGGATACGATGTCATCGGGAATTACAACACGGGTATCGATGCCACGGTGGTCGCGGGGCCTGAAGATGCCGATGGGTATTCCTGGTACCAGATCGAGGTCCAGGGCAACACCGGATGGATGGACGCCGAATTCCTGGCCGAGGGCAGCGGAGGCGGAGACGGTTGGCAGCCGGGCACGGAAGTCCACGTCACCTCGAATGACGTCAACTTGCGAGACGAACCTGGTCTCGCGTCGCGCGTCATCCTCACCATGGAATACGGTTCGACCTGGCTCGTTGTCGATGGCCCGGTCAATGCCGATGGCTACACCTGGTACGAAATCAAGGTTCCGGAAGGAGCCGGCCTAGGTTGGGCTGCCGCGGACTTCCTTGCCGAAGGTCCGGGCGATGGCGGCGGAGGCGATGGCTGGGCACCCGGAACCGAAGTGATGACGACATCCGACCTGAACCTGCGAAGCGGCCCCGGGACCAGCTACGGCATCATCGCCACCTACGGCGGCAACGAGCGCGCCACGGTCGTGGACGGGCCAACATCCGCTGAGGGATACGCCTGGTATCAGGTTGAAGTCCAGGCAGACGGTAATGTTGGCTGGTTCGCGAGCGAGTTCCTCGAAATTGCCTCGACCGAACCTACCGGCGACCGGCTCCGCGTGGTGGATGGCCTGCTCAATCTCCGCTCCGAGCCAGGTACCGAAAGCAGCGTGATTGCGGGACTGCCGACTGGAACCATCGTGGTCATCCTCGATTCCTCGTTCGTCGAGGCCGATGGCTACATCTGGATGAACGTGTCTCTGGAGAGCAATCCGGAGACGGTTGGCTGGATCGCCCAGGGGTTCACCGAAGAAATCTGACAGATCAGGGAGTCGGGCATTTGCCCCGACTCCCTGCCACCCTCAATCACACCATCCCTCTTGCCAAATTCCGACCATAAGAAACGAAACCCATGCGTGTTGCGTTGTGAGAAGTGAAGGGGTCACTTCTACCGTCAGCCGATATATGGATGCCTTGGCCAGGCAACCGGGGGATGCGTGCCTATGCGATTATCATCGGGTCACGATATTTTTCCAGCCAATACATAACCGCACATGATGGTGACCAATCAGTATGCACCATCAGATGCAAGGAAGAAGAGATGGGGAGATGAACACCAACATCGTCATAAGCCGTCGTCAATTGCTCCAGCGCGCCACGGTGACCGGTCTTGCTGTCTTCGGGGGCGCCACCCTGTATCACGGCCGTCAGGCATTTGCCCAAAGCGGCCCCAGTCAATATATCTGCCAATATGATAACGTCCGACTCCGGGACAATTATGGTCTCTCCAGCAATGTGATTGGCCTGATCAATATCGGCGATGTCGTGAACCTGACAGGTGACTACGTCAATGCCGATGGCTATACCTGGATGTCCATTACCGTGGTCGGGACTGGCCAGGGCGGATGGACGGCACTGGAATTCTTCGAACCGGTGCTGGGCACCATCATTTGGCCCGAGGGCACGATAGTCCATGTCAATTCCGACAATGTGAATCTCCGTTCGGGACCCGGACTCGGGTACAACGTGATCGGGAACTACGATTCGGGCACGAACGCGACCATCAGCGCCGGACCGGAAGAGGCCGACGGCTATTCATGGCACAAGATCC
>Ga0182747_1003014_pt1 | contig 11561 bp, 7 predicted proteins | sample eDN3rd30CBELigBY_FD_128526 | JGI IMG/M metagenome (GOLD analysis project Ga0182747, IMG submission 128526) | Enriched backyard soil microbial communities from Emeryville, California, USA - eDNA 3rd pass 30_C BE-Lig BY (version 2) (version 2) | ecosystem: Environmental > Terrestrial > Soil >...
ATTCAGCGTCATGCCTGGCGCATCAGCGCGCGCCTGGTGATCTTCCTGCTGTTCAGCGCGGTGCTGATGGCCGCCGGCATGAGCCCGCTGCAACCACCGCCGTGGCCCGACGATCTCTCGCGCAACCTGATGGCCACGGTATTGGCCATCGGCTGGTGGCTGTTCGGTGCGCGCACGGTGACCGTGGTGTTCGGCCTGTTGCTGGTGGCCCGTGGCAGCCATGGCGGGCGCTTGCTGCAGGATGTGCTGGGGGCGTTGATCTTCCTCGCCGCCGTGGTCGCGGCCGCAGGCTACGTGCTGCAACTGCCGGTGAAGGGCCTGCTGGCCACCTCCGGGGTAATGGCCATCGTCATCGGCCTGGCGCTGCAGAGCACACTGGCTGACGTCTTCAGCGGCATCGTGCTGAACACCACGCGGCCCTATCAGATTGGCGACTCAATCTCCATCGACGGCACCGAAGGCAAGGTCCTGGACATCGACTGGCGCGCCACGCGCCTGCTGACCGGTACCGGCAGCCTGGCGGTGATCCCCAACTCGGTGGCGGCCAAGGCGCGGCTGCTCAACCACAGTCGCCCGGCCGATGTGCACGGGGTATCGATCAGCGTGGTGGTCCCGGCCAAGGTACGGCCCAAGCGCGTGTTCGATGCGCTGGAAAAAGCCTTGCAGGGCGTCAGTGCCATCCTTGCGACCCCGAAGCCGAAGGTGACGGTAAAGGCCTCGACTCTGGAATCGGTGGAGTACGAGGCTAGCGGCTTCGTGGCCGATGCGGGCACCAAGGGCGATGCACGTAACCAGTTGTTCGACTTGGCACACCGGCATCTGGAGGCCAGCGGAGTGATGTGGAACGTCGACCTGGCGGTGCCGCCGCGCAGCCGCCAGCGCGAGGTACTGAATGAGGTTCGAGTGTTCCGCTCGCTAAGTGATGAAGAGCGCGATGCGTTGAGCCAGCGCATGACTGCAGTCGAGTACCTGGCGGACCAGGTGATCCTGGGGGTGGGCGAGCATTCCGATCATCTGCTGGTGATTGCCAGCGGTGTGGTATCGGCCTCGGTGCGCGACGGAGACAAGCGGCTGGAGGCCGGGCGCATGGGGCCGGGGGAGGTGCTTGGGATCGAGGGGATCATCGACGACGAAGACTCGCTGGCCGAATTCCGCACGCTGACCAGTTGCGTGCTGTACCGGATCGACAAGGAACAGGTGAAGAGCTGTTTGCAGCAGCGTGGCGAAGTGCAGACGGCGTTGAGCAAGTTGCAGCGGTTCCGGCGGCAGAGCCGGGAGTCGTTGTTGCTGCAAAAGCCGGCCCTGATCAAGAAAGGTGGCTTCCTCAGCTGGCTGCACAAGTGAGACTGTGCTGGCCTCTTCGCGGGTAAACCCGCTCCTACAGGTTCACCACAGCCCTCTCAGGCGGTGAACAATTTGTAGGAGCGGGTTTACCCGCGAACAGGCCAGTACTTACAACACAACCCTCAGGCACTGCCCCGCGTGGTACAGCGAGAAGCCAGACTCGTAGAACGCCGTCCGCAGCGAAGGCGCGCTCACACCGCTCATCGGCGAGAACGGAATGGGCAGGCTGTCAGCCTCGCCCTTGAGCAGGAACTCGGCAAACGCCCGGCCAATCACGGTGCCGGTGGTATTACCGCGCCCGTTGTACCCGGTTACCGCCACCAGCCCCGGCGCCGGCTCGAACAGGCGCATCAGGTGGTCGGGGGTGAAGTCGATGCAGCCAGTCCAGTGCATTTCCCACTCGACTTTGCCCAGCTCGGGGTAATAGTGGCTCTGGATGCGGTCGGCCCAGCTGCGCACGAACCAGGCTGGCTTGTTGTCTACCCGGCCCAGGCTGCCGAGCAGCAGTCGGCCCTGATCGTCGCGGCGGATGCTGCTGAGCACGGTGCGGGTGTCCCACGAACCTTGGCCGTGTGGCAGCACCTTGTCGGCTGCAATACCCTGCAGCGGTTTGGAGGCTACCTGATAGTAGTAACCACGGAAGAACTGCTTCTGCAGGTTGCTCCAGTCGCCTTCGGTGTAGGCGCCGGTGGAAATGACCACCTTTTCGGCGCGCACAGCGCCACGCGCAGTCTTCACCTGCCAGCCATCCCCCTCACGCTCCAGGCCTTCGACCGAAGACTGCTGGAAAATCTTGCCGCCCAGGCGCGCCACGGCAGCCGCCAGGCCCTGGGTGTAGCCCATGGGGTTGATGGTGCCAGCACGGCGATCAAGCAGCGCAGCGGAAATCTTGTCGGTACCGCAGTATTCCTGGCACTGGGCGCCGGTCAGCAGCTCGACGTCGGCACCTCGGCGGCGCCATTGTTCGTGACGCGCTTCGAGGTCGGCGATGCCGGTGGCGTTGTGCGCCATGTGCAGCGTGCCTTTGTGCTGGGCCTGGCAATCGATGCCGAGGCGCTCGATCATGGCGAATACTTCAGCCGGGGCTTCGCCAAGCACCTTGTTCAGGCGGCTGCCCTGCTTATGGCCAAGGGTGGCCTCGACGTCGTCGGGGCGGATCCAGGTGCCGGCGTTGACCAGGCCGACGTTGCGCCCGGAGCCACCGTGGCCGATCTTCCAGGCCTCCAGCACGATCACCGACTTGCCCTGTTCGAGCAGGTGGATGGCCGCCGACAGGCCGGTAATACCGCCGCCGATCACGCAGACATCGGCCTTGTGCTCACCGGCCAGGGCCTGGGCGGCGACGGTCGGTTTGCTGACGTGTTCCCACAAGCATTGTTGACGCAGTTCGGACATGGCCGGCTCCAGCAATTTGTTCTTGTTGGGGCCGCAGGGCGGCCCATTCGCGGGTAAACCCGCTCCTACAAGGATCGGTGTCGCTTGGACGAACCCTGTAGGAGCGGGTCTACCCGCGAACCGGGGGCCAGGCCCCCGGTCATGCAGCTCAATACATCAGTCGAACACGATACCCTGCGCCAGCGGCAGCTCACGCGAGTAGTTCACGGTGTTGGTCTGGCGACGCATGTAGCCTTTCCAGGCATCCGAGCCCGACTCACGGCCACCGCCCGTTTCCTTCTCGCCACCAAATGCACCGCCGATCTCGGCGCCGCTGGTGCCGATGTTGACGTTGGCGATGCCGCAGTCGCTGCCCGAGGCGCTCTGGAAGCGCTCGGCTTCACGGATGTCGGTGGTGAAGATGCAGGACGACAGGCCTTGTGGCACTTCGTTGTTCAGGCGCAGCGCCTCTTCAAAGTCGTCATAGGCCAGCACGTACAGGATCGGAGCGAAGGTTTCGTGGCGCACCACGTCACTTTGCGCCGGCATTTCAGCAATGGCTGGCGAAACGTAGTAGGCGTTCGGGTACTGGTCGGCCAGCTGACGCTCGCCACCAAATACCTGGCCACCTTCGTCGCGGGCCTTGGCCAGTGCACCTTGCATGGCGTCGAACGACTGCTTGTCGATCAGCGGGCCTACCAGGTTGTCTTTACGTGGGTCGCCGATGCGCACTTTGCCGTAGGCGGCTTTGACGCGGGCAACCACTTCGTCCTTGATCGAACGGTGCACGATCAGGCGGCGCAGGGTGGTGCAACGCTGGCCGGCAGTGCCAACAGCCGAGAACAGGATGCCACGCACAGCCAGGTCCAGGTCGGCGCTCGGGGCCAGGATCATGGCGTTGTTGCCACCCAGTTCCAGGATGCTGCGGCCGAAGCGGGCAGCAACGCGTGGGCCGACTTCGCGACCCATGCGGGTGCTGCCGGTGGCGCTGACCAGCGGTACGCGCGGGTCATCAACCATGGCTTCGCCAGCTTCACGGCCGCCGATCACCAGTTGTGCCAAGCCAGCCGGGGCTTCGCCGAAGGCTTTCAGGGCTTTTTCGAACAGCGCCTGGCAGGCCAGGGCAGTCAGCGGAGTCTTCTCGGACGGTTTCCATACCACCGAGTTGCCGGCCACCAGGGCCAGGGCGGTGTTCCAGGCCCACACGGCAACCGGGAAGTTGAAGGCGCTGATCACACCGACCACGCCCAGCGGGTGCCAGGTTTCACGCATGTGGTGGCCCGGGCGCTCGGAAGCGATGGTCAGGCCGTACAGCTGGCGCGACAGGCCAACCGCGAAGTCACAGATGTCGATCATTTCCTGCACTTCGCCCAGGCCTTCCTGGGTAATCTTGCCGGCTTCGATCGAAACCAGCTCGCCGAGGTCGGCCTTGTGCTCACGCAGCACTTCGCCGAACAGGCGCACCAGTTCGCCACGGCGCGGAGCCGGCACACTGCGCCAGGCTTCGAAGGCGCTTTGGGCCTGATCGATACGGGCGATGGTCTCGGCCTTGCCGAGCAGTTTCACCGAGGCGATCTGGCTGCCGTCGATCGGCGTGTGAACAGGGTAGTCGCCCTGGGTGTAAGCCTCGGCGGCAACGCCAAGGCGCTCGAGCAATCCAGCAACCATTTGTGCATCTCCTACATCGGTGATGGGGTGGAAAAATGATGTGGATCAGTATTAATCCGATCACATAGGTACAACAAACGACCTTTATTCCGCATATCATTCCGTCAGGTAATGATTTGAGCCGCAGAGACCGCTATGTCAAAACGCCTGGTACCCTCCATGACCGCCCTGCAGTGCTTTGAAGCTGCAGCCCGCCATCTGAGTTTTACCCGTGCTGCCGAAGAACTGCACCTGACCCAGAGCGCGGTCAGCAAGCAGGTGGCACAGCTGGAGGACATGCTGCGCCACCACCTGTTCCTGCGCATCCGCCGGCGCTTGCAGCTGACGCCGGCCGGCAGCCTGTACCTGGCCGAGGTCAACAAGATCCTCACCCAGGTGGACATGTCCAGCCGCTACGTACTCACCTACGGCGAGCAGACCGAGATATTGAAGGTAGCCACTCAACCGAGTTTTGGCGTGCGCTGGTTGATCCCGCACCTGAAGGGTTTTGGCAAACGGCACAGCAATATCCACTTGGACATTCGCAACGAGATGGAGCCGTTCGCCCTGCTGCAAGGCTCGGCTGACGTGGTGTTCTTCTATGGCCAGGGCACCTGGCCGGGAGCCACGTGCGTGGAGTTGTTCCGTGAAGAGGTGGTGCCGGTGTGTGCGCCAGAGCTGCTGGCCGGACGCAGGCTGGCCGGTGCCGAGGAGCTGGCCGAACTGGTGCTGCTGCAAAGCACCTCGCGGCCGGAGGCCTGGCATGAGTGGTTCCTGGAGCAAGGCCTGCAAAGCGTCAGCGCCTACCACGGGCCGCGCTTCGATACGTTCTATATGGCGTTGAGCGCGGCGCAGGCCGGGTGCGGGGTGGCGCTGGTGCCGCGCTACCTGGCTGCGAAGGAGCTGGCCGACGGTAGCCTGGTGGTGCCGTGGAACCACGCGATGCGCAGTGCAGGGGCGCATTACCTGGCGTATGCCGAGCATGCGGCGGAAGTGCCCAAGGTGCGGGCGCTGGTGGAGTGGATCCACGAACAGCTACAGGCTTGAGGTCGATCAAAAAAGGAATGACACACTCACTTTTTTTCGCTTGTGAGCAAAGTGCATTCCCAGCTTTCATGTAAGCGTCCGAACCCAACCAGGAAGCTAGCGATGCCAGCCCACGATTTCGTCAGCCCAGACAGCATCCGCGCGCAGTTCTCTGCCGCCATGTCGCTCATGTACAAACAGGAAGTGCCGCTGTACGGCACGCTGCTGGAGCTGGTGAGCGAAATCAACCAGCAGGTAATGGCCCAGCAACCCGAAGTGGCCGAGGCCCTGCGCTGGACCGGCGAAATAGAGCGCCTGGACCAGGAACGCCACGGCGCCATCCGCGTCGGCACCGCCGAAGAACTGGCCACCATCGCCCGCCTGTTCGCGGTCATGGGCATGCAGCCGGTCGGCTACTATGACCTCAGCTCCGCTGGCGTACCGGTGCATTCCACCGCCTTCCGCGCGGTGCACGAGCAATCGCTGCATGTCAGCCCGTTCCGTGTGTTCACCTCGCTGCTGCGCCTGGAGCTGATCGACAACCCGCAGTTGCGCGAGCTGGCACAGGGCATCCTGGCCAAGCGCCAGATCTTCACCGCCCGCGCCCTCGAACTGATCGCCCAGTGTGAGCGCGAGGGTGGTCTTGACGCCGCGGATGCAGAGACGTTCGTGCAGGAGGCGCTGCACACCTTCCGCTGGCACCAGGATGCTACCGTCACGGCCGAGCAATACCAGCAGCTGCACGACCAACACCGCCTGATCGCCGATGTGGTGGCCTTCAAGGGCCCGCACATCAACCACCTGACCCCGCGCACCCTGGATATCGATGCAATCCAGCTCGGCATGCCGGCCAAGGGCATCCCGCCGAAGGCCGTGGTTGAAGGCCCGCCCACCCGCCGCCACCCGATCCTGCTGCGCCAGACCAGCTTCAAGGCCCTGCAGGAAACGGTCGCCTTCATCGACCAGCAAGGCAGCAAAGGCAGCCACACCGCACGCTTTGGCGAAATCGAGCAACGCGGCGCGGCGCTGACGCCGAAAGGTCGCCAGCTCTACGACAAGTTGCTCGACGCTACCCGCGCTGCGCTGGGTGGCGCTCCGGCCGAAGCCAATGCCGAGCGTTACATGGCGCTGCTGCAGGCAAACTTTGCCGAGTTCCCGGATGACCTGGCGCAGATGCGCGAACAAGGTCTTGCATATTTCCGCTACTTCGCCACTGAGAAAGGCTTGGCCGCACGCGACCAGAAAGGCCGCCCGACCACCCTGCAAGGGCTGATCGACGCGGGCCATGTGCATTTCGAGGCGCTGGTGTACGAGGACTTCCTGCCGGTGAGTGCGGCGGGGATCTTCCAGTCCAACCTGGGCGACGATGCGCAGGCCGAATACGGCAGCAACGCCAACCGCGAAGCGTTCGAAGCCGCGCTGGGGTTGCAGGTACAGGATGAGCTGGCGCTGTATGCGCAAAGCGAGCGCCGGTCGCTGGAGGCCTGTGCACAGACGTTGAACCTGGGCTCGATATAAAACTGTACCGGCCTCTTCGCGGGCAAGCCCGCGAAGAGGCCGGTGCAGGTGATCAAGGACGCGGCAGGATTTCCACATCCGGCAAATCCATCGCCGCCACCTCGTCTTCCAGAAACGCACTCAACCGCCGCAAACGCTCGCCACCCGGGCGTGTACGCGGCCACACCAGGTAGTAATCCATGCCGCTGGGCACCGCTGTCGGCCATGGCAGGCTCAAGCGTTTCTGCGCCACATCTTCGGCCACCATCAGCAAATCGCCCATGGATATTCCGTAGCCACGCGCTGCAGCAATCATGCCCAGCTCCAGGGTATCGAACACTTGGCCACCCTTGAGCGACACCTTGTCGCCAAGCCCCATACGCTCCAGCCATTCCCGCCAGTCACGCTTGTCCACCGTGGGGTGTAGCAGTTCGACAGATGCCAGCCTACACACATCCCAAGGCTCCTCGTCGAGCAGGTCCGGCGCACCGACCGGGATCAGTAACTCAGGGAACAGCTTGCGCACCTCCCACTCCGCCGGGAACACCCCGTCACTGAGCAAAACCGCGCAATCGAACGGCTCCTGGTTGAAGTCCACATGGTCGACATCCATCCAGGCACTGGTCAGCTGCACCTCATTGCCCGGCTGCAGGTGGCGAAAGCGGCTAAGGCACGCCAGCAACCAGCGCATGGTCAAGGTCGAGGGGGCTTTCATGCGCAGAATGTCGTCTTCACCACACAAGGTTTCGCAGGCCCGCTCAAACGCCGCAAAGCCCTCGCGCACGCCCGGCAGCAGTACCCGCCCCGCTTCGGTAAGTTGCAGGCTGCGGCCACTGCGCACGAACAGGCGGCAGGCAAAATGCTCTTCCAACGTACGGATATGCCGGCTGATGGCGCTTTGGGTGATAGAAAGCTCTTCGCCCGCACGGGTGAAGGAGCTTAGCCGCGCGGCAGCTTCGAATGCGCGCAGGGCATACAGCGGTGGTAGCTGGCGTGGCATGAGGCTCCTGCAATATGGGCGTGTGAAGCAAATCAGCGAGAAACCTATATACATGAGTTCAACTCATGCCAACTATCGTTTTTATCCTTTTGTGCAAAGTTGACCGAAGCCTCAGAATCGCCGTTCGTTGATCACCCAGAATGAAGGACTGCCCCATGCACGTCGCGCCCACCACAGAACTCAAGGCTTTGCTGCGCCTGGCCGGGCCGCTGATTGCCTCGCAGTTGGCGCACATGCTGATGGTGCTGACCGACACCCTGATGATGGCCCGCATCAGCCCTCAGGCATTGGCGGGTGGTGGCCTGGGGGCAGCCAGCTATTCGTTCGTATCGATCTTCTGCCTGGGCGTGATCGCCGCAGTCGGCACCCTGGTAGCGATTCGCAAGGGCGCCAACGACATCGAAGGCGCCACGCGCCTGGCGCAGAACGGCCTGTGGCTGGCCTGGGGCCTGGCGTTGTTCGCCGCGCTGGTGCTGTGGAACCTTGAACCGGTGCTGCTGCTGTTCGGGCAAAAGCCCGAGAACGTGGCGTCGGCTGCGCAATTCCTTACCCTGCTGCCGCTGGCCCTGCCCGGCTATCTGACCTTCATGGCCTTGCGTGGCTTCACCAGCGCGCTGGGCCGCTCGACCCCGGTGATGGTCATCAGCCTGTTCGGCACGGTACTCAACTACCTGTTCAACGTGGCGCTGATCGAAGGCATGTTCGGCCTGCCCAAGCTTGGGCTGATGGGTATCGGACTGGTCACTGCGGTGGTGTCGATGGGCATGGCCATCGCGCTGGCGTTGTACATCCGCTGGCACCCGGCCTATGCCGCCTACCCGCTGCGCAAGGGCCTGTCACGCCCATCACTGGCGGCCCTGCGCGAACTGTGGCGGCTGGGCCTGCCGATTGGCGGTACCTACATGGTGGAAGTGGGCCTGTTCGCCTTTGCCGCGCTGTGCATGGGCGTACTGGGCAGCACCGAGCTGGCGGCGCACCAGATTGCCCTGCAGATCGTGTCCACGGCGTTCATGGTGCCGACCGGGTTGTCGTACGCAGTAACCATGCGCGTAGGCCTGTACTACGGCGCTGGCAACCTGCTGGCGGCACGCAGCGCCGGGCGGGTGGGCATCGGGTTCGGGGCAATGATCATGTTTGCCTTCGCCGCCCTGTTCCTGCTGCTGCCCGAAGCGCTGGTGGGGCTGTTTATCGACCGTAATGACCCGGCCTTTGCCGCGATCTTCCAGGTGGCCGTGCAGTTGTTGATGGTGGCGGCGTGGTTCGAACTGTTCGACGGCATGCAGACGATTGCCATGGGCTCGATCCGTGGGCTGAAAGATGCCAAGACCACCTTCCTGATCGGGCTGGTGTGCTATTGGCTGGTGGGGGCGCCTAGCGCCTGGTTGTTCACCTTTACCCTGGGCAGTGGTGCAGTAGGGATCTGGTGGGGGCTGGCGCTTGGGCTGGCGTGCGCGGCGGTGGCGCTGACCTTTGGCTTTGAATGGCGGATGAAGCGGTTGCTGGGGAAGGCGGGGGCTGCCGGAAAGGCGATGGCTTCGGCCTGACTTGCGGGCCTCTTCGCGGGTAAACCCGCTCCTACAGGATTGCGCAGGCTCAAAACTGCGCGGACCCTGTGGGAGCGGGCGTGCCCGCGAAAGGGCCCTAAAGGACAGCCTCCAACTGGCGGCCGGGCGCCTGCAGCAAATACGCCATCAATTCCTCTATCGGTAGCGGTTTGCTGACCAGGAAACCTTGCACCTGGTCGCAGCCAAACCCGCGCAACAACGCCAGCTGCTCTTCACTCTCCACCCCCTCGGCCACTACCTCAAGGCTGAGGTTGTGTGCCAGGTTGATCATGGCGTGCACCAGCTTGCGGTTCTCTTCACGCATTTCCATTTCCGCAACAAAGCTGCGGTCCACCTTGAGCAAGGCGATCGGCAAGCTGTTGAGGTGCACGAACGAAGAAAACCCGGTGCCGAAATCATCGAGCGAGAAGCGCACGCCCAGGCGACCCAGCGCGTCCATGGTCTGGCGCACCACCTCGTTGCGGCGCATCACCGCCGTCTCGGTCAGCTCGAACTCAAGCCAGCGGGCATCCACACCGTGCTCAAGGATCAGGCGACTCAAGGTGGCCAGTAGCTGGCTGTCCTGAAACTGACGGAAGCTCAGGTTGACCGCCATGTGCAGCGGTTCCAGACCGCGCTCGCACAGTGCCTGCATGTCACGCAGGGCACGGGAAATAACCCAGTAGCCCAAGGGCACGATCAGGCCGCTCTGCTCGGCCAGTGGCACGAACTCGCTGGGCGGCAGCAGCCCGCGCTCGGCATGGCGCCAGCGCACCAGCGCCTCCAGGCCAACAATGCGCCCGTCGGCCAGGTTAAGGCGGGGCTGATAATGCAGCTCCAGCTCGTCGCGGCGCAGGGCGCGGCGCAATTCGCCTTCCAGGTCGGCAAGGCTGCGGGCGTTGCGGTTGATGCGTTCGTTGAACACATGGAAGGTGCAGCCCTGGCTGCTCTTGGCCTGACGCATGGCGATATGCGCGTGCCACATCAGCGGATCGGCGCCGCTCTGTGCGCGAGCATGGGCCAGGCCCAGGCTGCAGCCCAGCAACAGGCTTTCGCCGTCGATCCAGTAAGGTTCGGCCAAGGCCTCGACGATGCGTTCGGCCATCCATTCGGCGCGGTTGGCATCTCGGCGGGTATCGATCAGCAGGGCGAACTCGTCGCTGCCCAGGCGCGCCAACTGGTCGCCCGCTTCCAGCTGATGCTTCAGCCGTGCCACCACCTGCAGGATCAACCGGTCACCGCACTGGTGGCCGAGGGCGTCGTTGACGTGGCGGAAGTTGTCCAGGTCCAGGTGGCCAAGCGCAACACCACGGCCGTCGTTTTCGGCCAGGCGCGCATTGAGCAAAGCCTGGAAGCCCTGGCGGTTGGCGATGCCGGTCAGCGGGTCCTGCTCGGCCAGGCGCTGCAAGGTGGCGACCAGCACACCGCGCTCTCGCACATGGCGCAGTGAGCGGCGCAGGTTATCGGCGTTGAGCTGGTCGCGTACCAGCCAGTCGCTGACAGCGCTGGGCGCCGCCTCAGGCTCGTGGTCAAGCAGCAGGATGGTCGGCAGCTCGCAACGCCCGGGGGCGGGCTGCAAGCCTGGCGTTGCCAGCACGACGGCCTGGCGATCATGACTGAACAGGCTGTCGACCGCCTCCCAGTTTGGCGCAGTCAGTAGCACGGCGCTGCCACCCAGTGCAGGCATGCAGGCGTGCAACAAGGCGGCCCATTCCGGCTCATCGGCCAACAGCAGCAAACGCAGAGGTTCGACAGGCGTGGACAAGCGGGCTCCTTAGGGCTTCACGGTGCAACGAGACTGGCGGGTATGCCACTGTATTCAATGAAAATGATTTTCAATTTTATACATGTTTTTCGGGTGTAGCATCCCGACGTATTTTGTCGTGCATCCTGCGCGAAACGGCACAAACCGGCAAATATGATTTTTTCAGCTACTAGCATTAGTGGCACTAATAGTGAGACGGACATAAAGTCTGACTCAGACGTCAGACGGTCGCGCCACAACGGCCCCATGCCTGTTAGAATGCGCGGCTATTTTCTGGCGACCCCCGGTTTCTAGCATGTCCCGACTCAATCCCCGGCAGCAGGAAGCCCGTGACTATGTCGGCGGCCCTCTTTTGGTGCTCGCC
>Ga0182747_1003015_pt1 | contig 11561 bp, 11 predicted proteins | sample eDN3rd30CBELigBY_FD_128526 | JGI IMG/M metagenome (GOLD analysis project Ga0182747, IMG submission 128526) | Enriched backyard soil microbial communities from Emeryville, California, USA - eDNA 3rd pass 30_C BE-Lig BY (version 2) (version 2) | ecosystem: Environmental > Terrestrial > Soil >...
ATATGCCGCCGCGCTCCAAGCCGCCGATCTGGGTGAGCGGCCCCGCCTGCTGCGCGTGGAAAGTCGGGCGGGCCATGGCGCGGGCAAGCCGATCGATAAGCTGATCGACGAATATGCCGACAGCTACGCCTTCGCCGCGCGCTTCACGGGATTGAAAATCAGCGCCGATCCCAAGTGAGGGGCAGGGCGATCAAGCCGTCCGAAACCGTCTCCCGGCCCGATAGAATCAAGGACGAGGGCGGCATGACGCGACGGCGCCATGCCGCGCACATCAGGTCGTCTTTACCGGCTCGCGGGTTTCCTCACCGCTGCGCTCTGCGCGATCGCCGCATGGGGCGTGGACGCCAGCCGGGAGATCGTCTTGAGCGCATAATCGAGCTGGAAGTCCTCGATCCCCTTCTTCTTCAATTCCTCCGCCGTCGCGGTGAAGCGGGGATCGTCCTTGATATCCTCCTCCAGCGCGGCATTGTCCGTCTTGATCTCGTTGATGAGGTGACGGCGCAGGTCGCTCTCGCGGAATTTGGGGCGGTTCTTATAGTCCGGGTCGGAAAGCTGCGGCACCTTGATGTCCGGCTCGATCCCGCCTTCCTGCACGGACCGGCCCGAAGGCGTATAATAGCGCGCCGTCGTCAGCTTGAGCGCGGTCGTGTTCGACAGCGGCAGCATGGTCTGCACGCTGCCCTTGCCGAAGCTGCGCTCGCCCATCACCAGCGCGCGATGCTGGTCCTGCAAGGCGCCCGCCACGATCTCTGAAGCCGAAGCCGAACCCGCGTCCACCAGCACGATCACCGGCAGCCCCTTCGCATCGTCGCCCGGCTTGGCGTAATAGCGTTCGATGTCGCTCTTCGCCCGGCCGCGCTGCGACACGATTTCGCCGCGCTCCAGGAAAGAATCGCTCACCGCCACCGCCTCATCCAGCAACCCGCCCGGATTGGAGCGCAGATCGAGGATATAGCCGGTCGGCTTATGCCCCAGCGACGTGTCGATGCTGCGGATCGCCTGCCGCACGTCTGCGCCGGTATTGGCGGAAAAGCTGACGATGTTGATGATGCCGACGCCGTTCTTCACTTCCCATTTCACGGGCTTCAACTGAATGATCTCGCGCGTCAGGGTCAGGTCGATGGGCTTGTCGCGGCCGGGGCGCACGATGGTCAGCTTGATCTGCGTGCCCGGCGCGCCGCGCATCTTGTCCACCGCTTCGTCCAGCGTGCCGCCATAGATGAGCTGCCCGTCCAGATGGGTGATATAGTCGCCCGCCTTGATCCCGGCGCGCCAGGCCGGGGTGTCCTGCGTCGGCGCTATCACCTTGACCGCGCCATCCTCCTGCGTGACGGACAGGCCCAGCCCGCCATAGCTGCCTTCGGTCTGCGTTCGCAGATTCTGGAAATCCCGCGCGTCCAGGAAGCTGCTGTGCGGATCGAGGCTGGCCAGCATCCCGTCGATCGCGCCCTTGATGAGCTTTTCATCGTCGACCTTCTCGACATAGTCGGTGCGGACCTTCTGGAACACGTCCATGAATTCGTCGAGCGCCTTGTAGCTGCTGGCGTCGGCGTCGGCGAGGGCGGCCGTGGTGGCGGGAATGAGGGCAAGCGCCCCGAGCGCGACCGCGCCCTGCAGAAAAGCCGATTTCATGGGTGTCCTTGGTGCTGGCATCGTGAAGCCTGTCATAGGCGGATTCGCGCCGCGACGCAAAGCTCCGCTCGACCAATATCGCCTGTCGTCGATCAGCGCCGGGCCAATGCCGCGCCAGCCGCTCTATCCGCCGCGTCCCGCCCCTTTTGTGTTGAGCGATCCGGCGGGGTGGGGCATGGAAGCATCATGCGTTCCTTCCCGTCCTTCGCCGCCGCTGCGCCTGTCCTTGTCCTGCTGGCTTCCTGCGTCGCGCCGCCGCAGCAGTCCGCGCAACCCGCGCCGCCGCAACCCTTGCCGGCGCCAGCGCCCGAACCGGCGCCCGCGCCCGCATCCATGGAATGGCACGACCGGCCCGTGGCGGCCGGCAATTGGACTTATGGTCCTGAAGCGGGCGGAACGGCGGCCCGCTATGGCAGCAGTCCGGCCGCGCCGCTGCTCATCCTGCGCTGCGACCCGGCGACCCGGCGGATCAGCGTCACGCGACCCGGCGCGGCGCAGGGCAGCATGACGATCCGCACCAGCTATGGCGCGATGGCGTGGCCCGCTTCAGGCGTATCCGGCGCTGCGCCGCAGACTGTCGCCACGCGCGCCGCCAGCGATCCGGCGCTCGACCAGATCGCTTACAGCCGCGGCAAGTTCGCGGTGGAAGTGACCGGCCTTGCGCCCCTGATCCTGCCCAATTGGGCGGAAATATCCCGCGTGATAGAGGATTGTCGCGGCTAGGGCGGTTTCAGAAAGCAAAAGGGTAAAATGGGTGGCATTCGGCCTGCGCCAAACCGCCCCAAAAGCCGTGCGGCAAACGACTTCATTCCCTCGGATGAGGCCGGCGCGCTGACCCGTCCGCGCCGTGCGATGTGATTTGGATGATTTTCGGGAGTTTTCCGCGCTTCCGCCCATTGTCGGCCTTTTTGGCGCAGACGAACAAGTATGATTCGAAAAAAGAATATTACAAGCCTTGATCCTTCGCTCCGTCTGATTCACTAATCGCTTCGTGGCCATCTTCGGACAAGGTTCGAAACAGCCACGCGGGCTTCAACAAGCGAAAGGAGGTGATCCGATGTCTCATGGTTCAGCAATGGGGTCGGTCAAGTCCATTCGGGGAACGCGCCGCTGAGAGACGCCAAGGGCGTCGACCTTTTCGGGCATCAGAGACTTTAGAGCGCCGACACACAGGCCGTCTCTGTCCGGACGACAAGCGCGAACAACGTCACCTTTTGGGCGGCACTCACGGCCGCTGACCATGTCAATGACGGGCCGTCGGGCGTTGCTCGGCGGCCCCTCTCATGTCCGGGGAAAGCGCGGAAAAACGGATGAGCGCCTCAACCCCTCCGGCGCCTCACATCTTCGGCTTGTCCAGCCCTTCCACCGACGCATTGCCTTCCGGCTCGCCCTTCATCCCGGCCGCGACCTGTTCCGCCGCCGCCATGACGCGCAGCACATTGCCGCCCGCCAGCTTCGCGATATCCGCGTCGCTCCACCCGCGCCGCATCAACTCCGCCAACAGCGCGGGATAGCGATCCACCCCGCCCAGTCCCTGCGGCAGGGCGCTCACCCCGTCGAAGTCGCTGCCGATCCCCACATGATCGACGCCCGCGACCCTGGCGATATGCGCCACATGGTCGGCAACCTCGCCGATGGTCGTTACCGGCTCAGGATGCGTTTTTTCCCATGCGGCAAGCGCCTGTTTCGCCGCTTCGGGATCGCCGATATGCAGCCCGCCAAAGGGCGGTGCGTTGTTGCGCGCGATTTCCGCGCTGCGGTCCGCATTCCACACCCGCCGCGCTTCCGACACATATTGCGCGGCGAAGTTCACCATCACCACGCCGCCATTTTTCGCCACTTCCCGTAGCACCGCATCCGACACGTTGCGCGACGTATTGCACAGCGCCCGCGCATTGGAGTGGGAGAATATCACCGGCGCCCGGCTCACCCGCAGCGCGTCCAGCATCGTCCCCTCGCTCACATGGCTGAGGTCGACCAGCATCCCCAGCCGGTTGATTTCCCGCACCACCGCCTCGCCAAAGGCGGTGAGGCCCTCATGCTGCGGATTGTCCGTCGCGCTGTCCGCCCAGGCGATCGTGCGCGAATGGGTGAGCGTCAGATAGGCCGCGCCGAGATCGCGATAGGCGCGCAGCACGGCCATGCTGCCGTCAATCTGTCCGCCGCCCTCGACCCCGATCAAGGAAGCGATCCGCCCCGCCTTGTGCGCCGCGCGCACGGCCGCCGCCGTGGTGACGAGCTGGAACTGGCCTGGATAGCGCCGGGCGAGGCTGTGGACGAACTCGATCTGCTCCAGCGTATCCTTGACCTGTTGCAGTTCGGGCTTTTCCGCCGATACCCAGACCGACCAGAATTGCCCGCCAATCCCGCCCGCGCGCAGCCTTTCGATGTCGGTATGATAGATTTTGGGGTCGAGGTGGCGCAGGTCCATCGACCATCTTGCGTCGCCCGCCTTATCGGCCAGAGCCTCCGGCCAGTCATTATGCCCGTCGATCAGCGGCGTGGCTTTCAGCACCTTTGCGATCCGCGCCGCATAAGGATCGGGCGCGGCGCGGGCGGAAGGGAGCAGGGCGGCGAACAGCAGCGGCAGCGCCGCAAGGCGAAGATGTTTCATAAACATGGCAGCCTATTGCCCGCCCGCCCCAAGTCAATCGCCGCCCCGCTCCGGCCTGACATAGGCGCCCCGGCCCAGCGGCTCGCCGGGGAGCAGTCGCCCGTCCTCCTGCCGCAGCGTCATCGTTTCGAACGCGGGTTGGGGCACATCCTTGCTTGGCACGGCAGTCAGGACGACATTGCCGTCCTTCGCCTCCCAACGTCCCTCCGCGAACAGATCGAGCGCGCCCACGACCAGATACCACTGAAAATGTCCATCGGCCTGCAACTGCAGTTCCGATCCCGTCTCCATCACGCCCTGCAGATAATAATGGCCCGTCCACGCCGCGCTCTCCTGCGCGGGTGGATGCACGCCATTCTCCGCTAGGCTTGCTTGCGCCGAAACAGCCTCAGTTCCCATAGCAAGCGCCATCACCGCAAGCAGGATATTTCCATAAATACGCATCATGTCAGTATGTTAACCCCATTTCCTATCGACTATCCCAACCCTGACCGAAAAGGGTTTATATCATTTGCAAACAGTCCTGGCCCAATGGCCGCCTTTGGCCAATGGCGGACAACCCACATCCGTTCGGGCTGAGCGAAGTCGAAGCCTGTCCTGAACGACGCCGCAGGCGGCGTCGAAGGGCCTTCCACTGAGCAAAGCGAAGAGACCTCCCTATGGTCGGCCTTGCCCTTCGATTCGTTCAGGGCGAACGGAGATGGGAATAGCGGACAGTCCGCTCCCCACCCAAATCGGTCATCCCGTCGGAGCATTTTGCAAGCAATATAATCACCAACCCCAAAACTCTCCGCTTCGCTATTCCATTCATGTTTCCCCCGACCTCTGCTAATTCCGGGGTGATGATGATCGATCCTTTGCTGTTGTTGCAGGCCTATGCTCTTGGGGTATTCCCCATGTCGGACGACCGCCATGCCGAGGATATCTATTGGGTAGAACCGAAGAAGCGCGCCATCTTGCCGCTGGACGGCTTTCACCTGTCCCATTCGCTGGCCAAAACTCTCCGCCGCGACCGCTTTCGCGTGACCGCCAACCGGGCTTTCCCCGCCATCGTGACGCTTTGCGCGGAAGCGGCGGCAGATCGCCCCTCCACATGGATCAACGGTCCCATCGAGCAAGGCTATCGCCATCTCCATGAACTGCGCTTCGCCCATTCGGTGGAGGTGTGGGAGGGGGAGGAACTGGTCGGCGGCCTTTATGGCGTGGCGCTAGGCCGCGCCTTTTTCGGCGAAAGCATGGTGTCCCGCCGCACGGACGCGTCAAAGGTCGCCCTGGCCTGGCTGGTGGCGCGGATGCGCTTTGGCGGTTTCACCCTGCTGGACTGCCAGTTCATGACCGATCATCTGCATTCATTGGGTGCTGCCGAAATCAGCCAGCAAAACTATCTTCAGTTATTGGGCGACGCGGTGGCCGATGTCCCGCTGGGCGAAGGCCGTTCGGTGCTCTCCGCCGGTTCGGGCGCGGCGGCGGAACTGGCGTTTGATCCATTGTCGGGGCTGGCGGAGGAAACGGATTCGCCTTTGGCTCCCGCTTTCACCGTATCAGGCCCCGTCTCCGGCCACGCCATCGCGCAGCTTTTGACCCAGACGTCATAGACCGGATGCTGCACCACATTGCGGTCGGGCCGTTCGCGGAACAGCCAGCCGGAAAAGGCGCGCCGCCATTTTCCATCCGCGCTGCTGCGTATGTCGAGTTGAACGAAAGCGCCGGTTTCCTGCACATTTTCCCAAGGGGCGGTCGTTTCGCAGGCCTGGAGCCGCACGATCGCATCGCCTACGCGCAGCGCCTCGCCCGGCTTCATCTGAAGATCGCGGGTGAGGCCGTTGCGCTTGTTGAGCAGGCCCACCACCGCGACCCGTTCCGCCATGGGCGTGCCGGGCAGGGCGGATGAATCGCTGCTGCGGATCGGGCTGTTCTGGATCTTGACCGGCCCGGACTGGTTGGCGGTCGGCATGTCGTCGCCGCCGCATCCGGCCAGCATCAGGGTGCAGGCGAGCACGGACGCGCCAGTCAGGATCGACCGGATGCCCCCCACCGGGCGCGGGGTCATGACGCTTCGGGGCTCCATGCCTCATAATCGCCGGTCGCCTTCTGGCGATGACCGCCCTTTTCCAGTGCGCCGGACGGGCGATAGGCGTTGACGGTGCCCGTCGCATTGGGCGTGAAGTCGCGTTCCCAGATGCGCGGCGGCGGCAGGAAGCTTTCCGGCGCACCTTCGATCGAATGATGCAGCCAGCCATGCCATTCGGCGGGCACGCGGCTCGAATCATTGGGACCGTTATAGATCACCCAGCGGCGGATCAGGCCGTTCGGGTCGACGCCGCCTTCATAATAGACATTGCCCTGATGGTCCTCGCCGACCTTTGTCCCCTTGCGGGCCGTGAAGAGCGAGGTGCCGATGGTGGCGCCGTTCCACCAGGTGAAGATCTTGCCAAGGATTCCCATGGGGCAAGCGCTTAGCCGCTGGGGCGGCCGCTTGGCAAGGCGCTTGTGCGGCTCCGGTCAGGAAGCGGGACAGAAATTCAGGCGCGCGTCCGTTTCATGGACCGGTGCGTCGGGCGCGGCGCAATGGCCCCAGTGGACGCGATCCCCTTCCTTGATCCCCAGTTCCGCCGCGCGTCCGCCGCGCAGTTCGAGCACGGCGGCCACCGGGACGCCCGCCGACACCGGCTCGCGCGAATAGGGTTCCGCCTGCGCCTTGATGAAGGCGATCGTGCCATCTGTATGGATGAAGAGCATGTCGAGCGGGATTAGCGTGTCCTTCATCCAGAAGCTCGCCGTGCGGGGCGGCTCCATGGGGAACAGCATTCCCGTATCCGCCTCCAGCGATTTGCGGAACATCAGCCCCTGTGCTTGGTCCTCCGGGCTCAGCGCGACTTCCACGTCGAAGCGGTGGTTGCCCTTCGCGCTACGGATGACGAGGGGGAGGAGCGCGCTCTTTGAGACGGCCGCCTGACTTGCATTCCCTGCCTTGGGATCAGCATGAGACGAGCAGGCGGCGAGCAGCAGCAGGGCGGCAATGGTAAAGGGACGACGCATACGCCCTGTCTAGCGCGAACGGCGCGACGAGGGGAGGGGATTAACCTTCATCTTCCGGGGGTTCGCCCGGAGGCGCGTCGATCCAGCGGCGGGCAAGGCGATGACCATGGCCCGCGCGCATAAAGGCCGCCATCCATTTCTCGCGCAGCTTTGGATCGGGCTGCTCGGCCGCGAAGGGGCCGATCCGCTTGCGCCGGGCAAAGCGTTCGGCCGAAGCCCATGCTTCGGCATGCGTCCGGGCATCGGCTTCGGATCGATCGTCGTCGGAAATGCCCGCCGCGCGCAGGCTTTCGTCCACGCGCCGCGCGCCATAGCCGCGCCGCGCAAGAGCCGCGCTTTTCATCACCGCATAGCTGCCATCATCGATATAGCCCAGCGCGGCCAGCCGTTCGGTCAGCGCTTGCGGGTCGGCGGGATTTTCGCCGCCCCAACCCCGTTCCCTGATCTTGCGGCCGAGATAGGCGGTCAGCTTCGCCCGGCTCGTCGCGAAACGGCCGACATAACGCAACGCCATTTCGCGCAGGGCGTCCTCATCAAGCGGTGGGCGGGGGCGTTTGCCGGTCATGCGATGGCCTTCATGCGCTACACGCCATCTTTATGCCACAGTCGGGCCGGAATTTTACCGCGTCTTGTGCGCTAAAAGCTCAGGCTGGAACGTAACTATCCGGTGCAACATCGCTGCAAAGCTGATAGCGGCGCTGCGGATATGACAAATATGACATTGGGTGACACCAATATGACGGGTTCGCAAAGCATGATGGCATCGACGCCAACGACCGATGATCTGCCCCGCCGCTTCTCGGATTTCGAGACGCTGGGCGAGGCGCTGGATTATGCGGCGCAGGGCGGGCGCGGCATGAATTTTCATGATGCGCGCGGCAATCTGGCGCGCCCCTATCCCTTTGCGGAGCTGCGGGAAGATGCCCTGGCCTGCGCCCGCCGCCTGATCGCCCATGGCGTCAAGCCGCAGGACCGCATCGCGCTGGTCGCGGAAACGGGCCCGGATTTCGCGCAGCTTTTCTTCGGCATCGTCTATGCGGGCGCCTGGCCGGTGCCATTGCCGTTGCCGACCAGCTTCGGCGGCAAGGAAAGCTATATAGACCAGCTTGTCGTCCAATTGACGAGCTGTGATCCGATGCTGTTCCTCTTCCCCAGGGAACTGGAGGAGATGGCGGGCGAAGGCGGACGGCTTCGCAATGTCGAAAGCATCGCCTTTGAGGATTTCATCGCCCGCGAAGCCGCGCCCTGCAATCTGCCGCAGGCGACCGGCGCGGAAATCTGCTATCTGCAATATAGCAGCGGTTCGACCCGCTTTCCCCATGGCGTCGCGGTGACGCATCATGCGCTGCTCAGCAATCTTGCCGCGCACAGCCATGGCATGCAGTTGCAGGACAGCGACCGCTGCATCAGCTGGCTGCCCTGGTATCATGACATGGGGCTGGTCGGCTGCTTCCTGTCGATCGTCGCCAACCAGGTGTCGACCGATTATATGAAGACCGAGGATTTCGCCCGTCGCCCGCTGGCGTGGCTGGACCTCATCAGCCGCAATGAAGGTACGTCGATCAGCTATTCGCCGACCTTCGGCTACGACATCTGCGCGCGCCGCATGTCGAGCCAGACCAAGGCCGCCGACCGCTTCGACCTGTCGCGCTGGCGCTTGGCGGGCAATGGCGCGGACATGATCCGCCCCGACGTGATGCAAAGCTTTGTCGACGCATTCGGCGATGCGGGCTTCAGCCCCAGGGCGTTTCTGCCCAGCTATGGCCTTGCCGAAGCGACGCTGGCCGTCACCATCATGCCGCCGGGCGAGGGCATCATCGTCGAGCTGGTCGAGGAAACCGACCTGTCGGGCGGGGATGCGACCGAAGGCCGGCCGCAGCGCTTCCGTTCCATCGTCAATTGCGGCAAGCCCGCGCGCGACATGGTGGTGGAGATCCGCGACGAGGATGGCGGCCTGCTCAAGGAGCGCCAGATCGGCAAGGTATGGACCACCGGCCCGTCGCTGATGGTCGGCTATTTCCGCGATCAGGAAGCGACTGATGCCTGCATGGTCGACGGATGGCTGGACACCGGCGACATGGGATATCTCAGCGACGGCTATCTCTATATCGTCGGCCGCGCCAAGGACATGATCATCATCAACGGCAAGAACCACTGGCCGCAGGATATCGAATGGGCGGTGGAGCAATTGCCCGGTTTCAAGCAGGGCGATATCGCCGCCTTCGCGATCACCACGCCGGGTGGGGAGGAAGCGCCCGCCGTGCTGGTCCATTGCCGCACGTCGGACAATGAGGAGCGTTCACGCCTGCGCGACCAGATTCGCGAACGGGTCCGCGCCATCACCGGGATGAACTGCGTGGTTGAACTGGTGCCGCCGCGCACCCTGCCGCGCACCAGTTCGGGCAAGCTCAGTCGTTCAAAGGCGCGCAATCTCTATCTGGCCGGGGAAATTCGTCCTTACGACATAGCGGCCTGATCCGTCCAAGGATCAGGATGGTGACAGCGCAGCCTCAGTTCGACTGAAGCTGCCGCTCCACCATGGTCCAGAGCGCGGCAAATTCCTTCGACGCGGGCGAGGAAGGAGCGAACGCGCCCAGCGGCTTACGCTGCACGGCCATCTGCTCGATCATGCTGGCCATTGGGATGGCGGACCAGCCCGGCTGTTCCTCCAGCGCCTTGCGGTGCAGGCTGCGCCGCCGGTCGACCATGGAATAAACCGGGAGGATCGGCGCATGGCTTCCTCCCCGCTGGACGAGATAACGCGCCACTTCTCCCATCGCGCGCTGCGACAGGGGGGAAGGAATGACGGGAATCACGATCAGGTCCGCGGCGCGCAGCACCTGTTCGCTTGTTTCGGTAAGGCCCGGAGGACAATCCAGGATGATCCGGTCATAATCCTTGCCCAGGCTTTCGATCAGTTTCGCCAGCCGTTTCTTCTTGTCCATTTCGCGAAAGAGATGGTCGAGCCCACGCAATGACGTGTCGGCTGCGATCAGGTCCAGTCCCGGCACGGTGGACGGCTGGATCAGCTTGCGAAGCTGAACATCCTTGCTGAAGATCGCTTGCGCGGCGTCCCGGCTCTGGGTGTCGGTGGAAAGAAGCCAGCTTGACGCCGCCTGCGGATCGAGATCCCAAAGCAAAGTGCGACGTTTGGAAATGCAGGCCGAAGCCCATGCCAGATTGATTGCGAAGGTGGTTTTGCCCACCCCGCCTTTCAGGCTGTAGACGGCGATGGTCGCCAATACCGGTTCCTTTGCCATGAGAAGGGAAGCTAAGTCTTCCTTGCCCATCAAGGCAAGCGCTCAAATCATCCCTTTGTTACGCTGCTGTGACAAAGGGGCGTGTGATCGGATGACATACCGATTTGTCGCTGGAACGATGCTGCACAATGGGATAGCGCGACGAAAGGAGCATAAGGGAAGGAAGGGCGTCACCCTCCCTTCGTCCAGGAGGAATATATTCGCCTATGAAGATCACGATGATTGGCACGGGATATGTCGGATTGGTGTCAGGTGCCTGTTTTGCTGATTTCGGACATGACGTGGTCTGCGTGGACAAGGACGCGGGCAAGATCGCGGCGATAGAGGCGGGGCGGATGCCCATCTACGAGCCGGGACTGGATCAGCTGGTCGGAAGCAATGCGGCGGCGGGCCGTTTGACCTTCACCACCGATCTGGCGGCGGGCGTCAAAGGCGCCGACGCGATCTTCATTGCCGTGGGCACGCCTTCGCGCCGCGGCGATGGCCATGCGGATCTGAGCTATGTCTATGCCGCCGCGAAGGAGATCGCCGAGGCGCTTGACGGACCGGCGGTGATCGTCACCAAATCCACCGTGCCGGTGGGCACCGGCGACGAAGTGGAACGGATCGCACGGGAGGTCCGCCCCGACCTTGATATCGCGGTGGTATCCAACCCTGAATTTCTGCGTGAAGGCGCGGCGATCGGCGATTTCAAGCGCCCCGACCGAATCGTGATCGGCACGACCGGGGACGAACGCGCTATCGAAGCGATGCGGCAGATCTATCGCCCGCTCTACCTTAATCAGGCGCCGCTGCTGTTTACCGGACGGCGGACGGCGGAACTCATCAAATATGCCGCCAATGCGTTTCTGGCGACCAAGATCACCTTCATCAACGAAATGGCCGATCTGTGCGAGAAAGTCGGCGCGGACGTGCAGGACGTCAGCCGCGGGATCGGGCTCGACAATCGCATCGGCCCCAAGTTCCTTCATGCCGGGCCCGGTTACGGCGGAAGCTGCTTTCCGAAGGACACCTTG
>Ga0182747_1003017_pt1 | contig 11559 bp, 8 predicted proteins | sample eDN3rd30CBELigBY_FD_128526 | JGI IMG/M metagenome (GOLD analysis project Ga0182747, IMG submission 128526) | Enriched backyard soil microbial communities from Emeryville, California, USA - eDNA 3rd pass 30_C BE-Lig BY (version 2) (version 2) | ecosystem: Environmental > Terrestrial > Soil >...
ACGGCGCCCGCCGACAAGACGGCGACGGCGTTGCCGGTCGCGACCGAAAGCACCCCGGCCGCCACGGCCGTGCCGGGGACCAGCCCCACGACCGCCCACTTGGCACCGCGCCAGTCGGCGTCTTCGACCCCGACGCCCATGCCGATGAGGTTGATGGTGAGGCCAGCCACCGCGGCCGGGCCCGGCACGAGCATCGGGTTCACGAGCAGCAGGAGCGGGATCGAGACGAGCGAGGCACCGAACCCGATCGACCCCTGCACTGCAGCACCGACGATGACGCACAGCAGCGCCAGCACGATCTCGATGGGGTTCATCGGCGCATCACACCGGAGAGTGTGGACGGCACCCGAGCCGTCGAGCCAGACCTGCGCCCCTCTGGGGGAGTCCAGGGGATGGTGGGGGATCCTGGGGGAACCGAGGGGACCTTGGGGGACTCCGGGTGAGCCGGGGGGATGCTGGTGCCGGGCCGGACCCGCTACACCGGCACCGGCGCGGCGGGCTCGTCGTCGCCCGCAGGCTCGTCGCCGGTCTTGGGCTGCTGGCGGCGAGCGAGCCCCTCCTCGCCGAACGCGACCCGGATGAGGGGGGCGGCGAGGGACGACATCACCAGGGCGACGACGATGACCGAGGTGTACGAGGCCGACGTGAGGATGCCGGCAGCGAGGCCGACCCCGGCCAGCACGATCTCGAGCGAGCCGCGGACGTTGAGGATGGCGCCCACCGCCAGGCTCTCGGACTTCGGTCGGCCGGCGAGGCGCCACGGCACCCCCGAGCCCACCACCTTCGCCACCGTGGCGGCGGCGGCGAGCACGAGGGTCCAGCCGAGGACGGGGACCGAGCCGAGCTGGGCGACGTCGACCTTGAGGCCGGCCACCGCGAAGAAGACCGGGCCGAGGAACCCCGTGGCCACCGGCTGGAGCGCCGCGCCGACCTCTGCTCCGCCGTCGCCCAGCCGGCGCAGCACGATCCCGGCGACGAAGGCACCGAGCACCGCCTCGATGCCGAAGCCGTTCGACAGCGCCGCCAGCGCGGCGATGACCCCGACCGCGACGACGACGCGGGCGTCCGGCTCGATCCGGTGACCCCACCGGCCGAGCGCCCACCACCCGGCGCCGGCCAGCAGACCGAGGAGGGCCAGCCCGGCGAAGGCCTTGCCCAGAGCGCCACCCGCGCCCGTCGCCCCCGCCACGACGACGCCGAGCAGGACCCAGCCGACGACGTCGGTGAACATCGCCGTCGACAAGGCGACGTGGGCGAAGGACCGGTGAGCGAGCTTCAGATCGCGGAGCACGGCGCTCATCACGGGAGGCGACGAGATCCCGAGGGCGATGGCCATCAGCAGCGCGAAGCCGAGGCGCGAGGTGCTGCCGCCCACGAAGCCGGCCGGCAGCACCCACCCGAGGGCGAAGCCGAACGCCATCGCGGGGACGAGCGCGCCGAACAGGAGACCGGGGAGCTTGCGACCCCGCTCGCGCAGGACCGCCGGGTCGAGCTCGAGGCCGGCCGACGCGAGCAGGAAGACGGCGCCCAGCGTCGCCAGCGCCGGCAGGGCACCGGCGCCGGGCCCGTCGGAGGGGCACAGCCACGCCCACGCACCGGCGTCGAGGCGCCCGGCCACGCTCGGCCCGAGGACGACACCCGCGAGGACGTACCCGATCACCGCGGGCTGGTGGAGCGTGCGGGCGGCGAGGCCGCCGACGGCGGCAGCCGCCAGCAGGAGGGCGACCTGGACGAGCAGGTGGGTGAGGGCGTCAGCCGGGAGGGACGTCACCACCAGACCTCGGTGCCGAGCAGGTCGGCGAGGGCCCGGTTGTGCGGGGCGAAGACCTCGTCGAGGCGTGCCCGCGTCGCCGGGTCGACGGTGGGGCGGTCGGCGTGGCCGTGCAGCTTCTCGAACCGCTCCGGCCGGTGCGGCGCCAGGCCGAGGAAGGCGAGCGCCTCGTCGAACGCCGCCTGCGGCTCGGCGTACAGGTCCTCGCTGCGCAGCACGAGCACGCGCCCCCGGGGCGTTCCCGCGAAGACCCGCTCGAGCTGCTCGGCGTACCGGCCCCGACGGACGTATGAGAAGTGCTCGTAGGCGTGGCTCCGGTAGGCGGCGTCTTGGACCAGGCGCTCCTGCTCGCCGGCCAGCCGCTCGTCTTCAGCCGCGATCGCCTCCTCGAAGGACAGGTCCTCGATCCCGTTCTTCACCCTGTCCCAGTGGTGCGAGAACGCCCGGTCGACCGGGTTGCGGAGCAAGACGACCAGGCGGGCGTCGGGCACGGCGGCGGCGATGCGAGCCGGCGCCAGCGGGTGGAACAGGTAGTACGGGCTGGCCTCGCCCGAGATCCGCTCGGTGCCGTCGGGCTTCCGGCGCTCTCGCTCGGTCGGGAAGAACGAGCGGTACCAGCGCTCGCCCTGCTGGTAGTCGAGGTCGAAGTAGTGCGGGCTCTTCTTGTCCTGGCTGGCGGGGAAGAGGCCGAGCACGTCGGGGTGGCTCTGCAGCGACCGGAAGAGCGTCGTGGTGCCGCTGCGCTTGGCGCCGATGATGAGGAAGTCCGGCAGGGGCCGCTGGCTGCTGGTGGCCGCGCCCCAGGTGCGCACCCCCGTTCGAGCCAGCCCCTTGACCGGAGCGGCGACACCCATCGTCAAGACGCCCCGACTCGACCGAGGTCGACGGCCAGGGAGTCGGGCGTGACCGAGAAGACGGTGACCGACCCGTTGGGCAGGGCGACCCGCCAGTCGGCCCGGGCCACGCCGCCGGCGGCGACGATCGCCAGGCGGACGATGGCGGCGTGCGAGACGGCGGCGATGGTCCCGCCGGGGTGCAGCGCGGCGAGGGTGCGCAGCGACAGCTCCACCCGGGTGGCGGCCAGGTCGAGCGACTCCCCGTCGGGGCAGAAGGCGCCGTCGCCGTACACCTGGTACCGGTCGAACGCCTCGGCATCGTGGGCCCGGGACTCCTCAGCGGTCAGCCCCTCCCACGCCCCGTACTCGAGGTTCGTGAGGCCCGGCAGGTCGATCACGGCGTCGAGGCCCGAGCCGTCGGCGACGATGCGAGCCGTGTCGCGGGCCCGGCGCAGCGGGCTGGAGTAGACGGCGTCGAGGCCCACGTCCTGCAGGGCTCGGGCGGCGGACCAGGCGTCCTCCCAGCCGCCCTGGTCGAGCGGGACGTCCCGGCGGCCGCGGTAGCGGTTGGCCCGGTTGAGCAGGGTGGTGCCGTGGCGGACCACGAAGATGCGGGTCGGCTCGGAGACGAGTTCAGCAGGCATGGCCCTAAACCTACTAATTCCGTATGTTTACCCGCAATAGGTCACTTGGAGTGTTTCCCCTGGCCGGTCGACCACGCTCCGCGAGGAGATCCGTGAACTTCGTCGGCCAGAGCGACGGTTGGGCGCTCTCACCCACGAAGTTCGCCGGGGTGAGGCGGTCAAGCGGGGGCGCCCGAGGTCGAGGCTCAACCGCTCCCGGTCGCCGGAGAGGCGGTAGCGGCCCCACCGGTGGGCCAGCTCGACCAGCCGGTCCGCTTCGGCGGGATCGGGGTAGAGCGGATCGACGGCGACGATCGGGACAGCCAGGTCATCAGCCTACGACCGGCCCCTGTCAATTCATACCAATCTAGTGGGCAAAGGGCAGGGTCAGGTGCGGGGCGGCTGGAGCTCGACCGTGGTGGCCTCAGCGGCCGGGTCGCCCGCATGACGGGCGAGCGCCACCTGGACCGGCCCCGTCACCGGCCTCCAGTCGTGCGCGGCCTCGTCCCACCGGGCCAGCCGGGCGATCGGGAACCGGACCTCGGCGACCTTGCGCTCGCCGGCGTCCAGCTCGACGCGCGCGAAGCCGACGAGCTTCGCCGGGCCGTCACCCGCCGACGCGTAGGCCTGGACGACCTCGACGCCCGGCCGCGTCCCGGCGTTCACCGCGACGGTCGTGGCCACGATCTCGTCACCGTGCTGCGCCGCTTCCGTCCCCAGCAGCGACAGATCGGTGTAGCTGAGCCCGAACCCGAACGGGTAGGCCGCCTCGTTCCCGTCGGCGGCCAGCTTCCAGTACCCGTGCCACCCGTCGTAGGTCGCCTCGACGGCATCGCGGTCGAAAGACGGCAGGTGGTCCGGGTCAGCCGGCACCGAGAACGGGAGGCGGCCCGACGGCTGGACCCGGCCGAGCAGCACGTCGGCCAGCGCGTGGCCGCCCTCCATCCCGGCGTACCAGGACTGCACCACCGCCGGCACGGAACGGTCCCACCGGTCGATCAGCACGGCGCTGCCGGCCACGAGGCACACGACGACCCGGGGGTTGGCGGCGGCGACGGCGGCGATGAGCTCCTCGTCGTCGGGGCGAAGGCGGAGGGACTCGCGGTCGCCGCCCTTGGCGAAGCCGAACCCGCCCGCTCCACCGGCGTCGGGCGGAGGCTGGAAGTCGCGGACCTCGGCGGCTCGGGTCGCCTCGTAGGCCGCCACCACCTCGGGCTCGTCGGCCGCCGGCATGAGCGAGGCCAGGTGGGCCGTGCCGCTGTCGCCGATGAACTCGCCCTCGTCCGCCTTCGTGTACCCGACCACGACGATGGCGACGTCGGACCCGGCTGCGACCGACACGTCGCCATCGCTGTGGCGCACCTCGACAGCGGGCAGCGCGGCCCGCAGCCCGTCGAGCGGCGTCACCGCGCTCGGCGCCCACACGTCGCTCGACCCGCCGTCGCCCAGGTTGCGCACGGCGGCGAGGCGGCCGACCACGGCCACCGACGTGAGCGATCCGGCGTCGAGCGGGAGCACCGGCGTGCCCTCGACCGGCTCGTTGCGCAGCAGGACGAGGGCCTTGGCCGCCGCTTCCCGGGCGAGGGCCCGGTGGGTCGGCTGCGCCAGCACGTCGATCGGCGGGCGGGGCTGGTCGAGCACCGGGTGGAACCGCAGGAGGGTGGCCACGACGCGGGTCGCCGCGGCGGCGATCTCGTCTTCGGTGCACGCGCCAGCCGCCAGGTCGCCGTCGAGGCCGAAGGCGCGGATCATCCGGTACGGCATCTCGACGTCGAGACCGGCGTGCACCGACGCACCGGCGTCGCGCAGGCCGAAGATCCAGTCGGAGATCACGAACCCGTCGAAGCCCCACCGCTCCCGGAGGACGTCGTTGAGGAGCATCCGGCTCTGGCCGCACCACTCGCCGTTCACCGCGTTGTACGCGCTCATCACCGACGCCACGCCCTCGTCGACGATCCGCCGGAAGTGCGGCAGGTAGACCTCGTGCAGCGCCGTCTCGTCGATCGTGACGTCGACAGCGAAACGGGTGTTCTCCATCGAGTTGCAGGCGAAGTGCTTCACGCAGGCCATGGCGTGGCGCTGCACACCTCGGGTCAGGGCCGCGCCCAGCTCGCCGACGTGGACCGGATCCTCGCCGTAGGTCTCTTGGGCACGGCCCCAGGCGGGATGCCGCAGCACGTTGACGCACACGCCGCCGTAGAGGGTGGCGCCCACGGCCCGCAGCTCGACACCGATCGCCTCGCCGATGCGCTCCTCGAGGTCGACGTCCCAGGTGGCACCCCGCGCCATCGACACGGGGAAGGCGGTGGCGGGGCCGATCACCACACCACGAGGGCCGTCGGAGAAGGCGAAGCCGGCGATGCCGAGGCGCTCGACGCGGGCCGCCGGGAAGGTGCGCTTGTGGTAGCCGCCCTGGCCCATCTCGCTCAGGTCGCCCCAGAACGGATGGTCGCCGTCGAGGCACCAGCGCCGCTCGTCCTCCGTCATCGCACCGACGAGGGCCGCCGCCTCGGCGTGGGCGTCGGCGCCGCCGGCCACCCGCGCTGCCGCGGCGGCGAAGAGGGTCGAGTCGCTCATGCGCCCAGCTCCATCCGGGTCCCGCCCTCGGCAGCCGAGCGGTAGATGGCGTCGACGACCTCGTGGGGCCGCACGGCGTCTCGGAGCGAAGGCCAAGCCGGCTCGGCGCTGGCGACCGCCCGCACGAACGCGCCGTCGGGGTCGGCCACCTCCAGGCCGGCCTCGCGGCACGCGGCGGTGAGCGCATCGCCTTGCAGCACCCGCTCCTCGTCGCCCGTGGTGGTCCACGTCAGCGGGCCGTCCCAGTCGCCTTCGACCACCAGGTGCCGGCGCTCGCACAGCACCTCGACGCGCCGGAGGCTGGGCCGCTCGACCACGTCGTGCCAGACCGTGGTGTGGACGCCGAGCCCGCCCGCCTCCAGGTCGAACACGGTGCCGACCGAGTCCTCGATGCCGTCGAGGCCGTGGAAGTTGGCCGACCGGGCCGAGACCGAGGCGAGCGGGCCGAGGATCCACTCGAGGATGTCGACGTCGTGGATCGAGTGCTCGAGGAGCGTGCCCGCACCCGCTCGCTCCTTGTCGCCCCGCCAGGTCGAGGCGTACATGCCCTGGACCGGGATGTACTGGTCGTCGCGGAACACGACCGACATCACCCGCCCGGCCGCGGGGTCCTGCACGAGGCGGCGGAGGTAGGCGAAGGCTGGCGAGTGCCGCAGCACCAGACCGACCTGGTTGGCCACGCCCGCCGCATCGGCCGCATCGGCCATCGCGGCGGCGGCCGGCGCGTCGAAGGCCAGCGGCTTCTCGCAGAACACCGGGAGGCCGCGGCCGCACGCCTCCGCCAGGAGCCGGGCGTGCTCGGAGGTCCAGGTGCAGATGTAGACGGCGTCGCACGAGTCGAGGACGTCGGCCTCGCTCCCGCACACCGCCGCTCCCCACCCGGTGGCGAACTCGGCCGCCCGTTCAGCGTCGGGGTCGAACACCCCGGCGAAGGCAGAGGGCTCCGGGGACTGGTGCAACCCGAACGCGTGGAGGTGGGCGATGAGCCCGGCTCCCAGGAACCCGATCCGCGGTGCCATACCGAACCTCCCGGTCGTCGTCGACGCGATCGGCCGAACCTACCCGTCGCCCGCATCCTCGGAGTCACCCACCAGCAGGTCCCGACGGTGACGGCTACGTTCCGGCCCATGATCGACCTACGCCGAGACGGCGACGTGTTCATCTTGCAGCTCGATGACGGCGAGAACCGGCTCTCACCGGCGAACCTCGACGTCATCGGCGACCTCCTCCACCAGGTGGAGGATGCCGAGGGCCCCAAGGCGCTGGTCACCACCGGGACCGGCAGGTTCTTCTCGAACGGCCTGGATCTCGACTACCTCGGCGAGCACCCCTCAGACCTGACGTCGTACCTGTTCCGGGTCCACAGCCTCTTCACCCGGTTCCTGTCGCTGCCGTGCGCCACCGTCGCCGCCCAGAACGGGCACACCTTCGCCGCCGGGGCCATGCTCGCCATCTGCCACGACCACCGGGTGATGCGCGAGGACCGCGGCTACTGGTGCCTGCCCGAGGTCGACCTGGGCATGCCGTTCACCGAGGGGATGAACGCGCTCATCCCGGCGATGATCCCGCCGAGGACGGCACACGAGGCGATGGTCACCGGCCGGCGCTACACCGGCGGCGACGCACTCGCCGGCGGCATCGTCCACGAGCTGGCCGCCGAAGACCGGGTCCTCCCCCGCGCCGTCGAGGTGGCCCAGTCCTTCGCCGGCAAGGCCGGCCCCGGCATCGCCGGCATCCGCACCCACCTCCACGCCCACGTCATCGGCCACCTCCATGGCACCGAGCGCGGCTGACCCCCGACTGCCCCGTCTCCCCCGACCATTCGATGCGAACGGTTGCTGTGCAACCTGTTGCTGTGCAACCACGGGCGTCGAACGTTCGGTGCGGGGTGCGGGTGTGGGCGGCGCCCGCGGCTACCAGCGGGTGAGGAACTTGAGGATCTTCTGGACCTGGTTGGTGTAGGGCGGGTAGGCGAAGCCGGGGTCGGTCCAAGTCGGGCGCTTGAGCACGGACTTCTGGTGGCTGAACGTGTCGAAGCCGGACTTGCCGTGGTACGCCCCCATGCCGCTGGGGCCGATGCCGCCGAAGGGCAGGTCGGTCACCGCGGCCTGGTACACGAGGTGGTTGATGCACACCGACCCGGCGTGGGTCTGGTCCAGCACCGCCCGCTCGGTGGAGCCCGACGACGTGAACAGGTAGAGGGCCAGGGGGCGGGGTCGGGCCTTGATGAACGAGATGGCCTCGTCGACGGAGTCGACCTCGATGAACGGGAGGATCGGGCCGAAGATCTCCTCCTGCATGACCGGCGCCTCGGGGTCGGGACGGCGCACGACGACGGGCGCCATCACGCGGGAGCCCCGGTCGGTCTTGCGGGGCATCAGCTCCTCACCGCCGTGGCCGTCGAGCAGGCCCTCGAGCCGATCGAGGTGGTGCTCGTTCACGATGGACGTGGCCGGCGCCTTGTCGCGGAACGTGGTGAGCTCGTCGACCACCAGGCCGGCGAACTCGTCGCTGACCGACCGCTCGACCAGGAGGTAGTCCGGAGCGATGCACGTCTGGCCGGCGTTGAGGATCTTCGCCCAGGCGACGCGGCGGGCGGCGACCGGGAGGTTGGCGTCGGCGGCGATGATCGTCGGGCTCTTGCCGCCCAGCTCGAGCGTGACCGGCGTGAGGTGCTTGGCCGCCGCCTCCATCACGACCTGCCCGACACGGGTGGAGCCGGTGTAGAGGATGTGGTCCCACGCCTCGGCGAGCAGGGCCGTGGTCTCGGGCACGCCGCCTTCGACGACCGTGACGGCGTCGGTGTCGAGGTACTTCGGCACCAGCTCGGCGACCGCCTCCGACGTGGCCGGGGCCAGCTCCGACGGCTTGAGCACCATGGCGTTGCCGGCGGCGAGGGCGGCGACGGCCGGGGCCAGCAGCAGCTGCAGCGGGTAGTTCCACGGGGCGATGATCAACACGACGCCGAGGGGTTGCGGCTCGGTCCAGGCCTTGGCCGGCTGGGCGACGAGCGGCACCGACCGCTTCGTCCGCTTGGCCCAGCCGCCGAGGTGCTTGATGGCGTGGGCCGCCTCGTCCTTCACCAGGTTGAGCTCGGTGAGCCACGTGTCGAACGCCGGCTTGCCGAGGTCGGCCGCGAGGGCAGCCGACAGCTGCTCTTCGTTGTCCCGCACGAGGTCGATCACGCCTTGAAGCTGGCGCTTCCGCCAGCCGAGGTCGGCCGTGCGACCCGAGTCGAACGTGGCCCGCAAGCGGTCGATCGTGGCGGAGACGTCGGTGCTCATATCCGAAACGCTACCGGCGCCCGTCCCGGAGGAACAGGGCAACGGTCACACCGCCTCAGCGGTCGTGGCGCTGGCATCCCTTCGCCACCGGCTCGCCGGCGAAGCGATCGGCCGTCCACCGCAGGAGCGGCTCTTCGACCGGTGAGCCCTTCTCCACGATCGTGAAGTGGGTGATGCCCGGCAGCAGGTAGAAGTCCAGGTCCTGACCAGCGTCGCACAGCTGGTCGACGTAGGTCTCGGTCACCTTCGGGTCCACCACGTCGTCGTCGGCGCCCTGGCCGATGAAGAGCGGGAGCGGGATCACGCCCTTCGCCGAGTTCTCATCCATGTGCTGGACCAGCGCCGGGACGTCCGATGGGTCCTCGGCGAAGATCGACGCCCGCAGCGACTCGCCCTCGACCAGCGTCAGGTAGGCGCCGGGCTCGGTCAGGCAGCGGCTGGCGATGCCCTTGGCGGCCGGGCGGGCGGCCGGGCGCACGATCTTGTCGAAGTCGACGTCGTCGTACACCTCGCTCCAGGACTTCATGGCCATTGACGACAGCACCTTGCCCACGATCGTGTCCTGCTCGGCGTCGAGCAGCGCGGCCAGGTCGGCGGGTGGCGACAGGGCGCCGAGCCCGGCGATCTTCACATCAGGGGCGTAGTCCGCGGCCGCCTGCCCGGTGAACAGGGTGGTCTGGCCGCCCTGGGAGTGGCCCCACACCACGGCCTCGTCCGTGAGCCCGGCGCCGTTCGTGATGTCGTCCTGCTCGTCGTAGTCGTGCAGCGCCCGGATCGAGTCGAGGACGTTGCGGGCAGCGGTGTCGCCCACCAGGTACTGGTGCGGACCCTCCGTGCCGAGACCCACGTAGTCGGTGGCGACCACGACGTACCCGGCGTCGACCAGCGCGTCGACGGCCGGGATGCCGTTCCACGGGTGCTCGAGCAGCGACGGCGCACATCCGGGGACCACGCCGGTGGTGCCGTGCGCCCAGGCCAGCACCGGGTGGGGGCCGTCGGCCTTCGCGGTGGGCACCAGCACCGTCGCCGTCGCGACCCGCTGCGCACCGCCGGCGACCGTCGTCGTGTACTTGATGAGGTGCGCCTCGGCGCCGGCCGGAACCGCCTGGTCGAAGTCCTCGGAGTCGATGACCTGGCCCGGCTCCCTCGGCAGCGCATCCGGCGTCTCGTAGAAGTCACCGGGGTCCGCCGGGCGCGATACCCACCACAGGGCGCCGAGCCCGATCGCAGCGATGATGACCAGCCCGATCACGATCCGCAGCACCCACGTCACGACATCCCCTCCATGGATCCGACTGTAGGTGCGGAGGAACGTCTGGTCGGGGAGGCGGCGGCGAGGTCATCCCCGATCGATCGGACCGCTGCCGCCCTCCTCCGGCCCCGCGGGGGATCTCGACCGGTCTGGGCCGCAGCCGGGTGGGCAACCACCCGCCCGGCTGGCCTCCGGCACTCGGCCGGAGGCCAGCCCTGGGTGTGGCTGCGGGGTCAGCGGGTGCGCACGGCCCACCGGCGACGAGCGCCCAGCGCGAGCGCACCGACGGCGAGCAGTGCCGTCCCCGCCAGGACCTGGCGATCGATGGGGCTGCCCGTGCGAGGCAGCGTGCCCGAGTCGACCGTGCCCGAACCGCCACCGCTGTGCGGCTGGCTGGAAGGCACCGACCCCTTCGGGTCCGATCCTCCCGACGGGCCCGTCGCCCCCGACGAACCCGAAGGCCCGCTAGAGCCGGAGGGACCGGACGCACCACTCGAACCCGACGGACCGGACGGACCCGTCGCACCGGACGGACCCGTGGCACCCGAAGGACCGGTCGCACCGCTGGGACCCGTCGCACCCGTCGCGCCGGACGGACCCGTGGCACCCGAAGGACCGCTGGGACCCGTCACACCAGTCGCACCCGAAGGACCGGTCGCACCCGTAGCACCACTGGGACCCGTCGCACCCGTGGCACCGGATGGACCCGTCGCACCCGTGGCACCGCTGGGACCCGTCGCACCCGAAGGACCGGACGCACCACTGGGACCCGTGGCACCCGTGGCACCGCTGGGACCCGTCGCACCCGAAGGGCCAGTCGCACCCGTAGCACCACTGGGACCGGTCGCACCCGTCTCACCAGACGGACCCGTCGCACCCGTGGCACCCGAAGGACCGGTCGCACCCGTCTCACCGGACGGACCGGTCACACCCGTAGCACCGCTGGGACCCGTCGCACCCGTAGCACCACTGGGACCCGTCGCACCCGTGGCACCCGAAGGACCAGACGCACCCGAAGGACCGGTCGCACCCGTAGCACCGCTGGGACCCGTGGCACCCGAAGGACCGGTCGCACCCGTGGCACCGCTGGGACCAGACGCACCCGTCTCACCGGACGGACCCGTCGCACCCGACGCACCACTGGGACCAGACGCACCCGTCTCACCAGACGGACCCGTCGCACCCGTGGCACCCGAAGGACCAGACGCACCGCTGG
>Ga0182747_1003019_pt1 | contig 11557 bp, 14 predicted proteins | sample eDN3rd30CBELigBY_FD_128526 | JGI IMG/M metagenome (GOLD analysis project Ga0182747, IMG submission 128526) | Enriched backyard soil microbial communities from Emeryville, California, USA - eDNA 3rd pass 30_C BE-Lig BY (version 2) (version 2) | ecosystem: Environmental > Terrestrial > Soil >...
ATTTAGTAAAAGAGGTGGTGGCCTCTTTTGATATCCCAAATATCGGACTAGCTGGATACGAAGCCGATGATTGCATTGGAACCATTGCCAATCAATCGAAAGAATATGCACATGTCTCGATTTTAACGGGTGATCAGGATATGCTTCAGCTGCTTGATGACAGTATTTCCGTAATCTTGTTGAAAAAGGGCTATGGGAATTATCTTGTTCATACGCCAGAAACCTTTTTGGAAGAGAAGGGGATTACTCCTCGGCAAATGATCGATTTAAAAGCTCTAATGGGTGATACTAGTGATAATTATCCTGGTGTAAGAGGGATAGGAGAAAAGACAGCTCTAAAGCTCTTAAAGGAGTTCGAACATGTTGAAGGTATTATCTCCAATTTAGATCGCTTGTCCAAATCAAATAAGACTAAAATTGAACAGGATTTAGAAATGCTCCATTTATCGAGAATACTTGCTGAAATAAAATGTGATGTTCCCGTAAGTTGTGCCTTAGATGAGGCGGGCTTAAGAATTGAAAAAGAAAAAGCATTGAATAAGTTAATGGAATTAGAACTTCGTGGATTACAGCGCCTACTGTCAATAGACGAAGTGTTTGTTTCCTGAAAAAATGAGGTTGTCCATTTGAGACGACCTCATTTTTTTTAGATTAGTGGATAAGGTATGCCGGAATTTCCGCTTTTTATTTTGTATTTTTCTTTTTAGCGGCATTTTCCAATTTGCTTTTCGGTTCTTCGGCAAACTCGGCATCTTGACCATATCCTTGAGGATTAACCCCTGGTGCTTTCACGCCGCGATTTGCTTGACCATTTTTACCCATAATCGTTCACCTCCCACTTTTTTAGTATTTCCTGTTGGAATAATAAAACTCAGGAATTCGAACAATAGTAGCAGGGGTGATTTGATGAACAAAGGTGTTTATTTATCGCTTTTTAGCATCGGACTAGCACAAGGAATGAAAATTCCGCTTCACTATATAAAAGAGAAAGAATGGCGCCCTGAACTATTCTTTGGAACTGGCGGGATGCCTAGTTCCCATTCAGCCGGGGTTTCTACTTTAACAACCTATATTGCCATGCAGCGTGGCCTGCCAACCTTTGATTTTGCCCTTTCCCTTATCTACGGATTAATTGTCATGTATGATGCACAAGGGGTTAGAAGGCAAACAGGTGAGTTAACCTTAAAAGTTAATTCCATGAATGAATTAATTGAAAAAATTCATAAAGAGGAAAGCGTTGAATTTAAACAGGACTCTCCAAAAAAGTTAAAAGAGATGTTAGGTCATGAACCGGAAGAGGTTGTTGGTGGAGCCATCCTAGGTGTTTTGGTGGGAGTCATTGGTCACTTATGTACAAAAAAGAATAGAAAATTACCAAAATTTAAGTTAAGATTTTAAAGGGATGTTCAGAGTTTGTTGGGAGAGGGATGGCAAAGTCAGTGGGAACAGTCGAAGATTATTTGCATCACCTGAAAGGAAAGGGTTTTCAATTCCAAGAGGATGCAATTGGGTTTATTTTCTTTGGGAAGCACTACACAAACGCTTCAGATGAAATGATCAATACGGCCATTGAGATGACTCTTAAAGCACAAAGAAGTTTTGATGGAAGTTTTTATGTATCATTATTGGAAACCTTAATTTCAAACAAAATCAGCACTAGAAAAGAAGCGATTCAATTTGTTAAAGAAAAGGAACTATTAGCGATATAAACATGAGAAAACTCCCTTTTAAAAGGGAGTTTTTTCATGAAACTTCATCTTCAATACTCTTACTTCTTTTAAGAAAAGCAATTTTTTGGGTGGGGAGTTCAGCAAATATCATGCCTGCAAAAATTAGGAAACAGCCTATTAAAGCACTATAGGATAATCGTTCTTGTGCCCAATAAAAACCTGTAATCGCAGCAAACACTGGCTCCATTGCAAAAATCAAGGCTACCCTTGTTGCTGAGGTATACTTTTGGAAATTGGTCTGAATTAAAAAGGCAAGCGCCGTCGCGAACAAGCTCGTGATGATTAGGGCAATAAGCACCTCTTGTCTAAATAGTATTTCGGGATTAAAAGACTTCCTCCAATCTTCAAAAAGGAAGGAGGATACGATTGAAAGAAAAGCTACAGTTGTAATTTGGATAATCGTTAACAGCAGTGTTGGATATTTATTGCTAAATTTACCAGTATAAATAATTTGAAGCGCGAAACTGATCGCACAAATGAAGACGAAGCCATCTCCCTTATTCAATGCAATTACATCAGTCATTGTCAGCAGAAATAAGCCAATCGTTGCTGTCAGCACACCGAAAACAGCATTTCTGGTGGGATACTGCTTTAATAACATCATCGAAAATAATGGGACGAGGACAACGCTTAGCCCTGTTATAAATCCTGCTTTAGAAGAAGTAGTATATAATAGCCCGATGGTTTGGGTAGCATACCCAAGAAATAACCAAAATCCGATGAAAACACCGGATAAAAGTAACTTTCTATCCAATTTTTTCAACTGCTCTTTGTCAAATAGGAAAAGGCAAAGAATTAATATTATGGCTGCAGCAAGAAAGCGAATGCCATTAAAGGAAAATGGTTCAAGGAAATCAATAGCATTTTGAACTAATACAAACGTTGTACCCCAAATAATGGTGACAAGGAGCAAACTTAAATCAGCAAATAAAGGTTTTTTCATGAGTTTCATTGCTCCTCGGGAAGATTTTTTCGAATCGCCTGCCGTGCTAATTCATCTGCAACTTTATTTTCAGCACTCGGAATCCATTTCATAAAAAATAAAGGAATTTGTTTGGATAAATGTAATGCGTGTTCAAGTAATGGGGTGTAAAGCTTATTTTTAACAAACTCTTTTTCAACGGCCTGATTTACTAATTGAGAATCCGTTCGAAAAGACAAAACGGAATCCTGAACCCCTTTTTCTAAACATATTTCTAATGCTTTAATAAATGCATGATATTCTGCTTCATGATTTGACATGTTTCCAAGGGGAATGGAATATTTTTCAGAAATGCCATTTCCTTTAATAAAAATCCCGGCTCCGCTTGGTCCAGGATTTCCAGCACTTGCCCCGTCAATATATACTTCAATCAATTCTGTTTCCTCCATATGTGTACTAATGAAAGTTTATCATATTTCTTTTAAGGCAGAAAATATTTATTCTTATAACAACTATGAAGAAGTGGGTATGATAAGAATATATCAGAATAGGTTAGGATGAAGTGGTAAAATTGCCGAATAGGAATCGATTATTTTAAATGCCATTGAATTCTTTAAAGAAAGGTTGAAGACATTGAAATATCGGTTAGAGTGGATGTATAAAACAAAAACTAATGAAAAGGTACAGTTTTCCTCTGAATTGGTATCAGGTGAAACAGCGATACAAATCGGCGAGGAGCTTGAAAGTACTGGCAAAATATCGGATTTGTTTTTTTATGATGAGAAAGGCACCTCTTGGATCTTAAAGGAAATGAAAAAGTTGATGACTGAAATTGAAGAAGATCCACATGAAATAACCGTTTACTTTGACGGGGGTTTTCAAAAGGAAACAAATCAAGCAGGTCTTGGTGCAGTTATATTTTTTAAACAGGGAAGGAAGAAATATCGTATTCGAGCGAATGAGCGAATAGATGAATTAGAGACAAACAATGAAGCAGAATATGCTGCTTTTTATTATGCCTTGAATATTTTAGAAGATTTAGGGGTACATCATTTATCTTGTGAATTTAAAGGGGACTCCCAGGTTGTGTTAAAACAATTAGAAGGGGAGTGGCCATGCTATGAAGATACACTTAACAGCTGGCTTGACCGAATTGAGGGGAAAATTAAAGAGTTAGGTTTAATCCCAAAATATACGACGATTAATAGAAAAGATAATAAAGAGGCAGATAAACTGGCAACACAAGCATTAGCAGGAAAAGAAATATTTGCAAAAACATTAATTCTTTAGGAAAGGGGTGGGAAACTGTTGTGAAGGAAATCAACAGAAGAGAATTATTGAGTCATGTCGAATCTTTAATGGCTCATTACTGTGAAGGCTGCTTTTTACATCAACATATGAAAAAAGAAGGCGGGCGAAGATCAGCACACCGGTTTTGCATTTCCCAGTGTACAGTAGGGGAACAACTCCAGGAATTTGGGAAAAAATTAAGTTAATGCAATCACATAGTTCCTGCAAAAATATAAAGGCTGACGATATTCGTCAGCCCAAATTGGTTAATTTAGATTATAGTTTTACAACGTTAGCTGCTTGTGGTCCACGGTTTCCTTCAACGATTTCAAAAGAAACTTCTTGGCCTTCTTCTAAAGATTTGAAGCCTTCGCCAGTGATCGCGCTGAAGTGTACGAATACATCGTCGCCGCCTTCTACTTCAATAAAACCAAAACCTTTTTCATTGTTAAACCATTTAACTTTACCGTTTTGCATTTACTTCTTCCTCCTAAGCCTTTTCAAGCCACCCTTATGGTGCCAAAGATAAATATTATCATGTAGACAATCTGCACTAGTAAAATAATGCATATAGTAGATACATGATGCTTTAAATATACAATATTGAAAATTTACAGTCAAGGAAGGACTTAGGTTTTTTAGTGTATTTTTCATAGATTCTATGAAATTATTTAGATAATCGTTAGCAGGCACTAACATAAAACTACTTTTGCATCATATGTTTAAATAACCAATATACATGCAGGAGGCAGATACCATGTACCGATTTTCTATTGAAGGTGCGGAATGGATATTAAGATTTTCACCGCAAGTTTATATTGATTCAGTTGAAAAACAGGCGATATTAATGGCTCTGCTTCATATCGGTGCTGATTTAAGTAAATATTCTCATGGAAGCGCCTTTATCATTTTTACGAAAAAAGTTGGTGCGATAGTTTTCGAAGTTGAGAGAATTCCATCTTTAATATTAACAGTTTCAAATATTATCCCTGATGACAATTGGTATGATCATCCAAAGATTAGCACGTTAAAACAAATAATGTAATGTTCCTCAAGGGTGGCCATAAAAATGGCCATCCTTTTATTTATTCTCCAGCCGGCGCATTTGTCATCATTTTGTCAAGGAAAGTAATGGATGCCCAGTATTTTATCTCTTTACTAACGATGGATTTAATGGGTAAAATGGATTTCGGGATGCTTGTAAAAAAGGGAGCAATCACATGAAATTAATTATTGCCGAAAAGCCGGATCAAGGTTCGACCTTAGCATCAATCTTTAAACATAAAAAACAAAATGGTTTTATTGAAATTTTTTCAAATGATGTTTTTCCAGAGGGAGCCTATGTCACTTGGGCCATTGGACATATATGCCAATTAGTTTCGCCTGAAAAATATCAACAAGGCTGGAAAAAATGGTCTTTAGATCATTTGCCAATGATCCCCGAACAGTTTGAATACGAGGTAACAAAGGATAAGGCAAAACAATTTGCCATCATTAAGAAATTGGTCTCAGACCCAAGGGTTACTGAAATTATTCATGCAGGTGATGCGGGGCGCGAGGGTGAGCTAATTATCCGCAATATCCTCAGGCTGACTAAATGTCACAAACCCATGAAAAGGCTGTGGATTTCTTCGTTAACTGCCAATAGTATTCGAGAAGGTTTTCAGAAGCTCTTGGATGAACAACAGACAAGGAGTTTATATTTTGAAGCCTATACCAGGGCTTGTGCTGACTGGGTGGTAGGTATGAATGCTTCACGGCTCTATAGCCTCTTATTGCAAAAACAAGGATTTTCCGATGTGTTTTCAGTTGGGCGAGTGCAAACCCCAACCTTAGCGTTAATTGTTAAAAGAGAACTAGAAATAGAGAACTTTAAGTCTGAACCTTTTTGGGAGGTTCTAGCACATTTTAATATGGACGGAAAAAAGTACACAGGAAAATGGCAGAATGATGGCGAAACCCGAGTAAACAAAAAAGAGTTAGCAGAAAAAGTTGCGGCTTTTTGCAAGAATAAACCCGCTGAGGTTAGTGAGGTTCAATCAGAAAGAAAAGAATTTCTCCCTCCACTCTTATACAATCTTTCGGCTCTCCAAGCTGAAGCGAATAAACGGTATAAGTTTTCTCCAAAGAAAACTCTCGATGTTATGCAAAAGCTCTATCAAAAAGGAAATGTTTCATACCCTCGTTCCGATTCACGGTATGTAACGAAAGAGGAAGCTAATACTTTCCCAGATATTTTAAACAAATTAAGTCATTTGAAAGATTACGAAAGCTTCTTTCCTTTGCCAATAGAATCGATTTCAGAAAACAAACGCTATGTAAATGAAAAAAAGGTCACGGACCACTATGCAATTATTCCAACGGAACAAATCCCAATTGTGGAACGGCTTACTCCAGATGAAAAGAAAATTTATGATTTAGTCGTAACAAGTTTAATAGCTGCACATTACAATAAGGCGATTGCGGAGTATACTACTGTAACAACATTAGTAGATAGCAGGGCGGCATTTATCTCAAAAGGAAAGGTACAAATTGAAGAAGGCTGGCGAAAGGTACTGAAACCAAAAGATAATGATGATGAGCCTGCACTGCCAAAGTTAACAGAAGGTGAGCAAGGTAAAACAGATAAAGTGGAAGTGAAAGAAAGTAAAACTCAGCCTCCAAAACGTTATACCGAAGGTCAATTGATTACGTTAATGAAAACAGCAGGTAAGCATATTGATGATAAGGAACTTGAAAAAATTCTCACTAAAACGGAGGGTCTTGGCACGGAAGCGACGAGAGCAGGCATCATTACGATGCTAAAGGATCGCTTATATATTGAGGTCAACAAAAATTTAGTCTATGCCACAGCAAAGGCCAAAATCTTGATTGAAGCCATCGGCAAGGAGATTTTAGCTTCGCCAGAGATGACCGCCAAGTGGGAACAGAAATTGAAGGAAATTTCCGAAGGATCTGCTGCGCCAAAACATTTCATGGAGCAAACGAAAAAGATGGTTTTTCATTTAATTTCGTCTAGTATAGATCAAGCGGCAAATTGGTCGTTTTCGGATGAAATGCGTGAAAATTTTGCACCAGGGAAGCAAAAGGGAAGAAAACAGTCATATACCAAACTAGGGCCTTGTAAAAAATGTGAGGGGTCTATGGTGGACAAGGGCAGTTTTTACGGCTGTTCCAATTACCAAAAAAATCATTGTGATTTTACTATATCTAAGAAGATTTTAGGTAAAAACATTACGCAAAAGAATATTAAGCTTCTTTTATCAGAAGGGAAAACAGAGCCGATTGAAGGGTTTGTTAATAAAGATAAAACTTTTAATGCCCGGCTTTATATAGACGAATCTGAAAAAAAGGTCAAATTTTTATTTGAACAAACGCCTCAAAATAAGGAAGTAATTATAGATAATTGATAAAGAGCCTTGTCACTATTTTTTTCTTATAGTACACTTTTAGTTGAGTAATTTTTTTGGAGGGTATGGGATGCCAACACCAAGTATGGAAGATTATATTGAACAAATATATATATTGATTGAAGAAAAAGGATACGCTCGGGTTTCAGATATTGCCGAAGCGCTGTCTGTACATCCCTCCTCAGTAACGAAAATGGTGCAAAAGCTTGATAAAGATGAGTACTTAGTTTATGAAAAATATAGAGGTCTTGTGTTAACAACAAAGGGTAAAAAGATTGGTAAACGCCTTGTCTTTAGACATGATTTGCTAGAACAATTCCTAAAAATCATTGGTGTAAAAGATGAAAATATTTATAACGATGTCGAAGGGATTGAGCACCATTTAAGTTGGGATTCCATCGATCGGATCGGTGACTTGGTTCAATTTTTTGAAGAGGATCAAAAGCGAATTGATGCATTAAATGAAATTCAAAAACAGAATGAAAATGAATAATAAAGCACCTAGCGGAATTACGCTAGGTGCTTTTAATATAAATCAGGGAATTGGTCAAAAGATTGGCTGCTCTCTGGTATTAAAGACATTTTCCCGTGTTCCTCAATCGCCTGGACCCCTTGGATTAGACCCTCTTCGGCCTCTTGTAACGCTTTTCGATACGAGATGATTCGACCCTCAGAAGTAACGAAGTTAATAATATCACCATTGTAATTGCGATGAAGTGCGACGATTGATTCCATCAAAACTCTCCCTTTTAGCTATTTTTTGGTGCTCTTACTTTTTCTATATTCTTTCTATTTTTACAAAAAATAAACTAAAAAAAGCATCGGAGGTTTAATTTCCGATGCTTTCTATTAACCCCAAAAAAAAGGAGTTTCTTGGTAGACATAATAATTGAGCCAGTTTGAAAAGAATAAGTGGCCATGGGACCGCCAGCGATTTATAGGAGGTTGCGTTGGATCATTATTTGGGAAGTAGTTTTCGGGAATATGGATTTCAAGCCCCTTCTTCACATCCCTTTCGTACTCCTGGGCAAGAGAATCTGATTCATATTCTAAATGTCCGGTAATCATCACATGCTTTCTGTCTTGCGATGCAATTAATAGGGCTCCTGCATCATCGGAAGCAGCTAATAATTTTAATTGTGAATTCTTTTTAATTGCTTCAATCGAAACATCTGTATAACGAGAATGTGGCGCGTAAAACTGATCATCAAAACCACGCAGCAAAATATCATTTTGTTCAAAAATCCGGTGGGCATAAATGCCGGAGCATTTTCTTTGTAATTCAAATTTCCCAATTCCGTAATGATAATGCAGTGCAGCTTGGGCTCCCCAACAAATATGTAGCGTCGAAGTGACATTTTCATTGGCCCAATCCATTATTTCTGTTAACTCTGACCAATATTTCACTTGATCAAATTCTAACAGCTCCACCGGGGCACCAGTAATAATCATCCCGTCAAATTTCAGGTTCTTCACTTGTGAAAAGGTCGTGTAAAATTGTTCGAGATGCTGTTTACTCGTATGGGTGGATTCATAAGAATTCGTTTTTAAAAAGTTTACATTTACCTGTAAGGGTGAGTTTCCTAATAATCGTAAAAGCTGTGTTTCTGCTCTTTCTTTTTCAGGCATTAAATTCAGAATAAGTATATTTAACGGTCGGATATCCTGAGCAATTGCACGTTCATTGTCCATGATGAAGATATTTTCTGTTTCAAGAATTTCCCTTGCTGGGAGAAGTTTTGGAATGTTAATTGGCAAGTGACCATCCCCTTTTTCTGGTTTAATTTCAGGTGTTTTACTTCATACTACATCCATTAATATAACTACTATATACGACAAAATGTCAATGAATATTTAAAATATTTAATAATAATATTATAAACATTATTGTAATTTCAGAAAAGATAATAATTTGTTCATAATTGGCAATCGGATTGAAAGCGCTTTTTTGATACAATGAAACCGTAGGTCAATTCTAATGCTGAATGCGGGGGATAAAGGTGGTATTAAATACAATAGTGAAATCAGACATTGAAATTGCACAAGACTCAAAGATGAGACCGATTGTTGAAATTGCCGAAAAAATTGGTCTAGAAGAGGATGATTTAGAGCTCTTTGGTAAATATAAGGCCAAAATTTCTAACGAAGCTCTTGCTAAACTGAGTACAAAGGAAAGTGGGAAAATCATCCTTGTCACTTCTATTAATCCAACACCGGCTGGCGAAGGAAAGTCGACCGTGACGGTTGGGCTAGCCGATGCTTTTAATAAGATTGGTAAAAAAACAATGATTGCCATAAGAGAGCCTTCCCTGGGTCCTACAATGGGTATTAAAGGCGGTGCGACTGGTGGTGGGTACTCACAAGTACTGCCAATGGAAGATATCAATTTACACTTTACTGGAGATCTTCATGCGATAACGACTGCAAACAATGCCCTCGCAGCATTAATCGACAATCATCTCCAACAAGGTAACGAACTTAACATTGATCAACGTAGAATTGTCTGGAAACGGGCGGTCGATTTAAATGACAGAGCCTTAAGAAAAGTAATCATCGGACTTGGCGGTCCTCTTCAAGGAGTGCCGCGGGAAGATGGTTTTGATATTACGGTCGCATCAGAAATTATGGCGGTTCTATGTTTAGCTGCAGACTTAAAAGATTTAAAGTTACGGTTATCACGGATGGTGGTTGCTTATAATTTTGATAAGAATCCGGTGACTGTTGGAGACCTAGGGGTGGAAGGTGCATTAACATTATTGTTGAAAGATGCGGTTAAACCCAACCTTGTACAAACAATTGAACACACGCCAGCACTAATTCATGGCGGTCCATTTGCTAATATCGCCCATGGATGTAACAGTGTAATTGCTACAACCACAGCAGCGAAATTAGCGGATTATGTTATTACAGAAGCAGGGTTTGGTGCTGATTTAGGCGCAGAGAAATTTTTACATATAAAATCGAGAAGTGCGGGTATTAAACCGGAAGCTGTTGTTATTGTTGCAACGATTCGTGCCTTGAAAATGCATGGTGGTATAGCGAAGAGCGAGTTAGCAAATGAAAATATTCCATCATTAACGCTGGGCTTTGCGAACCTAAAGAAACACATTGAGACCATTCAGAGCTTTGGATTACCAGTTGTTGTGGCCGTTAACAAATTCATCACGGATACCAAGCAGGAGGTAGAAACATTACTTGAGTGGTGTAAAAGGGAAAATGTGCCTGTTGCCTTAACTGAAGTGTGGGAAAAAGGTGGAGCAGGCGGGATTGATTTAGCTAATACGCTTTTAGCTGTCATGGACAAGGAAAAAAATAATTTTAAACCGCTATATGACTTATCTGATCCGATCGAGAAAAAAGTTCGAACGATTGTTCAAAAAGTTTATGGCGGAAGCGATGTTGAATTTTCATCAAAAGCAAAAAAACAGTTAATTGATTTTGAAAAGTTTGGCTGGTCCCATTTGGCCGTTTGTATGGCGAAATCTCAGTATTCTTTATCTGATGATCCATCAAAGTTAGGCAGGCCATCGGATTTCAGTGTGACAGTCAGGGAATTTAAACCTTCAATTGGGGCCGGATTTATTGTTGCCTTAACAGGAGATGTCATGACGATGCCAGGTTTGCCAAAAAAACCTGCAGCTTTAAATATGGATGTCGATGAAAAAGGGAATGCAATCGGGTTATTTTAAGAGGAGAGTCGAAAGTTTATGTTTGATCCAACCGCATTTGATAATATGAAAGTAGTGATTGAAGGGGCTCTTTATGATCTGGATATTAGTGGAGAAATCGTTATTACCGATCGAAACGATTCCATTAATATGGCTAAAATGTCGCGAAGATTTGACATGACATTTCGATTACCCGAAAAAAAGGTAAAAGCAACAATTGAACTGAAATCAGGTCTTGTTAATTTAGCAGCAGAGCTTTTACCATCTATACAATCAGAGGAGCAAGCAGGATGTATGTTAAGTCTGAAATTTATTGCAGCCAAAGAGAATGAATTGGACATTGACTATACCGCAATAAAAGCTCTTTTAACGGATATTTGGGGACCGACCAGAATAATAAATCAAAGTGTTCTTTATGACCCGTTAAGTATTGACCCAGCTCATTCTCTTATAATAACGATTGAATTTGACAGACTGATTCATGAAGACCAAATTGAGGACTTAGTCGAAATGACGGAGTTTATTATCACAACGCTA
>Ga0182747_1003022_pt1 | contig 11545 bp, 7 predicted proteins | sample eDN3rd30CBELigBY_FD_128526 | JGI IMG/M metagenome (GOLD analysis project Ga0182747, IMG submission 128526) | Enriched backyard soil microbial communities from Emeryville, California, USA - eDNA 3rd pass 30_C BE-Lig BY (version 2) (version 2) | ecosystem: Environmental > Terrestrial > Soil >...
ACGTGCTTCCGGTGTCTGGACAATGTCAGCCAATATGATGCCGTCCGATCGGCGGCCGAGCAGTGAGGCTATTAGCTTTGTTTCGTCATCACCGGAAAGATTGTTGTCGCCGAGCACGAATTGATAGCCGCGCGGGGATAGATATTCCGAGATGCCCCGCACCATGCGCATGAATGCGGGCGTGTTAAGGGACGGAATAACGACGGCTATCTGCCGAGTCTGCCGCGAGGCTAAACTGCCCGCGATCAAATCGGGCACATAACCAAGTTTCGAGATCGCCAGCTCGACCTGTTTGCGGGTCTTCTCCGCAACCAGATTTGGTTTCCGCAGCGTGCGTGACACCGTTATCGGTGACACGCCCGCCTTGGCGGCAACATCGTCTAAAGTGATGTTGGATTTCTCAGTGCTCATGAACCATCATTTAGCTGACGCAGTGGCCATCTGTCGATTGCCACTTTTCGCCGGAGGCTTGTTCGAGATTGGCAGCGCCACGATCGAACTCAGGATCAGCGACACACCAGCCAGAACCAGCGCGGTCGAGAAATTGCCGGTGACCTCGCGGAAGTATCCGAACATAAGCGGCCCGAAGACTCCACCGATATTCCCTGCGCCATTGATGAGTCCGATGCCGACGCCCGAAACCGACGGTGGGAGGATTTCGGTTGGCATTGTCCAGAACGGACCGTAGCGGCCGAAGAACGATGCGGTGGAGAGGATCAGGAAGCCCAGGACGACCCAGATATTCCAGCCTACGGCGAACTGCGCGCAGATGAGAAAAATACCCGAGAGCGACGACATGATCAGCATATGCCATTTCCGCTCTTGCCGCTTATCCGAGCTTACGGCCACGAAATACATCACGACGACGCCGGCAAGGTAGGGCAGAGAAGCCAGAAGGCCAACAACGTAGATAGGCATACCGTGCGAACTGTCCCTGATCACGCTCGGCAGCCAAAAGATCACGCCCCATTCAGCCATCAGCGCGAGAAAATTATAGAGCGCGAGCAGCAACACGGCTGGATGCATCAGTGTTTTTGCCCAATGACCGGTTGGCTCGCTGGCAAGCTTTCGCTCGTTGGACAGTTCGCTGACCAACATCTCCCGCTCGGCCTTCGGAAGCCACCCGGCTTCGGCCGGCGTGTCATCGATGGCGAACCACCAGACGATGCCCCACAGAAGAGCGGGCACCGCTTCAAACACAAACATCCACCGCCAGTTCATGAATGTGAGAACAAATCCCGTAATCGGGTTTGCAATCATCGGCCCGACGGCGATTGCCATCAGGAAAAGCACATTTGCGCGCGCCCGTTCGGCGCGGGTAAACCATCGGCTAATCAGCACGATAACGGACGTGAGAACGCCACCTTCCGTCACGCCAAGCAGAAATCTATTAGCAACGAGTTCGGTGGTCGTATGCACGAACGCCGTCGTCATCGACATAAAGCTCCAGAGGACAAGCAGACCCAGGATGACTTTCTTTGGACTCCAGGTCGACGCGAGACGCCCTGCCGGGACCTGAAGGACGACGTACCCCCAGAAGAAAACGCCGGTCGCAAACCCGATTTGGGAAGCTGTAAGGCCCAGGTCGGCCCGGATGCCGGGAATGGCCATCGCAATGTTGGTTCGATCGATGAACGACAGAACGTACATGACGAATGATACGCCAAGTATTCGAAACCAGCGGTTTTGCGATATCGGCACTGATGCGCTCATAAGGTCCCTCCCGATTAGTAGCGCTTCCCATAAGCTTGCGCCAAAATGATAGCGCAATCATTTATTATTGACAGCGCTGTCATTGTCAGATCAAAATGGCGGCGCTGTCAATTAAAAGATTGGTCCCTGCAATGCCCAGCCCGAAAAATCTGGTCGTGATACTTTCCGACGAACATTCCGCCAAGGCGCTCGGATGTTACGGACATCCGCTCGTCCATACGCCCAATCTTGATCGACTTGCCGCTTCCGGCGTTCGATTTGACGCGGCGTATTGCAACTCTCCGGTATGCATCCCCTCTCGCGCATCTCTTGCGACAGGACGATACATTAATCAGGTTGGCTTCTGGGATAATGCCGATCCTTACGATGGGTCTGTAACCAGCTGGCACCATCGGCTGCGGTCAACAGGGCACCGCGTTGTCTCCATTGGAAAGCTGCATTTCCGCTCGAGTGAAGACGACAACGGATTCAGCGAAGAAATCGTCCCGATGCATGTCATCGAGGGCAAGGGCGACCTCATGGGGCTGGTTCGCGAAAACCTCCCACGGCGGGGAATGTCCTGGAAGATGGCCAAACTCGCCGGGCCGGGCGAGTCTCCGTACACATTTTACGATCGCGATATCACTGCGCGCGCGCAGACCTGGCTTCAGGAAGAAGCCCCGAAGTACGCCGACAAGCCGTGGGTGCTTTTTGTATCACTCGTCTGTCCGCATTTTCCGCTTACAGCGCCGCCTGAGCATTTCTACCGCTATTACAATGATCCACGATTGGCGTCGCCAAAGCTTTACGAAGACATGCACCGCCCCAACCATCCCTATCTGCAGGATTATGCAGGCAGCTTCGTCTATGACGAGTTTTTCGATACTCCGGACAAGCTGCGCCGGGGGCTGGCGGGATATCTCGGGCTCTGCAGTTTCCTGGATGAAAACGTGGGAAAATTGCTTGCCTGCCTGACGGACACCAATCTCTCCGACACCACACGGGTGATCTACACCAGTGACCACGGCGACAACATGGGAGCTCGTGGATTGTGGGGTAAGTCCACCATGTACGAAGAAACCGCAGCCGTGCCTTTCATCATGTCCGGTCCCGACATCCCGCGCGGACAGACATGTGAAACTCCCATCTCGCTGGTCGATTTATATCCGACAATCCTGGCGTCGGCCGGTGAAGCCTTGACGGCCGACGAGGAGCAAAACCTTCCAGGGGCCTCGCTGTTCGATATCATCGAAGAGCAGCCAAAAGACCGCGTCGCATTTTCCGAATACCACGGAATGGGAACGACCAGACCCGCTTTCATGGTGCGTAGCCGCCGCTGGAAGTACGTCAATTATCTCGATTACCCGCCGCAACTCTTCGATCTTGAAAACGACCCGGAAGAGCTGAGTGACCTTGCCGGCAACCCGAAATACGCGGATGTCGAGGCCGACATGCGTCGCCGGCTTGAAGAAATTTGCGACCCAAAAGAGATCGATGCGCGCGCGCGGGTTCGGCAGAATTCGCTGCTTGAAAAGAATGGTGGTCGAGACGCTGTGATTGCACGCGGCGATCTCGGCTTCTCGCCTCCGCCAGGCGTGGCGGCTGAACTCGGTTAAGTCAGGAGAACGCAAAACGAAGCGAACCGGCTCATCGGAGCGGTTTCAAGGCCTTCGGAGCGGACTGCCTGCTCCGAAGGCTTTTTTGATGCGGTATCGCTCGGCTGGTTTTATCGTTCGTGAGTTCAAGCAAGATCGAACGGGTCATACGCCCGCCGCGATTCGGATCGGAACATGAACCATCAGATTTCAACCATGAAGAACACGACCGATGTGCCGGACATGATCCGGCTTACTGGCGGCGTCTATGTGATGGGTTCTGACAGGCACTATCCTGAAGAAGCACCCGAACATCGGGTTAAAGTCGGCAGCTTCCTGATCGACCGGACACCGGTGACAAATCGTCAGTTCAAAAACTTTGTCAGACAAACCGGATACATCACCTTCGCGGAGAGGATGCCAGACCCAAAAGATTATCCGGGAATACTTCCAGATATGATGTTTGCCGGTTCGCTGGTCTTCACGCCTCCGGCGTCGTCCCCTCATCGGCACAGCTGGGCGCAATGGTGGACCCTTATGAAGGGAGCCAATTGGCGCAGGCCATACGGCCCCAAGAGCAATATCAATACGCTCGATAGCCACCCTGTCGTTCACATCACTTTCGCTGATGCCCTTGCATATGCTCAATGGGCCGGAAAGGATTTGCCGACCGAAGCTGAATGGGAGTTTGCCGCGCGCGGCGGGCTGGAGAATGCGGACTTCGCATGGGGCAACGAGCTCGCACCTGGAGGCACGTATCTCGCGAATACCTGGCAAGGAGAATTTCCTCATGAGAACCTGGCTCTCGATGGCTATGCCCGCACCTCGCCTGTGACCGCCTTTCCGCCGAACGGTTACGGCATTCACGACATGATCGGAAATGTTTGGGAGTGGACAAAGGATTGGTACGGTTCACGCCATCAAGCGGATGCGCAAAAAGCCTGCTGCATACCTGAAAACCCCCGGGGAGCGCGAGAAGAAGACAGCTTCGATGCTGGAGACCGCAACACTCGTATTCCAAGGAGGGTTGTAAAGGGTGGCTCGCACCTATGTGCGCCGAATTATTGCCGACGATACAGACCCGCCGCTCGTCAAGCACAGCCTATCGACACGTCTACGAGTCACGTCGGATTCAGGTGCGTGATTCGAGCCGACTGAGCTAAAAGACTGGTGCCGCAAGAGGGACTCGCCCCCCGGGCGTTCTGGTGGAAGTGCCCATGATGCTGTCGGTTGTAAAGATCGTGAAAGCGACACGGTCCTGGTATGAAACCGAACTGAGGTTTGAAATTCATCGACCCCAGAATCATCTGGAGTGAACTCATTTTCTATAAATTAGGAGCGGCGCTCATCTCGCAAGCGAGCACCCTTCACCAGTCCGAAAATGGCTGGGATCACGACCAACGTTAGCAGCGTCGATGAGACCATGCCGCCAATCATCGGCACTGCGATCCGTTGCATGATTTCGGAACCAGTACCTGTACTCCACATGATCGGCAGGAGACCTGCCATGATTGCCACCACGGTCATTATTTTGGGCCGCACACGATCCACAGCGCCCACCATGATCGCGTCGGCGAGGTCACGCCGCGAGACCAGTCGACCTTGCGCTTGACACAACGCTTGTACTTCAGCCCACGCGTGGTTGAGATAGATCAGCATAACGACGCCCGTTTCCGCCGCGACACCGGCCAGAGCAATAAAGCCAACGGCAACCGCGACAGAAAGATTGAAACCAAGCCACCACATCAGCCAGAGTCCGCCTATCAGCGCGAATGGCAGCGATAGCATGACGATCAGGGTCTCGGTGATCGAGCGGAAATTGAGATAAAGCAGGAGGAAAATTATCAAGAGCGTGACAGGTACAACGACCTTCAACCGGGCAGTCGCACGTTCGAGATATTCATACTGACCGCTCCAAATCACGTAATATCCTGGTGGAAACTGAATCCCGGACTGCACAGCATGCTGGGCGTCGGCGACGTACCCTCCGAGATCGCGATCCCGGATATCGACATAAATGTAAGTTGCGAGTTGGCCGTTTTCTGTCCTGATCGAGGTTGGCCCGCGCGCAGGTGTCACGCTGGCGACTTCTCCCAATGGCACAGCCCCGCCCCCGGGCATCGGCACGAGAATATCGCTCGCGATTGCCTTCGGACTGTCGCGAAGATCCCGAGGATAGCGCATGTTGACAGCGAACCGTTCCCGGCCTTCGACAGTGGTCGTTATGCTTTGGCCACCAAGTGCAGTTGCGATCGTGTCCTGCACGTCCTGCACTAAGATGCCGTACCTCGCCAGTTCCTCACGATTTGGTGTGATCTCAAGATAGTAGCCGCCGAGCGCACGCTCCGCATACGCCGACGATGTTCCCGGAACAGCCTTAAGTACCTGCTCGATCTGTCGCGCGAGTTTGTCGATCCCGGCGAGATCAGGACCAATCACCTTCACGCCAACCGGCGTGCGGATGCCAGTCGAAAGCATGTCGATGCGAGCCTTGATTGGCATGGTCCAGGCATTGGAGACGCCGGGGAATTGTAGCGCCTTGTCCAATTCTGCAATGAGGCCGTCGATCGTCACGCCGCGGCGCCACTGCTCCTTTGGCTTGAGATTGATGATGGTCTCAAACATTTCCATGGGCGCTGGGTCTGTGGCCGTCGACGCACGTCCGGCTTTGCCAAAGACAGAGGCCACCTCTGGAAAAGAACGAATGATCCGATCCTGAGTTTGCATCAGTTCAGCGGCCGAGGTCGCCGAAATACCGGGCAGCGTCGTCGGCATATACAGCAGCGTGCCTTCATTCAGGTTCGGCATGAACTCTGTCCCGAGTTGCCGCGCGGGCCAGACCGAAATTGCGAGAACTCCGAGGGCAAGAAGGATCACCAATACTTTGGCCTGCAACACGCATTTGATCACCGGCTTGTAAATCCAGATCAGGAATCGGTTGATCGGATTCCGGTGTTCCGGGATGATCCGGCCGCGAACGAAGATCACCATCAGCGCAGGCACCAAAGTGACTGACAGCAATGCTGCAGCTGCCATCGCAAAGGTCTTGGTAAAGGCAAGCGGGCTGAACAACCGGCCCTCTTGCGATTCCAGCGTGAAGATCGGCATGAACGAGACAGTAATGATCAGAAGACTGAAGAATAGTGCTGGGCCTACCTCCGACGCTGCATCGATCAGGACGGAGATGCGCGACTGGCCGTCTTTGGACCGTTCGAGATGTTTGTGCGCGTTTTCGATCATGACGATTGCGGCGTCGATCATGGCGCCGATCGCAATCGCAATGCCTCCGAGGCTCATGATGTTGGAGCCGATATTCAATAATTTCATCGCTCCGAATGCCATTAGCACGCCGACCGGCAACATCAGGATGGCAACAAGCGCACTCCGAACATGTAGCAGAAACACGATGCACACCAGAGCAACGATGATGCTTTCTTCGACCAGTGTGTGTTTGAGCGTCGTGATAGCCGCGTTGATCAAGTTCGAGCGGTCATAGACCGGCACAATCTCAACTGACTTTGGTAGACTTGTTGCGATCTCCTTGAAGCGCTTCTTAACATTGTTGATGACGTCGAGCGCGTTGATGCCGAAGCGTTGCAGAACGATACCGCTCGCCACCTCGCCTTCACCATTCAGTTCGGCAATCCCCCTCCGCTCGTCGGGTCCAAGCTCAACACGCGCCACGTCGCGCAAGAGCACTGGCGTGCCTTTGTCGGCCTTCAGAACGATGTTTCCGAGATCATTGATGCTTTTGAGGTAGCCTTTCCCCCGAATGACGTATTCGAACTCGGACAGTTCGACAGTGCGCCCGCCAACGTCTGCATTGCTGGCGCGGATTGCATCGCGCATCTTCTGCATGGTGATGCCGAGATCGCGCATTCGCTGCGGATCGAGAACCACGTTGTATTGTTTGACGAAGCCGCCGACGCTCGCCACTTCCGAGACGCCCTCCGCCCTTGCAAGAGCAAACTTCAGATTCCAATCCTGGATTGTTCGTGTGTCTGCGAGGTTCAATTCCTTGGATACCACTGCATACTGGTAGACCCAGCCTACGCCGGTCGCATCCGGCCCAATGGTTGGCGTGACGCCTGAAGGTAACCGCGAAGCCGCGCTGTTGAGGGATTCAAGCACGCGCGAACGCGCCCAATAGATATCGGTGCCGTCTTCGAAAATGACGTAGACGAAGGAAACGCCGAAGAACGAGAACCCACGCACCACTTTCGATTTTGGGACCGTTAACATCGCGGTGGCGAGCGGATAGGTGACCTGATCTTCGATCACCTGTGGCGCCTGTCCGGAATATTCGGTGTAGACGATAACTTGCGTATCCGAGAGGTCTGGAATGGCATCGAGCGGCAGATGAGCCAGCGCGTAGATGCCTGCGGCAGCCGCAAAACCGGCACCGAACAGAACCAACAGCAGATTGCGTGCCGACCACGCGATGACACGGGCAATCATGGCCGTGTTCCCGTGCTGTCAGGTCTCGGGGGCGTCGGCTTTTCGTCGTTCGCGGCAGCAAATCCTTTCAGCGCGGCTTTAAGATTGCTTTCGGCATCAATCAGGAAGTTTGCTGAGGTGACGACAGCCTCGCCCTCTGACACGCCTTGAGTGACTTCGACGAAACCGCTGCCATGACGACCAAGCTTCACTTCACGCGGCTCGAAGCGTCCTTCGCCTTTGTCGATCAGAACGACCTGACGGCTTCCGCTATCCAATACCGCACTTTCAGGTGCCGCGAGTACCGGATCGGTCGTACCAGCCTTGATCTCAGCATCGACATACATCTCAGGTCGCAATAGTTCGTCGGGATTAGGCACCTCGACTCGAATCCGCGCAGTGCGCGTTGCTGCATTGAGATGCGGATAAATGAGCGCGACGGTGCCATCGAACGTTTGGCCGACGAGCGCACGCGGCCGGATAGTCACCTTGGCTCCGACAGAGATTTGCGCCAGATCGCGCTCCGCCACATCGATGAGCACCCAGACAAGGCGGTAGTCGGCGATCCTGAACAACACTTCGCCAGGCGCCGCACGCATGCCATTCACGGCATTGCGTTCAAGAATCTCTCCGTCCTGCGGAGCAACCCAAGGAACCGAGAGTGAGATTTCCCGGCTGCGCTCAAGCTCCTTGATGGCTAAATCCGGTGTGGCCAGGTTCTCCAATCGGCGCCGTGCGCCCTTCAGATCCCTGCCCGTGGCTCCAGCATTAATGGCGGAGAGATATTCCGCAGCCGCGCTCGATAGTGCCGGACTGTAAACGTTCATAAGCAATTGCCCCCTATGAACGTGGTCGCCGGTTGTGACATTGGCGACGCTCTCCACGAATCCCTCAAATCGCAACGCGACAACCGAAACGCGTCTCTCATCCTCCTGAACGGTTCCTGGCACGCGGACCAGCGACGTCACTGTCTTCTTGACGACGAGCTCAGATTTCACGCCTGTGCGTTGAATCTTTCCCGGCGAGAGCTTGACCGATCCGTCATTCGTATCCTCGTCTTCATAGACAGGGATGTAGTCCATCCCCATCGAATCTTTCTTTGGCGTCGGCGACGTGTCCGGCAATCCCATGGGGTTGCGATAATATTTGATCTTACGGCGTTCTTTGGCGTCTGCTTCGACGTGTGATTGTGAATCGGCGTCCTCGTGCGCTGGGTCGTCGAAACTCACGTCGGCACCAGCGGGCACCGCGCGATAGTCTCGGCCATCCGGGGTTTTCTTCGGCGTCAAGGAGTAGAACGGTCTACCGTCCGGATCTTGAAAGTAGATAGGCGCACCCGCCGCCATAGCGGCGGATACGATTGAATATTCAGGATGCCGCAGCCCCAGTTCGCGGCTGGACATCAAAGCGATACCTGCCGCTGCAATGATTGCAGCGGCAGTCGCGGAGAGACGGCGCGGAGTCATTTTTCGGCCGTGACGACTAACTTGGTCTCAACAGTGCCGGTCTCACCCTGCACCTTGGCGCCAAGTGAAAGCTGCCACCGTCCCGCCATGCTGAAGTTTGCCTTGAACCGATAGGTTCCTGGCTCCGTACCTGGCATCGCGGTGACCTTTGTTGCCATCTCCTGCATGCCATCCGGCTCCATGTCGAGCCGGGTTGCAAAGATCACAGCATCAGGCACGGCTTTGCCGGTGGTTTTGTTGACGAGACGTACGGCGACGATGCGATCCGACCCAGCCTGGACCGTCGGCTGCATGAGTTGAAACTCGTAGTCCTTGATGTCGGCATGCGCGGGCAACGTCATGCCTACCAATGCAGCACCGAATAGCGCGACCATTGCGGGGCGCGCGCGATAGAGACCCTTCATGATTTTAAATCCTCGATATGTCTGACGTGCCGCCATAGCGGCATACAACAATGCGCGCGCCATCCGGCACGCGAACTCACGCAGGTCAGACGTGTACTCGAGGGGGATAATCGGGAGGCTTGGCGCCAAGTCCGTCGATCAGAAGATCGTCGGCAGGAAGCAGGGCTTCACGCACTGAGTGGCGTTCAATAAGCGAGGCCGCGCTGGACGGTGCAGGAAAGGAAATCGTCAACATGCACAACGCGACGAAGGGGCATCCATCGCAGTTCTTATTTTGAGTTTGATCAGGGCAGCAAGGCATATCGTCGGCCATCGACATAGCCTGCATCTGGCTGACCGCAGCCATCGCTGGTGTGCCCAACACCGGAATCGTCAGCGGGGCGAGCAAGAGCCCCACCCCGACAAAAAGCATGATCCAGAAATTGGTTAACCGCTTCAAGCGCATGCCCTGTTTTCGCATGACCGGCATGGTCTCGCAAATGGTAAAACATCACGATTCCGGCAAGGTAGCCAGAGCCGCAAGATCTGGAAGGCCGAGGTCAAGAATATTCCCGCCATGATCGCAGCGACGATCAAATCTGGCCACGCCGTCGCCGTGCCCCAGACGCCCAGCGCCGCAAACATCACGGCCACGGCATGACTACAATTCCGGATTGCACGGGAATGCGCTCCGTTACCGTCCTGACCAACTTTCGATTGCAAAAGAGGTGGTGCCGCAAGAGGGACTCGAACCCCCGACCCCGTCATTACGAATGACGTGCTCTACCAACTGAGCTATTGCGGCGAACCGTGAGCGCCGGTTCGACAATCAGCGCGAACAGGCGCGTGTTTATCGGTCGCGGCCCGGTTTTGCAAGATTCTCGGGGCTACTTCAGCCACCCAGCCGCGACACGAACCCCCGCCAGCCGCCGGGCTGCCGCTCATGCCCGCCCTCTAGATCGTCAGAAAAATTGTCCTCCGGAACGCCCGGATCGTCGGGCGCGCGCACCAGCGGAATAATGGCAGACGCCGCAGGAGGGCGCGATTCACCTGCCGGGCGGGTCCGGAACACCGGCGGAGCCACATTCTCAGGCTTCACTGGTTCGGGAGTCGCCTCCATGAGGCCAGCCTCCTCGGCGGCAGGTTCGTCAGCCTCGACAACCACGGCCTTCGATTCAATCGCCGGTGGAACCGCGGGCTCGGGCAATCTTGCCTCTGCAAGTTGGGGGGCGCCGGCCTCAATCTCCGTGCGCTCGGACGTCAGCGCCGCCACCGGCGTCACCCACTGGAAAGCATCGAGCCGTCCGGTGACCGGGGACACCGGCCGCCAGCGATCCGACACATAGCCATCCGCCGTCCATGCGGGATCGGGCGCGGCACGCACCGCGCGCGCGGTCCATTCACGAGCACGGCCCTCGTCATGATTGCCGGCCCGCTCCAGCTCCGCCATCAACAACGCCACGCGCTGGGTAGGTGTAGCCAGCAGCGGCGCGAGCGCTTCGCGGGCCCGATCGAATTCACTCGCCTCGATGGCGGCGCGCGCCACCGCCAGGCGACTCTCGCGATGATCCGGCATCTTCTGCGCGAGAAGCTCGACGCGCGCCAATCGCTCGCGCGCCGAATCGCCGAGCCGAACATGCGCATAGGCATCGGCCAGGTCGGGATGCGGATTGGCATTCCACGCCACCTCGATCGTGCGCATGGCGCGGCGAACCTGATTGTCCTCGCTGTAGAATTTCGCGGCCAGCACGGCTGCCGGCACCAGTTGCGGCGCGAACTTGATCGCCTCCATCGCGTTCTTGCGTGCGAGATCGCGGTCGCGCTCCTCCAGTTCGAGCGCGCGCGCGGTGAGAAGTACGCCACGCTGACGCCGATATGGCGCATTCTCGATCAGGCCTGCCGCCTTGTTGGCGTCGAGCAGCGCGAGCGCGCCGTCCCAATCGCTTTGCGCGCAGCGAAAGCCAAGCACCGC
>Ga0182747_1003023_pt1 | contig 11542 bp, 8 predicted proteins | sample eDN3rd30CBELigBY_FD_128526 | JGI IMG/M metagenome (GOLD analysis project Ga0182747, IMG submission 128526) | Enriched backyard soil microbial communities from Emeryville, California, USA - eDNA 3rd pass 30_C BE-Lig BY (version 2) (version 2) | ecosystem: Environmental > Terrestrial > Soil >...
GTGGTACATCAATAGCCAGAAAGATGAAGGGCTGCGCCCGCATCATATTCAGAGCTACGGCAACCCGGTGGAACAGACCTGGCAGAAAGTTTATCAGGCCTATCAGGAAGCCTGCGATCGCGCTGGTCTGGTGGACTTTGCTGAACTGCTGCTGCGCGCGCACGAGCTGTGGCTCAATAAACCGCATATTCTCCAGCACTATCGCGAACGCTTCACCAACATCCTCGTGGATGAGTTTCAGGATACCAACAACATCCAGTATGCCTGGATTCGCCTGCTGGCGGGCGATAGCGGCAAGGTGATGATTGTGGGGGATGATGACCAGTCGATCTACGGCTGGCGCGGCGCCCAGGTGGAGAATATTCAGCGCTTTCTCACCGATTTCCCCGGCGCGCAGACCATCCGCCTGGAGCAGAACTACCGCTCGACCAGCAATATCCTGAGCGCCGCTAACGCCCTGATTGAAAACAACAGCGGGCGTCTGGGCAAAAAGCTGTGGACCGACGGGGCCGACGGTGAGCCTATCTCCCTCTATTGCGCGTTTAACGATCTTGATGAAGCGCGCTTTGTCGTCAACCGCATCAAAACCTGGCAGGAGAACGGCGGGGCGCTTGAGCAGTGCGCCATTCTCTACCGCAGTAACGCCCAGTCGCGCGTGCTGGAAGAGGCGCTGCTGCAGGCCAGCATGCCGTACCGTATCTATGGCGGCATGCGCTTCTTCGAACGCCAGGAGATCAAAGATGCGCTCTCCTATCTGCGCCTGATCGCCAACCGTAATGACGATGCGGCGTTTGAGCGGGTGGTGAATACGCCCACTCGCGGTATCGGCGACCGCACGCTGGACGTGGTGCGCCAGACCTCGCGCGACCGTCAGCTCACGCTGTGGCAGGCTTGCCGCGAGCTGTTAAAAGATAAAGTCCTCGCCGGGCGCGCCGCCAGCGCGCTGCAACGCTTTATGGAGCTGATTGACGCCCTGGCGCAGGAGACGGCGGATATGCCTCTGCATGTGCAGACCGACCGGGTGATTAACGACTCCGGCCTGCGGACGATGTACGAGCAGGAAAAGGGCGAAAAAGGCCAGACGCGGATAGAAAACTTAGAAGAGCTGGTGACGGCAACGCGCCAGTTCAGCTACAACGATGAAGATGAGGATTTAATGCCGCTGCAGGCCTTCCTTTCTCACGCCGCGCTGGAAGCGGGTGAAGGGCAGGCGGATACCTGGCAGGATGCGGTGCAGCTGATGACGCTGCACTCGGCGAAAGGTCTGGAGTTCCCGCAGGTGTTTATCGTCGGCGTGGAAGAGGGGATGTTCCCGAGCCAGATGGCGCTGGATGAAGGTGGCCGACTGGAAGAGGAGCGTCGCCTGGCTTACGTCGGCGTGACGCGCGCGATGCAGAAACTGACTCTCACCTATGCGGAAACCCGCCGTCTGTACGGCAAAGAGGTTTACCATCGCCCGTCGCGCTTTATCGGCGAGCTGCCGGAGGCCTGTGTGGAAGAGGTACGCCTGCGCGCGACGGTGAGCCGTCCGGTCAGCCATCAGCGGATGGGGACGCCGATGGCGGAAAACGATACTGGCTACAAACTGGGACAGCGCGTACGCCATCCTAAGTTTGGCGAAGGCACCATCGTGAATCTGGAAGGCAGCGGCGAGCATAGCCGTTTGCAGGTCGCCTTCCAGGGGCAAGGTATTAAATGGTTAGTGGCGGCCTATGCCCGGCTGGAAACAGTGTAACAGTAAGAAAAATATCGTTTTTTTGTAATAATCTGCTAGCCTTATATGCTAAAGGGCAGGATTTGCTCTTTAGCGTTCCGTTGCGTGTTGACGCCGTTTTTGTGCTGGCGTAACATGCGCGCACGATTACGCTAAGAGGACATTCGCCTTGGACACACCCAGTAGATGCTGGCTCAACTTCCTGTCCGTCAGGAACAACTCCTAAGGCTATCCTCTTATGCTGATAGCCTTAGCGGTTGTCAGCGACCCGTCATACCCGTCGCTCTGAGTCAGGCTTAATGGTCTGAAACCCAAATTGTTTCTGTGTGCCCACCGAACTGTCCGATAATTTTTTTGCATTGGGAGTCCCGGTCATGCTGAGCGCATTTCAACTGGAAAATAATCGTTTAACACGCCTGGAAGCTGATGAGATCAAGCATCTCGCCAGTTCGGTGTGGGTCGATCTGGTCGAGCCCGACGACGAAGAACGAAGCCGCGTGCAGACGGAATTGGGTCAGAACCTGGCAACGCGCCCGGAACTGGAAGATATCGAAGCATCGGCGCGTTTCTTCGAAGATGAAGACGGTTTACACATTCACTCTTTTTTCTTTTTTGAAGATGCAGAGGATCACGCCGGTAACTCCACCGTGGCATTTACGATTCGTGAAGGGCGCCTGTTTACCCTGCGCGAACGTGAATTACCGGCATTTCGCCTCTATCGCATGCGCGTTCGCAACCAGCTAATGGTTGATGGCAACGCCTATGAACTGCTGCTGGATCTGTTCGAAACCAAAATAGAACAGCTGGCGGATGAAATCGAAAATATCTATAGCGACCTGGAAAAACTCAGCCGCGTGATCATGGAAGGTCGTCAGGGCGATGAGTACGATGACGCGCTCTCAACGCTTGCCGAGCAGGAAGATATCGGCTGGAAGGTCCGTCTGTGTCTGATGGATACCCAGCGCGCTCTGAACTTCCTGGTGCGCAAGGCGCGTTTACCTGCGGGGCAGCTGGAGCAGGCGCGCGAAATCCTGCGAGATATCGAATCCCTGCTGCCGCACAACGAATCGCTGTTCCAGAAGGTCAACTTCCTGATGCAAGCGGCGATGGGCTTTATCAACATCGAGCAGAACCGCATCATCAAGATCTTCTCGGTGGTTTCCGTGGTCTTCCTGCCGCCTACGCTGGTGGCTTCCAGCTACGGGATGAACTTCGAGTTTATGCCGGAGCTGCACTGGAGCTTTGGCTATCCCGGCGCGATTGTTTTTATGATGCTTGCCGGTCTGGCGCCGTATCTCTACTTCAAGCGTAAAAACTGGCTTTAAAACAATAAATTATATCAAAGCCGGCTCCCTTCTGGGGGGGCCGGCTTTTTTTTGCCTTTATGGCTGCCATCGCGGTGGCCACCGGAAATATGCTTTTATTATCGCCGCCGCTTAATTCTCTGCGCACCAGAAGTGTGGGCCGTGTATCACAAAAAGGGGGTGGGATAATTGTTACCATCGCAATATTCCCGGTAAAAAAAGGCGAAATTTTACAATGAAAAGTATCTTTACATTAACATTTCTGGCTCTTGCCTGCCTCTCTGTCAACGCACAAGCTGTTGAAAAACTTGCAGGTAATGAAATTCTCGCGGTTCAAAAAGGCGGCGTTGCGGATAAAGTCTATGCCGAGAATTATCCTCAGCTGAAGATTGCGACCTATAACATCGGCAAGAATGAAGCTTCCGATAACGTTGCGGATTTTACTTCACTCAATTTAGCGATTAAGAACATTGGCGCCGATATTATTGCGGTTCCGGAAGTCGATAATAAAACCGCCAGAAGCCAAAAAATCGATCAGCTCAAAACCATCGCGGACGCTAACGGCTACCACTATGCCTTCGGCAAAGCGCTGGAGTTCGACGGCGGAGAGTACGGTGTCGGTATTCTGTCTAAATATAAAATTGAGCACACTCAGGTTATTAAACTGCCGTCAGGGGATGCCGAGCAGCGAATAGCGCTATTGGCGCAAATCGCCGTTCCCGGCTTTGATAGCCCGGTGCTGGTGATGGTGACCCATCTCGACTGGCAAAAAGATCCGACGATGCGCATTGAGCAGGTCCGCCATCTTCTGGACGTGAGCATCGGCGATGCCCCATCGGACTTCAAAGATATCGCCTCATCAATCAAAATTCTCGCGGGTGATTTTAACTCCACGCACGATGAGCAGCCGCTAAAAGAGGTCGGTTATTTCTTTAACCCCGTGGCGAAGCAGGGGACGGATTACCGCACCTGGCCTGCGGTTAACCCGGCAATAGATATTGACCATATTTTCACCTTCAAAGGGCAAAAATGGAATGTGAAAAACATCGAGGTGCCGCACAACTCACCGGCCTTTAACTGGTCATCCGCCAGCGATCATTTACCCCTGATTGCCGAACTGGAGCTCACCGAGCAGTAAAATAACGCACCTGCCTCTACGCACGAGAGGCAGGTGCGTGATGTGGAGGTTGTGGCGTTATGCCCGACGCAGCCGGCGCTGGGTATACAGCGCATCGACGATAAACACCGCCAGCGCTACCCAGATAAAGGCGAAGGTCACCATCTTATCTGCCCCCGGCACTTCCCCGTAAAATACGACCGCTAGCAGGAACATCAGCGTCGGGCCAATATACTGGAAGAATCCCAGCGTGGAGAGACGCAGGCGGGTGGCGGCCCCGGTAAAGCACAGCAGAGGAATCGTGGTGACAACGCCCGCCGCCATCAGCAGCAGGTTCAGCGACCACGGGTTCTCTCCCATATGGCTGGTTGGGCTGTCGGCGATGGCAAACAGGTATACGGCGGCGACCGGCAGGAGCCACAGGGTTTCAACTAACATTCCGGTTTGCGCATCCACGGCGATCTTTTTACGCAGCAGCCCGTAAAAGGCAAAGCTGAAGGCCAGCCCAAGGCCGATAACCGGCAGCGAACCAAAGGTCCACAGCTGTACCAGCACACCGCACACGGCCAGCAGCACCGCCAGCCACTGCATGCGGCGAAAACGCTCGCCGAGGAAAATCATCCCCAGCACAATATTCACCAGCGGGTTAATGAAGTAGCCGAGACTGGCCTCCAGCATGTGGTGGTTATTCACCGCCCAGATGAAGAGCAGCCAGTTACCGCCAATCAGCACCGCCGACAGCGCCAGCAGGAAAATCTTGCGCGGCATATGCAGCAGTTTTTTCACCTGCGGCCACTGGTGGCTGAGGCTGATTAACGCCAGCATAAAAAAGAATGACCAGATCACGCGATGCGTCAGGATTTCATCGGCGGGAACATAGTAGATAAGTTTGAAGTAGGCAGGTGCGATGCCCCAGATAAAATAGGCGGCAAGAGCCAGCATCACCCCCAGCCGCGTTTGTTTTGCATCCATCGGTAAAATCCGTTACGCCAAAACAACGATGTTACTTTATTTACCGCGATCAACCCACCATATACGTCGCCGTGGCGCTGGCGATATAGACCCGATCTTCGTTATGCAACTCCACGCGGGCGACCGCGACCTTATTCCCGGCACGCAACAGGCTGCTGGTGGCGGTAAAGTGCTCGCCGCGCCCAGGGCGCAGATAATCAACGCGCAGATCGATGGTCCCCATCCGCGACAGCCGCTGGCGTAACTCTTCTTCATTAATGGTGTCATGCCGGGTCAGCGTACTGCCCACACACACCAGCCCTGCGGCCACATCCAGCGCGGAGGCGATGACCCCGCCATGCAGAATACTTTGCGCCCAGTTGCCAACCATCATAGGCTGGTTTTTAAAGCTGAGCTGAGCAAACTCTTTTTCGTAACGCTCCAGCTTCAGTCCTAAGGCGCGATTAAAAGGCATGTGGTAGACAAAGATTTCTCCCACCAGCTTAAGGGCGGCTTCGGCTGTGAGTTCAGACATGACGATTGTATCCATTCGTTAATGAAATGTTGATTTTATGCTTCTAAAACGGTGATTTCCACTTTCAGAACGGATAACCGGGCGGGGAGCCCGTAAACAGGTAGAATGATGCCGGGTAAAACAGAAATAATAATCACTCATTCAGGAGAACAGTAATGCGTATCTCTTTGGCCTGGCTGTTAGCGCTGAGCGCGCTTCCGGCTGGCGTTTTGGCGCAGGATGCGCCGGTTAGTCATCCTGTTCATGATACCCCTGCGGTACGCGGTAGCATTATCGCTAACCTGTTGCAGGACCATGATAATCCTTTCTTGCTGTATCCCTACGAGAGCAACTACCTGCTCTATACGTGGAGTAGCGATATCAACAAGGAAGCGATCTCCAGCTATGACTGGGCGGAAAATGCCCGCAAGGACGAAGTGAAATTCCAGCTCAGTCTGGCGTTTCCGCTGTGGCGAGGGATCCTCGGCGAGAACTCGCTGCTCGGGGCTTCCTATACGCAGAAGTCCTGGTGGCAGCTCTCCAACAGCAAAGAGTCCGCGCCGTTTCGTGAAACCAACTATGAACCGCAGCTGTTCCTGGGTTTTGCGACGGATTACCAGCTTGCCGGCTGGACGTTGCGTGATGTCGAAATGGGTTACAACCACGATTCTAACGGCCGCTCGGATCCCACTTCCCGCAGCTGGAACCGCCTGTATGCCCGCCTGATGGCGCAAAATGGCAACTGGCTGGTGGAGGTGAAGCCCTGGTACGTCGTCGGGAGCACCAACGATAATCCGGATATCACGAAATATATGGGCTATTACCGCCTGAAGGTTGGTTATCAACTCGGTGACGCTATCCTGAGCGCCCAGGGGCAATATAACTGGAACAGCGGTTATGGCGGCGCAGAGCTCGGCGTCAGCTATCCGATCACCCGCCACGTGCGTTTCTACACCCAGGTCTACAGCGGTTATGGCGAGTCGCTCATTGATTATAACTTTAACCAGACCCGGGTTGGCGTCGGTGTGACGCTCAACGATCTGTTTTAATCGTTGCACTCTGGCTCACTGGCGCTGAAAATAGCGCCTGTTTTCTTTTCAGGCAGACGGGGTCAACGTGGCGCAGGCGGAAGTATTGAATCAAACATTGCTGGCAAAGCAGGTTTTACAGGAAACCTTCGGCTACCAGCAGTTTCGCCCAGGCCAGGAAACCATTATCGATACGGCGCTGGGCGGGCGTGACTGCCTGGTCGTAATGCCCACCGGCGGCGGCAAATCGCTGTGCTATCAGGTGCCCGCGCTGGTGCTGGGCGGCCTGACGGTGGTGGTATCGCCGCTGATCTCGCTGATGAAAGATCAGGTCGACCAGCTGCTGGCGAACGGCGTGGCCGCTGCCTGTCTTAACTCGACCCAGAGCCGCGAACAGCAGCAGGAAGTCATGGCCGGCTGTCGCAGTGGGCAGATTCGCCTGCTGTATATCGCCCCCGAACGCTTGATGCTGGATAACTTCCTTGAGCATCTCAGCCACTGGAACCTGGCAATGGTGGCGGTGGATGAAGCGCACTGTATTTCCCAGTGGGGACATGATTTCCGGCCGGAATATGCTGCCCTGGGCCAGCTGCGCCAGCGCGTGCCGCAGATCCCGTTTATGGCGCTCACCGCCACCGCCGATGACACCACCCGCCGCGATATCGTTCGCCTGCTGGGGTTGAATGACCCGCTGATTCAGGTCAGCAGCTTCGACCGCCCGAACATCCGCTACATGCTGATGGAGAAGTTTAAACCGCTCGATCAGCTGATGCGCTACGTGCAGGACCAGCGCGGCAAATCGGGCATTATCTACTGCAACAGCCGTTCGAAAGTGGAAGATACCGCCGCTCGACTGCAAAGCCGTGGAATCAGCGCGGCCGCCTACCATGCCGGGCTGGAGAACGACGTTCGTGCGGATGTGCAGGAGAAATTTCAGCGCGACGATCTGCAAATCGTGGTGGCCACGGTAGCTTTCGGCATGGGGATCAATAAACCCAACGTCCGCTTCGTGGTGCACTTCGACATTCCCCGTAATATTGAATCCTACTATCAGGAAACCGGTCGCGCCGGTCGCGATGGCCTGCCGGCGGAAGCGATGCTGTTTTACGATCCGGCCGATATGGCGTGGTTGCGTCGCTGTCTGGAGGAGAAACCCGCCGGGCCGCTGCAGGATATTGAACGCCATAAGCTGAACGCGATGGGCGCTTTTGCCGAAGCGCAAACCTGCCGCCGTCTGGTACTCCTCAACTATTTTGGCGAAGGGCGCCAGGAAGCATGCGGCAACTGCGATATCTGCCTCGATCCGCCGAAGCAGTACGACGGATTAATGGATGCGCGTAAGGCGCTCTCGACTATTTACCGCGTGAATCAGCGCTTTGGCATGGGCTATGTGGTGGAGGTGCTGCGCGGGGCGAATAATCAGCGTATCCGCGAAATGGCGCATGACAAGCTGCCGGTATACGGCATCGGTCGCGAACAGAGCCATGAACACTGGGTGAGCGTGATTCGTCAGCTGATTCATCTTGGCCTTGTCACGCAAAACATCGCCCAGCATTCGGCGCTGCAGCTGACCGAAGCCGCGCGTCCCGTGCTGCGTGGCGAGGTTCCGCTGCAGCTCGCCGTTCCGCGTATCGTGGCGCTGAAGCCGAAGGCGATGCAAAAATCCTTCGGCGGCAATTACGACCGCAAGCTGTTCGCCAAGCTGCGCAAGCTGCGTAAAGCGATTGCCGATGAAGAAAATATCCCGCCGTACGTTGTATTTAACGATGCGACGCTGATCGAAATGGCGGAGCAGTCGCCGATAACCGCCGGCGAGATGCTGAGCGTGAACGGCGTGGGAACGCGAAAACTGGAGCGTTTCGGGAAAGAGTTTATGGCGCTGATCCGCGCGCACATTGATGGTGAAGATGAGTAGTCAGCCGGACGAAAAAGTGTCAGGATAGTTTCGGTCTTCACTATATTCCTGCGATCCAAATTGCCGATAGATTAGGGTTCAATCATGCTGATGCTTTTCCTCACCGTCGCGCTGGTGCATATCATTGCGCTGATGAGTCCAGGTCCGGACTTTTTCTTTGTTTCTCAGACCGCCGTTAGCCGTTCTCGTAAAGAGGCATTGATGGGCGTGCTGGGGATTACCTGTGGCGTCATGGTCTGGGCGGGCATCGCGCTGCTTGGCCTGCACCTGATTATCGAAAAAATGGCCTGGCTGCACACCATTATTATGGTCGGCGGCGGCTTATACCTGTGCTGGATGGGCTATCAGATGCTGCGCGGTGCGCTGAAGAAAAGCGATGCGCCGGCGCCGGAGCCGCAGGTCGAGCTGGCCCGCAGTGGCCGTAGCTTCCTGAAAGGGCTGCTGACCAACCTCGCTAACCCGAAGGCGATTATCTATTTTGGTTCCGTCTTCTCACTCTTTGTCGGCGATAACGTCGGCACGGGCGAGCGCTGGGGGATTTTCCTGCTGATCGTTCTGGAAACGCTGGCCTGGTTTACCGTCGTGGCCAGCCTGTTTGCCTTACCGGCTATGCGTCGTGGTTACCAGCGGATGGCAAAATGGATCGACGGCATTGCCGGAACGCTGTTCGCCGGTTTCGGTATTCATCTGATCATTTCGCGCTAAGCGCTGGTTTTCCCGGTTTGCTGAAGGCAAACCGGGGTTCTCGCCTCAGGCATGGCGTGCGGAAGCCAACAGCGCGCCCACCAGCATAAACAACGATCCGAAGACTTTGTTCAACGCCTTCATCTGTTTCGGTCCTTTAATCCATGCCGCAATACGCTGCGCCAGCGTCGCGTAGCCAATCATCACGATGATATCCACCGCAATCGTGGTAACGCCGAGAACCAGATACTGCATGACCTGCGGCTGATGCGGCACGATAAACTGCGGGAACAGGGCCGCCAGAAAGACAATGCTTTTCGGGTTGGTCAGGTTGACGAAAACCGCGCGCTGGAACAGTTTTCCACGCGTTTGCGCCTTTGCCAGGGTATTGAGATTGAGCGATCCCGCCGCGCGCCATTGCTGAATACCCAGCCAGATAAGATAAGCCGCCCCGGCCCACTTCAGCACCTCGAAGGCCAGCACCGAGCGGGAAAACAGCGTTCCCAGGCCGATACCAACAAGGACGATATGAATCGCCAGTCCGGTTTGTAATCCGGCAATCGAGGCGGCCGCGCCGCGGTAGCCGTGGTTGATCGAGGTCGTCATGGTATTAATGGCCCCGGAACCTGGCGACAGGCTGAGGATAATGGATGTCAGCAGATAGGCGAACCACCACTCGAACGTCATGAGAAACTCCCTGGTTGTCTGTTTTTATGCCACAATACGCTATTGCGTAAGCATTGTGTGATGCGCGCTAAAAAAACGATTTTCAGTGGTTAACAGGGGTGTAAGCCCGATGTTTCGGCAGCAAAAGGATTGGGATACACGAGAAAACGCGTTTGCGGCTTTTACGATGGGGCCACTTACCGATTTCTGGCATCAGCGGGAAGAGGCGGAATTCAGGGGCGTTGATGATGTCCCGGTCCGTTTTGTTCGCTTTTGCGCCAAAGAAAACGATCGGGTCGTGGTCATCTGTCCGGGGCGTATTGAAAGCTACGTGAAATACGCCGAGCTGGCTTACGATCTGTTCCACAGCGGTTTCGACGTGATGATTATCGACCATCGCGGCCAGGGGCGTTCCGGGCGAATATTGACCGACAGCCATCGCGGCCACGTGGTGCGCTTTAGCGATTATGTTGACGATCTGGCTGCGCTCTGGCAGCAGGAAGTTGCCCCCGGCCACTGGCGAAAAAGGTTTATCCTCGCCCATTCGATGGGGGGCGCCATTGCGACGCTGTTTTTGCAGCGTCACCAGCAGCATTGCGACGCTATTGCGCTGTGCGCGCCTATGTTCGGTATCGTCATGCGTTTCCCGGACTGGATGGTACGCCATATTCTCGATTGGGCTGAGGGCCATCAGCGCATTCGTGAAGAGTATGCGCTGGGTACCGGTCGCTGGCGGGCGCTGCCCTTTTCGGTCAACGTGCTGACGCACAGTCGCCAACGCTATCGTCGTAATCTGCGCTTCTATGCCGATGAACCACAGCTGCGCGTCGGCGGGCCAACCTACCACTGGGTGCGTGAGGGGATCCTCGCAGGTGAAGAGGCGCTGGCGGGCGTAGAGAAAGACACCACTCCCACATTGTTATTGCAGGCAGAAGAAGAACGCGTAGTCGATAACCGCATGCACGAACGCTACTGCGAACTCCGTGCCGCGGCAGGTCGGCCCTGCGAAGGTAATAAGCCGCTTGTTATAGAAGGGGCATACCATGAGATCCTTTTTGAAAAGGACGCCATGCGCTCAGTCGCGCTGAATGCCATCGTCGATTTTTTCAGTCGACACAATGAATCCGACGAAAACGCTCGTCGCCCTGCTTAGAGGTTAAAATTTTTATGTACCAGGTTGTTGCGTCTGACTTAGATGGCACGCTGCTTTCTCCCGATCACTACTTAACTCCCTACGCAAAAGAGACGCTGCAGCTGCTGACCGCGCGCGGGATCGATTTTGTCTTTGCCACCGGTCGTCATTACATCGATGTCGGTCAGATTCGCGATAATCTCGGCATCCGGTCCTACATGATCACCTCCAACGGCGCGCGCGTGCACGACGGCGAGGGGAAACAGATCTTTGCCCATAACCTTGACCGCGACATTGCGGCCGATCTGTTTGAAATGATGCGCAATGACCCGAAAGTGGTGACCAACGTCTACCGCGAAGATGAGTGGTATATGAACCGCCACCGCCCGGAAGAGATGCGTTTTTTCAAAGAGGCCGTCTTCAACTATCAGCTCTACGAAGCGGGCGAGCTTGATCCGCAGGGGATCAGCAAAGTGTTTTTCACCTGCGAGGATCATGAGCATCTGCTGCCGCTGGA
>Ga0182747_1003025_pt1 | contig 11529 bp, 8 predicted proteins | sample eDN3rd30CBELigBY_FD_128526 | JGI IMG/M metagenome (GOLD analysis project Ga0182747, IMG submission 128526) | Enriched backyard soil microbial communities from Emeryville, California, USA - eDNA 3rd pass 30_C BE-Lig BY (version 2) (version 2) | ecosystem: Environmental > Terrestrial > Soil >...
ACAAGAAAAATAAAGGGGTAACATGATTTTTTCAAAGGAGGTATTTCGATTGATAAAAAAATCTTTTGGGATAGTCTTAACAGCGGTTTTAACAATGGGACTTGCTGCTTGTAATAACAATGATAATAATGACTTAAATGATCAGGATACACATGTTGGGATGAACAATGATATAAGAAATAACACCCCATATAGGGATGTCCGTAATGGCAGAGATGATGGGATTGACCACAATGGTCCATTAACTGAGGATTACACCAACACTAATAACAGTCAATCGGATCTTGATGTAAATCTTTTCAATACTAAACGGAAAAACAAGAAAAATTATTACAAAAATGATGATGATATGATTTCTTCGTATCAGACATCCTTAAACAGTAACCAATATCCACATACTAGAGCGGTATTAATCCGTGATGCAAAATATCAGTATATTACGATCGACCCTAAAAATTGGGGAATGCTGCAAATACAACCATATATCCAGCAGCAAACACCGGCTGGACAGGCACCGTCGCAAGCGCCTATTCACCAGCCAAAGCAAACAACACCAACACCGAAGCAAAAAGCGCCAGCACCGGCGCCAAAACAGCCAGCTACTACACAAAAAAATAATGCACCAGCGCCAACCACTGGAAATGTTAGTCAATACGTTCAACAAGTAATTGACTTGACGAATGCACAACGCAGTAAGAATGGTCTTCCAGCATTAAAAGCTGACTCACAGCTTAATGGAGTGGCACAGAAAAAATCGCTGGATATGCAGCAGAAGAATTATTTCTCACATACAAGCCCAACATATGGATCTCCATTTGACATGATGAGAGACTTTGGTGTGACCTATAAATCTGCGGGTGAAAATATTGCCCAAGGGCAACGTACACCACAGGAAGTAGTTACTGCCTGGATGAATAGTGAAGGCCATCGTAAGAATATCCTTAGTGCTAATTTTACTCATATTGGAGTAGGATATGAAGCGACTGGCAAACATTGGACGCAAATGTTTATCGGAAAATAAAGGAGTAAGTCAAGTAAACCGACAGTTATTTTCCTGTCGGTTTACTTTTAATTGGATTCGCTTTTTAAAATTGAGGAAATGGTTGGAAATTTAAAATGAAAAGTGGTCCCTGCTCCGACTTCACTCTCTGCCCAGACTGTTCCATCCATGGCACGGGCAATGCTGTAAACTACCATCATCCCTAAACCTGTTCCATTTTTTCCTTTTGTTGAATAAAAGGGTTCTCCTAAACGCTCAAGTTGCTCATTAGTCATTCCAATACCGGTATCATTGACACTGATTGTTACATAATTTTTACTGAACTTAGTGGTAATTTTTAAATATCCACCATTTGGCATTGCTTCAATTGCATTTTTGATAACATTCACAAAACATTGACGAAACTTCTGTCCGTCGCCCTCAATAAAACCAATAACTGAGAAATCAGTAATTATTTCTACTGAATTTTGATTGGCCAAAGGCTGAAGAATATTAATTATTTGCCTCAATTCACTTTTTACATTTAGCTCCTCAAGCACTTCCAAGGAGGGCTTTGCAAAAGTTAAGTAATCTTGAATAACACGTTCTGCAGAAATTAATTCCTCTTTAACAATCGAGAGGTATTCTTTTCTTTTATGCCTTGAAAGATAATCATCTTGAAGGAGTTGGACAAACCCACTGGCAGCCGTTAGTGGATTCCGGATTTCGTGAGAGATAGCAGCTCCCATCTGTTCCACCGCTTTTAATTTTTCTGCTTTAATGAGCTCCTGCTGCATTTCGTTATTTCGTCTGACAAATTCAATCCCATATGAGATAATGCCAATTCCAAGAGAGGGAATAATTAGGAATGCAAACCAAGCATCCAGCCAATAGGTATGGGTATTTTCGAAACTCATCCCAATAACCGTTATCACACCAAGAACCACACCTAAACATACCGTGACGAAAATACGCCGTCCTGGAACTTGTCTTAAAAACCACGGATATAATCGCCAGAAAAATACTCCCAAGGGTGCATATAGTGCGGCCGTTTGAATTAAGCCCAAATCAAAGCCATAGAAGCTTCTTATAACTATAGTGGCAACTATAAGAATTGGTCCAATTCCGATATAAAGGGCCCCCAACACTAACGGAATAATTCTTAAATCGTATCGGGCAGACGGAACAGGAGTGTAAGAGAATTGAATACACAGCCATAGCATGGCAATACAAATGATAATTAGTGAGGATTTAGAAAGGGTAAATTTTTTTTTATTATCGAAAAAAATTAAACAGAGAAATAATAATATGATAAAAATTGAGAGGTTTAAAAAAAGATGTTTCGTTATGTCCATTAACGTCACCATCCAAAATAAGGCTGTTAGGGAAATTTTACATGTATTTTCCACATTATACAACAATATTTGCATAATTTAGAAAAAATAAAATAGTGTTTCTAAGGTGAAAATGGAAGGCTTGTTTGTTACAATCCTTCCAAACTTAATTGAGCAGAAATAATAGAGGCCTCCCTTTAAAGGGAAGCCAAAGTTATCTTGTATCTTAAACGGTAACAAGTTTTGTTGCGAAATCTTTAGCTGCAAGTCTGGCGTTTTCTTGTCCTTGTTCAAGAATCTCGGGTACCTTTAGTGGATTAATATCAAAACCTTCTGTAATTACTGAATCAGCAACCTCAATCCCTAAGAATCGCAGTGCGATTTTTAAATACCGATCACCGGACTCCAATGCTTCCATTGGAGTCCCCGTGTACTGGCCGCCTCTTGTTTGGAGATGAATCGCTTTTTTATTCATTAAGAGCCCTTTTGGTCCGTTAACTGTATGGGCAAACGTTTTTCCTGCAATAAATAGATTATCGATATATGCTTTTAATATGGCGGGTGAGCTTAAATTCCACATAGGGGAGACAAAAACAAAGTAATCAAAACTAATAAATTCATTAGCGAGATTATGCATTAGTAGTATTTTTTCTCTTTCTATGTCTGATAGTTGTTCTAAGGAATACCCGTAACCAGCTAGTTTTCCTCTTGCAGATACCAAATCTCCATCCATTTGCGGGAAATCTAATGAAAATAGATCAACTTTCTTGATTTCTACCTCTGGCCGAACTTGGTGAAAGGACTCAAGAAAAGCCTCCCCAATTTTTAGCCCTTTTGATTTCTCCAGTCCCTTCGGATTTGCAGCTATATAAAGTAATTTTTCCATATTATACACAACCTATCTAACATATTTTTCACTAAATTTATTATAAAAAAAAAACCATTGTTCAATATTGAACATTAGGTGACGTTAATGAACATTACGTGTCAAGCTATTAATTATTCGGGTTTGTAGGAGGTAATTCTAATTACGAAGGGTCTAATAATTTGCAAAATTATTTATTTAAACGCTTACAAAATCTATTGACTGATTTTATCCTCGATGATAATATACATCTATACTAATTAATTAGTTCACTAAACTAATTAATAGAAAATATTAACAGCGCTACTTTTTATTTTTTAAAGGATTTTGAAAAGGGTTTCAAGATATTGAAGATTCAAAGGATTTAAACGGTTTTAAGGTTTGGGGTAAATTACAAAAATAAGGGAAGTAAATGGAGGGGTAGAAATGAGTCAAGTAGCTAAAAAATCCGCTGTAGAAACAGTATCTGAAAATGGATTCAGAAAGTTTGGAATGAAAGACAAAATTGGATATATGTTTGGTGACTGGGGGAATGATTTCTTCTTTATTCTAGTTGCAGCATTCTTAATGGTTTTCTATACAGATGTCTTTCATATTAATCCTGCTGCAGTCGGTGGATTATTCTTTCTTGCCCGTTTGTGGGATGCAGTAGCCGACGTTTCATGGGGCCGTTTTATAGATACAAGAAAAGCAGGGAAAAACGGCAAATTCAAGCCTTGGATTTTTAGAATGTCTTTCCCGCTTGTTATTTCTGGTGTTTTGATGTTTGTACATATTCCAGGAATGTCAGATGGATTTTATCTTGCTTATGCTTACGTAACATATATTATTTGGGGATCACTATATAGTACAGTTAATATTCCTTACGGATCGATGGCGTCAGTTATCACAGGCGATCCTGTTGAACGTACTGCACTATCTAGCTGGAGAACATTAGGTGGAAATTTGGCTGGTTTAATTATTAACGTGGTTGGACCAATGATTTTATTTGTTAACAATCGACCAGATGCTAATCGCTTCTTATTAGCTGCATTACTTTTTGGTGGACTTGCACTAGCTTGTTACATGGCTTGTTATAAATTATCTGTTGAACGAATTGTAATGGATGAAACAAATAAACCACAGATGAACTTTGGACAAACAATGAAAGGTCTTGTTAAAAACAGACCATTAATTTGGTTCCTTATTGCTTCATTATTGTTCCTGGTTATCTTTATGTTAATTGGTGCAGTAAACGTGTATTTATTTAAGGACTACTTTGGAAATGCAAAAGCATTAAGTATGGTTGGTCTTTTTCAATCTATTGCAGTATTTGTAGGTATGCCATTTGTTAAACCATTAGTTGCGAAATTTGGCAAAAAAGAAGTGGCATCTGGTGGTTTATTACTTGCTGCTCTTGTATATGTTGCTCTATATTTCCTTCCTAACTTAACAGCAACACAATTTATTGGAATTTTAACGGTTGGAATGTTAGGTTATGGCCTTTTCAACCTTGTCATTTGGGCTTTCGTTACTGACGTTATTGATTATCATGAGTATTTAACTGGCTTACGTGAAGATGGAACCGTTTACTCGATCTATTCTATGGCACGTAAAGTTGGTCAAGCAGTTGCTGGCGGTGTTGGTGGGGCAGCAATCGCAGCAGTCGGTTATAATTCAAATCTTAAAGCACAAACAGCTGATACGCTTCAAGGAATTCATACAATTGGAACACTAGTACCAGCAATTGGAATTGGTCTTGTGTTCCTAATCATAGTATTCTGTTATCCTTTAAACAAAAAGCGTACGGCACAACTTGCGGCGGATTTAGCTGAAAAAAGAAAAGGAAAACATTGATTCCTATTGCATATGAGAGAAGATAGCTAAGATCTGCTTAGCTATCTTCTTTTTTTTGTGATGATAATAATTTATAAGTTTTGAACCTTGATTACTGTCTAGCTCCAGCGCATTAGCTCCTTTCTTGATATATCCGCTTACAAATTAGTATTGACGGAATTTGTCGATGGTGTTATTCTAACGGTGCAGACAATTAATTAGTTTATTAAACAAATTAAATTAAATTAACACGCTTTGAAACCTCAAAATATCATCTATACATTCTTGGTAGTTTTGAAAAGGGTTCCAAGTAAACGCTTTTAAGTAAATAGGAAGGGAAGAGTGAAAGCAATGGAGAATAGTGTCTCAAAGAAACTTACCTTAAAAGAAAAATTTTCATATGGTTTAGGTGATGTTGGTAATGGATTTATGTTTGATATGGGGCAAATTTATTTGCTAAAATTTTATACCGATGTTTTAGGAATTTCTGCTTATTGGGGCGGGCTAGTATTTTTAATATCGAAGATTTTTGATGCATTTGCGGATTCTGCCGTTGGTGCATTCGTAGATAAGCGAAAAGTAGGTAAGAGAGGTAAGTTCCGTCCCTTCATCTTATTTGGATCGATTCCGCTTGCCATTATGACTGTTATTTCTTTCATGGCACCCGAGTTTTCAGACACTGGAAAAATAGCCTTTGCTTTTATTACTTATATGGCCTTTGGGTTGTCCTATTCTATTGTCAATATCCCTTACGGATCACTTGCAGCATCCATGACCCAAGATTCTGTGGATCGTGCCTCACTTGGCTCCTTTCGAGCGATTGGCAGCCAATTTGCACTGCTTATTTCGGGTATGGTCGTAATCCCAATTGTTCTATATTTTCCAAATGAAAGATTAGGATATATGGTAGGAATCGCTTCGATGGCGTTAGTAGGGGTAATCTTCCATTATATTTGCTACCGAAACACAACTGAAAATATTATTAGAGAGCCTCAAAAAGAAAAAGAAAAGGTTCCGATGTCAAAACTATTCAAACTATTACTTAGTAACAGACCGTTAATTGCCCTTTGTTTCGTTTGCTTGTTTATGGTTGCCGGAAGTAACCTGCGCACGGCAGTTCAGTTATATTACTTACAGTATAATTTAAATAATCCCGGTCTTATGTCTTTGCTTTCTTTTACTAGTATTGGAATCGCTGTCATTGGCTCATTTTTTATTCCAGCACTTGTTAAAAGATTAGGAAAAAAGAAAACATTCATAATCGGTCTTTTAATTGGAATTGCTGCGGATGTTGCAAACTTTCTGTTACCGGCAAACATACCGACTTTCCTAATATTGCTTACAATTGGAAGTTTGGGTCTTAGCTTTGCACTTGGTTTACCATGGGTAATGGTTGCAGATGCAGTGGACTATCACGAATGGAAAACAGGACAAAGGACAGAAGGGATTGTATATTCCAGTTACAGTTTCTTCCGTAAACTAGCGCAGGCACTTGCTGGATTTATTCCTGGTGTAGCACTTGGGTTAATTGGTTACGTTCCAAATGCAGAGCAAACTGCAAGCACACTCATTGGTATAAAAGGGTTAATGTTTCTTGTTCCAGCTGGACTAAACTTAATTGCAGCGATTATCTTAATTGTTCTGTATAATTTAACAGAAGACTTATATAAAAAGATTGTTAATGAACTTAAAAATAAACAAAAAGCTAATAATGGTTTAAAAAGCGCGTAATAATTACAAATAAAAATCCCCTTTTAGCAATTGCTAGAAGGGGATTTTTCACTGTAAAGTTAAATTGAGAGCGCGTTTTCAATTTCATTGTCTTTTAGATCATAGGGCAAATTTAGCATTGGGACATCTAGAAATTGTTTGATAGCAAGTGCACATGCTCCAAGAACACAAGATTTTTTTCCGATAGTAGAAATCATTAATTCACGATAATGACTAATTGAGGAATTTAGATTTTTGCTAATTTTATGGAGCGAGTCGGGATAAATTCGCAACAATTCACTATCAAGTACGAGCACGTCTGGGTTATACATGTTAATCATATTATTCAATCCAATAGACAGATAAAAAAGGAAATCTTCCATCAATTGGTGTACTTCTTCGTCGCCTTCATTAAGCCATTTTTGAATATGTTCGTAAGTCAGATCTTTAATCTGTCGTTTTTCAGATAAATACTCAAAAATACTCGATTCAGAAGCATATTTTTCCCAACAGCCCTTATTTCCACAATTGCAAGGTTTCCCCTCTGGTACTACAATCATATGACCTATTTCACCAGCAAATCCATCATGGCCACGGAAAAAGTCATTTTTCATCATCATGCCTAGGCCGATCCCCGAATAGAGGGTAGCACATAACAGGTTGTCTGTTTCATGGTGCACATAGACCCTTTCGGCGAAAGAACTTAGATTTGCATTATTTTCAATGTAAATTGCGATATTAATTTCTCTCTCTAAATCACTCTTAAGATTAACTTCATGCCAATCAAAACGTGGAACATAGTGGATTTCTTCGTCTTTTGTAACCAGACCATGTATGGCGACAACAATTCCGACAATACCATAGCGGCTGGAAGTGTAATCTGATTTGATCCTTTTGATTTGTTGAATTAGAATCGGGAGAATCTCCTCATATTTTGTAGTATTTAATTGGATAATACTTGAAGAAACGGGACAACCAAGAAGGTCTGATATTGTAAATGATATTTGACCATAATCAAGGTCAATACCAAGTGCATAGCCGGCATCTCCATTTAATGAGAGCATAATTGGTTTTCTTCCAACCGAATAATGCTCTAGGTGTGTTTCTATAATTAGCCCTTCTTCTAATAAGTCAGCAACTTGCGCTGAGATCGTTGCTCTTGTCAAATTAGTGGCTTTGGATAGATCTGCTCTTGAAATCATGCCTTCTTTCACAATTTCTCTAATGATTAAAGAGCGATTAATTTTCTTTATATATGCCGCATCACCGGTAACCATTAATATCCTCCATTTCGGGCATTCCTTTGTGTATATTCTTATTATATCAGTTCTTTAATTAATTGGACGTTTATATTCTATTTATTCCTAAATAGTTAATTGACTAAACATATTAAACATGATAAATTATGTATGTAATTAATTTGTTTATTAAACAAATTAAAGTGGAATTATCTTTAGCGAATATTTATAGATTACTGTAAGGGGTTACAGCAAGCGCATTTACGTATGAATTGTATTATAAGGAGATGGATTAGATGAAAAAATTTATGGATCAACACTTTTTGCTAAATTCCGAAGCTGCAGTAAAGTTGTATGAAAATGCAGCAGCAACTTCACCAATTTTTGATTTCCATTGTCACCTAGATCCGAAAGAAGTTTGGGAAAACAAGTCATATGAAAATATTACCCAAATTTGGCTTGGTGGAGACCATTACAAGTGGAGAACGATGCGCATGAATGGTGTTGGTGAACGCTATATTACAGGTGATGCTAGTGATTGGGAAAAATTTGAAAAGTGGGCAGAGACAGTCCCTCATTTACTTGGAAATCCTGTTTATCATTGGACACACTTGGAATTAAAAATGTTTTTCGGAATTAATAAAGTATTAAGTCCAGAAACAGCCCGTGAAATTTGGGATGAATGTAATGAAAAATTACAGTCATCAGAATTCAGTGCGAGGGCTTTAATTGAGAGGTCAAATGTAAAGTTTATAGGAACGACCGATGATCCAATCTCCACACTAGAATACCATCAATTATTAAAAAATGATGACACCTTTGAAACGACGATTGCACCAACATTTCGACCAGATGGTGCGATGTTTATTGAACGCCCAACTTTTGCAAGCTGGATTCAAAGATTGGCGGATGTTTCCGGCATAAAAATAGATTCCTTAGATGGCCTTTTATCAGCTTTAAAACAAAGAGTCGAGTATTTTCATGAAAATGGCGGCCGTGCGTCTGATCATGACATCCAAAAGATGGAATATGTAGAAACAAGTAAACAAAAAGTAGAATCGATCTTCAATAAACGTATAAGCGGTGAACAGCTTACAGATGAGGAATTGATCGCCTATCGGATTTTCCTATTAAAAGAACTTGGAAAAATGTATGCTGAAAAGCAGTGGGTTATGCAGCTTCACATGGGAGCGCTGCGAAACAATAACACCAGAATGAAAGAATTGCTTGGGACTGATGTGGGATTTGATTCAGTTGGAGAAGCTAATATGACTGAAGGCTTGTCGAGATTCCTTGATTCCTTAGATCAAGAAAACGCACTGCCAAGAACAGTATTATTTAACTTGAACCAAAAAGATAACGTAACATTAGCTGGCATGATGGGGAACTTCTATGAAGAAGGTGTTCCTGGTAAGGTTCAATTAGGTTCAGGATGGTGGTTTGTTGATCATATCGATGGTATGGAGAGACAAATGAAGGATTATGCAAATGTTGGATTACTCAGCCATTTTATCGGTATGCTAACAGACTCGCGCAGCTTCTTATCTTATGCTCGTCATGATTACTTTCGCCGAATTCTGTGTAATATCCTTGGCGATTGGGTGGAAAAAGGGTCGGTACCAAATGACATGAAGCATATGGAGCAAATGGTAAGGAATATCTGCTTTAATAATGCTGAAAGATATTTTTTAGAACGCTAAATAGTGCTTCACATTGACCACATTTATATTAACATGGTTGGCAAAACTATTGATGTGTATTAGCAAGAATATTTAGTCAAAAAGCACTTTTTGTTTGTATTATTGTCAGAAATATGTTTATCTAAATAGGATTATTAAATAAGAAAGAGGGATTGTATGTCTAAACAACAAATTGGTGTAATTGGTTTAGCCGTTATGGGTAAAAACCTTGCCCTAAATATCGAAAGCCGCGGTAATTCTGTCGCTGTTTTTAATCGTTCTTATGAAAAAACAGAAGAATTCTTAAAGAATGAGGCAGAAGGAAAAAACTTTGTAGGTGCTCGTACCGTTGAAGAATTCGTTAATTCTTTAGAAAAGCCTCGCAAAATTTTATTAATGGTTAAAGCTGGTACTGCAACGGATGCGACAATTGACTCCTTGAAGCCATATCTTGAAGAAGGCGATATCCTAATTGATGGTGGGAATACATTCTTCCAAGATACAATCAGACGTAATAAGGAACTAGAGACAGCAGGGTTCCATTTCATCGGAACTGGCGTTTCAGGTGGAGAAGAAGGCGCATTAAAAGGTCCTTCTATCATGCCAGGCGGTAAAGAAGAAGCTTATAACCTTGTTAAACCTATCTTAGAAGCCATTTCTGCAAAAGTAGAGGGCGATCCTTGCTGTACGTATATTGGTCCGAATGGTGCGGGTCACTATGTGAAAATGGTTCATAACGGAATTGAGTATGGAGATATGCAGTTAATCTGTGAAGCTTATTTTATTTTGAAAAATGTCCTTGGTTTAGATGCAAAAGAGCTTCATGAGGTCTTTGCTGAATGGAATAAAGGCGAATTAGACAGCTACTTGATTGAAATTACGGCTGATATCTTTACAAAAGTGGATGAAGAAACTGGTAAACCAATGGTAGATTTAATCCTCGATACAGCTGGTCAAAAGGGCACTGGTAAATGGACAAGCCAAAATGCTTTAGACTTAGGTGTTCCACTTCCAATTATCACTGAATCTGTATTTGCCCGCTTTATTTCTGCAATGAAGGATGAGCGTGTTAAGGCAAGTCAGGTTCTTAATGGACCAGAAGTTAAGGCTTTTGAAGGCAATAAAGAAGAATTAATCGAAGCAGTTCGTAAGGCGTTATATATGAGTAAAATTGTTTCTTATGCACAAGGTTTTGCACAAATGCGTGCTGCATCAGAGGAATACGATTGGAATCTTCGTTACGGAGATATCGCAATGATTTTCCGCGGCGGCTGTATCATTCGTGCGCAATTCTTACAAAAAATCAAAGATGCCTATGATCGTGATCCTGAATTAAGAAACCTATTACTAGATCCTTATTTTAAAGAAATCGTTGAGAACTATCAGCAGCCATTACGTCAAGTTCTTGCAGTGGCGATCGAACGTGGAATCCCTGTCCCATCCTTTGCAAGCGCAATTGCGTATTATGACAGCTATCGTACAGAAACACTTCCAGCGAATCTATTACAAGCACAACGTGACTATTTTGGTGCACATACGTACCAACGTATTGATAAAGAAGGTATTTTCCATACAAACTGGATGGAATAATAACAGCAAGTTACCGAAATGAATATATGGCCAAAAGGGCTGTCTCAAAAGTGATAAATTACTCTTGGGGCAGCCCTTTTTTTTTACATAGCACTTCCACTTTTCTTAGTGCCTGACACCATTCAATCCTTTTCGGAATTCAGAAGGAGTGATTCCATTGATCTTTTTAAATACCTTTGTAAAGTAGTTGACGTCGTTAAAGCCTACTAATAAAGCAATGTCTGTGATGGACAGACTTTCATTCTCCATAATTTTTATGGCTTCATTAATCCTGAGTTTATTGATGTACTCTGTTATCGATTTGCCCGTCTCTTTTTTA
>Ga0182747_1003026_pt1 | contig 11528 bp, 12 predicted proteins | sample eDN3rd30CBELigBY_FD_128526 | JGI IMG/M metagenome (GOLD analysis project Ga0182747, IMG submission 128526) | Enriched backyard soil microbial communities from Emeryville, California, USA - eDNA 3rd pass 30_C BE-Lig BY (version 2) (version 2) | ecosystem: Environmental > Terrestrial > Soil >...
GCGCTTTGTTAACGCACTGGTTGTTATCCCAACACAAAGTATAGTGACAATCGATAAAAGCAGGGTGTTTGGTGAAATGAAGATGCCGCCTAAACTAACAACAGCAGCATCGATGGCGAAGATGACAATGCCTACATTAATGAGTGTTTTATCTGAGATAAATTGAGCCAACAAGTCAGTCCCGCCAGTGCTTGTCTCAAATCGAAGCATAAGTCCGATGCCAAGTCCAACAAAAATGCCCCCGATTATGGAACTCAGCATTGGATCGATTTGAAACAATGAGCGTAAGGGTTTAAAAAGGTCAATCACGACTGAAGAAATGAGTAACCCGTGTAGGCTATTAAAGAAATAGGGTTTATATTTAAACCATGCAAGGACGAAAATGGGAATACTTAAAACAATAATCATAAGACCAATCTTCAGGTTAAATAGATAGTAGATAATTAATGAAAGTCCGATAATGCCTCCATCCAATATTTCATAGGGTGTTAAAAATACATTGATTCCCACGGATAAGAAGATACTTCCAACAATGATTGCTAAGCCTTTCTTAATATATTCCATGCAAAACTCCTCACTAACTGGACATGCACTATTTTATGAAATTGCTATGTGGAAAATAACGTATGAAGAACGAGTTATTAATAAAAATGAAATAAGCATCACGAAAAGTAATATTAATTCAAAATGCGTTTTATCAGTCGCAAGAAAACTCCTTTTCAAAAAACTAGGTATGTTATGGTAAAATAATACAAATGCAATCGTAGGAGGAGTCATAGATGTTCATACATGAGATTGATGAGAATGTTTCATTAAGATTAATTGAAATGAATGATGCCAATAAGGTGTTCGAGTTGACGGACAAATCAAGGGAATATTTAAAAGAATGGCTGCCATGGCTTGACTTTACTATGAAAGTGGAAGATACAAAAGCTTTCATACAAGGATGTTTAAAAGGTTATGCAGAGAGTAAAAGTTTAAATGCTGTAATTTTGTTCAATGGAGAAATCGCTGGAGTAGCGGGCTTCAATAATATCAATTGGTCCAACAAAACAGCCTATATTGGCTATTGGCTTGGCGAAGAATACCAAGGAAATGGGATAATGACCAAAGTTGCTAAAGCATTGACCAACTATGCTTTTCATCACCTTTTTTTAAATAAAGTGGAAATTCGTGCGGCTATGGGAAATAGAAAAAGCAGAAGCATTCCTGAACGGCTAGGCTTTGTGCACGAAGGAATCATCAGACAAGCAGAATGGCTATATGACCATTATGTAGACCATGCCGTTTATGGGGTGCTAGCTGCTGAGTGGAAAGAAGCTATTTTATAAAGTGAAATGAAAGCACCTAAGTATCAGGTGCTTTCAGCCTGTTGACAAACGCTCGCATACTGCGTTGGTTGCCTCGTTCGTCCCCTCATGAACCTTTAGTTCTATTCGGGTCTTCACTCGGCTGCCCACCTTGTCTGACTAGCGTTTTTAAGTCAGTCTGGGGATTCTTTCTTTTTAAGCTTTTCATTAATTTTCACCCTAGTATGTTTTCCTCTTATTAATGAGACAGCTTCATGAAACGAATGGTGCGGGTTTCGCTATCATATAAACACCATTCTCGATTATCCACAACGGAACCGATATTAATCCAGTAGTTCTTCATGCTATGTAATTGAATTTCTTTGCCGAACTGGATGGGTTCATGTAATTTCTTGAATTCTTGATAAATCCCACTTCTGTGGCTATGACCAAAAAAGACCAGCGAAGTATCAATTTCGAGAGCAGCCGAATTTAAAGGCTCCCAATGCTTGTCCCACTCGATTTGATGGCCATGTATTAAGGTCGCACCTTCAATCACTAATTTTTCTGGTAATGAGGCAAAACGTTCAATACCAGTAACATTTGTAATTCGTTCCTCCTGATTGCCTCGAATCGAGGGAAATGTTAATAATTCCTCAAAATCATCTTCAATAATGGCAGCAGACTTTAAAGGAGCATTTGAAATACTTAGTGCTTTTTTCTTGCCTATTATGCATTCGTATAGATCTCCTAAACCAATCAATACGGAGTCGGGTGCAGTTTCTTGGATATGCTGTAACACTGCTTTTGTATCCTCAATACTTGAATGTAAATCACCTAAAAGAGCATATTTCATTTTTTCACCTTCATGCATGGAAATTTATTACTTTTATTTTAAAGTAGTTTTGCAAAAAAGAAAATACCAGGCGGAGCTTGATGAGGAGAAGAGATAAGAAATTATACAAAAGAAATAAAATAATTGTACTCATAATCCGATCGTTACTTTGACATGATAAAGGCATAACATTTTTGGAGGTGTTTTTGACATGGAAAATAATAATGGTAAACGTTTCACATCAGCAGGTACAGATATTGAGGAAGTAAAGCGCCAAAATGCACAAGGTTCTTCAGGTGCTCAATCATTTGGAACTAATCCACAAAAGGTGAGAGAAGAGATTGCTCAAGAGGCAGGGCCATTTAATAAGCCTTTTTCTTCTAATCCAGCCCCCCAGTCTTTTGGAGGGAAAACAGCATCAGGTACAGATATCCAGAAAGTAAGAGAGGAGATCGCACAGGAGGCGGGTCCTTTTGGTAAGCCTTTCTCGAATCCAGCTTCTGGATCCTTCGGGGCAGGAAAAACAGCGTCTGGTACTGACATTCAAAAAGTAAGAGAAGAAATTGCTCAAGAAGCAGGTCCATTCAATGTCCCTTCTCCAGGAGGACCTCAAGCAGGTAAAACAGCTTCTGGTACTGACATTGCGGAAGTAAAACGCCAAAACCAACAAGCTGAACAAGGAAAGAATAAATTTTAATTAAAGTATGACGCCTCTTTTTAGGGGCGTTTTTCTAATATTAGGAGTAATTTGTATGTATTTTTTTATACAACGAAAGGAGATATATCAGTATGCCAAAAGAACAATTTACAGTGGCTGGTACAGATATCGAAGAGGTAAAAAGAAAAAATGCAGCATCAGGGTTGTCATACAAAGAAGTGATGGAGTACCTAGCCAAAACTGGCGGAAAAAATACAAAAATGTTTAGTGATACGAATGTGGAAGAAGTAAAAAGCCAAATCCATCCTCTCAATTAAATTCGAAAGTGGACTGCATACTGCTGAGTTTATGGCCGCAGTGAAGTTAAGGATTTTATTTTACCATTAGATTGCAGTCAAGGCATTTAATAGTGAGTTTTAAGAATGGACAAAAAGGAATCCCAAAAACGGATTCCTTTTACAATCGGATACTGTTTGCAGCTATAGGCTATAAAGAACAAGTGAATCATAATCAGAGCTGTTTTGTCAGTGGGCATTTTAAGGTTATGGCTCTGGCACTCTCCTTTTGAGAAAATGAAGAATACTTTTAGAAACGAGTCGCACACTAAAGAAAAGGAGAGTGTGAAGATGAATAAAGATATGGATTCTTTACCAGAGTCAAAAAAGGTATTTGCCGATTTGCCAGCTAAGGAAAAGCCGGATATGGTGGACTCGGATAATATTAGTCTTTTTGATTTGCATGAGGATATGCAAACCGTTGATTCGATTCCGGTTGAAGAGTTAAACAAACGAGTAAAAGCGGAGGATGACGAACTGCTTGCAGAAGTATTCAGAAAAGAATCCCCGGATGAAAAGAGACATAATTAATCTATCGCCAAATATAATAATAGTGCTATTCAAGTAAATAAAACTTGGATAGCACTTTTTATTTTTAAGAGAGGTTCTATGGTTGTAAATTTTGGATTAATTGTAGTTTGAATAAAAGGCAGCTGCAAGTGAATGAATAATTTTAAAAGATGAAAAATATATAAATATATCTAATTAATTCAAAAATATTCTATTAAAAGTTAATTATTTCTAAAGAGTTTTATTGATAATTTTTAGTGTGATTGATAAAATTTAGTTATATTTTCAGAAAATTCTAAGTTCTGGGATGGGGGATTTTATGTCGAAGGATATTTTTACGGAAGAGCACGAAATGTTTCGAGCAGCTTTACGAAAAATGCTTGAAAAAGATGCTTATCCTTTTTTTGAAGAATGGGAACTACATAGGGAAGTGCCCAGGGGCTTTTGGAGGAAGTTAGGGGAAAACGGTTTTCTATGTCCAATGGTAAGTGAAGCCTATGGGGGATTAGGGCTGGATTTTGGGTATTCTATGATTCTAGGGGAAGAATTGGAACGAGTTGGTGCGGGACCAGCAAGCGGAATCGTGTTGCACTCTGACATTGTTGTTCCTTATATCGAACAGTATGGGACAGAAGAACAAAAAACAAAATGGCTGCCTAAAAGTGTGAGTGGCGAGTATATTTCGGCAATTGCCATGACAGAGCCTGGAGCTGGTTCAGATTTAGCGGGAATTCGAACAACGGCTCGTAAAGAAGGCGATCATTATATTTTAAATGGAGAAAAAACCTTTATTACAAACGGAATCAATGCTGATTATGTGGTGGTGGTTTGTAAGACAGATACAACTGCAGTTCCTGCCCATAGAGGAATCAGTTTACTCGTTGTTGAGACGGGTACTCCTGGCTTTAAAAGAGGAAAGAAGCTAAATAAAATTGGAATGCATTCCTCGGACACAGGGGAACTCATCTTTGAAGACGTGAAAGTGCCTGTTGCCAATCTCCTTGGTGAAGAGGGCAAAGGGTTCTATTACTTAATGGATAAATTGCAGCAGGAACGTTTATTGGTGGCGATCGAGGTTCAAATAGAAGCAGAAGAAATGTTCCGTATTACAAAAGAGTATGTCAAAACAAGAAAAGCCTTTAATCAAACGATTGCTGATTTCCAGAATACGCAATTCAAACTCGCGGAGATGGCAACGGAAATTGATATAGGCCGTAATTATATCAATAATCTGGTAGCAAAACATATTGCCGGTGAAAAGATCGTTAAAGAAGTATCCATGGCAAAATGGTGGATCAGTGAAATGGCAAAACGCGTAGCAGCAGATTGCCTTCAGCTCCATGGGGGATATGGCTACATGGAAGAATACGAGATTGCCAGACGCTTCAGAGATATACCGGTAGCTGCGATCTACGCGGGAACAACCGAAATTATGAAGGGGATTATTGCAAAAGAGATTTTAAAGTAAAACGGTTTTAAGTTAGTTAAGTGCTGGTTTTAGGGGATTTGGGTAGTTTACTTAAATGATAAGGGGGATGTGTATGTCAATATTAAATGTTTTGAAACAGCATGCGAGCAATACACCAAACGCACCAGCAATCGTTTTTGAGGGGAATGAATGGTCATATAGCGAGCTTTATAAAAATGCGCAAAAAATTGCAGGGTATTTACAGCAGCAAGGGTATCAAAAAGGGGATATAGTTGCGCAATTTATGCTGAACTCAGACTCATTTATGGCAGTGTACTATGGTGTACAGCTAGCAGGACTAACAATCATGCCGGTAAACACAAAACTTGCACCTCCTGAGGTGGAATTTATATTTGGCCATTCAGAAGCAAAGCTATTAATCTTTGATGAAAAAATAGAACAAACAATTGCTAATTCAACCCACAGCTTCAAAGAAAAAATTAATTCAGAGAAAATCAGTGAAATCTTAAATACAGATGACGCCGGATTTACAGAAGTTGCAATGGGTGCTGATGATACAGCCGTTGTTATGTATACATCAGGAACAACGGGAAAGCCAAAAGGGGTACAGTTGTCTCATCGAAACGTTTATGAAACAGCTGAAATCTGGTCTGAATCGATGAAAATGACAAGTAAGGATCGCATGTATGTTTGTACACCACTTTTCCATTGTGCAGGTAGTCATGTATTTGCAGTACCAACTATGTATCGCGGTGGAGCGGTTATTATCGAAGAAGCCTTTTCTCCTGATCGGACATTAAAAAATCTAGTCGATACGAAGGCGACTATTTTCTTTGGCGTGCCTGCGATGTACACGATTCTATTAAATAAACCGGAGCTGAAAAATTATAATTTTGAAAATCTGCGAATGTTTGTTTATGGGGCAGCACCAATGCCATATGAATTAGTCAAGCGTTTAAAAGATACTTTTCCAAAAGTGAAAGTTCAAAATTGCTATGGACAAACAGAGAATTCGCCAGCTGCTTCATCATTAACAGATCAGGATGCTTTAACGAAGATAGGGTCTGTAGGAAGACCGTTGCCGCGTACGGAAATCAAATTAGTAGATGCTCTGGGTGAAGAAGTGCCGCTAGGAGAAGTAGGAGAAATTTGTGTAAAAGGTCCTCAAGTCATGAAAGGGTATCTGCGAAATCCTGAGGAAACTTCAAGGACTATCCAAAACGGCTGGCTGCATTCAGGAGACTTAGGTCGTTTTGATGAAGAAGGATTTTTATATATCGTTGACCGCAAGAAGGATATGATTATTCGCGGCGGCGAAAATATCTATCCAATAGAAGTTGAAGAAGTGTTGTATCAAATACCGCAAGTGCTTGAGGCTGCAGTTGTTGGGGTACCACACGAGGTATACGGAGAAGTGCCGAAAGCCTTTGTTGTAGTGAAAGCCGAACAATCACTGACAGCCGATGAAGTATTGGCTTACTGTGCAACGCAATTAGCGAAATACAAAATCCCGATGGAAGTGGAGTTTTTGGAGGAATTGCCACGAAATGCGTCCGGTAAAGTGTTAAAACATACATTAAGACCTAGAGCAAGCGAAACTACACAAAGCTGATAGTAAGGGGAATTAAAATGGGAAATGTATATATAGTTGAAGGAGCTCGTACTGCCTTTACTGCGTTTGGAGGGTCATTTGCAGCTGTGGATGCAGTAGAACTTGGCACCCAGACGGCAATTGAAGCATTAAAAAGAGCAAACGTTCAACCTGAACAAGTAGATCATGTCGTATATGGCGGTGTTATTGCGAGTAATGTAAATTCAGCCTATTTAGCACGCCATATTGGCTTGAAGGCTGGTGTTCCAAAGGAGGTTCCTGCTTTAACATTAAATCGATTATGCGGTTCCGGCATGCAATCGATCGTTACAGCAGCTCAAAATATATTGTTAGGTGAAGCGGATATTGTATTGGCTGGTGGAGCAGAAAACATGTCCCAATCTCCATACTCTAATTTTGAGCAAAGATTTAATGGAGCGAAAATGGGGAATCTCCAATTCATTGACATGCTGCAGGCTACTTTAACCGATCAATATACGGGTACTGGTATGGGAATGACAGCAGAAAAATTAGCTGAAATCTATGATATTTCGCGTGATGAACAGGATGCATTTGCAGTTCAATCTCATTTGCGTGCTGCACAAGCAAGGGAAGCGGGCCGCTTTAAAGAAGAAATTATCCCTGTGGCGGTAAAAACGCGTAAAGGAGAAATTTCTATTGAAGTGGATGAGCATATAAAGGAAACATCGACTGTTGAAGGCTTATCCAAACTGCGGCCGGCATTTAAAAAAGAGGGATCGGTTACTGCCGGAAACGCTTCAGGCATTAATGATGGAGCTGCTTCAGTAATCGTTGCAAGTGAAAAAGCGGTACAAGAAAATAATTTACGTCCTATCGCAAGAATTGTTTCGTGGGGCGTAGCGGGGGTAGATCCTGCCATCATGGGGATTGGTCCGGTACCTGCCATCAAACAAGCACTGGAGAGGGCAAACTTAAACCTAGATGATATGGATTTAGTGGAGGTAAATGAAGCCTTTGCAGCACAGTATTTAGCAGTGGAAAAAGAGCTCGGATTAAATCGTGAAATCACGAACGTAAACGGCGGCGCCATTGCATTAGGTCATCCTGTCGGTGCAAGCGGGACGCGTATTGTATTAGCAAGCAGCTACGAATTAAAACGTCGTGGCGGAAAGTATGCAGTCGCAAGCCTTTGTATCGGTGGCGGGCAAGGCATTGCCCTGATACTCGAATCAATTTAAGAAAATGTTGATTAGACTTAGAAGTTTCCGCTTGGAACTTTTAGGTCTTTTTTTCGTATAAATTTATATCAATTAGATAAGAAACAATCTCAAATTGGGTAGAATGTAGAGGATTATTAAAAATGTCTCTTGAGGAAAAATTATCCTACTTATAAAAGCTTTGGCCTACTATGTTAACTTGCGCTATATGCTACATTTTTTTCATTTTTTACAAGAACATTAAGAACTGATTTTTAGTAACTGTTGCATATTAACATATTAGCAAAATGTGTTAAACTATCATTTAGACTGATGAAATTTAACCTAGTTTTTACATTTAATTTAGAATGTACGAATAGAATTTTGTGCATTGAATCAACTAAAAATACAATAACTAAAGTGAGCTGAAAAGAGAATGGAACAACCATTTTTACCGATATTATTAGGTTCAGATATGAACGCGTACGGCATGGCACGTGCATTTTACGAAGCATACGGCATAAAGCCGCTTATTTTAGGGCGTTCGCATTTAACGGCAACTCAAGATAGCCGCATTTTAAATTTCAAAGAAATTAAAAATTTAAACCAGCAGGAAGTTTTTGTTCCGGCTCTTGAAAAAATTGCAGAGCAATATTCAAACAAAAAATTGCTGCTATTAGCCTGTGGCGACGACTATGCGAAGCTAATTATTAAAAATAAAGCGGAGCTTGAGAAACACTTCACAGTACCGTATATTGATGAATCTCTAATGGATCAGATTCTTTTAAAAGAAAACTTCTATAAAATGTGCGAGAAGTATGATTTTAAATATCCTGGTACAACAACAGTAACAGCAGAAAACTATCAAGAATTCACGCCGCCATTCGAGTATCCGATTATTTTGAAAGCTTCTAACTCTGTTGCTTATTGGGCTTGTAGTTTCCCTGGCAAAAAGAAAGTATTTGTTGCCCATGATGAAGCTGAAAAAACGGCTATCCTAAAAGCAATCTATGCATCAAGCTATCAAGATACAATGATCGTTCAGGAGTTTATCCCTGGTGATGATTCTTATATGCGTGTTCTGAATGCCTATGTGGGTAAAGACGGCAAAGTAAAATTAATGTGTCTAGGTAACCCGATCTTAGAAGAGCATTCACCGGATGGTATCGGCAGCTATGCGGCAATCATCACAACATATGATGAAAAGCTGATGGATAAAGTGCGTCATTTCTTAGAGGATATTGGCTACACAGGTTTTGCCAACTTTGATATGAAATACGATACACGCGATGGAGAATATAAACTATTTGAAATCAATCTTCGCAATGGACGTTCAAGTTATTTCGTTACAGCTGCTGGCTACAACTTGATGAAATATGTTGCAGATGATCGCATGCTGAACCTTAAACAAGAGCTGACATATGCGAAAAACAAGCATTTATGGATGATCATTCCAAAAGGTGTATTATTCAAATATGCTTCCAATGAGAAAATGAAAATCGAGGCCAAAAGCTTGATTCGCCAAGGGAAATGGACAAACTCTTTATTCTATAAAGAGGACATGAATTTAAAACGTTGGGTTAAAATAACTCTAAATAATTTAAACTACTATCGTAAGTATAAAAAATATTTTAATAAAAAAGGTTTGGAAGAATGAGAAAAACATTAGGTATTATCGGTGGTGTCGGTCCGTTAGCAACGATGTTTATCGGCGAGATGATTGTCCGCCGAACGAGTGCCACTAAAGATCAGGAGCATGTTCATACAATCATAGACAACGATACTTCAATTCCAGATCGTACGGAATATATTCTAGACCAAACAAAGGAAAACCCAGTTCCATACTTAGTCAATGATGCAGTGAAATTGGCGAATGCCGGAGCAGATTTAATCTGTATTCCTTGCAATACAGCACATACTTTCTATAAGGAACTGCAAGCAGCTTCACCAGTCCCAGTACTTCATATGATTCGAGAAACTGCGAAGCGCGCCGCTTCCACGGGGGCAAAGCGAGTGGGAATATTAGCAACGGATGGAACTTTGACATCTGGTGTTTACCAGCAAGCATTAATCGAGCAAGATGTAGAACCGGTCCTGCCAGATGCTATAATTCAGCATCAAGTGATGTCTGTCATATATGATTATGTAAAGGCTGGAAAAGAAGTTTCTGAGCATCAATGGAAGGTAATTGAAGAGGCTATGCTTCAACTAAACTGTGACAAAATCATCTTGGGCTGTACAGAGCTTTCTATTGTAAATAAAGAAATAAAACTAAGCGATCGCTATATCGATTCTCTCATAATATTAGCGGAAAGTGCTATTGTGGCTTGCGGATATGAATTGGTACAACCTTGTACTCCATTAAAATTGGACGTATAAAATAGCAGTGTTTGAATGAAAAAGAGCATTTACCTAAAGGTAGATGCTCTTTTTTTAATTGGTAAAATAGTCTTCCATGGATTTGATAATTAGGTAGGTAAGAGTTATTTACCTTTTATGGGAAATAGTAGATAATTGTTTTTGAAAATTATGTAAAAAGTAGAATAATAGTAAGCGGAAATACTATTTTGTAAGATAATCTTTTTCAAGATCGTCTTTAATGGAAGTTGAAAATTAGCATAAATTTTTTACTGATATAGAGATGCTATTGAAATTTTAATGGAATAAAGGTTTAAATATCTAATGAAAGTAGGCCAATAATTATGAAGAAACTATTAAAGAAAGTGGGCGTTCTGGTATTGGGGATGTCCATACTAAGCTTAATAGGGTGCAGCGATGTAAATGAAAAAACAGCGAAAATTATTGAGGGAAAGTTATCCGAAAAATACAATGAATCCTTTGAAGTGCAATATTTAGGGGAACGGTGGGGCACTAAAAGTAATGATACGGTAAAGACGTATGTGAAAGCATTAGATTCCGACATTATGTTTATTGCGGAAATGGATACATCAGAAAACATCGTTGAAAATTACCCAGAGATGCTGTTAATGAATAAATTTGCTTCCGTTTTTAATGAAGCGATTGTCGAACAAGGATTAGAAGCTTCATCGTGGATTAGAAGTCATACAAAAAAATCTGTTAAAATTACGAAAGATTTGACGATTGAAGACTATCTTGAAAAATCGAATTCAGAGTATATTCATGTAGAAATCGTCATGGAAAATGATGACAGTATTACAGCGGAGAAATTAAAAATGATTGTTCAGCAATCCTATGAACAGTTTAATGGCCCTTCTATTTCCGCAACGTATTGGCTATTCAATGATGATGAATATAAAAAGGTGAACGAAACTTTAGAGAAAGCAGCAAATATAGCTCCCTCTGATTTAGAAAGTTATCAATATGATAGTAAAGTTTTTGTTGAGTTAACGGAAAATGGCTTCGTTGAATCCGATGAAGAGATTAATAACAGGCTGGGTGGAGGGACTAATTAATATCTATATCTATAAAGCGATTTCCACGAACAGCTAGCCTCAAAAATTGAATGGGGGTAGCTGTTTTTTATAATCGCTATATTTAGTTTTGTGAATTTTTGCCGGTTTATTTTGTCACTCATACAGTACTGGCAAAGAAATAATTTAAACAGATAAAGGTTGTTGAATTGTCGAGTATTTCTGCAATAATATGGTACACTAAACGCAAGTAACTAAAGGTAGGTAAACTAATCATGTCCGTAATCAATTTATTAAACGAAACATTACAA
>Ga0182747_1003030_pt1 | contig 11521 bp, 9 predicted proteins | sample eDN3rd30CBELigBY_FD_128526 | JGI IMG/M metagenome (GOLD analysis project Ga0182747, IMG submission 128526) | Enriched backyard soil microbial communities from Emeryville, California, USA - eDNA 3rd pass 30_C BE-Lig BY (version 2) (version 2) | ecosystem: Environmental > Terrestrial > Soil >...
ATCTCGTTTAATCGAGTCACTAGGCTGGATACCGATTTACTATCAATTAAAAGATGGCGATGCTCACCAAATAATTCTGGGACACTCCCCACTTCAGTACAAATTACAGGCACCTTCAAGGCTAGTGCTTCAATAACAACGGTTGGCATCCCTTCTGTATAAGATGGGAGAGCAAACACATCACTAGCAAGCAAATAATCACTTATTCTTTCATTTTCAACCTGCCCCATAAGGAACAACCGTCTATTGAAGTCGGAATGCTGGGCTAATTTTTCTTTAGCTGGTCCATCGCCAACAAACAAAATGGCTACTTCGTTAGAAAGCCATTGAAGTGAATGAGCAAGTTCAAAAACTCCTTTTGCTTGTGTTAATCTTCCTATAAAAACAATAATCTTCTTTTCTTCAGGGAGTTGGAGGCGTCTCCTGATTTGCGTTTTGGTTTCATCACTAGGTTTAAAGCGTGATAGGTCAACCCCGATGGGAAGCACCATACTATCTCTGCCTGTTAACTCCTTTGCTTTATTCCTAAGGCTTTCACCCACTGCCAAGACCAGGTTTGCCGCATGTACGGTTTGTTCGAATATTTTTTTCGATCTTGCACTATAAAAAGGATAAATATTTACATCACTGCCATGTAACGTTAAAATCCATGGCAGCTTTTTATGTTCTGCAACTATTCTCGCTGCCCCTCCAGACGGCATGGCAAAATGTGCGTGAATTAAATCGGGCTCTATTAAGCCATCAGACATTGTTTTTAAGATGGAAGCTGCCATCCGTTTATCCGGTTGAGACCATCTGAGTTGGCCCGGAAGTGCTAAATAAGGCGGACGGTAGACCGTCACTCCTTTTCGAACATACTTAAATGGAATCTCCTTATTTGCTCGATACTGCCTTTTTACATACTTGATCAAGGTTGAATGACGCGGCACAGGACAAATCACCGTAACCTCTACGCCTAAACGGATTAATGATTGAACTTGAGTTTCATGAAAAACACCTTGCCCTGGATATTCGTCACTTGGATAGACACTTGTAATCCATAAAATTTTCATTATGTTTGCCCTCTTATTTGTTTTTTACGATCTTCAAGAAAAAATCGGGATAAACCCTATACAAAAGCAAAATATAGGCGATCGCACTTATTCCTACGGAAAAAATTAGCGGCCATATGCTGGTTTGAGTAAAATAAAAGCTCGAAATCTTTTTCAAACAAAAGGCAAGTGTTGTTATGAGCAAAGATAATAAGAATGGAACAGAAATAGTTTGCAGATATTGCCGAAACCGAAGCTGAATTAACCAGTTTAATAACCATCTTCCAACTAAGAAATTTACCAGGCTTACTCCTGCATAGGTCCAGGCTACAACTTCCAAATTATTCGTCATTACCGCTATCCATAAAGAGGCCCCATAGAGAATGAGAACACCGGCATCCCAATAAAATGCTATATTAGCTTTTCCTTTTGCTAAAATAACGGATCCATTGGGATTCATTAAAACCCTAAGAATGCCTACGACTGCCATGATTTGTACAACTGGAACGGCGTCCAGCCACTTCTGTCCAAAAACAGTTAAAATAAACACATTAGACACGGCGGTGAGACCCATTAAGATGGGAAACGAAACTAGACTCAACAATTTTGTCATGTGTAAGAACCCATCAGTTAATAAAACTTGATTATGGTGGCTTTTCGAAAAAACCGGAAAAGCGACCCTCGTAATAATCGGATTAATCTTTAAGACTGGTATGGTCACGATTTGATAGGCCAGATTGTAAATACCTAGTGCCTCAGCGCCCATAAAGCGGCCAATTAATATCACATCAAGGTTGGAACCAATTCGGTTGACTAACCGGGAGGCTAATTGGTAGGCCCCAAACGCCATGTATTCCTTGCATTCCGACAAATCAAATACGAATGATGGGCGCCATTTCTTTTGATAACAGATAAAATAAAGAATGCCTTTTAATGAATTAAGAACGACTTGTGAAATGACAAAGGCGTAAATTGGACTAATGATAAGTATGAGGATCACTAATATTAAAAAAGAGGTGAATGTTGTCCCTGCTTCAATGGCCCCAAGTAAATTAAATCGCAAATCTTTTTGCAGCAAATATTGGCATTGCTGCCCGACCGGAGCGATTAAAAACATCACAGCCAATATTCGAATAAGTTCGATTAATTCACCTCGATGAAAATATGTCGCAATCAGCGGGCTAAAGAGAAATAAGAGCACAAACAGCCCTACACCTACTACCATATTTATCCAAAACAGTGATGACAATATACGGGCAGAAACCTCTTCTTTTTGAATCACTGCTGTACCAAAACCAAGATCCAGCAAGATCTGGGCAAAAACTACAATCGTGGTAATCATTCCTACTAGCCCGAATTCGGATATACTCATTAGTTTGCCAAGCAGCCCAAACTGGATAATTTGGATGGCTGTTATCATAAGTGTAGAAATTCCCGTCCACTTAACGCCTTTATGTAATTGATCTCTGATGACTGACATAAACTTCCCGCCTTTATTAACGTGCTCCCTCACCTGTGAAAATCACTTTGAATGTCTTCACCATAATTTTGACTTCAAGTGAGAAGGTTAAATTTTGTATGTACGCCAGGTCATATCGAAGTTTTTCACTTGGAGAAATATCATACCCGCCACTAACCTGAGCAAGTCCTGTTAAACCTGGTTTCACTAACAACCGATTTTCGAATCCCTTTATCTCTTTATTAAATTTCGCTGTAAAGAATGGTCTTTCGGGTCTAGGCCCAATAATGGACATGTCTCCTTTTAAAACAGAGAACAATTGAGGCAGCTCATCAATGCGAGTCTTTCGGATGAATGCTCCCACTTTTGTAATACGAGGGTCATTTACCTCTGCCCACTTTACTCCTTCTTTTTCTGCATCCATTCTCATCGATCGTAACTTCATCATCATGAAACGTTTTCCATTCTTACCCATCCGCTCCTGTACGTAAAATGGAGAACCAGGTGTTTCAATCACAATGAGGATTGAAAATAAAAGAACTATTGGTATTGCAATTATTAACCCTACGGTTGCAAGGAAAATGTCATACGCTCTTTTTAGATAGAGATACTGTTCCACATTCTTTGATAATGTGAGTTTGGATGATGATATCATTAGATAATCTTGGTAGAAATTGTAGCTTTTTTCAGTACTCACAAATTTTTCACCCCAAAAGATTTATTGATAATAAGACTTGCCAGCCCATACGTAAAGTATAGGTACATAATTTGAAGCTGCTGTTGAGGAGGGGTGAAGTGTTTGTAAAAGATTTTGAATATTTATGAACTTTATAAAGGGTTTGTAAAGATATTTACAGAATGTAGGTAAATTTACTGATAATATGAAAAAAAGCTGGCCCAAAAGGATGAGGATTAATCTCCTTTTTGGGCCAGCTCTTTTTATGATTGTATAAAAACACCCTCTTGATTAGACAAGAGGGTGTTAGTTAAGCAATGGATTCTTGTTTAGCTATTTTTAAAATTTCTAGTGATTTAATATGGTAACCGTCAATTTCAAGGACTTTGAATTCATAATTGTCATATCTAATTTTATCGCCTTCAACGACATCCATTTTTTCAGATAAAATCCATCCTCCGATGGTGTCCATATCTGAATTTTCGAGATCAAGCCCGAATAAGTCATTGATTTCATCAATAAGCACTTTACCATCAACGATCGTTTTGTTTTCACTGATTTTATTGATTTCTGGTACTTCGTCCGCATCAAATTCGTCACGAATTTCGCCGACAATTTCCTCAAGAATATCTTCAACAGTCACTAAACCTGCAGTACCGCCATATTCATCCATTAAGATTGCCATATGAACACGTTCTTTTTGCATTTTTAAAAGCAAATCATGAATTGGAATCGATTCAATTACTTGAATAACTGGACGAATGTACTCTTGAATCGAGGTTTCAACATTCTTCCCTTTGATATATTCAGTAAACACTTCTTTCATGTTTACCATACCAATGATGTTATCTTTTTCACCATCAATTACTGGGTAACGAGTATAATTTTCTTTCGTCACAATTTGAAGACATTCATTTAATGATTGTGAGATATCAAATGCAACGATTTCAGTACGAGGCACCATAATTTCATTAGCATTCCTGTTATCAAATTCAAAGATATTGTTTACATATTTATATTCCGATTGATTAATCTCCCCGCTCTTGTAGCTTTCAGAGATGATTATTTGGAGTTCTTCTTCTGAGTGTGCAGCTTCATGTTCTGATGCTGGTTTTAAGCCGAAAATTCCAACGATTAAACGAGCAGAACCATTTAAGGCTTTAATAAACGGATACATGATCTTATAAAAGAGCATCATCGGTCTCGCAAAGATCAAAGTGACCGTTTCTGCCTTTTGAATAGCAAAGGTTTTAGGTGCTAGTTCCCCTACCACGACATGAATAAATGTTACGGATGCAAATGCAAGGATAAAGGAAGTGATACTTGAAATGGATTCAGGCATGTTCAAGTAACTCAATAACGGGTGAAGGATGTGCTCAACCGTTGGTTCTCCTAACCACCCAAGCCCTAAAGCTGTTACGGTGATACCTAGTTGACATGCCGATAAATACTCGTCTAGATTTGAAACGATCTTTTTTGCCGCGATCGCATTCTTGTTCCCTTCGCTAACGAGTTGATCAATACGTGTACCGCGGATTTTAACAATAGCAAATTCATACGCTACAAAAAATGCTGTAAAAGCAATTAAAATTGCTATTATTAGTAGATTACTAATTATCAATGGTCTCCTTACTTAAATATTTAAGTAAGGAATACACCTCCTGTTTTTTTACGTGTTAAATTCTTTTATTCTAGCCAAATAGTAATAATAATGATTGTGCGAGTGTACGGCCTTCAGACGAAAGTCTATTAACAAGCACATCTTTTTGTTGATGGTTTAATCTTTGTAGAATGGGTTCCATCACGTTTATTTCTTCTTTCAAATGCTGCATAATACTTGCAATCTGTTCAAAATGTTTTTCTACTTTTTGTTTATCGATGGTGCTGTCTGATTTAATTAATTCAATCGAAGATTTGATTTCTTCCAGTGGCATATTTAGATTTTTATAGTGTTCAATCATATTTAAAATCTTAATACACTCTTCTCCGTACAATCGATAATTAGAATCCGTCCGAATAGGGTTTAGTAAGCCTATTTGGGTGTAATAATCAATGGTCCGTTTAGAGATATTCTTCAATTTTGCTATTTCACCAATTCGATATAACTCCCCAAATTACTCACTCCTTCCCATATATATTAATACAAATATACCACACATCAAACCATACAGTCAACGTAATGGTTTGATGTGTGGTTTGATGTTGACAAAATAAAATATAGAACTGGAAAATGTTCTATATCTTACTTTTCATTATCATGTTAAAATCACTGGTCCGTTTTTAGTGATGATCAACGTATGTTCGTATTGTGCTACAAAGCTTTTTTCTGTAACAAACGTCCAGCCATCATCCAGTTGAAACACTTCTTCGTCATGTGTTGAGATGAATGGTTCGAAGGCAATAACCATTCCTTCCCTTAATAATCCATTGTCAGAAGTTTCATTGTAATTATAAATATATTCAGGTTTTTCGTGGATAGTGCGTCCAATTCCGTGTCCAGTCAGATTTTTAATTACGGTTAATCCATGATTTTTAGCTGTTTGGAATACCACTTTACCCATTCCATTAATTTTGGAGCCGGGTTTGGCTTTTTTTAGGCCAGCTTCAAAAGCTTCTTTTGCTACAGCACAGATCTTGCTTAAAATCTCTTCCCCTTCTCCAACTACAATCGAGATGCCGGTATCAGCAAAATAACCGTTCTTGGAACCTGAAACATCAATATTTACCAAGTCTCCTTCTTTAATGACACGACTGCTCGGAATTCCATGAGCCACTTCTTCGTTTACACTAATACATGTAAAGCCAGGAAAATCGTACTCACCTTTTGGAGCTGAAATGGCTCCTTCCTTCTCAAATAAACCAGCAGCTATATCATCAAGTTCTTTAGTGGTTACTCCAGGTACCGCTTGTTTCACTAATTCATCGCGAATCATAGCAACAATTCTGCCAATTTCTTTCAAGCCATTAAAATCTTCTTCGGTCTTTGCAATCATTCTTTTTCCCACCTATAATTTTATCTTAAGTAATGTACACCTATTAGATTGTACATTTATCTACAGGTAAAATCCAAGGATTATAATTATTAAGGGTAAAAAAAATACAGAGTTAATCCAGCTACTCTGTATTTTTTCAATCATAAGGTTTTTATTTTTTTGATAAAATTAATTTCGAGTTGAAATTTTTCGAAGATTTCTTTATAGGTGGAATTAATTAATAGCGGAAAGAGGTTTTCGATCGCTTCTTCGTACTTTTGTCCTAAAGCTTCCCGAAGAAAGACATATTCATGAAAAAGCAGCGCTTTTTCAAAATCAATTCCTAATTGGTGCAGGCCTTTATACAATTCCTTCTTTGGTATTTTTAAAATTTTGTTAAATATTTTAATGTTTTTATCAATGAATTTTTCTTCTAAATACCGTGTGACATAATCTGTGTACACCATCTGCCCAATCGCATTCGTTTCATTTTTCGTATAATTAAAGCCTATCACTCGATCTTCCTTGTTTTCACGGATGATAAAAGTTTTACTGCCTCGTAAGTGGGTAATAAAATTTTTCACGCTCTTATCAAAAATTTTATCAAATTGAATGATTTTTTGCAGTTTAACGGCAAAATCAGTATGTTCTTCACCAACTACAAATAGCCGGTCAACAATCGGTAATAGTTTTAATACCCCCTCTGACAGTTGACTGGAAGCATCATAAATAATAATATCATATTCATTTTTCATGATTTTAACTTTACGTTTTTGTTCCATTAGTGATAGTTTTGAAAATTCATGGACGAGTTCGTTTGTTATTTCTTCTTTTTCTAAAGTCCCGTACGAAATAAATGCAGCAGATACATTCGTATTTAATTTAAGCCAATTATAGATGGATAAGGCCAATTCAGTGACACCTGATTTTGCTTTTGGAGAGTAGAAGCCAACTAAATACATATCCTCACATGCCTTTTATATAAATAGTATTCAATAAGGAGGGAAGTGTTAAAGACAAGCGACTACTTTATTTAAGTTTTTAGGAAATACACAATGCTCCCACGTCTCACCGGCTAAAATTATGCTCAAAATGTTGATGCTTTTCTTATATATATGTCAGGCTCCATTTAGTATGTTATTTGTACATACGTCTATTTTTTTCACAATCAAAAAAGGTTAGGAGGTTCACAGATAATAAGTGGACAAAGAAACATGGCTCAAAACAAACTCACTTTTTTGACCAACTATTAAATACATTGTATTGAGCAGTTAAATTTAAAGAACCCCTTTGTTTTTTTGGCAGATTCCTTGATTCTGTTTTTAATAATTTTGTAAGTAATACTAACGAATCAATAATATATGGACCTTTATTAAGCATGACACAATCTGCTCGTTTTCCATAAGAGGCATCTGTAATTTCTGAACGTGTGGGGAGTCCTTTTTTTGTTAATCTTTCTAAAACGCCTGTTGCCCAAATAACTGGAATATAAGAAACGGCACAGATTTTTAATATCTCATCTTGCACATATGATAAGTTTTCAGGACCTACCTCAACGGAGAGGTCACCTCTTGCAATCATAATACCAAATGACCTAAATTTTAATCCTTCACAGATTATTCTTGCTAATTGATGGACTGCATCCTTCGTTTCGATTTTTGCAACCACCGCCATATGAATAGCGCTATGTCTCTCTAATTCATCATAAAGTTTTTTAAGGTCAAGTGGAGAGTGGACAAATGATAATCCTAAAATGTCAGCGTGTTGGATAACAAAAGGTAAATCGCCAATATCCTTCTCAGTTAAGGCACTTACATTCAAACTTACTAGTGAATCAGGCAAATTCAGACCTTTCCCCTCTTTTATTCTAAATTCACGGACTACAGTTGAACTAATCTTTATTTCAATGAATTCCTTTGTAACTTTAAGAACAACTCCTGAAATCTTTCCATCATCAATAAAAATTGGATCTCTGATTTGAACATTACGAAAAGCTTTCTCTAATGTAACTGGGACACCTGCAGGATAGTTTGTTGTTGCTGGATGCGCAAGTTTTTCTGAGTCAAGGTATAAACGTAAATGGTCTCCTGTTTTTACGGTTATTTTGACATGATTAAGTTTTCCGATGCGAACCTTTGGTCCCGCTAAATCCATAAATATTTTGCATGTTTTGTTAATATATTTCCCATTTGCTTTTAGCCTTTTTTCCGCTGTTTTTAAATTTTCTATTAGTTGTTTCCATAAATCTTGATGACCATGAGCACAGTTTATTCTTGCAATGTTCATCCCATTTACTAATAAATCTTCTAGTAGGGCTTTATTGTATATCATATTCTCATCTAAGGTGACCATTATTGTTGATTGAAGTTGAGTATTCTTTTTACCTAGGAGTACCTCCGAGCGGTTCTCCATAATGGTCCGTGATTCTAGGGGAGTGGGAACAAAAATCTTTTTGGAAGGAAACTTGGTAACATTCAAATTCTCTAATATTTTTTCTAAAGAGTATAAAACGTGCATATGCGATTGCTCAAGTGTCGGAAAGCCGTTTTCCACCAACTTTTGCCGTAATTCAAGAGTATCTTGTTCAAGAAAGGCTAGATAAGCCAATAAGTTATCCCGATTTTGAATTCCATCACTTACTGGGATGCTACTAACATTCTCCTCGCTTAATTGGATTATATGGTTATAAATCTTTAATAAATGTTTCTCCAGGTCTAGATTAGTCGTTGGAGAATTAACCACATCTTTTCACATCCTTAAGTCCGAAAGGTTCTATTTTTCTTATTATTAATTAAATGAAAAAGGTTTTGTATTAATGAATATTAAGATTAAAATATTGGAATTTTTAGAAATGGATGAATGACATGAGAACCGTTTTGGGGCAAAGGTAAAGTAAAGGACTCATCAAATGATGAATCCTGTTTTTATTATGCTGCAAATACCAATAATAGCCATAAGTATAAGCTAATGAGGGTGAAGACCATAGTGGCTGGGATAACAACAATGGTAACTTTAATATATTCCATCCATGTTATTCTTATTTTATTTGTTTTTAGAATATGCATCCATAGGAGTGTTGCAAGAGTACCGATTGGAAGGATAAGCGAGCCAATATCACTGCCAATGATGTTAGATAAGTAAACGGTTTTTGTTAATAACGGAGTTAGTCCCATATCGGTCAAGGCAAAAGTGGATATCATTAAGGCTGGATGATTGTTAAAGATATTTGAGAGAAAGGCAGTGATTGCCCCCATGGTTAAGCTTGCATGAAACAAACTGTCATTAACGATTGGTTTTAAATAGCTTAATAGAAGCTGCGACAATCCAATATTGTGTAATCCGTAGATGATGACATACATACTAAAGGCGAAGATTAATATATGCCACGGTATTTTTCCTGCTACGTCTTTTGGGTTTATCTTTAAATAAATCCATCTCCAAATCAATAAGATCATTGAACCACATACAGCAACCAATGAGACTGAGATGCCAATAAAGGAAGCGACGAAGAGACTAATCCTTACAAGGAAAACGAAGATCAACATAGTGATCATGAGTTTCTTTTGTTGGTCAAATAAGCTTTCTGACCCTTGTTGGAGTGGATGGTATGGGCGGTTCTTTTGCAGTGGGATTGAGTAGGAGTGGAAGCGGATTTCTGTTGGAATATCTTTTTTGAATACTAGGTATAAAAGATAGGATAAAAATAGTAATCCTAGTACTCCGGGAACAAACATCATTTCCGTTTGAAGATACAAATCCATACCAATGATTTTCAATGCAATTAGATTAACGATATTACTAACACCGATTGGGGCGCTTGAGGCAGTTGCGATTAACGCGCCGCTTAGTAGGAATGGAATCTTCTGCCGGTTCTTTAACTTCAAATTATTTAATATTAAAATCAATATCGGTGTTGTTATTAATATACTTCCATCGTTGTTAAAAAATAGAGTCATCAAAAAGCAGAGTAATAAGGTATTCCAAAACAATCGGATTCCGGACCCCTTTGAGAGCTTTAACATTAAAGCTGCTGTCCAACTAAAAAAGCCAAAACTTTCGAGTACGATCGCCATAACGATTGTTGCGATAATAGTAATTGCTGCCCCAGTGACCTTTGAACTTATGTCAAGTAAATCTCCGATCGAAACGCTTCCACTTAAAAAGACGAGGATGGCGCCTAATGCAGCAGGTATTGCTTCGTTTATATTTTTGGGACGGATAAAGATCAAGACCATTGTTAGAATAAAAGCGGAGATGGTGATAATTACCGTCGATTGATAATACATAAAAGTTATTTTACTCCCTTCACTTAAGTTTCCTTCGTAAGTTTCCGTTTATTCAATCTTGTCCTTTACTTCATAGTACGTCCTTATGCACCAGCTTGTTCTAAACGAATATCTCGTAAAGGGAGTAAATCAGCATCTAACTAGAAATATTTTCAAAAATTTTTCTAGATTTTTACCTATTTTTTCAGTATCACTAATACTTTTTGTTGGGTTTATGTACAAATTAATGAATAGAACGCGCGATTGATTGTTTGTTTAGCGATTAACTAGCCGTATGGCGCTGGAGTTGGATTCAAAGAACTAGCTCTATTTATCAACAATTATTTTAAAATATCCTATAAAAAAACCGATACTGTTTTAGTATCGGTCGCTTACTTGTATTCTCAACCTTTAGGGCCCTTTTTTCCGCTACTGCCACTGCTTCCAGAACTGCTGCTGCTGTCAGTGCATCCGTTACTGCCAGAGCTGCCAGAGCTGCTGGAGCTTCCTATACTCCCAGTGCTGCTGGAGCTGCTGGAGCTTCCTGTACTGCCTGTGCTGCTAGAGCTGCTGGAGCTTCCTGTACTGCCTGTGCTGCTGGAGCTGCTGGAGCTTCCTGTACTGCCTGTGCTGCTGGAGCTTCCTGTACTGCCAGTGCTGCTAGAGCTGCTCGAGCTGCTGGAGCTACTGGAGCTGCTCGAGCTGCTGGAGCTACTGGAGCTGCCAGAGCTGCCAGAGCTTCCTGTACTGCCGCTGCTTTGTTGTCCTTTAGGACCTTTTGGCCCTCTTCCACTACTAGAACTGCCACTGCTTGAGCTACTGCCAGAACTGCCACTTCCGGTACTGCCACTTCCGGTACTGCCACTTCCGGTACTGCCACTTCCAGTGCCGGTGCTGCTGCTGCCGGTACTGCCACTTCCAGTACTACTACTGCTTGTGCTGCTGCTTCCGGTACTACTACTGCTTGTGCTGCTACTTCCAGTACTACTACTGCTTGTGCTGCTGCTTCCAGTACTACTACTGCTTGTGCTGCTAGTTCCTATGCTGCCGCTGCCGGTGCTGCCACTACTTGAACTGCCGCTGCCAGAACTGCCACTGCTTGAACTGCCGCTGCCTGA
>Ga0182747_1003031_pt1 | contig 11519 bp, 9 predicted proteins | sample eDN3rd30CBELigBY_FD_128526 | JGI IMG/M metagenome (GOLD analysis project Ga0182747, IMG submission 128526) | Enriched backyard soil microbial communities from Emeryville, California, USA - eDNA 3rd pass 30_C BE-Lig BY (version 2) (version 2) | ecosystem: Environmental > Terrestrial > Soil >...
CCAGCACCCGCTCCTACACCGACACCTGGGCAAGGTTGGGCAAATTGGGAAAGCCTTGGCGGCACACTAGTTGGAGCACCGACCGTTTCTTCCTGGAGTGCAAATCGCTTAGATGTCTTCGGTAGAGGTACAGATAATGCACTTTACCATATTTGGTGGGATGGTACTCGTTGGAGCAGCTGGGAAAACCTCGGCGGTACTTTAACTTCCTCGCCAGCAGCTGTTTCTTGGGGGCCAAATCGCATCGACGTATTTGGCAGAGGAACAGATAATGCGTTATATCATAAATGGTGGGACGGCAGCAGTTGGAGCGACTGGGAGAATCTTGGCGGTACATTAACAAGCGGTCCTGCCGTTTCATCACGCCGTGCAAATCAATTAGATGTTTTTGTTAGAGGTACAGGAAATCGTACTTATAAGCGAACTTGGAACGGCTCTCGCTGGGAAGAGTGGGAAGACCTTGGTGGAAATCTAAACTCTGAACCAGCTGCGATCTCGTGGGGCCCTAACCGAATCGATCTTTTCGCAAGAGGACAAAATAACGATTTAATTCACAAGTGGTGGGACGGCAGCCGCTGGAGCGAATGGGAAAGCCTTGGTGGTACATTAACAAGTGCGCCAACTGTTTCATCACGACGCGCAAATCAGCTTGACGTCTTTGTTAGAGGAACTGGCAACCGTCTATACAAGCGCTCTTGGAACGGCTCTCGCTGGGATAGCTGGGAGTCTATTGGAGGCAATCTTACAAGTGCACCAGCAGCTGTATCCTGGGGTCCTAGCCGAACAGATATCTTTGCAAAAGGACAAAATAATGAGTTAATTCATACGTGGCAAGGGCAATAACTACTTTACAAAAGCTAAAAATCCGGTGGGGATAGAAATTTGATCTTTTCTTCACCGGGTTTTATATTGCCAAAAAGCTGATCTCCTTTGGGTTGTTCTAAATGAAATTGTAAAACTTGATAGATAGAGAAATTCATTTTTGGCCATCATCACTATTTCACTTCGAAAGAAACACTAGCATTTTATTTTATTTCACAATCTTAAGTCCAATTAATTTATATCTGCCAATACCTGGACTCACGCTGTGCATTACGATTACCCTGACGAAATTATCAAAACCGTTGTGGAAGTCTATAAGGGACTTGCTGGTACAAGATCGTAAGCTTAGCCAAAATTAAAATCCGTTTCGTAAGGAACTTTCCTTTTGAAACGGATTTTTTATATAAGTGATAGGATTATTCCACCAACTACTCCCGTGATTACAATTATCCAAGGAGCCATTTTCCAATAAGTCAACATACTAAACAGTATAACGGCGAAGACAAAATCGATTGGCTCGATGATTGCGGAAGTAAAAATCGGATCATACAGGGCAGAAATTAATATTCCTACAACCGCAGCATTCATGCCCATAAAGGCACCCTTCATTTTTCCATTTCGGCGTAGTGCATTCCAAAACGGGAGTGTTCCAAAAACAAGCAAAAATGCTGGTAAAAAGATAGCGATTGTTGCAAGGATTCCTCCTATCCAGCCATCCATGACAGCCCCTATATAGGCGGCAAAAGTGAACATTGGACCCGGTACTGCTTGTGTTGCCCCGTATCCTGCCAAAAAGGCTTCCTCGCTAATCCAGCCCGCAGGAACAAACTCCCTCTCTAATAACGGCAACACCACATGGCCCCCTCCAAAAACGAGGGATCCTGCACGATAAAAGCTATCAAACATCGCCACCAATCGTGATGAAACGACCTCCCTCAGGATGGGGAGAAGAATCAAAAGACCGAAGAATAATGTAAGGCAAAAGATACCAAATTTCTTTGTGATAGGAAAGGAAAAGTTAGAAGTATTTCCTTCATTTGATTGTATAAAAAGCACATATCCCAAAATGCCGGCCAATAAAATAATCCCTACTTGGGCAAAAGCGGTTTGCCATAATAGGACAACCGCTATTGCAGAAATCGCGATGGCTTTTCGCGGCAAATCCGGCGTTAAATTCTTCGCCATTCCTAAAATTGCATGCGCCACTACAGCAACCGCTACAATTTTAAGTCCATGAATCCATCCTGCATCACTTACATCAAACCCCTGAACAAGCAACGCAAATATTATTAAAGCAATGACAGAGGGCATGGTAAAACCTAAAAACGAAATAATGCCTCCTAAGGCCCCACCCCGCATTACTCCGATTCCGATACCTACCTGACTGCTAGCTGGACCAGGCAAGAACTGACATAAAGCCACCAGTTCTGCATAAGTTTTTTCATCGAGCCATTTTTTTCTGCGAATGTATTCTTCATGAAAGTATCCTAAATGCGCAGTAGGTCCACCGAATGATGTGAAACCTAACTTAGTTGATGCTTTAAAGATTTCCAGCAAAGTCTTTAAAGAAGGTGATTTTTTCTTTGAATTCATAGTTAAATTTTATTTGCTCCTCTTTTTTCATAACATCTTAACAAAGGAGAGATTTGTATACAGCCTTTTTCGTAATTCTTTACACAACTTTAAATTATATTCAAATAACAATTCAATACTTTCCTATTTAATAGAAAAAAGAAGAAAAGCCAAATTAAATGACTTCTCTTCCTTGCCCAAAATTAAACTTTTTTGACTTCTTCTGCTTCAGTAACCTCTTCTATCTTTAAGTCCTCTGTTACATCGTCCATTACACCTTTAGTAGATGTTTTAAATTCTCTAAGTGTATCACCGACTGCTCTGCCTAATTGCGGCAATTTTGAAGGCCCAAAAATAATCAAGGCTAAGACTAAAATAATGATTAACCCAGGTACACCAATACTGGCCATCGTTAATTTCCTCCTTTAATTTTCTTATATAAAATAGGCTAAACAATTTCTCCACTATTTTCAGGGGAAAGCAGCTCTCTTTCTTTTCTCCTTTTTTCTGCCCAGCTGGAAACACTAATGCTAATTTCAAATAGCAGTAATAGCGGGACAATGATAACAAAATCAGAAATAAAATCTGGTGGAGAAATAGAGACCCCTACGATAATCAAAATAAAATAAGCAACTTTCCGCATTTTTCGTAATCGATCTGGTGTGACAACTCCAATATTAGTTAAAAATAAAATGACAACCGGCAACTCAAAAACAAGACCCACTGGGATGGTTAGGTTAAAAAGCAATGAAAAATATTGCTGAATTCCATAGGTCTCAATAGCGCCAATCGAAATATTCACGTTGGATAAAAAATTCAGCATTAAGGGAAATAGCACAAAATAGCTGAAACTAATTCCTAATAAAAATAAGAAAAATGAAATAGGGATGTAGAAAATTGTCCCCTTCGCTTCCCTTTCACTAAGCCCAGGTTTTACAAATAACCAGATTTGCCATAACGCAATTGGCAATGTAATAAGAATTCCTAAGATCAGCGCACATTTCACATAAATCATCAGCCCATCTGTGTACCCAAATAGATTCCAGTCAACACCTTGTGCGGAAGGTTGATCTTTAATAAGGTTTAATGTTTTTGGTGCAAACCAAAATCCAATAAGCAGCGATATCACTAAAGTTACAGCTACTATAATTACCCGCTTTCTTAACTCCTCTAAATGTTCTACAAGGGTTAATTCGTTCTCTTGTGTCATTTTTATCACCTTATTTTTGTATGTTGACAGGTCACAAATAATTTTCGTATAGTATTAGAATTTTGTATGGACCTGGTCCCACATATTGTTCGCAGAAAATGAAAAGTTATTCTATATAAAATTGTTAAAAAATATCTATATTTTCGAGCATATTCGTCAAAATATTTAATAAGGATTTGACCCAAATAGTGAATCATAGTAATATTTCTCTCATAATTCAAAAAGAATAGGTGTTATATTTGTCGAATTTATTTAGGAAAAAACAGATTGGCGATTTACTTAAGAAGAAAGATGGCGGCGGTGTTCAGCTTAAGCAAACGTTAGGAGCGTTTGATTTAATCATGCTTGGTGTAGGGGCGATTGTCGGGACGGGGATTTTCATTCTCCCAGGAACAGTGGCAGCAACACACGCAGGGCCAGCTATTATCTTTTCCTTTGTTATTGCAGCATTTGTTTGTGCCTTAGCAGGGATGTGTTACTCCGAGTTCTCTTCAGCAATACCAGTTACAGGTAGTGCCTATACATATGGATACATTGTATTTGGCGAGATTATCGCATGGCTTGTCGGTTGGGCACTCGTATTGGAATATGGTTTAGCTTCAGCCTCAGTGGCAACGGGTTGGTCCTCCTACTTAATCTCTTTACTCGAAGGATTAAATATTGCAATCCCTCACAGCTTTTCAGGTCCATTTAATCCTGCAGAAGGTACCTATATTAACTTACCTGCCGTACTCATTGTCTTGGCCATTTCATATTTACTTTCTCGCGGTATGCAAGAATCGGCTAAAATCAATAAAATCATGGTTTTTGTTAAAGTTGGCGTTATTTTATTATTCATTGTCGTCGGGGTATTTTATGTGAAGCCTGACAATTGGCAGCCGTTTATGCCTTTTGGTTTTGATGGCGTTTTGGCTGGTGCCGCATTGGTATTCTTTGCTTTCTTAGGATTTGATGCAGTCTCTTCTGCTGCAGAAGAAGTAAAAAATCCGCAAAAAAACTTGCCTATCGGGATTATCGGCTCATTAGTAGTATGCTCATTGCTCTATATTACGATTTCCTTGGTCTTAACAGGTATCGCTCCATATACAGATTTAAACGTAAGCAATCCTGTGAGCTTTGTTATTCAACTTGTTGGGCAAGATTGGATTGCAGGGATTATTTCACTTGGGGCAGTTACAGGAATGATGACTGTGATACTTGTCATGCTATATGGAGGTTCCCGACTAATTTTTGCGATTGCTCGTGATGGTTTACTTCCGAAATCATTATTTAAAGTAAATCCTAAAAATCAAACTCCGGTTATTAATACATGGGTTTTCGGTATAGCTGTTGCCTTTTGTGCAGGATTCATTCCTTTAAGCAAGCTGGCAGAGCTCGTAAACATGGGCACATTACTTGCCTTCATGATCGTTTCAATCGGTATTATTTACTTAAGAAAAAATAAGGATATTCCTTCTGGCGGCTTTAAAGTACCACTATTCCCTGTACTTCCAATTTTATCGTTTTTTGCTTGTCTATTTTTAATTAGCCAATTATCCATTAATACCTGGATTGCTTGTGGCATCTGGTTCGTGATTGGCTTAATCTTATACTTTATCTATGGACGAAAACACAGTAGATTAAATAACTAAACGGGTGCCCCATCATCGAGTGGAAAACAGGCTAGATAACATAAGTAAAAGCATGGCAATTCGGAATGGAATTGCCATGCTTTTATATTCCTTGAAAATTTTATAAATATCTGACGTCTTAGGCGGAGAATTATCGTCTATTGTACGGAAAAAGACTTAAGAAGCAGAAATAAGCGAAGTTTTTCCGACTAACTACTCTAAATAAGCAAATATGCATGGATTTAGTAACTATAAGCGGAAAAACTCCTTTTATTTTAAGTAAAGTAACCGAATTTTTTAATTTAAATGGAATTTCTCCCTTTATTTTTCAAGCCCACTGAAAATCGCTGTGATTTCCTATTATTTCACCGTGGCCCCTAGGAGAACTCGGAAAAAAATCCTGGCTCACTTTTTCTTTAGTCTTGGTTTTGCAGATATTGGCGGTAAAGATAGGCACACCATCTACATTGGTCATATTCTTTTATATTTTTTAATAAGCCTTCAAGCAGGACTCTGCTTAATTTCGGATCTTGTAAATGCTCCTTTAATAATTGTAAAGATTCCTCCACAATGGCATTTCCTCGGATTTCTTGTAGTAAAGTAGTTATCAGTTCAATCAATTGTTCCTTCGAGAAATTTGAATTTTGATTTATATAGGACAAATACTCTGGTGTTAAGACTTGGATTGTTGCTCTTTCCGCTACAAGAGTCACTTTTTCAACAATGGATTTACATAATGTATCTAAATCTACTTCATAATCACCCATTAAAAATATTTCGGAATAACTTTTGACAAAGCCATTAATGGTAAATACTAAATCCAGATACATGTTGGGATTCGTTGCTGCAAATTGTCTTTTAACAATCGAGAAGAGAATTCGATTGAACATGTTCATGTAATTTTGCATTCTTTCAAATAGATCTTTATTATACGAAAGAACTTGCTCCGTCATAAAAAACTTAGCAAAATTCGATTGTTGTTGAAATTCGCCTAAAGAAATAGTTAGGAAATTATACAAGAGCTCCTCACATTTCTCCGTCGAACTGACCGACTGTTCAATATCGGTAATAATACCGGTCATAAACTGGTCAATTAAACTATTAATAAGCTCATCCTTGGATTTGAAATATAGATAAAAAGCTCCCTTTGAAATGCCGCACCGTTCTGTTATCTGCTGTACCGATGTTGCTTCGAAACCGTTTTCAGCAAACAATTCTAGTGATTTCTCCATTATGAGTTGTTTCTTTACCAACTAAAACACTCCTACTCTTTCATTTGACAACTGACCGATTAGTCATTAGTATAAATAACTGTATAACAAGAGTCAAATTTTTAAGGGCAGGTGTAAAAGTGAAGGGTTTAGTGAATTTTGTAATAAAAAACAAGCTAGCTGTATGGTTGCTAACAATTATTATTACTGTATCTGGGATTTATTCTGCTACAAGAATGAAAATGGAATCCATTCCTGACATTTCAATTCCTTACTTAATTGTTATGGGCGTCTATCCAGGTGCTACTCCAGAGCAAGTAATGAATGAATTGTCAATGCCAATGGAAAAAGCAGTAGAAGGATTGGAAGACGTTAAAGCTGTTTACTCCAGTTCCTCATCCAACGTTTCTCAAATTCAGGTTGAATATGAATATGGCGTTGATATGGATGAGAAAAAACGTCAGCTAGAATCCGCTCTTGATGGTGTAACTCTACCAGAAGAAGTAGAAACACCTTCTATTATGGCAATCAGCATGAATATGATGCCGGTTGTTGCACTTTCTATTAGTAGTACTGAAGAAGATATTGTTGAATTAACATCAACAGTTGAAGATATCCTGCTTCCTGATATCGAGAAAATTGATGGGGTTGCTTCTGCAAGCATCACTGGTCAACATATCGATGAAGTAGAATTTACATTTGATGATGCAAAAATGGCATCACTTGGCTTAACAGAAGACACTGTAAAGCAAATGGTTCAAGCAAGTGACATGGCCTTATCATTAGGTCTTTATGAATTTGTTGAAGGAGAAGAAGCGGTATCGGTAGATGGGGATATTCAAACAGTCGACCAGTTAAAGGAAATGCTAATCCCTGTAACACCAACTGCCGAAAACCCATCGCCTTTTGTGAAACTTGGTGATATCGCAAAAATTGAAACAGTTGGTAAAGTTCAATCTGTTTCACGTACAAACGGTAAAGATGCCATCTCCATCCAAATTGTTAAAGGACAAGAGGCGAATACTGTAACCGTAGTAAATGCAGTGAAGGATTTAATTGAAGAACAAGAAGAGAAAATTGATGGCCTAGTTATTGATATCTCGCTTGACCAAGGTAAACCAATCGAGGATTCCGTTTTCTCAATGGTTGAAAAGGCGGTATTTGGTGGTTTAATCGCGGTATTAATCATTCTGTTATTCTTACGCGACTTTAAATCGACAATCATTTCAATCATCTCTATTCCAGTTTCACTCTTTATGGCAATTCTATTGCTAAACTGGATGGATATTACCTTAAATATTATGACACTGGGTGCGATTACGGTTGCGATCGGCCGTGTGATCGATGACTCGATCGTAGTAGTAGAAAACATTTATCGCCGTATGCACTTAAAAGAAGAAAAACTTCGTGGCCGTGCCTTAATTCGTGAAGCCACAATTGAAATGTTCAAACCAATCCTTTCTTCTACATTAGTAACAGTTGCAGTATTTGCACCGCTTCTATTTGTAGGTGGTATGGTTGGCGAGCTATTCATGCCGTTTGCTTTAACGATGGCATTTGCATTAGGGGCATCCCTGCTTGTTGCGATTACAATCGTACCAGCACTATCGCACTTCTTATTCCGTAAAAAGCTTTATGGTGAGAAAACAGAAAAAGCACATAAAGAAGTGGGCAAACTTGCCTTATGGTATAAAGGTGTACTAGAAAAAGCATTAAATCATAAATGGATTACTTCAATTATTGCCATTGTTGTATTAGCTGGATCACTTGCTCTTACTCCTTTAATCGGATTCAGCTTCATGGGTTCTGCGGAAGAAAAGGTTATGTACTTAACTTATACTCCTAAAGCAGGCGAGTTAGCCGAAGAAACAGAAGCAAATATCGAAGTAGTGGAACAAGAGTTAATGAAACGCGAAGATATCGATATTCTTCAATTATCTATTACAGAGGCTGGAAACGCAGACCCATCTGCCATGATGATGGGTGGCGGAGGCGGTGCATTAATGTACCTAATCTTTGACCCGGACATGGATAACTTCCCCGAAGCTAGAGAAGAAGTGGAAGAGTATGTCTTTAACATCGGTCAATCCGGCGAATGGAAATCACAAAACTTCACTTCTATGTCAATGTCTACGAATGAAGTGAGCTATACACTTTATAGTGAAGATTTAGATGATTTAATGACAGCTGTCGACCAAGTTGAAACAGCATTAGGAGAAGTTAAAGGTCTAAAAGATATTACGTCCGATGCAGAAGATCCATACGTTGAGAATGTGTTTAAAGTTTCTCAAGAGCATGTTCTTCAATACGGCTTAACGACTGGTCAGATTGTGATGGCTTTAAATAGTACCGGTTCCGATGAAGTATTAACGACTGTTGAAAATGATGGAGATGAAATCGAAGTTATTATTCAGCGTGAAGCAAAAGCTGCTCCAGAAACAGTAGACGATTTATTAGCTACTGAAATTCCAACAGCACTTGGCACTACAATGCCATTATCTGAACTGGTGGAAGTAGAAAAAGGAACAACGTTAAATACTTTAACTCGTTCTGGCGGTGAATACTATGCAACAGTATCAGGTACGATTACAAATGACGATATCTCTAAAGCTACTAGTGCAGCAGATAAGAAAATCGATGCTCTTGACTTGCCAAAAGGTGTAACAAGCGGTGTTGCAGGTGTTGCTGCAGATATGACGGAAACATTTACACAATTAGGAATTGCCATGGTTGCTGCAATCCTTATTGTATACTTCATTCTTGTTGTGACATTTGGTGAAGGTTTAGCACCATTTGCGATTCTATTCTCATTACCGTTTACAGTAATCGGTGCTTTTGTTGGCTTATATGTAACAAACCATACGATTTCTGTTCAAGTAATGATGGGGCTATTAATGCTAATTGGTATCGTTGTAACAAATGCCATTGTATTAGTAGACCGTATTATTCATATGGAACGTGATGGAATGGGCATGCGTGACGCAATCCTGGAAGCAGGGGCTACTCGTTTACGTCCAATCCTGATGACGGCGATTGCAACAATCGGTGCCATGATGCCAATGGCTCTAGGTGTTGGCGGCGGTGGTGGTCTAATGTCCGCTGACCTTGCTATCACAGTTATCGGTGGTCTATTAAGTTCTACACTGTTAACATTAGTTATTGTTCCAATCGTTTACGAACTTCTTTCTAAAATGTTAAAGAAAAATCGTAAAGATATTGAAGAAGACTAACAAGAAGAACAGCGGGTGCCCGTACGCATCAGCTGCATCTAGACAATAAAATCAAAGGTGCCTCCACGTGAGGCACCTTTTTTGTTCAATAAAGTGATTACTCGATTTGAATAGTGACACTTCGATTTGCAGACATTCTAGATTTGTCCTATTGGTGAGAGTATTGTGACGCACTGTTTCGAAACCAATTTTGGTTTATCCCGTTGGAGCTCGTCTCGTGACACTTTCTCTCCCAACACACCTTTCGCCATCCCACCATCTTGTATCAAAATTTCCATGTATAGAATGCGATTAATCTGGCAAAAATACTATAGAAAACGATATTAATTGTCATTAAATTTTTAGAAAATACTTTTTTCATAGATTAATAGATGCCAAAAGCTCTAGATAATCCTAATTGTTTCACATGGAACATTTTACTAAGATAATATTCTGTTTTTTTGATTTAAATGGTAAATGTGTAATATGATGAAAACATGGGGTGATGGAATGAGTATTAAAATTTATTTGGATAATGATCAATTTATTGCAGGAACAACTTTAAAAGACTTCGGGAGTCCTGAACAGAATAATATGGCACTGCATGTATGTGAAGATCCGCTGAGTATCATTGAAAATCGCCAAAAACTTGCTGCTGCATTGAATTGTGGTATACAAGATTTTGTTTGCGCCAACCAAACACATAGTGCAAATGTGCATCAAGTTACCGTTGATGATAAAGGACGAGGGGCTCAAAGTACAGAAGATGCAATTGTAGATACAGATGCTCTTTATACATTTGAACCCAACACATTGCTTTGTACATTTACTGCAGATTGTGTCCCTGTTATTTTCTATAATGAAGCCTCGGGTCTTACCGGTGTTATTCATTCGGGTTGGCAGGGAACAGTGAAAGAAATTGCACAAAAGGTATTTCACCGTATCCTAGAGGAACATAAATGTGACCCAAAGGATATTCAAGTACTCCTTGGTCCGGCCCTTAGCCAGGAAAATTTTGAAGTGGACGCAGATGTATATGATAAGTTTGCTGCCCTAGGTTATGCAGATGATTATATGTATTTTAAGGAAGAGACAAACAAATACCACATCGATAATCAGCTGACCGTGAAAAAACAATGCGAGTTGGCGGGAATTCCAACCGCCAATATCACTATTGATCGTACTTGTACATTTAAAAGTGAAGAAGGTTTCTCTTATCGCCAGGATAAAAAAACAGGCAGACATCTAAGTTTTATCCTAAGAAAAGGGAACTAATTAAATCAACATGAATTCGAAAACACTTCGAGTTCATGTTTTTTATTGGGCCGGCGAAAACAATTTATTTATATGATTTTCTAAGGCAGCAATTCATATAGTGCTTTATGGAACAGATTTCAGAGGAGGCTTATCCATTGCTTATACATGTGGTCAGTAGGGGAGAAGCGCTTTGGCAGATTGCTTCACGATATAATGTGAACGTGAATGCCATCCAGCAAATTAATCAACTGCCCAACCCAAATCAATTACTAATCGGACAATCACTTGCAATTCCAACTGCTGGTGTTATGCATACTATTCAAGCTGGTGAAAATTTATGGACCATTGCACGAAACTTTGGTGTTTCCGTGAATTCGATTGCGACCGCCAATCGAATTATCAATCCAAACCTCTTGTATCCAGGGGTAACCCTCTATATTCCACCGATTATACACAATGTTCAACCAGGTCAAAACTTATCGCAAATTGCGAATCATTATGGTATAACCGTTCAAGCAATCCTCACCGAAAATCAACTCTCAGATCCTAATATTATCTACGTAGGGACGTCCTTAACTATCCCTAGAAGAAAGCCATTAATCGAAGTTAATGCTTATACGTATCAAAA
>Ga0182747_1003033_pt1 | contig 11517 bp, 10 predicted proteins | sample eDN3rd30CBELigBY_FD_128526 | JGI IMG/M metagenome (GOLD analysis project Ga0182747, IMG submission 128526) | Enriched backyard soil microbial communities from Emeryville, California, USA - eDNA 3rd pass 30_C BE-Lig BY (version 2) (version 2) | ecosystem: Environmental > Terrestrial > Soil >...
ATTACCCAGCAAGTATTGAGCGGCATGGAAAGCAGGGGAGGCGTGGGGCTTGATCGAGACCCGGTCCCCCGCTCGCAGGTAATGGAAATACAACGCCGTCAGGATCGTGATCACCGAGGCCGAGCTTGCCTGGTGACCGCCCACCTTGGTCGGTTTGTCGGGGTTCTCCCGGATGTTGTTGGCGTAATGGACGATCTGGGTGGAGAGCCAGAGCAAACGACGCTCTATTTCCTGCAATGTCTCCAGATCGTGTGGGGTAATCCCGATTCCTTCATCGGCGTCTCGCGGCGGCGCTTGTCGGAGTGTCAACATCGACTCATCCTTTCCTGAATTGAATTGATACGAATCTCACCATGGCTGACCGGAGCAACTCGCTTCTGCTTCCCGCACGCGGGTCATCGCCAACCTGTTTCTACCTTGCTCTAATCGGCTACGGCGCCGATGTATCCAAGCGCACTCCGTCAATCAACCACTGTCCACCCACATTGACCAGGGTCAGTGTATCTGTCCACGTTGAATCTCCGGAGCGATACGTCGCAGTCACTTCTACACGTCCGTCCGGCAGAGACTCGATCTCGCCCATTTCCACCAGTTCCAGTGGCGGTTCCGCGACAACCACCGGCCCATCCAGCATCTGCTCAAACGCTGGCAGATAGTGAACCTGCGGATCGGTGAATACCGATGCCAGGAGTCTGGGCGTAAACATTGCCCATACCAACGCGGGATCGCCGGTATTCGTACAGGCCACAAACTGGTCCAGCGCCGCCCGGATGTCCTCTTCGGACGCGTCAACCGGCGTCGCCAGGGAAGATGCTGGCGTCGAGGCAATCGTTGCCGCCGGTGTCCCGCCGAAAAGCGGCAGTTCCAGCGGGCTAAGTTGGCATCCCTGATCGTCAGTGGCCGGTGTTTGCGCCACTGCCGCCTGCGTCGCCAGCAGGGCAACTCCTGCAATGATTGGGATTCCCCGATGAAGAAATCGGCTATTCATAGGGCTTGTCCAGAATCTGAGGGCACGTCCTCGCAAAAACGTGAGTGAATGCCACACCAACATCGCGAAATCTCGCGTATCCTAGGTTCTATCACGGATTTGCCCGATGGCAAATACGCGCGGGCGATCGAACACACTTCTGTTGGATACGAGCATACATGGCAAAGTCACTCTCCTCGATGCGAATGTCGTACGAACTGGATCAGCTGGGAGATCGGGAGATCGAATCCGATCCCATTTCCCAATTCTCCATCTGGTTTTCAGAGGTCCTTGAAACACAGGTCATCGAGGCCAATGCGCTGATGCTCTCCACGGTCGATCAGCATGCCCACCCGTCATCCAGGGTCGTCCTGATGAAGCAGTTTGATGCCCGTGGCTTTGTCGTCTACACGAATTACGACAGTCGCAAGGGACGCGAAATCGCCGCAAACCCGAACGTCGCTGCGCTCTTCTACTGGCCGACGTTGCAACGCCAGGTTCGCATTTGCGGCGTTGCGCACAAGCTTTCCGCCGAAGAATCGGACAGCTACTTCCACAGCCGGCCATACGGCAGCCAGCTTGGGGCCATCGTTTCGCCGCAGAGTCAACCAGTCCCGGATCGGGCATGGCTCGAATCGCAATTCGCCGAAGCGGAGGAAACCTACCGGGGCATGGATGAACTTCCCCGGCCCGAACACTGGGGTGGCTATCGCATCGAACCGGACAGTATCGAATTCTGGCAGGGCCGCCCAAATCGACTCCACGATCGCATTCGCTACGATCGTCAATCGGACGGCACCTGGACCCACCAGCGTCTCGCCCCCTGACCTCGACTCATCTAACTCAATCGTCTTGTTGAATGCCGTGCGGAATCCTCGGCGAAGCCGATTGCAGGCGAACGCCAGACCCGAAACCCGGGTTTCCCTTAACATGGCGCACTTTGCCATCCTGAATGCGTATATATGATGAGGGGTGCGGAGTGCACGCGCATCTCTCAGCAGGCAGGGATGCCCACGAGTCCGGCCCGTTCGCTATCCACCCCATCCCGTTCGTCGAACCGGCCCTCGTACGCCTGCTGCCTGTTTCGCCACTACGGGCACCTGGCCGCAACAGGCTTCGTAGGGTCGGCCCTCGTGGCCGACCTCCGTGCTCACCACGCACAGGTGGCGGCGAAAACTGGCCACGAGGGCCAGTTCGACGAACGGCATGGATGGCAAACAGGGCGCACGCATTCCAGCAAGGGGCGACACGCGATCGCCTCTCTCGTGTCCGGCATCTCAACAAAAAACCTCGTCATTTCGAGCGGAGTCGAGAAATCTTTGTATCGGGAGATCGCGTACTTCCGATATCACCGACTGCCCGAAACCACCCGTCATTCTGAAGCCGCAGCCTCAGCATCCCCGTGCGGAGCACATCGAATCAGCGCGAAGCGTTTCCATCCTCCCCCGGGGATGATCGCCACATCCGCCTTGTGTAAATGAGCATGATCATGATCGTCTTGGGCGGGATCACACCCCCTCAACCACATCCACCTCGGGAGGCAATCCCAGGAAATCCGTCCAAAGCAAACGTGCCGCCATTGACCGCCCAGGACGCCATTGCTCCGAAAGGTCATCCAATCCCCGGAACGTCAGGTCCGGCCGTTCATACGCCCGCCGTGTCGCATTCAACAACGCCACGTCATTCGTCGGATGGGCGTCAATCGCCCCAACGCCCCACAACAGCACCGACTCCGCCGTCCATCGTCCCACCATCGGCAGTGTCAGCAGCGCCTTAATCACCGCCGCCTGATCCGATTTCGCATCCACCTCATCTGGCAGATTCCCAAGCTCCTGCTCCTGCGCAATGAGACGAATCGCCTCCGCCCGTTTCCATGTCACACCGCAACTTCGGATCAACTCAACGGATGCATCGGCAAGTTGGGATGCCGACGGCAGCGGAAGGAATTTCCGGCCAAACCGTTCAACCTCGGGATTGAAAGCCGCCGCCAACTTGTACTGCGCCGCAGCCGCCGAAGCCAGGGAAACACTCTGCCCGATGATCGCTGTCAGGATTCCATCGAAGATCGAACCATCGCTGTGAGGACGCAATCCCGGGAATTGCGCCGCCAGCGGCGCGATCACCGGATCGCCGAAATCGGGAACGACACTATCGACACCCAGTACCCGGGCCGCCCAGGCCCGATCAGGCTCCTCTGTCGGGACGGACGTCACCCGCAATCTCCCGGCTTCAGGTTGGGATACCACACGCATCAGCGGCACATCACCCACGGATTCGACCTCGATAAGACGGTCATCGATCCAGGCATGCCGGGGAGAGCGGTGCCGCACCCACCATACAGGTGCGCATGTTTGGCGAAGCGAGAACGTCTCCGGCACCTCGATCTCACGCGTCGTCTCACCCGGCTGCTGCTCGAACATATCCATCCCCAAAATCCTCACACGAGAACTAAAATACATTCCCTCGCCATCAACCCTGCCTCTCTCCATCGTACGATTGAACCACCAGGCTGGCACCAGGAGCCCGCTGGACAAGCACGATGCCCCCGAACAGCACCAACGTCAGATTCGGCATCGCGGACAGATCGTACACGGAGCATGACAGGTGGCGAATAATGCCTGAAAACCATTCCCGGGCAAACAGGGATGTCCAATTCGATACGCGTTCAACCGGCAACCATCGGCAAGACCCTCCCAAACTATGGCATGGGAATCGGATCGCACCATCCTCTCCTCAGGCGGGGGAGGCGGTCACTGCCACCGTCACAGCGGGCATCGACGTTTCCATCCACCAGATGGTCATTCGCTATACCCTTGACGGTACGCTGCCCGACGCCTCGTCGGCCGCCATCCCCTTGGCACTGACAACGCCCCGCTGGGACGTATCCGCCGGCGGATACGTCGAGGATTGGTCTGCCACCATCCCCGGCCAGGATAATGGCGTACTCGTTCATTATCGTATCCAGGCGCTCACCGACCTGGGCATTGAACTCTGGGCAGATTCCGGCGATGGATCAGGCGATGCCGGACTCTTTGGCTACGAAGTCGGCCAGGGTACCCCGCCATCCTGGCTACGCCAGGCGGTCATCTACGAGGTATCCGTCGACAGCTTCGCCCCTGACCCCGGGAAGACATTCCGGCAGCACGATGCCAGGGATGAATCCTGGGGAGGCACCTTCAAGGGACTGACCGCTCACCTCGACCACATCACCGATCTCGGCGCCACCGCAATCTGCCTGACACCGATATTCTCTCCCCGGCAGAATGACGCCACATCCTGCACCGAAATTGACCCGAATTTGGGATCGGAGCACGACCTCATCTCCCTCATCGAAACGGCGCACAGCCAAAACCTCAGAGTCCTGATGGGGTTACCAACCGGCAAACCCATGACTGACGCAGCCCTCTACTGGCTGGATCGCGGAGTCGATGGATTCCGGCTTTCCGACAGCGACAAACTCTCGCCAGCCTTCCTGGCCGGATTCCGCAGGATGCTTCGCGCCGTGAAACCCGATGTCACGATCATTGGCGAAGTCAACGAACGTGCCGACACCATGGCCTCGTTCAACGGCCGACTCGATGGCACAGTGGATTACTTGCTCCAGCAGCAGCTGCACGCATTTATCGCCCTCGACCAAACGAACGCAGCGGACTTCTGGCGCTTCCTGAGCCGGCACCTGGCATGGATGCCCGCGAATCTGACATTACCAAGCGTCCTCGACAAGCCCAACATGAATCGCTTCCTCTGGTCCGCCCAGAGCGACAAGCGTCGCCTCAAGCTCGCCGCACTCATCCAGTTCGCGCTGCCACACCCACCAATCATCCACTACGGTACGGAAGTCGGACTCGACGAGGACCCCGTTGTGGGGCAGCCTGGCGATTCACATCGAATGGAGGGCTCCCATCCACCAATGCGCTGGGGAGCGAACCAGGACCGCGATTTGCGGTCGTTCTATCGGGCTCTGGTCTTTTGGCGCAAATCCCAGCATATCCACGTCAATTCGCCAGCCCATGTCTATGCCGGGGATAATGGGCTCCTGTGTTTCCGGACAGGCGAATGGTTCGTCGTCATCAACCGGAGTGGGGAAGACACCGCCATTGATTTCCAGGAACACGGCGAAGTCTGGTTGGCCCTGGGTACGGAATTCGACGTTCAACTGCACGGTTCCGCTATCCAGCTCCCGCCAATGAGCGGGGCGATCTTGAGAGGCTGAATTCCAGCGCATGCACGCAAGCGATACTGAACAGCGATAACCACCGACGTGGGGAACGGAAATGAAAACGGCAACAGTGCACATCCAGGTGGAACGAACCCTCGAATCGGCAACAAGGGCGCTCATTCCGGAACTGACAACCCATTATTCCGGAATAACTGCAATCCTGCCCGCCACCCTCGATAACCGGGATTTGGTGGCGGAAGCGGTAATCCATGCATTGCCACCGGATAGCGAGCCAGAAATCATAACACCGCTCCGGGGAGGGGAGGCCCGAAAGGCGCTCGTCCTGCCAGCGGCATTTGGCCAGTGGCGAGATGTCCAGATGAGCGTTCCTGGTGCCAGAATCGGCTCCGTGCAACTTCCCGGGAAGCTTGTGAATGCCCCATCGCGCATCATTACCACCGATGTCGTCGAGGTGGCCAGGCACGGCCCATTTGTGCTGGATCTCCCCGCCCGGTACGTGCACCCGCGACAACGCTTGCGGCTCGTCACCGACCGCGAGCGTTCCAGCCTGATGGCGGAAGTCGCTGCCACATTACCCATACATCTCGCAATTGTCTGCCTGATGCTCCCCGAAGGCGCCTTTCTCACGGCCACGACAGACTGCATTGCAGCGGAACTCGTCGCTCTCACACTCTCGGAACGATGCCTGGGGACTGTCCGGGAATTCTCTGGACCATGGGAAGACACCGTCGTCCAGCGCGCCACTGAGCTTGAACTGGGCGTCCTGCTACCATCTCGCATCCGGATACTCGCAGCGGGAAGATCCGCCCGAGAACCCTGGGCAGATGCCCTGCAGGAGTATATTCGCCGTCGCCTCGGCATCCCCGGCACATCCAGCTTGCATCTGTAGGCGAAGAGGGTGGCATGATGCATGCTTTGAGTGATGCATAATCCAGGATGACTTGTGTGCTGATTATTGGTAAGATAGTTGCACACAAACCCATCGCTCAACGTTGAGGTGACGGGCACCAGGTCCAGGTGGAAGGGTATATCCGTGAACACCCAGTTATTGAAATCTCTCCGCGAGTGGATCGAGCGCTTGCTGCGCCGGCCACAGCTGATCCCCGTACCGGTCCCTGTGCGCACTGGCCGTCCACGTCGTTAACATGTCCTTCCAGTTGAATTGTTGCAGTGCTGGCGAGGCGGCTTCGTCCAGTAAGGAAGCGCAACGTACTGCGCCGAACTTCTAGCGGTGTCGGAGTTCCGATAATGTCTCTCGGTCCATTATGCCGTTGATACTTGCTCATGCCCCCACGCGATCCCGCCCGGGGGCATTTTTCTACCTCCTGCTCATTGTTGCCATCCTTGCTTCAGGCTGCACCAGATTGGGAGGAGTCCCCGAAGAAATTTCGGCCTCCGAATGCCTCAGTCAGTTGGAAGCACCATCCATTCCAACCACCGGTGTGTTTGTAGAACCCGACGATGGGTATCCGCCCGTACTGGACGAATTCGGGCACGCTCACTGCACCATTGATCTCACCATCTACATGCTGACCGACGACACCATATTTGAAGCGCTTATCGGAGCCGTAAAACGGGGAGTGCGGGTCCGAGTCATGCTTGACCAGCATCCTTTTGGCATGTTCGGCAGCCAGGAAGAGGCCATGGAACGACTTCAGGAGGGGGGCGTTGACGTACTTTGGAGTCCATCCGTCTTTCAGTTCACCCATGCCAAATATGCAGTCATCGACAACGCAGTTGCGCTCATCATGAACCAGAACCTGACCTTCTCCGCGTTCAACGGGAATCGCGAATTTGGCGTGGTCACCACCGATCCCGATGTCGTTACCCAGGCGGCATCCATCTTTGAGAATGACTGGACCGGGTCCGCGTCTGTCCAGACAATCGGCCCACTTGTTGTCAGCCCGGATTCGAGTCGGACCCGTATTCTGTCATTGATTCATGACGCCCAAATCTCTATCGATTTCTACGCCGAAGTCATTCGGGACGATGAAATCATTGCCGCCCTTGGCGATGCGGTGGAGCGGGGAGTTCAGGTACGGCTCATCATCAATAGCAATGTCGATCCGGAAAATGAAATGGCATTAGCCGAGCTATTACTCGTTGGTGTACAGGTGAGATTAATGGAGATCATGTATATCCACTCGAAAGCCATGATCGTTGATGAGTCCGCAGCACTTATTGGCTCACAGAACTACACCATGACATCCCTCGATCGCAACCGTGAAGTCGGCATGATTATCGACGACCCTGCACTCATCCTCAGGGTCCTGGCAATTTACGAACGGGATTGGTCCCGCGCTATCCCTGTCGATGTCGTGTCAATAACAAACTTCCAAAGCGAGGTCACATTGCACGTAATGCAAATTCCAGTATGGTCGCGTGAAGGGGAGAGAGAAATTCCCGACTATTTGCGATCGGGGCGAGCGGGAATTCCATCCTTGAGTTATTCACATCGATTGGGCGTAGAATGAAGTTGTCCCTTGACACCTGTAACCCTCAACGTATATAGTGTCCGTACAGTCCCGAAGGACTGAGCATCTGGTTTCGATCAACTGGCGTTCACACAGGCGGACATCGCTGCGGGGCATTGTCCATCACCTCAGGAACGACGGTGTGCAGAAGGCGAACGATACGCGTTGCGGGGCGATGTATCGAAACGATTCTGGGCGAGGTCAATCATCAGGTGATCAGTCGATCGGGACTTTCGTTTTCCCCGGTTCCCGCCCTTTTCGGGCGGGCATTCAAACTCAGTGGGCGCATACAAAAACACCCCTCCGGGAAGGTCCGGAGAAGTGTTTATGCGTTGGTAGCCCGTAGGGGATTCGAACCCCTGATCTCCGCCTTGAGAGGGCGGTGTCCTAGGCCGCTAGACGAACGGGCCAAGCGCAACGATCGCAATCCTACTACACAGACATACGCGGGTCAATACGCGGGAACCGGACATTGTTCACACCGCACCATCCGGGGAGCACACAGCCATCAATACAAAACGTCTCCGTGTAAAATGGCCTCTCGCGAGAGGGGGATGGCGGAAGCACACTCGCCATCATCGGGATGCGCCCTGGAAATCAATCGCCAGATAGCGTATCGACAAGTCATCCACCTGCATGACCGGTAACGAGAGCCATACTGATACCGGAGTTCACGCGAGTCAGCGACCCCGAAACGATAACCATGGGACGTGAAAACATGCCGCCAAGATCACATCTGACGCCAATAAAGGTCGAAGAATTACAGGAAGAACCGACTATCGATCACGCGCTCATTGAGGGAGGGCTGGTGGTCGATGACGTCCTGAGTCACGGAATGATTGACGCAAGCATCCTTGATGGCCTGATGATCATCGGCGGCAATGCTGATGCGGTTATTTTCCGGAACGTCGAAATGCAGCGTTGCGACTGGTCCAACACCACCGCCGAGTCGTCCTCGTGGAGCAAGGTCCTGGTGGACGGATGTAAATTGACCGGCACACAGCTCAACCTTGCGGTGATGAAAGACGTCTCATTCACCGACTGTCGCGCCGACCTGATTCAGCTTCAGAATGCGAAATTGCAACGCACCAGTTTTCGTCATTGCAACCTTCAGCATGCGTACTTCAACGGTGCAAAGCTTCCGAAAACGATTTTCGAAGCCTGCGATCTCACCGGAGCCGACTTCTCGAATGCCGATATTCGCGGCAGCGATCTGCGGCGCTCGAAGATCGACGGCATCCGCATCGGCCCGGAGCAACTCCGTGATGTCATCGTCACACAGGACCAGGCACTCTATCTTGCTTCGCTTTTGGGGTTGGTCGTGCGGGACTCATGAGAGGGGCAATCGGATACGGGCCAGGAGATCCTGACCCGTACCCGATTGTTCGCATGGCAAGTGGCAAGGAATCAGGATGTCTTGCCGACCAAGTCCCAGCGGCCTGAGCGCTTCAGGGGCGTATCCAGCCCCAGCTCGGTCAATTGTTCGCGAAGCTCATCGCCAGATTTGAGTTCTGCAGGAAAATCGTTATCCGAGGAGATATGCCGCAGGATCCGGGCGGCCAACATGGCGGACATCTGCAATCCCCGAACCTTGGCCTTGTCGAACGTATCCGCCTCCGTGTGGCCCCATCCGCGGCCGACCCCCTTGGAGGAGTCATCCGGGCTGCTCAACGACACCGAGGGGATACCCCGGATCGCAAATGGATAATGGTCCGAGTGCGGGCCCAGCAAATCCCGAAGTGCAAAGTCATATTTCGCGGTGACGCTATAGTTCTCGAAATAGGGGACGAGTTCCGGCCGTCCGGATATCGTCATGGATTCGGCGCCGCCACTGCCCTGACCCGCCCCATCCAGGTTCATCATGAACGTGGTCCTGGTGATATCGGTCTCGTGATCGGCCACATAGCCCCACGAGCCAAACAACCCGACTTCCTCGCCGCAGAAGAGAATGAAGCGAATCGTGCGACCAATGGCTTCCTTTGGCAGTGTCGCAAGCACCCGTGCGGCTTCAAGCGTCACCATCGTGCCAGCGCCATCATCCAGCGCTGCCTGGGAAATATCGTGCCCATCGTAGTGAGCGCCAGCGATGACCAATTCATCGGGATGCGTGGATCCCGGAATCTCTCCGACCACGTTATATGAGGTGTTATCGGGGTTAAATTCCCCACCCACGGAAAGCTTCACCGTGACCGGACCGTCCGCTCGGGCAATCAACCGCTTGATCGTCTGTCCATGCTCCCATGATGTGCCGACGCCGAAGATGGGTGACGGACCGCCCCCGGGAGCCGCGATGCCGCCGGAGATATGCAGCAAGCCAGGATTCTGGTTAACGAAGACGACCCCCACAGCGCCCGCATCGCCGGCAAAGCGCATCTTGTCTGTGCGATGCGCCAGCTTCGTGGTACGAACTCCCTTCGAATTCGTTTCGGCGGCCACGAGCACGATTTTCCCGGCGACTTTGTCGCCAAGGGCCTCGATGTCCTCTGCTTCCCCGTTTCCCGCATCGATGAGTTCGACTTCGATATCCCCGGCAGGGCAATAGGGAAGGGCTATCGCCGAGAATGTCTTTTCGACCGGGCTGGTGATCTGGAGCGTCGTGTGGCCGCGCGTCCAGGCACCGAACTGCACCGGCTCCAACCGCACGTTGCTGAGTCCATATTCCTCAAGCTTTGCCTTGAGGAATTCACCGCCCCGACGTTCACTGTCACTGCCCGCCCAACGCGAACCGATCACGTCGCAGAATTCCTCGAGATTGCGATAGCCCGCGTCGCTGGTCCAGATTTCACCTGCGATCAGCTTGTCGTACCGGGAGTCGTTTGCATTCACTGGTTACCCCTTGCGCTTGTCACGTCCATCTTGTACGCCCGCAGGGTAGCAAGAGGGGGAATAGCAGGCAAGAGAATGGCGGCCGTCGTCCTGCCAAGACGATCATGATCATGCTCATTTACACAGGCGTCAGTGGCGTCCGTACGGAAGTGTGGATTCCCGGTGCGGCTGATGAGGCATCGTGACGCATGGCAAGCGAGGATTCGTGATGACGCAAGGATCACGCTTCGCTGTCTCGGCTACGCTCGAAATGACGAGGAGTTTGGTTGCGAGAGGAAGCAACAAGAGAGATGACCGGGTTGTATAGACCGGATACCTCGGTGACAGGTGTTCGGGGACATTTGCTCGCCATCCATGCCGTTCGTAGAACTGGCCCTTGTGGCCAGTTTCCGTCGGCACCTGCGCGTGGTGGGCACGGAGGTCGGCCACGAGGGCCGACCGTACGAAGCCTGTTGCGGCCAGGTGCCCGTAGTGGCGAAACAGGCAGCAGGCGTACGAGAGCCGGTTCTACGAGCAAGACGGGGTGGATGGCGAACGGCCCGGACTCGTGGGCATCCCTCCCCGATGAGAGATGCGCGTGGTCCACATCCCTCACCTTATATACGCATTCAGGATGGCAAAGTGCGCCATTCCTGGATGTAATCCGGGCGCCACTCGCACGCGTGGCGCCCGGATCATTCACTGGCGATGCGGCAAGCTCGCTTCCAGATTCGGTGTTACTCCCGGTCAGGTGCCGGATCAACCTGTGTGGTTCCCCGGCGATCCAGGAACATCAACGTCGTCGCAATCACCGCGAGCGGAATGGTCACCGCATACAGGATGCTGCTGATACCGTTGGCGAAGCCGACGGCGGTTCCTCCCAGGGTCAACAACCCGAAGCCGACAACGATCCCGGGAACGGTGGCCAGAAGGTCGAAGATCAGAAGCGAGAAGAATGTCTTCCACCAGCGATTCCTCACGGTCAGCGCGCTCTGGTGAAGCGCATCAAAACTCGTAGCGTGTTTGTCAAACATCAACACGTGGATGAAGAATTGCCAGCGAATAATCAACCATAACGCCACCGGTATCCC
>Ga0182747_1003034_pt1 | contig 11517 bp, 13 predicted proteins | sample eDN3rd30CBELigBY_FD_128526 | JGI IMG/M metagenome (GOLD analysis project Ga0182747, IMG submission 128526) | Enriched backyard soil microbial communities from Emeryville, California, USA - eDNA 3rd pass 30_C BE-Lig BY (version 2) (version 2) | ecosystem: Environmental > Terrestrial > Soil >...
AACTTCTCCATTCGAGAATGATATTCTCATCCCTGCGTCTATGGAAGCGGACTCGCAAGATCCGAGCCGGTCCGCAATCGGGAGACCCCGGGACGCCCGAACCGAGGAGTGTCGGTGCAACTCGCCTTTGATACCGACGTCGAGAGTTTCCGAGCGGAGTTCTCGGCGTTCCTCGACGAGCATCTGCCCACCGAGGCCGAGGCGCTCGAGCGGTCACAGTCGTGCTCGCACGTCCCGGAGTGGGCGCGGCGCTGGCAGCGCCTGCTGTTCGACAACGGCTGGCTGCTACCGGGCAATCCGCCCGAATTCGGTGGCCGCAACGCGAACATCCTGCAGCAGTACGTGCACTCCGAGGAGCTGTCCCGCCGGCGGATCTACCCCAGCTTCAACCCGCAGGGGGTCGGCATCATCGCGGCTTCCCTGCTCTCGTTCGGGACCGAGGAGCAGAAGCACCGCTGGGCGGTCCCGATCCTGCGTGCCGAGATCACCGCCTCGCTGGGTATGAGCGAACCCGGAGCGGGCTCGGACCTGGCCGGGCTGCAGACCCGCGCGGTGCTTACCGGAGACCACTTCGTGGTCAACGGCCAGAAGGTGTGGACCTCGGGTGCCCACCATGCCGACGTGTTGTTGACCTTCGTCCGCACCGACCCGGACGCGCCGAAGCACAAGGGCATCAGCGTCCTGCTGATACCCACCGACGCCGAAGGCGTGGTGCGGCGCCCGTTCGCGTCCGCATGCGGCCACGACGACGTCGATTTCAACGAGGTCTTCTTCACCGATGTCGAGGTGCCGGCCGAGAACCTGGTCGGCCCGCTCAACGGCGGCTGGGGGGTCGCCAACGGCTCGCTCGGCCATGAACGCACCCTGTTGTGGCTGAGCTTCGCCGATCGGCTGCGCGACCTGATCCATGACTTCCGGCCGGTCGGGGAGTTGGACCGCGACCGCTTCGCCACCTTGTTGATGGACAACCAGGCGCTGCGGCTGCTCGGATCAGTGGCCCTGGCCCAGGCGGCCCGCGGCGAGCAGGACGTGCCGGCGCTCTCGGTGCTCAAGCTGTTGGGATCCGAGGCGGTGCAGAGCGCCGCCGAGCACGCGCTCGACGCGGCCGGCAGCAGTGGCCTGACCCACCCGGCCAGCTCGGGAAGCTACACACCGATGAACGAGGACTACGCGACCGCGAGTTGGTTCGATCGCTACCTGCGCAGTTTCTCCGGCACCATCGCCGGTGGCACCTCGGAGATCCAGCGCAACATCATCGCCCAACGGGTGTTGGGCCTGCCGCGCTAGTCGCTAGAGCTGCACTAACCGTGGCGCCGAGCGCCGAGCCCGCAGACCCCCGCCGACCCGGCGGGTCAATTCCCGCGTACTGCCGAGCAATCCGTCCAGGACCAGCACCCGCTCGACGTGGTGGTGCAGATCGTGTTCGGCGGTGAAGCCGATGCCGCCGAGCACCTGCTGGCAATGCGCGGCCGCGGTGAGCGCGGCCTTTCCCGCGGCGGCTTTGGCCAGCATTGAAGTCAGGTCCGGGCTTTCCACGACGGGCACCGACAGGGTGGCCTCGGCGCCCTCGATGGCGACCAGGGTTTCGGCGAGCCGGTGCCGAACAGCCTGGAAAGAAGCGATCGGCTTGCCGAACTGCACGCGGTCCAGCGCATGCTCGCGGGCCAGGGCCAGCATGGCTCGCGCCGAGCCGACCAGCCACCACCCCAAAGCGCGGCGCGCCTCACCCACGCGCATCAGCTCCCCGCCGGGCACCGTTCGCAGCGGAAGCCCGCCGAGAACGGGATTGTCGGGATTGCCCTCGCCCCGTTCCCAGATCACCCAGCTACCGCCGGCGAAGGGCATCGGGGGAGTGCCGCCAGGCAGGCCGCCGATGGTCTCCAATATCACGTCGTTGAGCACCGACGCGTGCGCCCCGGTCGCTCCGAGCAGCCGGAAGACTAGCGGGATCGCCAGGTCCGGGTCGTCGGAAAGCATTTCCGCCCAACCGAGTTCGGCCAGGGCTTGGTCCAGCTCGGGGCCGGAATGCGACGCCATGGTCTTGCGCAGGGTGTCTTCCAGCAGCGCGATCGACGTGGCATCCATTCCGGTGGTCACCGTCATTCCTTCCCCAGGTCGAGCAGTCGGCGGGCGATGATGTTGCGCTGGATCTCCGACGTGCCGCCGTAGATGGTCGCCGCGCGGGAGTAGAGAAACTCGGTGCGCCAGGACGAATCATCGAGCTCAATGGTTCCCGGCAGCAGGTCGCGCACCGTGTCGAACAGCTTCTGTTCGGCGGTGGCCAGCAGCACCTTGTCGATCGAGGTTTCCGGGCCCAGCCGCACTCCGCTGGCCAGGCGGTGCTGGGTGGCGCGGGATCGGCAGCGCAGCGTATGCAATGCGAGGTAGGCCTCGCCCAGATCGGCGTCATCGACCTCGGTCGTCTCGGCGATGAGTCGATCCAGACGGGAGTACAGGTAGGCGATGCGCTGCCAGAAGCAGGTGGAGCGCTCGAACGGCAGCAGATCCATGGCGAGCCGCCAGCCGTCGCCGGGCTTGCCGAGCATGCGGTCGCCGGGGACCACCACGTCGTCGAAGTAGACCTCGCAGAATTCGTCCACGCCGTGCATCGTCCGTAGCGGGCGAACGGTGATGCCGGGGGCATCCATGTCGACGAAGAACGCGGTGATCCCGTCATGCCCGGGAGCGGTGCGGGTCAGCAGGACGCAGCGCGTCGAATACTGAGCGAAGCTGGTCCAGACCTTCTGGCCCTTGATGATCCAGTTGTCGCCGTCGGGAGTGGCGCGGGTGGACAGCGATGCCAGATCGCTGCCGGAGCCCGGCTCGGAGAAGCCCTGGCACCACTGTTCGCGACCGGACAGCAGCCGGGGAACCATTTCCGCGGCGAGTTCCGGCGACGCGTAGTCGATCATGGTCGGCGCCAGCACTTCCAGCATCGAGTACGGGCCGGGTTCGGCGAGCCCACGGCCGACGACCTCTTCCCCGACGACCGCCCGCAGCATCGCCGGACCGCCCAAGCCACCGGCCTCGACCGGCCAGCCGTAGCGCATCCAGTCGGCCTCGTACAGCGCGGCGCAAACCCGGCCGAACTGCTTGACGTGGCCCTCCAGGGAGTGATCCGGGCCGGGGGTCAGGTCGTTCTCGTCGAGCCAGGCGCGCAGATCCGCGTGGAATTCAGAAACATTCATTTCGCTGAGGGGCGACCGATCGCGTGCGGACGGCCCGAGTCATGTGCACCACTGCGGCGGATGAACGTCATCGCCCGGGTCTTGAGCCGCCACCCGTCCGCGGTCCGCACATAGGTGTCGTTGTAGTAGCCGATCCGCATGTCGTGGCTGGCGTGGTCGATGAAGCACAGCGGTTGGGTGCCGGTAGCGGTGTCACCCTCCAGCTCGATCACCGGGGTTCCGGTCATGAACAAGCCCTTGGGGGCGGCGTCCACCAGCACCGGAAACCGGTCCAGCGAATAGGTTTCGCCGAATGCGCTGTAGGTTCCATCCGGGGTGAACACCGCCACCAGTCCGTCGATGTCGCCCTGGGTGATCGTCACCGCGTAACGCGCGAGCAGTTGCTGGATTTCGACCAGCTCGTCAGTTCTTGTTGACATACACCTGACCGCCTTTCATGACGAACTTTACGTTTTGAGTAACGGTGATGTCGGACAACGGATCTCCCGGCACACCGATGATGTCTGCGAGTAGGCCCTCGGCCAGTCGGCCGCGGTCGGTGGCGTTGATCAGTTCGGCCGCAGTCACCGTCGCGGCCCGCAGCACCGCCGTCGGCGGCATGCCCCAATCGACCAGGGTGACCAGCTCGTCGGCGTTGCGGCCGTGCGGGATCGCGGGTGCGTCGGTGCCCACGGCGATCTTGACCCCGGCCTCGTAGGCGGCCTTGATCGAGGTGCGGGCCTTAGGGAACATCTCGGCTGCCTTGGCCTGAAGTACGGGCGGCGCCTTGGACACATCCATCGCCTCGGCCAGGCGCCGGGTGGTCACCAGGAAGCGGTCGTGCTCGACGAGCATCGCGATCGCCTCGTCGTCCATCAAAAACCCGTGTTCGATGCAGTCGATTCCGCATGCCACCGCGTGTTTGACCGCTTCGGCGCCGTGGGTGTGGGCGGCCACCCGCAGCCCGCGCCGGTGCGCCTCGTCGACGATGACACGCAGCTCTTCATCCGAATAGTGTTGGGCGCCGGCCTCTCCGGTCAGCGACATGACGCCGCCCGAGCAGCACACCTTGATCAGCTGCGCCCCGTGCTTGATCTGATAGCGGACCGCCTTGCGGATCTCGTCGACGCCGTTGGCGATGCCCTCCTCGACGGTCAGCTCCAGCACGCCCGGCATGAACGCCGCGAACATCGTCGGATCCAGATGACCGCCGGTCGGGGTGATCGCGTGACCGGCCGGCACCACCCGGGGCCCCTCGATCCAGCCGGCGTCGATCGCCTTGCCCAGTGCGACATCGAGCAGATAGCCGCCGGTCTTGACGAACAAACCGAGGTTGCGCACCGTGGTGAAGCCGGCTCGCAGGGTGCGCCGCGCATTGCCCACCGCACGCAGCACCCGGGTCGGCGGGTCATCTTGCACCTGAGACAGGCCGGGGTTCTCGCCCCGGCCGCCCATCAGCAGGTTGACCTCCATGTCCATCAATCCGGGCAGCAGGATCAGGCCACCGAGATCCAGTGTCTCCGCCGACGGGTCAGCCGGACCGCCGACGCCGACGATCCGATCGCCTTCGACCCGGATGACACCGGGCCGGATGATCTCACCGGAGTCGACGTCGAGCAGTCCTGCTGCTTTGAGCGTCAGCACCTTTAGACGACCGGTTCCTTGATGCAGTCGATCCAGGCCGCACCGCTGTCGGGGACTCGCGGCTGCTTCCAGGCTTCGATCGGGAAGGAGACCATCACCAGCGACTGCATGAGGTGCATCAACGACCGCGCGTCCTCGGGCAGGTCCTGCAGGTCGAACTTGTCCAGGTAGGTGATGGCGTCCTCGAGTCGCCCGAACGCCGCGTCGTAGAACTCCTGCATCTCCGGCATGGTGGAGGCCAGCCGCTTGGCGTAACGCTCCGGCTCGGTCGCCAGGGCCCAGTCGGCGTAGGGTTGCAGGTCAGCGAAGTCAGACGGTAGCGCCATTGGCGTGCTCCTTGGCCTTGTATTCGGATACGTAGTCACGGGCGGTCTTGTGCAGGTGTCGAATCAGGACCTCCTGGTCGCACAGCAGGAAGTCGTCCACGACCTTGGTACCGATCATGGTCTGGGTCGCTTCCAGGGTGTTGGCGTCCTGCAGCGCGTATTCCTTGAAGGTCACCGCGGCCAGTTCCTGCGCCAACCGCTCGCGGGCATTGCGCGGCGGAACGAAGTACAGGCTCGCTTCGAAGGTGTGCTTGTCGGCAGCGGTCGGCCAGTACTGGTAGGTCAGGTACCAGCCCGGCTCCCAGATCAGAATCATGAAGTTGGGGAAGAACACGAAGGAGTCGATGCCCCACTGCGGCACGCGCTTGATGTTCACCGACGGTGGCAATTCCTTGAGGTCGGCGATGATATCCGGCTTGTCCCAAGGGCCGAACAGTCCGCTGCGCAGCGCCCGGTCCAACGGCTTGACCATGTTGAGGTCGGCCGGCGGCGACTGACCACCCCACGTTGATTGCAGGCTGTGCGGTCCGGCCAGCTCGTAGTGCAGCGCTTCGTAGCCGTATTTCTGGATCTTGGCGGCTTCTTCCTTGGTGTACTGGCCCTGGTGCAGGATCGGCGCGTGGTAGAACTCCACGAACGCGTCGAGGAACAGCTTCCAGTTGCTGCCGATCTCGGACTTGTAGGAGTAGACCTCGGTCATCTCGCCGAACGGGTAGCCCTCGAGGCCCTTGGCCAGCGGTCCCAGGTATTCGTTGAGCGGGCCGGCGTCGTCGTCGAAGTTGACGAAGATGAAGCCCTCCCACACCTCGCAGCGCACGGGCACCAGGCCGTACTGGCTCTTGTCGACGTCGAAGAACTCACCCTCCTGCTGGATGAACGTGAGGTCGCCGTCGAGGCTGTAGCGCCAGGCGTGGTACTTGCAGGTGAACTGGCGGCAGGTGCCTTCGGTTTCCTCATTGGGAAAGTCGTTCCACACCAGCTTGTTTCCGCGGTGCCGGCAGATGTTGTGGAAGGCCCGCACCACACCGTCCTTGCCCTTGACGACGATGATCGAGGTGCCCTTGCACACCGAGGGCAGCTCCCGGGTGAAGTAACTGCCGACCTTGGGGAGGCGCTCGACGCGACCGACGTTGAGCCAGGTGCGCTTGAAGATCGCCTCCTGCTCGTCGGCGAAATGCGCCGGGTCGAACGAGTCGCTGTAATCGACCGGTTCGGTTCCGAGCTCGGGATAGGCCTGGGTCCAGCTACCTGCTGCCGGCTTGGGGAAATGGGGCACGGTACTACCTCCCTGATTCGGGTTCTTCATCGAGTTCAACGCCAAAGGTGTTGAAAGCCATGGCCAACATGCAGTAGCAGCCGACCGTGAAGACGAGTTCCATCAACTGCGTCTCGTTCAGGTGCTTGGTGAGGACCGCCTCGGTGCCCGGGGACAGCCGGGAGGCCTCGTCGAGTTCGTCGGCCGCGTTCACCACGGCCTGGTAGAGCTCGTCGCGTCCTGCGCCGTGCTGCACGTCTTCGATGTCGGAGTCGGTGAGCCCGGCTTCCTTGCCGATCCTGATGTGGTGCACCCACTCGTACTCGCAGCCACGGCGGTGCGCCGTTCGCAGGATCGCGAGCTCGCGCAGATTCCCGGGCAGCGACGAGCGGTACAGCAACTCGACGTTGAATTTGAGGAATGCGCGGGCCAGCTTGGGGTGGTGCACCAGCATGGTCATCGCGCTGCCGGCACCGCTGGGGTTGCGCCGATCGGCGGTCAGCACCTGGGCCAGAGCGCGCTGGACCGCCTCATCGTCCCACTGGGACTCCGACAGCGGGGTCAGGCGCATCCGTTCCTCCTCGATTGCGAGAATCATATTCTCATATTTGATAATAGATTTCCATGTTTCCGGCGTTTGGTCAATACTGGGTCGTCAACGCAGGTAGAGCGGACGACCGGGCCCGCCCCGGCACCGGCGAAGCGGTCGGCGGGGTCTCGCGCCGGCGGATCTCCAGAAGGTTGATTCTCTGAAATCGGGAAGCTAGTTTCCATGGGAGACGACAGAAGCGTGACGGGGACCGGTGTCGCTGCCGGCCCGGATCGGAGGATTGCCGTGAACAAAGACGACATGATTCTCATCAGCGTCGACGACCACACCGTCGAGCCGCCGGACATGTTCGCCAACCACCTGCCGCGCAAGTACCTCGATGACGCGCCGCGCCTGGTGCACAACCCCGACGGCTCCGACACCTGGCAGTTCCGCGATGTGGTGATCCCCAACGTCGCGCTCAACGCGGTCGCCGGACGTCCCAAGGAGGAGTACGGCCTCGAGCCCCAGGGCCTCGACGAGATCCGGCCCGGTTGCTACAACGTCGACGAGCGGATCAAGGACATGAATGCCGGCGGCATCCTGGGCTCGATCTGTTTTCCGTCGTTCCCCGGCTTCGCCGGGCGACTGTTCGCCACCGAGGATCCGGATTTCTCCGTCGCACTGGTCCAGGCCTACAACGACTGGCACATCGACGAGTGGTGCGGGTCCTACCCCGGGCGCTTCATCCCGATGGCGCTCCCGGTGATCTGGGATGCCGAGAAGTGCGCGGCCGAAGTGCGGCGGGTCGCAAAGAAGGGCGTGCACGCCCTGACCTTCACCGAGAACCCGGCGGCGATGGGGTACCCGAGCTTTCACAACGAGTACTGGAACCCGTTGTGGCAGGCCCTGTGTGACACGGACATGGTGCTCAATGTGCACATCGGATCATCGGGCAAGCTGGTGATCACCGCGCCCGACGCGCCGATGGACGTGATGATCACCCTGCAGCCGATGAACATCGTCCAGGCCGCGGCGGATTTGCTGTGGTCGCGGCCGATCAAGGAGTACCCCGATCTCAAGATCGCGCTCTCCGAGGGCGGCACCGGGTGGATCCCGTACTTCCTGGAGCGCGCGGATCGAACCTATGACATGCATTCGGTCTGGACCGGTCAGGACTTCGGCGGCAAGCTCCCCTCGGAGGTCTTCCGTGAGCACTTCCTGACCTGCTTCATCTCCGATCCGGTCGGGGTGAAGTTGCGTCACGACATCGGCGTGGACAACATCGCCTGGGAAGCCGACTACCCGCACAGCGATTCGATGTGGCCCGGGGCTCCCGAGGAACTCTGGGATGTGTTGAGCGCCAACGACGTCCCCGACGACGAGATCCACAAGATCACCCACCGCAACGCCATGGATTGGTACTCGTTCGACCCGTTCGCTCACGTCCCCCGCGAGCAGGCCACCGTCGGCGCCCTGCGGGCCGCCGCGGGGGGTCACGACGTCTCCATCCGCGCTCTCAGCCAGCACAAGCACGGGGAACGGCAGGCGAACGCGCTGGCCGAAGCCGCACGGGCCAACAGCTGATCTCGCCCGGCGGACGTTGACGCGCCCACACCGGTATGTAAGGCTGTTTAGCACATACGAGAATGTCATTCTCGAATGTGAGATCGTTGCTGAAGGGAGCGGGACGGTTGGTGATGGATCCAGACGCGATTGACTTCTTCCAGGACCCCGCCGTGGTGGCCGACCCCTACCCCTACCTGCGTGCGCTGCGGGAGCGCTCGCCGGTGACCCGGGAGCCGCACCACGGAGTGATGATGGTGACCGGGTGGGAAGAGGCGTGCGCGGTGGCCGGCAATGCCGAGGTGTTCTCCTCGTGTATCGCGGTCACCGGCCCGTTTCCCGGCTTCCCGGTTCCGCTCGACGGTGACCTGGGCGGTGAGACCGTCGCGGGCCTGATCGACAAGCACCGTGACGAACTGCCGTTCAGCGACCAGCTGCCGACACTGGACCCCCCGACGCACACCAACCACCGCGCACTGCTGATGCGGCTGCTCACCCCCAAGCGCCTCAAGGAGAACGAGGACGCCATGTGGGAGCTCGCCGATGCGGTGCTCGACGGATTCCTCGCGCCCGGAGCCGGTGAATTCATCGGCGGCTTCGCAGCGCCATTCACCCTGCTGGTCATCGCCGACCTGCTGGGTGTGCCGGCCGAGGACCGTGACGAATTCGTCAAGAACATGCATCACAACGTCGGCGGTGGGGTCGGCAGTACCGATGCCAAGGCGCTGGCGCACAGTCCGCTGGAATTCCTCTACGCCACCTTCGCCGGCTACATCGCTGATCGCCGCAGCACGCCACGCGACGATGTGCTCACCGGCATGGCCCAGGCGACGTTTCCCGACGGCTCCATTCCGGATCCGATGGATGTGGCCCGGGTGGCCGCCAACGTCTATTCGGCGGGGCAGGAGACCACGGTGCGCCTGCTCGGGTCCGCGCTGAAGATCATCGGCGAGCAGCCCGACATCCAGCAGCGCCTTCGCGGTGACCGCAGCCTGATCCCGAACTTCATCGAGGAGGTGCTGCGTTTCGAGAGCCCGGTCAAGGGTGACTTCCGGCTCTCGCGGGTGGACACCGAGGTGGGCAGGGTCGAGATCCCAGCCGGCACAACGCTGATGGTGATCAGCGCCGGCGCGAATCGGGATCCGCGCCGCTTCACCGATCCCGACACCTTCGATCCCGCCCGCACCAACGCGCGCCAGCACATCACCTTCGGGCGCGGCATCCACAGCTGCCCCGGCGCGCCGCTCGCACGGGCCGAAACCCGGATTGCGATCGAGCGGCTGCTGGACCGCACGGCCGAGATCAGGATCTCCGAAGAGCGGCACGGGCCCGCCGGTGCCCGGCGGTTCACCTACATTCCGACCTACATCCTGCGTGGTCTGATCGACCTGAACCTGGAATTCACACCGACCGGGCAGGCGGCGCGATGAAGGCATGGGTCGACCCGGATCGCTGCGCGGGCCACGGTATCTGCACCACGATCTGCCCCGAGGTGTTCGCCATAAACGACGACGGGTATTCGGAGGTCACCGTCGATGAGGTGCCGCCGCAGTTCGAGGACGCGGTACGCGATGCCATCAAGCAGTGCCCCGAACATGCCATCGATGATGTCACCGATTCGCAAGAGGAGAACTGATGTCCAACGGGCCCAAGGGATATGTCATTCTGACCGAGGCCATCAAGGATCCGGAGGGCATGCTCGCCTACGGTAAGGCAGCTCAGCCGACGATGGCCTCGGGTGGCGCGACGATCCTGGCCGTCGAGACTCAGCCCGAGGTGCTCGAAGGCGACTGGCACGGCAACCAGACCGTGGTCTTGGAGTTCGAATCGGTGGAAGCCGCTCGGGCCTGGTATCACTCCGAGGGTTATCAGCAGGCGGCGAAGCTGCGGCAGGCGGCCGCGGACTGCAACGCGGTCATCCTCTCCGGGTTTCCGGCGCGCTAGTCGTCTTCCTCGACGATCGACAGCGCCTGCCGGGGGCATCTCCGGATCGCTTCGAGGACATCGCGTTCGGTTTCCGGGGTGATCTCCGGCTTGAGGATGTGCAGGTTGTCCTCGTCATCGACGTGGAACACCTCGGGGTTGATACCCATACAGACCGCATTGGCCTCGCACAACCCGTAATCGACTGCAACCTTTCGCGTCGTCATCGGCGGACTCGCTACCGGACCACGCGCACCGGGACGTTGAGCCAGCCCGAGACGTTCTGCATGTGGACGCGTTGCAGCCCTTCCCAAGCCACTTCGTAGCGCGGCATGAAGTCCAGCAGCTTCTCCAGGGCGATGGCGCTCTCCATCCGGGCCAGCGCCGCACCGAGGCAGCTGTGGATGCCGTACCCCAGGCCGAGGTGTTGCGCCTCGGTCTGATCCCGGTCGATATCGAAGGTGTCGGCGTCGGTGAACGCCTCGGGGTCCCGGTTCGCCGCGGCGTTGAGCAGAAACACCGGCTTGCCCGCCGGGATGATGCCGCCGCTGACGCGGGCCTCCTTGAGGGTGTAGCGGACGTTGTACTGCACCGGGCCGTCATAGCGCAGCAGTTCCTCCACAGCGGCCGGCACCTTGCTGCGGTCGTCGAGCAACTTCTGCCACTGCTCAGGGTTGCGGGCGAAAGTCACCGCGGCGCTACCGACCAGCTTGGTGACGGTCTCGGCGCCGGCGCCGCCCAGTAGCGTTGCGAATCCCGTGATCTCGACGTCATCCAGCCGCCGCATCTGGCCGTTTTCGCCGGGAATCTCCGCGGCGATAAGCCTGGAGAGCATGTCGTCTTGCGGGTTGGCGCGCCGCTCCTGGACCAAACCGTAGTAGTACATCGCGGTTTCGATGTTGGCCTGCATGCCCGCATCGGAGGTCTCGATCTGTCCGGGCTCGCGGTGCAGCGAGGTGTCGATCCAGTGCCGCACCTGCTGGTGGTACTCCTCGGGAACACCGACCATTCGGGTGATCACTTCCACCGGGAACGGCCCGGAGAAGTCCTGCACCACGTCGAAGTGGTCCGGGTCGGCGGCGCCGAGGAAGCGCTCGACCTGTTCGA
>Ga0182747_1003036_pt1 | contig 11508 bp, 12 predicted proteins | sample eDN3rd30CBELigBY_FD_128526 | JGI IMG/M metagenome (GOLD analysis project Ga0182747, IMG submission 128526) | Enriched backyard soil microbial communities from Emeryville, California, USA - eDNA 3rd pass 30_C BE-Lig BY (version 2) (version 2) | ecosystem: Environmental > Terrestrial > Soil >...
ATCCGAAGAAGAGTGCGTGACTGCGGTGAATCGGATACGCGCTGAACAGGGAAGGTGCGGCCAGCGGGTGTGAAGATTGATCGTCAACGAATTCGCGGCGGAATTCTCAAGGCGCGAAAGCCTTGCGGCGGATTAAGCCGAAGCGGCGACGTTCAGCGCGATTCCGGCTGCCGATTCAGTTCGTACACGCACATGTTGACGGCCGCCGCCAGGTTCAATGATTCGATGGCGCCACCGCCGCGAATCGTGAAGGGCTGCGCTCCGAGTGCCGCGATCTCTTCGCGGGGCAGGCCTCGTGCTTCGTTGCCAAACAGATAGCAGTCGAACGTAGCGAAATCCGGCGACGGCAGGCGCTCGCCATCCATGTCCAGGCAGGCGATGCGTTCGAAGCGCTGGGGTAGCGATCCCAGTGCCACGTCCAGCTCGACCGGTACATGGAAGATCGCGCCCATGCTTGCACGTACCACTTTCGAGTTGCAGGGATCGACGCTGCCGGGGCTGAGCAGGCAGCGGAAACGACCGAACCAGGCCAGGGTGCGCAGAATGGTGCCGAGATTGCCCGGGTCCTGGATTTCATAAAGATAGACGGCGTGCTCGCCTTCGCCATCCGATGCAGTCGGCAGGGCGGAAATCGGCACCCGTGCGACGATGCCCTGCGGCGTGTGCGTCTCGGCGATCTGCGCCATCTGACGCTCATCGATCACATGAGTTTCGAACGGACTGTGCCAATGCTCGCGCTCGGGCGTGACGTACAGCTCGCAGCGCTGCAGTTCTGGATTCTGTAGTGCCGCTTTCTGCAGTTCGAGCACCAGATGCTCGCCTTCGACCAGGAAGTATCCGAACGCCTCGCGATACTTCTTCTGGTGCAGCTTCTTGAGATCGTCGAGCTTCATGAGTTCACCGCAGCGCAGCTGATGGCGCTCAAGCGCGGCCGAGATCTTCGGCCGCCGGCTGGCTGCTCTTGCGGCCGTTCGACAACATGGATCGGGCCACTGCTTCCGCAACCTTGATGCCATCCACGCCTGCGGACAGGATGCCGCCCGCATATCCCGCGCCTTCGCCAGCGGGATACAGTCCGTGCACGTTCAGGCTCTGGAGCGTTTCGGCATCTCGCGTGATCCGCACCGGCGAGGACGTGCGGGTCTCGACGCCGGTGAGCACGGCATCGTCTCGATCGAAGCCGCGAATCTGTTTGCCGAATTCCGGCAGCGCCTCGCGAATGGCTTCGATCGCATAGTCCGGCAACGAAGAGGCCAGATCGCCCAGGCGCACACCGGGCTTGTATGAAGGTTCGATTTCCCCGAGTTCGCGCGATGCCACTCCGCGCACGAAGTCACCGGCCAACTGGCCGGGTGCGCAGTAATCGCTGCCGCCCAGAACATAGGCATGCGACTCGAGGCGTTCCTGCAGTTCCACGCCCGCCAGTGGCCCGCCGGGGAAGTCCTGTTCCGGGTTGATGCCGACGACGATGCCGGCGTTGGCGTTGCGCTCGTTGCGCGAGTATTGGCTCATGCCGTTGGTGACCACCCGCTGCGGCTCGGAAGTGGCTGCCACCACCGTGCCGCCCGGACACATGCAAAAGCTGTAGACCGCGCGGCCATTGCGTGCGTGATGCACCAGCTTGTAGTCAGCCGCGCCCAGCTGCGGATGGCCGGCATATTTGCCCAGACGAGCCTTGTCGATCAGCGATTGCGGGTGCTCGATACGGAAGCCCACCGCAAACGGCTTGGGTTCGATGAATACGTCGCGTCGCTGCAGCATGCGGAAGGTATCGCGCGAGCTGTGTCCCAGCGCCAGTACCAGATGGCGGCTGCGAATCGTTTCGCCATTCTCCAGGATCGCGCCTTCGAGCTGGCCGCCGTCGATCAGCAGGTCGGTGACCTTGTGCTCGAAACGCACTTCGCCGCCCAGCGCAATGATTTCCTCGCGCATCCGCGCCACCACGCCAGTGAGGCGGAAGGTGCCGATGTGCGGTTTGCTGACGTACAGGATTTCCGCCGGCGCGCCGGCGCGCACGAATTCCTGCATCACCTTGCGACCATAGAATTTAGGGTCCTTGATCTGGCTGTAGAGCTTGCCGTCCGAAAACAGGCCGGCGCCGCCTTCGCCGAACTGCACGTTGGATTCCGGCGTCAGGGTCTGCTTGCGCCACAGTGCCCAGGTGTCCTGGGTGCGCCGGCGCACGTCGCGCCCGCGCTCCAGCACGATGGGTTTGAACCCCATCTGTGCCAGCAGCAGCGCAGCGAACAGCCCGCAAGGGCCGAAACCCACGATCAACGGCCGCTCGTCCAGGGCGGCCGGTGCCTGTGCCACGGCGTGGTAACTCGTGTCCGGGGCCGGACGCACGTTGTGGTCGTGAGCGAGCCGCTGCAGGATCGCCGCTTCGTTGCGGGCGACAACGTCGATGATATAGACGAAGGCGATGGTGCTGTTCTTCTTGCGCGCATCGTAGCTGCGCTTGAAAACAGTGAATTCCAGCAGGTCGGTGTCTTTGATGCCCAGCCGCCGGACGATGGCCGGGCGCAGGGCGTCGGCGGCGTGATCCAGGGGTAGCGACAGCTCGGTGATGCGAATCAAGGCGATATCCTGGCCGGTGACTCCGGCAGAGGAAGCGACGGGTTAGAATACGACGCGCATTATACAGTGTGCTTTGCGCCAGCCGCCTGCCGGCCGGCACCGGCTTTCTCCCGCAACGGGTTCTCCATGGCACGATCCAAGAGCAGCCATCGCTGGCTGCAAGAGCACGTCAACGATCCTTACGTCAAGCAGGCCCAGAAGGACGGCTACCGTTCGCGCGCCAGCTACAAGCTGCTCGAGCTGAACGAGCGCGACAGGCTGATCCGGCCGGGCATGCTGGTGATGGACCTGGGCGCGGCGCCGGGCGGCTGGTCGCAGGTGGCCGCGCGCCTGGTGGGTGAGAAGGGTCGGGTGCTGGCCACCGACATCCTGTCGATGGACGCCATCGCCAACGTGGATTTCATCCAGGGCGATTTCACCGACGAGGCCGTGTTCAACCAGATCCTGGCCGCGCTCGGCGATCGCCCGGTCGACCTGATCATTTCCGACATCGCGCCCAACATCAGCGGCATCGACTCCGCGGACCAGGCCTCGTCCATGTACCTGGTGGAGCTGGCTCTGGACCTGGCGCGGCGTGTGCTCAAGCCCAAAGGCAATTTCGTGGCGAAGGTCTTTCAGGGCGTGGGCTCGGATGCGTACTTGAAAGATCTGCGCAGCTCCTTCGAGAAAGTGTCCATCCGCAAGCCCGCCGCGTCGCGTTCCCGATCGAGGGAGGTTTACATGGTGGCCCGGGGCTTCAAGGGAAAGTGATCGCCGCTTTCCGCAGAGATCGCGTGCTGTCGATCCTGTTTTCATCGAGTTGATATCGCAACGCGTCAAGGCAGACACTGCGAGACGCATTCCGGGTTCATCGTGCTCCAGCAGGTGGTAGCGGCGCCGGCAGCGATCCGTTCGGGTCTGCCGGTTTGCATCCGCGGCTCGGCGGGCCATGGCCGGATTGAACACTTCGGGCATTCAGGCCGCACTAACGATGCCAATTCGACGGGGGCCGGTCATGAGCAATGAAGACGTCCACAAGGGCCGCTGTTTCTGCGGCGAAGTGCAGTTCGAGGTTTCGGGCCGGCCGGCGGCCATGGGCTATTGCCACTGCGAGTCCTGCCGGCACTGGTCGGCCGGGCCAGTCAATGCATTCACGCTGTGGAATCCGCAGTCGCTGAAGGTGACGCACGGCGCCGAAAGCATCGGCACCTACAACAAGACACCCATCAGCTACCGCAAATGGTGCCAGCGCTGCGGCGGCCACCTGTTCACGGATCACCCGACCCTGGGACTGGTCGACATATACGCCGCACTGCTTCCGGAGCTGGAGTTCGAGCCAGGCGTCCACGTTCACTATCAGCAGACCGTGCTGCACATCCGCGATGGCATGCCCAAGCTGCGGGACATGCCCAGCGAAATGGGCGGCTCAGGTGCCGTCCTGCCCGAATAGCGCATCGTTGCCGTGAGCGCGGGACTGGGCGGCCTGACGGGACTGAAGGCCGATCCGGGCGACGATGCGCTCGAGCGGGCCGGTGCGGGGCTTGAACCGGCCCGCTAAACTTGCGAGCCATGAATGCTCGAACCCGCCTGACCGTCGCTCTGGTGACCGCCCGCGCTGCGCGTGGGGTGGACGATGACCTGCTGCCTCTGCAGCAGGCCTTGCACGCTGCTGGTGTCGAAGTCTCCATCGTCGACTGGGATGACGACTCAGTGCGATGGAGCCGGTTCGATCTGGCGCTGCTGCGTTCCACCTGGGATTACATGGTGCGCATGGAGGAATTCCTGGCGTGGATCGCGCGCGCGGCGCAACTGACCCGGCTGGTGAATCCCCCGGACCTGGTGCGTTGGAGCCTGGACAAGCACTACCTGGCGGATCTGCACGCGGCCGGTGTTCCCGTCGTGCCGAGTTGGTTCATCGAGCCCGGTGAAGCGGCGTTGCCGGCGATCGAGAAGGTGCTGGCCGGCGCCGCTGCCGCTGAGTTCGTGGTGAAGCCCGCGATCGGCGCCGGTTCCCGCGATGCGCAACGTTACGCTCGCGCGGACATCGGATCGATGGTTGCGCATGCCGAGCGTCTGCTGGGTGTCGGTCGCGCGGCACTGCTGCAACCTTATCTCGACCGGGTGGACGAGCGCGGCGAAACGGCGCTCATCTTCTTCGCCGGCGAGTTCAGCCATGCCATCCGCAAGGGGCCGTTGCTGCAGAAGGGCGGTGAAGCCAGCACGGCGCTGTTCGCGACGGAGCAGATTACGCCCCGCATTCCAGAAGCAGCAGAGCTTGCCGTGGCGGAGCGGACCATCGCTGCCATTAAGTCAGGCGTTCCACTGTATGCGCGCGTCGATCTGGTGCACGACGAGGACGGATCGCCGTGTGTTCTGGAGCTGGAGCTGGTGGAGCCCTCGTTGTTCTTCGCGCACGCGCCTGGCTCGGCGGAGCGCTTCGTCGCCGCAATCCAGTCCCGGGGTTGAGTCAGGCGCCCAGCATCTGCATCCGCAGTTCGTGCAGGCCAGTTTCAGGGCATCGTCGTTCCGATTTCACGCCACCTGCGGCGTCGCCGCCGGGTGCTCAGTAGCCACCGACGATGGGCAGGATTTCGCCGGTGATGTAGCCAGAGCAATGCGAGGACGCCAGGAACACGTAGGCCGGCGCGATCTCTTCCGGCTGCGCCGGTCGTTTCATCGGCGTGTCTTCGCCGAAGTGCGCCACGTCGCGCCCCTGCTTGTCCGCTGGATTGAGTGGCGTCCATACCGGTCCTGGCGCAACCGCATTGACCCGGATGCCGCGGGCCACCAGCAGGCTGGCCAACGAGCGCGTGAACGCATGAATGCCGCCTTTCGTCATCGAGTAATCGAGCAGTTTGCTGCTGCCGAACAGGCCGGTGACCGAGCCGGTGTTCAGGATGACATCGCCGTACTTCATGTGCGGCAGGGCGGCACGCGCCATGTGGAAGTAGCCGTACAGGTTGGTCTTCATCGTTTCGTCGAAGTGCTCGTCGGTCAGATCCTCGATCGCCGACACGTGCAGCTGGAACGCTGCGTTGTTGACCAGGATGTCCAGCTGTCCGAACTCGTCCAGCGTGCGCTGCACCGCCTGTTCGCAGAATTTGCGGTCGGTGACGTCGCCGGGCACGAGCAGACAGCGACGGCCTTCGGCTTCCACCGCCTGCTGCGTCACCTGTGCATCGCGATGCTCGTCGAGGTACACGATGGCCACATCGGCGCCTTCGCGGGCGAACAGCACCGCCACCGAGCGTCCGATGCCTGAGTCGCCACCCGTGATCAGCGCGACTTTTTCCTGCAGCTTGCCCGAGCCTTTGTAAAAAGGTGCGTCATACAGCGGCTGTGGATCGAGCCGGGATTCCTCGCCCGGCTTGGGCAGATGTTGCTTCGCAAACGGCGGGGCCGGGTATGGGCGGGCGCCGGCCTGCATCGGACCATCCTGTCGGCCATCTGCTGATCTGCGGTCGGCCTTTGCGACCTGTTTCTGGATACCACGATGCTTGCTCGCAGTGCGCGAGGCGCGAGACGTGGCGTGCGAGGTCCGGTGAGGGGCGACCATGCCATCAAAGCGCTGCGTCCAGCCGTTTGTTCCACTGCCTCGGAGTTCCGGCACGGCTGGTTACAACATAAGCAGCGGGTCGTGTGACGCGATCGACACAATGCTCGTCGACGCGCATGACCGACGACGCTGGAGGCGTGCTCGTGCCGAACGGTCACGCAGCTTTCCGGGTATTCCCCACTGCGGTCTTTAGGGAGTCCCCCACTAAATCGTCAAACGGATCCGCCGATAGTTTTCAGGCCCGGCGCGCCAATGGCGCTGCGACGGGCTTCACACGATCGGGCGCGCCGCCCAGGTATGGCAATGAACCAGGACATCCAGGGTCGGAATGAAGTGCTGCGGCTGCACGGCGAGATGACCATCTATCGCGCCGGCGAGCTGGCACAGCAGGTCCTGTCTGCGCTGCGACAGCAGCCGTTGCCGCACATCGACCTGTCGGAAGTCACCGAGTTCGACACCGCTGGCATGCAGATCCTGCTGCTGGCGCATCGCTTCGCAGCCGCGAGCGAGATGCGCCTGGCCATCGTCAATCCCAGCGAGTGCGTCCGCGAAGTACTGACGCTGTGCAACCTGACGCATCTGATCGATGCGCAGGCAGAGCTTGCGTCATGAACGTCGATTCGGCACTACCCACCTTCGTATCGGAAAGCCGCGAGCTGCTGCGCGAAATGGAGGCAGCGTTGCTCGCTTGTGAGCAGGGCAACAGCGACAGCGAGGCGATCAATGCGATCTTCCGCGCGGCGCACACGATCAAGGGTTCGTCCGGCCTGTTCGGGCTGGAGGCGATCGTCGCTTTCACGCACGTGGTCGAAAGCGTGCTGGATCGAGTTCGCGCCCAGACACTGCAACTCGATCGCGAGCTGGCGGCCGTGCTGCTCGAATGTCGCGATCACATGGAGAATCTGATCGGCAGCGTCGCCAGCAATGGCGATGCCCGCAGCCAGGAGCTGGATACCATCGGAGCGCGCCTGCTGGAACGGCTGGCCGCCGTCAGCGGGGGCACGGGCACTGCTGCCGTTACCGCATCGAAGGCGCCGGCGGATATCGCGCGCAGGAACGTCGAAACCTGGCAAATCTCGGTTCGCTTCCATGCCGACGTGTTGCGCAACGGCATGGACCCTCTGTCCTTCATCCGCTATCTGGCCACGCTGGGCAGCATCACCGCGCTACGCGTGATCGATGCCGATCTGCCGGAAATCGACCGCTTCGATGCCGAGAGCTGTTACCTGGGCTTCGAGATCGGGCTCAGCACCGACGCCGACCAGCAGAAGATCGAAGCCGCCTTCGAGTTCGTGCGCGACGACTGCACTCTGCGCATTGCGCCGCAATCGCAACCCACCGCTGTCGTGCCGAAGCAGTCAGAGCCGAAACAGTCTCAGTCTGTTTCCCCGCAAAGGGAGGGAAAGCAGCGAGAAGGCAAGGCCGCGAAGGAAGCCAAGGGGGCCGACAACCGGTCGATCCGGGTGGACGGCGACAAGCTCGATCACCTGATCGACCTGATCGGCGAACTGGTCACCGCTGGCGCCACGACGACCATCGCCGCACGCAAGGCCGGCCTGTCGGAGCTGAACGAGTCGACGCTGCGCCTGGCGCGGCTGGTCGAGGAAGTACGCGACCAGGCACTGAAGCTGCGCATGGTGCAGATCGGCCCGACGTTTTCGCGCTTCCAGCGCATCGTGCGCGACGTGGCGCGAGAGATCGGCAAGGAGATCCGCCTGGAGATCAGCGGCGCCGAGACCGAGCTCGACAAGACCCTGATCGAGAGCATCGCCGATCCGCTGACGCACCTGGTGCGCAACGCCATCGATCACGGCATCGAGACCGCCGACGTCCGGCGCGGCCGCGGCAAGGATGCACAGGGCGTGCTGCGGCTGAACGCCTGTCACGATTCCGGTTCGGTGGTGATCGAAGTGGCGGACGACGGTGGCGGCCTCAAGCGCGAACGCATCATCGCCAAGGCGATCGAGCGTGGTTTGATCGCCGATGGCAGCTCGCTCACCGACTCGCAGGCCTATGCGCTGATCTTCGAGCCCGGCTTCTCCACCGCCGACCAGGTGACCAATCTTTCCGGGCGTGGTGTCGGCATGGACGTGGTCAAGCGCAACGTTGCGGCGCTGCGCGGCACGGTCGAGCTGGAAAGCCGCGAAGGGCAGGGCGCCACGGTGCGCATCCGCCTGCCGCTCACGCTGGCGATCATCGACGGTTTCCTGGTCGGCGTCGGCAACGCCTGTTTCGTGATTCCGCTCGAGTTGGTCGAGGAATGTGTCGAACTGGGCGAGGAAGGACGGTCGATCGACGAGGAGTGCCGCTACATCAATCTGCGCGGTGCCGTACTGCCGTTCATCAGGCTGCGTGACCTGTTCGCGGTGCAAGGGCCGAAGGCGCGGCGCGAAAGCATCGTCGTGATCCGCTGCGCCGGCAAGCGCATCGGCATCGTCGTCGACGATCTGCTGGGCGAGCTGCAGACCGTCATCAAGCCGCTGTCGCGGCTGTTCAGTCGTCTGCGCGGCATCGGCGGCTCGACCGTTCTCGGCACCGGCCAGCTGGCGCTGATTCTGGACGTGCCCAGCTTGCTCGAACAAACCCTGAGCACACGCGCGCCCGGCATTTCCGCGCAGCCCATGGCCGAGGCTGCAACTGAGCACGGCCCGGCGTCCTGATCGAACGTGCATGGAGGTCCACATGTTTCGCAATCTGAAAATAGGAGTTCGCATTCCCGTCGCTGCGGCACTGGCCCATGCGTACACCAACGGCAACGCGAACGGACGCGATCATGGCGTTCTCACCGAACAGTCCGTGCGCTTCTAGGAGACGACCATGACGAGAGCCGCCGCAGCGATCGCCGACACCCACGACGCCGAGCATCGCCACGACCAGAATCAGTACCTGACCTTCGTGCTGGGGCGCGAGACGTTCGCGCTCGGCATCCTCTCCATCAAGGAAATCCTCGAGTACTCGCCGCCGACCGAGATCCCGATGATGCCGGCGTTCATTCGTGGCGTCGTCAATCTGCGCGGCGCAGCGGTGCCGGTGGTCGATCTGTGTGCTCGCTTCGGCCGCGTCAGCGCGCCGGTGACCAAGAAGACCTGCATCGTCATCGTCGAGGTGGCCAGCGACGCGGAAAGCCATGTGATCGGCGTCGTCGTGGATGCAGTGAACGAGGTGCTGGAGATTCCGCACACCGAGATCGAGCCGCCGCCGAGCTTCGGGGCGTCGATTCGCGCCGACTTCATTCAAGGCATGGGCAAGGTGCGCGGCAAGTTCGTGATCGTCCTGAGCGCCGAGCGGGTGCTGTCGGTCGAGGAAATGGAATTGTTGACGCAGTCGGCGGGCGACGCCGCGCAGCCGGCGTGAGGGCGAGTTCGTGGACAAGAACGGCATCGTGAAACTTTTCGCCCGCAACGACAGCGTCTTGCCGGCACAGCCGCACAACAATGCCGGCGAGGTCTGCATCGAGGCGCTGCCGATCTGGACGAAGCAGGTCGAGACGGCGCGAGAGCAGACGGAGCAGGCCATCGTGGCACTGAGCACGCGTTTCGCCGGCATCGTCGCCAAACTCGATGCCGCACTCGACGCCTCGCACAGCAATTCGGGCGCCAGCGGCACCGACCTGGTGCGCGTGATGGCCGATGGCCGGCAGGAGCTTTCGCTCGTAATGCAGGCGCTCACCGCCATTCACGAAAGTCGTACCGAGCTGGCGGCGCAGATTCGCGCTTTGGCCGTCTACAGCAGCGAGCTGGACAAGATGGCGGGCGAGGTGGAGATGATCGCCTTCCAGACCAACATGTTGTCGCTGAATGCGGCCATCGAGGCTGCGCACGCAGGCGAGGCAGGTCGCGGCTTTGCCGTCGTCGCGCACGAAGTACGCAATCTTTCCAATGCCTCACGCGAGACCGGCAAGAGTATCGCGCAGAAGATCTCGCAGGTGCACGACTCGCTGGCGAAGATCATAGAGAACAACGAGCAGGCGGCGGTACGCGAGGGCGAGGCGCTGCACGATTCCAGCTCGCGTATTCAAAGTGTGCTCGGCCGGTTCGGCGAGATGAGCGAAGGCTTGGCACGTTCGACCGAGCAGCTGCGCCGGGAGAGTGCGGCGATCAAGGACGAAGTGGGCGAGTCCCTGGTGCAGCTGCAGTTCCAGGACCGGGTTGGGCAGATCCTGTCGCAGGTCGTCGGCAGCATGCGCGACCTGGAACAACGCTCCGGCGCGCCCGCGCAGTCCATCTCCATCGATGACTATCTGGCACAGATGACGTGCAGCTATACCACCGAAGAGCAGCGTCGCAACCACCAGGGTGAGCCCATCGCGCCGGTTGCGGCGCAGGCCGTCGAATTCTTCTGAACTGGAGCAGCCATGTCCAAGCGAATCCTGATTGTCGACGACTCCGCCTCGGTGAGGCAGGTGGCGGGGATCGCGCTGACGCGCGCCGGTTATGAGGTCATCGAAGCCAGCGACGGCCAGGACGCACTGGCCAAGCTGGCCGGCAAGCTGCATCTGATCATCAGCGACGTGAACATGCCGCGCATGGACGGCATCAGCTTCCTCAAGGCCGTCAAGGCACACGCGAGCTACAAGTTCACGCCGGTCATCATGCTGACCACCGAGGCCGGCGAGGACAAGAAAAACGAGGGCCGGGCGGCAGGCGCCCGCGCCTGGATCGTCAAGCCGTTCCAGCCGCAGATCCTGCTGGACGCCGTGGCCAAGCTGGTATTGGCCTGAAAGAACGTACGAATCGGAGAGCCAAGCGATGTTATCCAATATGAGAATCGGGCCGAGGCTGATCTCGGCGTTCATGCTGCTGGTGGTGATCAGTGCCATCATCGGCGTCCTGGGTCTGTTCAGCGCCGGTCGCATCGACGACAAGGCCAACGACATGTACGAGAAGGAGCTGCTGGGGCTGTCGTACATCAAGGAAGCCAACATCCAGCTGATCTCGATCGGCCGCGCGCGCAGTAATTTCCTGCTGGCGACCAGCCAGGCGGAGCGTGACCAGCACCTGCAGTCGATCAAGGACGAGGCGGCCAATGCGCTCGCCAACGTCGAGAAGGCGAAGCCGCTCTTCATGACGGATCGCGCCCGTGAGCTGTTTGGCCAGATCGACAAGACCTGGGCCGCCTACGACGCGGAGATGCAGCGTGCGCTGACGCTTGCGGCCAAGGAAGCGCTGCAGACCCGGAACCAGGAGCTAGTGCGCTCGCTCGATCAGGTGAACCAGCACGCTGCATCGATCGACGCGATGATGTCGGAGCTGACGCAGCAGAAGGAAGATCGCGCCAAGCTGGTCGCGCAAGAGACCACCGAGATCTACCTCAACAGCCGCAACTGGATCATCGTGGCCCTGCTCGGCGGCGTGGCCATCGGTATCGCGCTGGCGCTGATCATCAGCCGCGGCGTG
>Ga0182747_1003037_pt1 | contig 11498 bp, 11 predicted proteins | sample eDN3rd30CBELigBY_FD_128526 | JGI IMG/M metagenome (GOLD analysis project Ga0182747, IMG submission 128526) | Enriched backyard soil microbial communities from Emeryville, California, USA - eDNA 3rd pass 30_C BE-Lig BY (version 2) (version 2) | ecosystem: Environmental > Terrestrial > Soil >...
ACGTGGTTGGTCGCATAGTCGCCGTAGAGCGTGCCGCTTCCGCAAGTGTCAGCGGTCCGGCAATATTCGACGTTGAGGAAATAGTTCGCCGCAAGATCGGCCGTGAAGCCTTTATGTTCGTAGCGTCCGGAAAACTCCAAACCTTCGAATTTCGCGCGGTCGATATTGTCGACCTGCAGGATGGTGTTGTTGTCGACAATCCTGAGATTGCGCGCCAGATAATCCTGCACATCCCAGTTGAAGTAGCCCAGCTTTATCATGCCGCGGTCGTCCTGCGAGAGCAGTCCGTCGCGGCGCAGATTGGCGCCCAGCTCCCAGTTGTTGGATCGCTCCGGCTTTAAGCCGTTTTGCGCCACCATAGTGAACGCAGAACCTGCTTCAATGATGCTCGGAGAACGCAGGGTGCTGGAGTAGTTGGCATAGAGTTGCACGCCATCCAGCGGAGCCACCGTTATTCCTGCAGAGGGGCTGAAGCCGCCGTCATGGGTCTTATATCCGAGTGCGATTTCACCGCGCTCTATCTGGCCGCGCTCCGAATACGGTTCAAAGCGATCCTGCATCCAGAAATGCGAGTAGCGCAGGCCGCCGTGCAGCGTGAACCAGTCAACCGGTGTGTAGGCAATCTTGCTGAAGCCCGCGACCTCGTGGCGGACGGCGTCCCGCGCGCCGATGATGTCGACCACCTCGCTATTGCGGCTGCCACGCGTGTCTTCGGCGCGATATGAGAGCCCGTTGGTGAGGTCGATCTTGCCGAAGTCGAAATCGAACTTCGACAGATTGGTGATGTCGCCGCCCCACATGTCAGTATCGGAGCCGCTGCGGAAGTTCGGAGACACGAGACCTTGTTGAACAACTAGTGCATTGGCGAGGCGCATCGGATTGCGCAGTTCCAGATGGCTCCAATAGGCGTTTGCGTTGAGCTGGACCAGGTCGTTATCGGCCGGGTTCCATTGATGGCGCGCTGTGAACGTGTCGAGAGCGGTACCGGCTGTCTGCTTCTGCTGTACAGCCTGTCCACCAACGCTGCCCAATGCGGATGCCAGCCGGTCGCCCGCTTCGCTGCGGAATCCGGTATAGCCGAGCTGCAAAGTGTGTTCGTCAGAAAGCTTGGCGTTGAGTTTCGCCAGCCAGGACTCCGTGCGCAGTTGGGTGTTCAGAACCTCCTCGCCGGCGCGGTAGTTAGCCAGGCCGTGGTTCTCAACGAAATTGCGATAGAAAAAATTGCAGCTTCCGTCCGGATAGCAGAACAGCCGATCACCGGTGCCGACCGGATTGGCGTCGTTACCTTGCGTGCCTGCGTGATAGTTGCCCTGCTCGCGATAGGCATAACCGGCGACAGCATCGAAGTTCTCGCCTTTGTAAGCTCCAACGATGCTACCTGAGCCGCTAGTGGGCACGGCGAATGGCGGCCGGTCCATGCCGGTGGCCGATGGCGTTGCCGTTCCGTGGCGGGCATTAGGGTCGTTCAAGTCGTTGAGGGGATTGCTAATGGCGTAGCCTGATCGGTCGCCGGCATGGGGCTGCGACGTGTTGGTGCCGAAGCCGCCCTTGACGCGGACGCCCCACCGGTCGCCTTCCTTGACGATATCGTCGGCATTCAGCGTGCGCATGGCGACCGACCCGGCGTTGCCCCACGATGCAACATCGGCGCCCTTGGTTATGTCGATGCCGCCGATGAGGTCGGGATCGACGAAGGAGCGGTTCGATAGGCCTTGATAGCCTTGATAGATGGTGAGCGAGTTCTCTGCTCCGTCGATCGTCGTCGCGACGCGGCCGAAACCCTGCATGCCGCGGATGTTGACGTCGATGCCCGCCGCGCCGTTGCGTGCTTCACCCGACATGACGCCGGGCGTGCCGCGAAACATATCGGCTGGGCTGGATCCGCGGAAGCGCTCGATGTTTTCGGACGAAATGTGCGCGGTCGGTGCTGCGGTTTCGTACGGTGTGTAAACCGATGTGCCTGCAATCGCGCCACCCGAAACATCGATCGTGTCGAGTGCGATCGCCCCATCGATGGCTGCACCGGCATCGCCAGCGCCGCTGCTCGGATCGGTGATCGTAGCCACATTCGAGCCGGTGAAGCTGAAACTGAGGCCGCTACCGCTCAGTAGCTGACTGAGAGCGGCATCGCGTGTGTATTGACCAGACAGCGCGGGGGCGGATTTTCCAGCCGTCAGCGACGCCGGATAGGCAAGCTTGACGCCGGACTGTCTGGCGAAGGCCGAAAGCGCCGACGTCAACGGCTGCGCCGGTATATTGAAGTTGACTGTGTTGCCCTGTGCAGCAGATGCCTGCTGCGCTTCCGCCGCTGGCGCTGCAGCCAGCAGTGATACGCCTAACACCGCCAACCGCGCGAAGTGCTGCGGCTGACGCCCCCGATACGCAAACGACATTCAAACCCCCGTACGCATACAGATCGAGGGAGTGTGGCCAGTGAGTGCGTGGCTTCCCTCACTGTCTTAGACGGGAAACCTGACTCTAACCCTCAACAAGCAGCCGCCGAAAAATTCATGCGGGTTATGCGGCGGAAATGACCGCGACGAGATTGGACAGTCGCAGCACCCGGATCGGCAGGCCGGCTGCGAGCGCATCGAGTGATTCCTGCGGTGTTCTGAGGTCGAGCACGGCGTTGACTTTGAGCATGCGCACGCTGGAATCCTGAATGACGATCCAGCCGTTATAATAGGTACGAAGGGCGGCGATCACGTCTTCCAGCGTTTCGCCCTCTGCAACCAGCATACCCGTTCTCCAGGCCAGCGCGGCGGCGGCGTCCTGCGCGACAGCGGCGCCGATGCGGCCCGTCTCGGAAATGAGCACCCGATGACCGGCGGACAGAGTGACGCTGTCGGATGCACGTTCAAAGGTGGATTGAACGCGAACAGCATTCTCCGCAACGAAGACGCTGACCCGGCCTGAGGCGAGCCGGCTGTCGATATCGAAAGCCGTGCCGAGCGCGGTCACGGTAGCTCCACGCGCCGCAACTTCAAACGGACGGGCGATGTCGCGCATCACTTCGAAGTAAGCTTGCCCTTCGAGCAATGAGACTCGGCGCCGTTGCGGTGAATAATCTATGTCGAGCGCTGACATCGCGTTCAAAAGCACGCGCGTGCCATCCGGCAGATTGAATGCGCCGACCTGGCCAACGCCGGTCGAATGATCTGCCATCATCGGGCGCAGCACTCCGCTTGCCCAGTAGGCGCCCGCACATCCTATGCCGACGCCGGCCAAACCACGCAGCACCGTGCGCCGCGACGCCCGCGGCTTTTTGCGGCCACCTAGCCGAACCAGCCCGCTCTGGGGGTCGAGGTGAAGATTTTCGGCGTCGTGCCAAAGATCCTCCGCCTCCGCCGCGGCGACCTCATGCTCGGGACTTTGCGCGCGCCAAGCAGCAAACGCTGTTCGATCGCGTTTGCGTGCAGAGCCCGAATTGAGGCGGACGATCCATTCCAGAGCTTCATTTGACAGTGCCTTGGATGGATAGGGTGGTTTCGGGCTCATCCGCAGTTCACGCCTAAAGGCTCAGTTGTGCTGTCATTGATATAGACGGCGTTGCGACGCAAACCCGCAATGCAGCAGTATGGAATTTTGTCAGTTGTCGTCGGCCTCACGCATAAGATCGCGACAGTGCATGAGAGCGCGCGTGACGTGTTTTTCGACCATGCTGACGGAGATGCCCAGCGCGTGTGCAACTTCCTTGTGCGTCCGCCCCTCCATCCGGTTCATTACAAAGGCCGTACGGCATGCGGTGGGAAGCTCGTTCAGCAGCACGGCGAGGCGCGCAAGCCTTTGGCGGTGCTCGAAAGCAACGATTGGGTCAGCCGTTACGGCCAGCGCCGAAAGATCCTCTACGTCGACACGATAGGTCCATTCAATGGTGCGCCTGGCCGTGAAATCAACCGCCGCATTGCGTGCAGCCGTGAAGAGGTATGCCTTCGGGTGCTCGATGGCGATGCCTTCAGCGGACCGCCTCGCGAGCCGGAGGTAAGCGCTTTGAACGATCTCCTCGCCATTTTCCCTGTCGCCGACGAGGCGCGCTGCATAGCGGACCACCTCCGTGTGATAGTGCCGGAACAGATCTCCGAGCCACTTGTGAATATTGTCAGCCATCGAGCCTCTCTGCACCGCCCGCGTACGCCACGCCAATCGACGTCGGGGCCGTGCCTGATCTCAGATGAAAAAGCACATCCATGAAGACCTGCGGGGGACCTTTCCACCGCCACGGGCTGCACTGGCCCCCTGCTGCCCGCAGCCACACGCAGTCAGAGCCCATAGAGTTTTTGCCTGCAACATGAAAGATTTAGAGCACGTCTAAGGCTGCCGGCAGCCGCATGCTGAAAACAATACTTTTGGAGTATGCTTAGGCGTTGTTTTTGCAGATTTTGTTGGAGGTGCGGATTGGTCTTCTTCTCCCGGAAGGTCATCGGCAGCGTGGGGCGGAATTCGCCGTTTTGTTGCACCAGGGCAACGATACCTCCTCGCTTTCGGGTGCCCTGCGGGCGGCGAGGCGGAGCCGTCCTTGCCTGATTGTCGGCTATGCCGAGAAAGCCGACGTCGATCCGAGTTAGGGTTCCACGACCTCATTGCATCAGCGGAGGGACTGCTGCTGCTCCAGGAGCGGAAGTGGCCCATGGCGGTTCGTTCTGACGGTGAGCTGTGTCAGTGCCTATGATCGGATGCGGGACAAGCCGAAGTGGTCAGCGGGTATGCTTCGAGGCGTAACGCAAGCGAGTTAAGGCTTACAGCACGCAAGCCTCATCCAGAGGAATTCCAAAACTTGATCGCATGCGAGATGAAGGCGTCAAAGTCTGCTGGCGACCACGAGTCGGGCCGTCCGTCCCTAAGGAGCCAGCGCCGCTGGTTAGCCGTAAGTAGTTTGGCTTTGTCAGCCTTCTGGAGCCACTCCAGGCACTCCGGTATCGTGCTGTTGTAGTAGTAAGAAAACTTGTCGTTGGGAACGTTCCACAGCATTCCTTCTATGTAGTACGAAGGCGCGAGGCCGTCGCGGATGAGGCCGCGATCGATCATCCGATTGCGCATGTTTTTTAAGATGCGGACCACGGGCTTGAACTGCTCCTTGGTCGTTTGGTGCTTCTCTGTGCAGTACTCGGCATGGAGCTTCGGGAAGTTCACGATGGACGTCCCGTCTGCAGCGAAGAAGCGAATGCCCTTGTAGTGCCCGACTTCCGGGTCGCCGTTGTAACTGTAGTACTGCCGGTGCTCAGTGCAGACGAGGATGTCGGCGGAGCGACGGTTGTTGTTGGGCTTCAGGTGGATGGCCTTGTCACCCTCTTCGATGAAGCCGGCGCCGTACTGGCTACGCAGCCACGGGAGTACCTCCGACTTAAAGCTCGGGCCTACGCCGGGAACATCAGTGATATCATTGCCAAAGCGTACTTTCTGATCGGCGGGTAATAAATCGAGGTCATAGTGCCAAGTATCGGACGTTGAGAGAACAATGTCGACGTCGCTGTCGCCGCGTACGTTGGTGTCGTTGCCGTAGGATCCTTGCAGGTAGACCTCCTTACTGCGGTTGGCAAACGGCGCGTTGGCGTCGAGGAGGGTTGAACTGATCGATCTATAGGTGTCAGTGAGCTGTTGGATCGGACCGAGCTTGGCCCAGATATCGAGCTGATCTTCGGCAATTGCCATTGCCAAACCTCCTAGTCCAAAAATTCTTTGAGTTTGTCTTCGTGCTCGCGGAAGCTTTCAATCCCGCGCGTATGCAATAGGCCCAGCTTGGTTGGGTCGCGTTCGAGCAAGTCTGTGGCCATCTCGGGTTGGTTATATGTCCTGCTAATGCGAACAGTCGGGATGTGGCTGTAGAGGACCTCCCGCAGTTGATCCATCGACTGGGTGTTGATTTCCAGCGTCTTCTGAAAGAAGCGGGCACCCGGATACTTGTTCATCCACCAGGCGACGTCCTTGGCGGAGCGCTTCGGAGGAGGATAGAGGCCAACCCCAAGGCTAACGACCCGCAGCCTATCCGGTCTCACTTTGAGCGCATTAAGAGCATCTGCGATGGCGTAGAGAGTCGGATTGTTCGCACAGTAGCCGCCGTCGATAACGGGGATGGCTTGCTTCTTGTGCGTCGTAACCTTGTACGCTTTGAAGAAAGGGTAGGCGGAGCACGAGGCCTGTACTGCGTCTGCAATGGTGCAGCCGAACCCGGGTTCAAAGGAATGGCGGCCGCGGTGCGCGAGGCCCACATCGGTTTTAAAAATCATCGGCGTCTCGTTGTCGTAGTTGGTCGCAACTATGCCGACGTCTGTTTTAAACCTATCGAACTTTCGCTCCTTGAAGACTTCCTTGGCTACGGCATTAAGGGCCTTACTCTTCCCGCCGGGCGTGAGGGGCTTCATAATCGTGGGGACGTGCTTGCTGTAGAGTTCGTGTATTTCCTCGACGCTGTGACCGAGAGCCAAGAGCGCCGCAATGATCGACCCGGTGCTCGTCCCGTAAATCAGGTGAAAACAGCTATGGAGAGGGGCGCCAGCGAGCTTCTCTATCTCCTGTAGCGCGCCGAGCGTATAGAAGCCCTTGGCCCCACCACCATCGAGGCTGAGAATGCGTGCTTTATCTGCCACCCTATCCCTCCCTTAACTGGCCGGGCGCACTGGTCGCGCAGGCGGCTTCACGCTTGAAGGGCCGCCGAGCCAAAGGATACCGTCGGTACGCGATAAGAGATCCGATGCGGATCGCGGGCGTATTCGCTCTGCAATAGGCGCTATCTCGTTGTCGAAACTTTCTCGATCCAGCACCAAGTGTACTCGGTCGAGTCTCGATCAGTACTCAGGATCAAATGATAACTAGTCAGCACTCAATGCTTTACCGTATCGGAATACCAAGCGACGGTCCCGAGACTGAAGATAGAGTGCGTCTACCGACTCGATTTCAGACATTGCAAGGCAACTGTTGTAAGCGGTACCCTTATTCGCTGCGCCCTTTCGTGATCCTTCGGGTGGAAACATACGATGTGACCACCCGACGATCCGATAGTCTTCCGTTTCGCTGGCTCTGCCTACCATCACAGCGCCATCGTGCACCGCCGGATTCAGCTGCAGAACAGACGCACGTACGCTAGCAAAGTCTACGTCGAACCGACGATTCACAGGGGGCTCAGGTACCAGAACCATCGGGGCTACGAATCGCGGCAAACGCTCGCCGGTAAAAAAGCACAGGATGAGCGTCGCATCGACATGGGGAAGGCGACCTAAGATTTCCCTGATGGACTGCTCCGTCATTGCGTGATCGTCCTTTGACTTACCGTCATCGTTAGCACAGATAATTGAGGGTCGGGATGCAATTGCGGACGCAGATAGCCGCCACGATCGGGCTGGCGGCGATCGTCTGGATCGGAACTCTTTTACTCATGGGGGAATCGCTCTCCTGGCGACTGCTCACCCCGCTTGGTGCTACGGTAACAGTCGTCAGCTCCTTGTCCTTACTCTTCATTCAGTTTGCGTGGCGTTGGCCCATCTTTCGAAGATGGCTCGTGCAAAGGCCTGACCTCTCGGGCACGTGGAAATGTGATCTCACATCCACTTACGTCGGCGACGATGGCAATCCTGTTCAGAAAATCGTCTATGTGGTTATCCGCCAGACCCTCACCTCGCTCTCATTCCGCCTTTATTCCGAACGGGCCAAGTCTGCTTCGCTTGCTGACAACATATTCAGTGATGGCACCGACCTCTTTGCTCTAGCGATCGCTTACCAAAACATACCGAGGCTTGAGGATCGCGGTACTGAAAGCGATATTCACTTCGGATCGTCGCTGTTCACACACATCGACTATGACTGCGAGCGCCTTGAAGGCCACTATTGGACCGACCGAAAGTCGAAAGGGTCGGTAGTGCTGCGGGAGCGTCGACCGGAGCAGGTCGCATCCTATGAAGAAGCTAGGAAACTCTTTATTTGCTCCACCAATACTTAGAGGGCAGTCGCTCAGGCAATCTGCTTGCTGAGAGATGTCCCATCTGACTCCAGAACAGATCGGCGCCGTTGGCGAAAGTCGAGTGCACAATCTCTGCGTCCTCGCACGGTGAAAAGCGACCAAACCCGATCCCGATCGGACAGGCAAAGACCTCTTCGTAGAATGGCCATTGCCGCCACTCGGCCATCGACTCTCGAGCGTTTCGGCATCGAGTTATCGGGCGTCCCCAATTTACCCATTGATATACAAGCTGTGGCCGGCCGTGGACAAAATATCGAGCTTGCGCCGTTCCCCCCCAGACAGTGCTAGCTGTTATCTTTAGACTTGATTTGCTGTGCGAGACTATTCGCGTCGGCTCTTTCTGCACAAGGCCGGCCTGAGGTTCGATCAAGCTCGACGGAAACCATTCGAGGAGCCCAGCGTGGCGAAGCGCACAATCCATTTCGCCGTCTCGCCACGTCTCGCCGCGCTGCTTGGCGACGGCTACCGTTCGACAGAGCAGGCCCTCAAGGAACTCGTCGACAATGCATGGGATGCTGATGCCGAGGTGGTAAAGGTTACGCTGCCAGCACCGATGACGCTCGACCCTATTGTGATCAGCGACGACGGTCATGGCATGAGTCCGGAGGAGATAGAAGCCGAGTATCTCAATATCGCGAGAGACCGTCGATCGATCAAAGGAGCGAGGACACCGCGGTTAAATCGGCGCATCAAGGGCAAGTTGGGGATTGGAAAATTTGCCGGGCTCGCTGCCGCGAGACGGATGCTGCTCCAATCTGTTCGCGACGATCGGTGCGCGTCGGTCACCATCGACAAGGAAGTGATCCTTGGTGCCGAAAGCGATATTGAGCGGATACCGCTCGAATTGACCGAAGAGAAAACCCTGGGGTGCGCCTCGGGCACGACGATCGCCTTAACAGAGCTCGATGCAGCACTGAATTTCCCAAGTCCCGATGCATTGCGTGCGCTGCTCTACTACGAGTACGGGCGGTCAACAGGTTTTCAGATCGTGGTCAATGGCTCCCCTCTGGACGTTGCTGACATGCCCGGCGACACAATTGAAGAAACGAGCAATGTCGACGGAGCAGGCGAAGTTTCCATGAGGTTCACTATCGTTGACGGGAAACAGCCAAGGCACCCAGGTCTCGCGCTCAGAGTGGGCGGAAAAATCGTTGGAAGGCCCCGGTGGTTTGGGCTCGACGAAAACCCGGACATCCCAGAACGACTACGCAAGCGAATTTATGGAGAAGTGGCCGTTGAAGGCATCGAAGGCGTTGTTACAAGTGACTGGGGCGCGATTGTCGAGAACAGCAAAGCTTACGCAGCGATAGCCGCCCATATAAATGAAAGGGCGATGCATGCGTTGAAGAGGACGCGTGCTCGCGAAATGCAACTCCATCGCGCCCGTCTCAGCCAGGAACACGCCCGGCGCCTTGCAAGGCTGCCTGAGCATCGACGGGCTTTCGCCGAAGCCGCACTGACGAGGCTACTCGACAAATTCTACGCTGAGCGACAAGACCGAATAGATACCGTTGCCTCGGTCGTGCTCGACGCCATGGAGCGAGACGAATACTGGCAAGTGCTTGAGAAAATTGATGCAGCACGAAATGCCGACGTTGCCGTGTTCGCGGCAGCCTTGGAGGAGTTTGGGCTCGTCGAACTGACTCTAATTGCCGATCGCGCTCGCGCACGCATGCGCTTTCTCGACGATCTCGACTTCTTGGCCCGGAACAAAGCGACCACAGAGGCCGAAATGCACAAGGCGCTTGAGCGGAACCTTTGGGTACTTGGCGCACCATTTCATCTCATGAGTTCGAACGCGACTCTGACCAGAATTGTTGAGGAGTACGGTGAGAAGAAATTCGCACGTCGCGCTTCTACGAAGCGGCCCGATCTCTTGCTCAGTACCGATCCCGGCGACCGATATTTGCTCATCGAGTTCAAGAGGCCGAATCATTCCATCTCGCGGAAGGACGAAAATCAGGCACAGGAGTACGCTGACGACCTCGATAAATTGCTCCCTGCGAAACCATTCGACCTACTGGTCATCGGTGGCCGGCGGGATGCTAAATCTAATGCGGAGAACGACGCCCCGAATATACGCGTCGCCTCCTACGGTGACGTTATCGGTCGTGCTCGTCACGAGGTCGAGTGGCTTCTGAAGTCTGCAAGACCGTGAGTTTTCCCGGGCATCAGCCAATCATCTCGATGCGCGCGCCCCACTATCCCCAAAAGGTAATCTACCTCCAAGAGCGGACTTTGTTGGCAATTTTGCAGAGAGCGCCGGCCACGGTCGGACCAATGACCGCTGTTGGGACAATGCACAAATGCGTCGACCCTCGCAGCGCAGATCGTGCGCCGATTTCCCGTGCGGCCCAACCCGTCTCACAACCCAAGGGTCAACTGCTCGCCCGCAATCGCCGTCCGATTTTTGCGCCCCAGCCATGGGGATCGTTGTTGCTGCTCCGCCAACGTGAGGCGCGGTGCTATCCGGCCGTCGCCGCTGAAGAGCTGACGCAGCAGTTCGGGGCAATTGCACTCCTGACCCCGGTGTAAGAGCACCACGTGATCAGGCAGTCGGGGCGCGCGGTCAAGGATCTTACGGACGGCGTTGAAAGCCTGGCGATTGGAGAGATGACCGCGCCCACCTGTGATGTGGCGCCTCAAAAACCATGGGCGGCCGCTGTCGGCCTGCATCTGCGGATCGTAGTTAGCTTCGAGTGCAATGCAATCGAGGCCGTGGAAACGGTCGAGCAGGTAACGAGGCACCCGTCCCAGATCGGTGGCATAGCCGATGCGATAACCAAAGCCGTCGATGACGAAACCGTGCGACCCGAGGGTGTCGTGAGCACAGTGGATCGGATCACAGGTGAGACCGTCGACCGGTGAAAAGGGCAAGCAGTCAAATGCCCGAACGAGCGGCATGAGTTCCGGGCAACTCAGTGCGAGACCAGCGACCTTGTTGGCGTGACAATGGACTTCAATGTTCAGGCGCAAGGGAGTCGAAGACCATCGCGGCGAGAGGTGGTCGCCGTCGAGATGAGTTAGCCAGAGGGCCGTAATGTCGGGTAACCGCACGCCGGTTCCATCAAGGCGCTTTGAGAGCGAGCGCGGACCGATGCCGGCGTCAATAAGCAGGATACCGCTCGGCGAGCGTACGAGCGCCGCATTGCCAGCGGAGCCGCTGGCAAGGATGCAGAGTCGAGCGACATCGATCTCCCGTCTCTTCGCAACTTCAATAGCCAGCAGGTGGCCCCCTTAGGATGCCTGCCGCTAAAATACGTCGATATTCGGATTAGCCGTGGCACCCGCGCGCCGCCGGATGTGTCTTCTGCGCCCTGTGTATTTGCGCAACCTAGAATGTCGGTCAGGAATGCTGCAGCAGACAAAAACCAGTGTGGGGCGGGCACTGGTCTAGGCGCCGAATATTCAGGTCCGCTCTTAAGACGATGCGCCCGTCGTGCCGGATCGCCCGCCGCGGCCATGGATACGGGTGCCGTCAGACGACAGCTATATCCTGATGTGGGAACGCAGTCGAAGCTGCCGTGGGGGCGTCGAGGCGGCGGTC